>WNFM01048529.1_pt1 | contig 24607 bp, 25 predicted proteins | sample 5400271 | NCBI WGS metagenome assembly WNFM01 (sample SAMN13153352, study PRJNA577476) | soil metagenome | isolation source: 60 cm saprolite on Douglas fir-dominated hillslope | place: USA:California | collected 2013-09-17 | reverse complement strand
GCATCGCACTCACCTCGCAGAGCTCAATATGAATACGATATTGACTATGACATCAAGAATAAGTGCAACGAAATTCAGTCGTTTTTCAACAGCCTGTTAGTGGTTTAACGCCTAGAACAACTGAGTCCTGAGTCCTTTAACCTGAGTCCTCCGCGCGCCTGTGCGCGCTAGCCGACAGCGGCGCGCCCGCCGCGCATCGTCACCAGTTCTTCCGCGACCGTCGGATGGATGGCGACGGTATCGTCGAAGTCGCGCTTGGTTGCGCCCATGTGCACGGCGACGGCGAAGCCCTGCATGAGCTCGTCGGCACCGGGCCCGATGATGTGGCAGCCCACGATTTTTTCCGTTTCGCCGGTCACCACGAGCTTCATCGCGCATTTCACCTTGCGGCGGGTGAAGGCGTGATACATCGGCGTGAATCGGGTCTCGTAGACTTTCACGTTGTCCGCGCCGTGCGCTTGCACGGCTTCATGTTCCGACAGGCCGATGGTGCCGATCGGTGGATGCGTGAACAGCACTGTGGCGATGTTTTCGTAATCGAGCTTGCGGTCCTTCATGCCGCCGAACAGGCGGTCGGCGAGGCGCCGCCCGGCGGCGATCGCCACCGGTGTCAGGTCGAGTTTGCCGATGACGTCGCCGATGGCGTAGATGCCGGCCACGTTGGTTGCCTGATAGGCGTCGGTCGTAATGGCGCCAGCGGCGTCGATCGTGACCCCGGTCGCGCGCAGGTCCAGGCGATCCGTATTCGGCTGCCGTCCTATCGCCCAGAGCAAACCGTCGAGCCCTTCGACGATTTCGCCGTTTACCTGCGTGATGCGCAGCCCGGTGGACGCTTTCTCCACTTTCTCAATCTTCGTCTGCGTGATCATGCGGATGCCGTCCGCCTGCATCTGCGCCAGCAATTCTTCGCGCAGCATGGGATCGAACTCGTTCAGGAAGTGCGCGCGCCGCAACAGCATGGTCACGTTGCTGCCCAGCGCGCGCAGCAGGCCGGCGATTTCCACAGAAGTGTAGCCCCCGCCGACGACCGCGACATTCATCGGCTGCGCGGCCAGTTCGAAGAATCCATCCGACGTGATGCCGAAACCGGTGCCCGGCAATTCGGGCACGATCGGCCGGCCGCCCACCGCGATGACGATGTGTTCGGCCGTGAAAGTGTCGGCTCCCGCCTTTACGGTTTTCGGCCCGACGAAGCGCGCGCTGTCGTGAATGAGTTCCACGCCGTTCTTTGCCAGGGTCCGCTCGTAAATTTCGTTGAGATCGAGGACATGCTGATCGCGCTGGCGCCGCAATGTGGTCCAGTCGAAGCGGCGCGAAGCGACGGAAATGCCGTAGTCGGGCGCTTCGTCGATCGCGTGCATGAGATTCGCGCCGTTCCACATGACCTTCTTCGGCACGCAGCCGACGTTCACGCAGGTTCCGCCGATGCGGCCCGACTCGATCAGGGCGCATTTCGCGCCGTAGCCGGCCGCGCGATTGGAAACGGCGACGCCGCCGCTGCCGCCGCCGATGGTAAGGAGGTCGAAATGTCTGTTCATTGTGTAAGATGGGGACGAAGCATTGACAGCGAGTATATCGAACCCGAAAAAATGAATAAGCGGCGTGCGGATTTCAAGTTATTCTCCAGCCGAATGACACCCATGCACCACAAAGCTTGGTAGTGCCGGTCGCCAATCACCCATCACCCATCACCCATCACCGCATTCACCATGATAGATCTCCACTATTGGCCCACACCCAACGGCCACAAGATCACGATTTTCCTGGAAGAAACCGCGACGCCCTACCGGATTGTGCCAGTCAACATCGGCGCGGGCGAACAATTCCAGCCCGATTTCCTGAAGATTTCTCCCAACAATCGCATGCCTGCGATCGTGGATGACGCGCCCGCCGATGGAGGCGCCGCGGTGCCGGTGTTCGAGTCCGGCGCGATTCTCGTCTACCTGGCTGAGAAAACCGGCAAGTTCCTGCCGAAAGATTTGCGCGGACGATTCGAAGTCTTGCAATGGCTGTTCTGGCAGATGGGAGGCCTGGGGCCGATGGCCGGACAGAACCATCATTTTTCCCAGTATGCACCGGAGAAACTGCCTTACGCGATCGACCGCTATGTCAACGAAACCTCGCGGCTGTACGCCGTGCTCGACAAGCGCCTCGACGACCGCGCGTTCGTCGCCGGCGACTATTCGATCGCGGACATGGCCGCGTATCCCTGGATCGTCCCTTACGAGCGCCAGAAACAGAATCTCGACGACTATCCGAACCTGAAGCGCTGGTTCGAGGCGATCCGCGCGCGGCCGGCCGTGGTGCGCGCTTATGAGAAGGGAAAGGCGATCAACACCAAGCCGACCATCGACGAGAAGTCGCGAGCCATCCTGTTCGGCCAGACCGCCGCGACCGTGCGCCGTTAGGGAAGCTCTGAACAAGTCTTACGTGCGCGACCGGGGTGATTTGGGCTAGGGAAGCTCTGATCAAGTCTTACGTGCGCGACCGGGGTGATTTGGGCCTAGGGCAAGAGGGCGAGGACGCCGTGTAGCCGGTCTACACAAGGAGGAGCCCACGCAGCCATCGGCCCAAATCACCCCGGTCCCATCTATAGAGACGAGCGATGATCGGGTTGTGTCAGGTGCGGCGTCTGCATTGTTGCGCTCCTGGCCAAGGTACCTACCTTAGCTTCGTCGCGGCGCCTCCCATCCATCCGCACCTGACGCAACGCGCGTCGCAAGACTTGATCAGAGCTTCCCTAAGGCAAGAGGGCGAGGACGCCGTGTAGCCGGTCTACACAAGTGAGGAGCCCGCGCAGCCATCAGCCCAAATCACCCCGGTCCCTCTCATAGAGACGAGCGATTATCGGGTTGTGTCAGGTGCGGCGTCTGCATTGTTGCGCTCCTGACCAAGGTACCTGCCTTGGCTTCGTCGCGGCGCCTCCCATCCATCCGCACCTGACGCAGCGCGCGTCGCAAGACTTGATCAGAGCTTCCCTAAGCGGCGATACAAAGCAAAACGGGCGGCCGATCGGCCGCCCGTTTTGCGTGGTGCAAACGGTTCCTAGTTCCAGTTGCGGACCAGGTCGTCGTAAGCTTGCTGCGCAGTGCGGGTTTGCGGGATGCTCTTGTCTTCGCCGGCAATCGTCGCCTTGGAAGGGCCGTTCCAGTCGCGCACCAGGTCGGCCTGCATTTCGGATTTGGTACGCTCGCGAACAGGGACCGCAGTGCCGCCGCCGGTAAAGTTCCAGTCGCGCACCAGGTCGGCCTGCGCCGCTTCCGGGCTGCGAGTCACGATCTTCAGGCCATCGGCATACGCGCCGGCTGTGACAAACATCGAAGCAACGGCACCCGCCAACATCAGTTTCGAAACTGTTTTCATGTCTTATTCTCCTGTAACGTTGTGTTGCGGAATAACGTCTGATCGGGCAAACGATCAACTACATTGGCAATGTCCGATCCGTGAGGTGCATCATGGAGCGGGGCGGGATGCATTGATTGCAAAGGGTTGCCGACTTTTAGTCCGATATTGCTTGCGGCTGTCCTCCGGTTGAATATCCTTGCGCTTTGTTCGTACGTTCTTGCTGCCGCGGGAATCCCACGTGACCGGGAGTGACTCGCCAGCGGTGCGGCGCCTTCGTAGAATGACATCATGAAAGACAAGAGAGTCGCCGTGCTGGAAAGCCGTTTTGGCGAACATCTCGCCGTCTTGCTGGAAAAGCAGGGTGGAATCGCATTTCGCGCCCCGGCGCTGGCGGAGGAACCCGATCTCGATCCAGAAGCGATCCGGCGATTGATTGCGGACTGGCAGGTGCATCCGGTCAAGCTGGCGATTTTCCAGACCGGAGTCGGCACGCGGGCGCTGTTCGAAGCAGTCGACAAGCTTGGCCTGGGAGAACAACTGGCTGGGTTGCTGGCGGGCAGTGTGGTGGCGGTGCGCGGTCCCAAGCCGACCGCGGTGCTGCGCAATCGCGCCGTGCGCATCGATATCAGCGCCGAAGAACCTTACACGACCATCGAAGTGCTGGCTGCGATCCGCGGCCTGCAATTGTCCGGCGAGCGCGTGCTGGTCCAGCGCTACGGCGAAACCAACCTCGGCCTGGAAGGCGGTCTCGAGTCACGCGGGGCGAAGGTGATCGAGGTGCCGACTTACCGATGGGCGCTGCCGCAGGACATCGGTCCGCTCGTCCGCTTGCTCGATGCGCTGGAACGCCGGGAAATCGATGCGGCGGTGTTTACCAGCGCATCCCAGGTGCGCAATCTGTTCGCCGTGGCCGAGCAACGTGCAGGTGTGGACCAGTTGCGTCGGAATTTGAATGCGGTGCTGATCGCTTCGATCGGTCCGGTTTGCAGCGATGCGCTTGAGACTGCCGGCGTGCACGTCACGCTGGAGGCAAGCCCGCCGAAGTTGGGGCCGCTGGTCGCGATGCTCGGTAAGGCGTGGAAGGAGTGAAGGCAGACCCGGTGCTGGGTGCTGCGTACTGGGTGCTGCGAAAGGAATGTTCGCCGCTAGGTTTCGGCGAAGGAAAAAATGGTTTGCATTACCGGTTACCGACCATCGTCCGATCCGGCGCGGCATTTACGCAGCACTCAGCACCCAGTACGCAGCACCCAGCACCCAGCACCCGAATCAGTCGATCTCCCTGTACTCGACGCCGACGATCTCGAGCGATTCGTCGCCGCCCGGCGTCTTGACGACCACCGTGTCGCCGTCGCGGGCCTTGATCAGGGCTTTGGCGAGCGGGGATATCCAGGAGATGCGGCCGCGCGCGAGGTCGGTTTCGTCTATGCCGACGATGCTGTAGGTCTTTTTCGTGCCGTCGCGGCCCACCAGCGTCACGGTTGCGCCGAAGAAGACCTGATCCGTGTCCTCGCGCGCGGCGGGATCCACCACCACCGCAACGTCCATCCGTTTGGTCAGGAAGCGGATGCGACGGTCGATTTCCCGCAGCCGGCGCTTGCCGTAAATGTAGTCGGCGTTTTCCGAGCGGTCCCCGTTGGAAGCCGCCCAATGGATGACCTTGACCAGTTCCGGGCGCTCCCTGTCGAGCAGATGCAGCGCCTCGTCCTTCAGCCGCTTGAATCCCGCGGGTGTAATGTAGTTCTTCAGGCCCGCCGGGATAGGGGGTGCGCCGGCGTCCTGGTCCTCGTCGTCGTCCTGGTCGTTTTCCTTGGTAAAGGCCTTGTTCATGGCGGTCGTGAGGGGGTCGGGACAGTTGTACAATTGGATTGTCTCACTTCAACCAACGACATCAACCAGGATCTGGAGGAGTTTCAGATGACCATCAAGGTAGGCGACAAACTTCCCGCCGGCACGTTGTACGAATTCATCGAGGACGAAACGCCGGGCTGTACCATCGGTCCGAACGCATTCAAGGTCGAGGATATGGTTCGCGGAAAGCGTATCGCGGTCTTCGGCTTGCCGGGCGCTTTCACCCCCACCTGTTCCGCGAAGCACCTGCCGGGATTCATCCAGTCGGCCGGCAAATTCCGCGACAAGAAGGTGGACGAGGTCTGGTGCATATCGGTCAATGACGCCTTCGTGATGGGCGCCTGGGGCAGGGAGCAGGGAGCCAAGGGCAAGGTGCGCATGATGGCCGATGGCAGCGGCCTGTATTCAAAGGCGCTGGGTCTGGAGTTGGATCTGATCCAGCGAGGCATGGGTGTGCGCTCGGCGCGCTATTCGATGCTGGTCGTGGACGGCGAGGTCAAGTCGTTGAACGTGGAGCAGCCCGGTAAATTCGAGGTGAGCGATGCGGAAACATTGCTCAAGCAGGCGGAGAAGGTGACGCAGTTTATTCCGTGAAAGACCGCCCCCTCACCCCGGCGCGCGGACACGTTACCGACGAAGTCGGCCGATTGCGGGTAGCGCGCCTTAGCATCGCTTCCCGCCCCGGATGGCTCCGCCAACGCCGAGTCAGCGATGCCCCCGAAGGTGGAGAGGGAGAGGTAAATGCAAACGGGCGGCCAAGTGGCCGCCCGGTTTTTTTTGCGGCTGATGCCTGGGTGTTCGATCAATCGGCGTGATCCTTGTCGTGATGATGATGATGAGGTGGCAAGGCGCTCTTGTCAGGCGGCGCGGGTGGTTCCGCCCCGGATGGTGATGAATGGGCGGCCGGCCTGGGAGGCGATTGCACGGCCAATCCATGGCGATAGACCAGGTCGCCGCCGCGCCATCCCGTGGCTGTCAGAAGTCCAAAACAGATCAGCATGAGTCCGACAAACAACCAGGACGGATAGGATCCGGATTTGCGGTGCCAGACGGACCAGGCGGTCAATATCGCGAAACCTGCGCCGGTGATCAATGCGAGCAGGGCATGCGCCTCCATCAATTCGTGCACGGCATCGCTGTCGTGGCTGACCGTATTGAATGCGAGCCATCCCAGCAACAGCGTGGCAACCGCAAAGCCGAATCCGGTCCAGAGATTCCATTCCGCCACCGTGATCCATTGCCTGCGAAGCGGGGCTTTGCGGAAAATCGACGCCAGCAGATAGAAGCCCGTCGCAACGGTCAGCAAGGCGATGCTGAAGTGGACGAAGACCGGATGCCAGAGGTAGTCGGGGAAAGTCATGTTTTTCTCCTTGAAGGCCGTGGCCGTCAGAGTATTTTCACGCGCGCGAACAACATGTACGACGTCGGATCGGATCCGTAGACGGGTTCGAGTTCGCCGGGCAGGGAATATTTGCTGACCAGGCCGCCGATGCCGACTCTGAAATGGCCTGCGGCCGGAAAATCGTAGATGTAGCCCAGGCTGAGCTTGCCGACCCTGAAGGTTTCGTCCGCCAGCGGCGAGCTGTGGTCGAACAGTTCGTTCTTGCCGGCGCGCTCAACGCGTCCGAACACGGTATGCGTCTTCGAAAACGAAACGGTCGATTCCAGCAGGGTCGAATTGGTCGTAGTGCCGGTGCTGGCTGCATTGCGCCCCCATGCCAGCGTGGTTTGCCAATTGTTCGCACCGAATGATCGGTTGTACATGACCGAGGCCGTAGTCCGGTTGATGTTCACATCAGGTTCCAGCGCTTCCGGGCTTTCGACATGGCCGCGGCTCACTTGCAGTGACCAATCCCGGCCCGGGTTGTACGACAGGCGCACCGAGGCCGAATCGAGTCTGCCGGTTTCGATGTCGTAGCGGTTCTGGTCCGGTTCGCGCCCGCGGAATGCCGATCCTTCGAGTTTGAATTCCCCCGCGATATAACCCAGCGTCACCACCCCGTAAGTGATGTGCGTGGAATCGAGCCAGTGATGGGAAATGGGCGCTTCGGGATTGTCCGCGCCGGAAAAGCGATGCATGAACGCAGGCGGGCCCAATGCCGGTTCGCCCGGCAATCCCGCGTAGATGAACGCGGAACTGCTGGTGGTGATCGGCACGCTGTAGCTCGCCGCCAGTTCCATGAACAGATCATGCGGATGCTGCCGGTCGATCAGCGGCGTTTGGCCGTCGGCCGTCTCGCCGGTTTGCAGCAGCAACGGGTAGCCGTCCTTGCCCATCAGCGGGTCGGCAGACACCATGCCGCGCAAGCCGAGCGTGCCTTCACCGAGCGGCCGCTGGCCCATCATCATCAGCATGCTGGAACTGAAGGTCTTGGTATCGCCTCTTGGTCCGCCCTGATGGTCGTAGATCAGGTTGATGTCTCCATGGATCATCGTCATCCATTCGCCCGGCATCGCCATGATGCCTTCGTGGGGCGAAGATTCCGGCTGCCAGCTCGTGCCCGAAGCTTCCCGGGTCATGGAATAGGGGCCGTACATGCCCTGCATGGTATGGCTCATACCGGAATGGTCCATGGGGTCGGCCGGATCTTGCGCGCAGGCCTGTCCCGCCGCGATGACCAGTGTCATGGTCAAAAAGGAAATACGAAACGGTTTCATTGAAACCTCGCCAATAGTCGGATCGTCTGCGCACCGCAGCGTGAACGCCGCGCATGCTCGATGGAACGGCTGCCGGACAAGCCGGAGCCGTTGTAACTAGGCGAAGATGTTTCGAGGGGGACGGTAAGGTCCGTCGAAGCCCGGACTCGGAAAAGAGACCAGCGCGAAAGATGCGGGCTGAACGTCGCTCATCACGAGCGGCGACAATGCAAATAACGATGGAACGATGAAGGTTCCTGCGCAATAGGCCATGCATCCGGCACATGGCGATCCGTGCGTGGAACCGTGACAATTATTTTGCGCGTGCTGATGCGCCGCCGTCGAATCTCCAGGACCCGCTGCGGGATCGCCTGCAACGTGATGATGGTCGCCGGACATGACTGTCCCGGCGCGGGGCGCCGCTTCGCAAAACAACATGGTGGCCGATGCCAGGCCTTGCGTCGGTAACGCAAGGAGCAAGAGCCAGAAGAGCGTTGTTTTGAAACGACAGCGCATGGTCGCGATGATCGACGAGGACAGTTGACAAGTATTCTACGACGGTGCTTCAGGCGACGCCACAGCCCTGGAGACGTTTGTCACGGCATTTCACGCATCGCGCTACGACTGCTCAGGTCATCGGGACGACCAGGAAGCCTGCGCGGGGAAAGTGCACGACCACCTCGCCTGCGCGCTCGTCCTTGCGGCGGATGGCGATGTGCTGCGCCGACAGGGAAACGATGGTCCCTTCCACCGGAATCTTGCCGTAGTCGTCCGGAATCACCTGCACGCGATCGCCCGGTTTGCGCCCGTTCAGGTCACCGGCATCCGCAATGGTCTGGGTCTGCGGTATTGCATTTCGCGCAATCTCGAGAGCGTCGGCGGGAGTCAGCTCGCGTTCGCGTGAGCCATGGCCGATTCCTTTCACACGCTGCTCCCACGCCAGCATGTTCGGGAAGCGCTCGAACAGCTTTGCCGCGTCCGGCAGGTTGCCGCGCACATACCAGATGTTCATATAGGCATGGACGTCGCCCAGGCCCGGATGCGGACCGCCGAGGAAAGCGCGCCCGTCACCGAGCTGCGTTTCGATCCAGTCGGCATGCGCGCGCAGCTGGTCCCGCATTTGCGGGATCGCTGCTTTCATCGCTTCCACGTCGAATTTCTGGCCGCGCAACCGTTCGCGATCCTCGCGAAATTCCCGCGGCACCTGGTCCGCCAGCGATCCGAACACGAGGTTCACCGTATTCTGGAAGAAAGACCGGTCCGTCCACATGCCAAGGCCCCACGCGATGCCCGCGTTGCCGGCGGGATACAGTGTGGGCTGCGGGAAACGGCGTTCGAGCTCGCGCAGAATAACCTGTGTGTCGCAATAGATATCCGCGCCGATTTGCAAGGTCGGCGTGCGCCGGTAGCCGCCCGTCATCGGCATCAGATCCGGGCGCGGCATGATCCGGGAGATCAACACCGAGGTCCAGGCTATTTTCTTGATGCCGAAAGCGACGCGGATTTTCTCGGAGAACGGCGATTTCTCGAAGTGGTGCAGGATGACCGGGGAGGGGTTGCTCATGGGTCTTCAGGCAAGGAAGGCAATCAGGTTGTCCAGTACATCGTCGGGTTTTTCCGCCATCAGCGAATGCCCGACGCCGTCCAGTGCGACGACTTTGACGTCCGCCAGTTTCGAGATCACTTCCCTGGCCACTTTCATCGGCGTCATCAGGTCTTTCTTTCCGAGAATCAGGAGCGCGGGGCATTTCACGTTCTGCGCGGCCTCCAGGCCGGAAACGTAGTCGTTGCAGGCGCTGAAGTCGGCATGCAACACCCCGTCGCCGGAACGTTCCATCAGGCGCATTGCCGAGCCCATCATCCACATGCCCGGCACGCGGTTGCCGCCGATCTGTGCCGTACTGCTGTGCGCATAGACGTTGATCATTTCGTATGCAAGGTGATCGTTCGCCCTGGACGCATTCAGCAACGGGTCCGAGACCTGGATGGGCACCGACGTCCCGACCATGGCCAGTTTGCGGACGCGTTGCGGATGACGTGAAGCAGTTTCCAGCGCGACCAGCGAACCCATGCTGTGGCCGACCAGGGCGGCGGTTCCGACAGCGGCGGCATCGAGGAAACGGGTGATCCAGGCCGCGAGCTCGCCGATCGTGCGCAGGGCGGTCCCTGCCGACTTGCCGTGGCCGGGCAGGTCGACCGCGAAGGCATTCCAGCTGTGATAACCGTAGTAGCGGCTTTGCAGCGCCCAGACACTGTGGTCGTTGGCGGCGCCGTGGATGAATACCACCGTCGGCTTGCCTGCATCGAAAGCGCGGTTGGCCGTGTAGGCATAGATTTTTTTGCTGTCGACCGTCAGGTGCATTGCCGTCTCTTCATCCGCCGCGGCGGCGGGTTGCGCAAGGATATACACTGATACCGGCCGCGTGCAACCGGGAGACACTGGAGCGCCCGGCGCTCTGCGAACGCGCCGGGGATTGCAATCCGGCGCATTACAAATAGTCCACCATGGAGGAACCCGTCATGATTCAGAAGCGCGTTGCAATCGCTGTGGCATCGGGAATCGCATTGGCTTTCGCGGTCGGCGTGGCGGTGGGCCAGAATGCGCCCACCGAAAACAAAGGCGTCTCGGTCAGCGCACCGACTTTCGTCGATCTGAGCAACGAAGTGGACAGCGTCGCGGGAAGGCAGTTGCGCATGCGCACGGTGACGATCGAGCCCGGTGGGATCGTGGCCATGCACAGCCACAAGGGGCGGCCGGCGGTCGCCATCGCGCAGGGCGGCACGCTGACCGAGCATCTCGAGAACGGCGATGTCCACGATCATCCGCAGGGAGAGGCCTGGACGGAAGCGAACGGGATCAGCCATTGGGCGGAGAACAAGGGCAGCGCGCCGATCAAGGTCGTCGCCTGCGACCTCTTCAAGCCGTAATTCGTACTGCGCACTACGCGCCGCGAGCGGCACACACCCCTGCGGGTGCATATGAGTGTTCCCTTGAGGCACGAAGGACACGAAGGGTCACGAAGAAAGACAAGGACGATATTAGCGATTGTTCTTTGGGAATAGTGGCGCTGTCGGAATGCGTGCATCAACTAGCCATCCATCGACAAAACCTCGTTCAAGATACTTTTCCCGTTTTTCTTCGTGTTCCTTCGTGACCTTCGTGCCTCAAGGGAACACTCATATGCACCCGCAGGGGTGTGTGCCGCTCGCGGCGCGTGGTGAGATTTACAATCAGGCCGTCGCGATCGCGACGGCCACGTCCTCGACGCTTTGCTCGAGGACTCTGACGTTCGGGCTCATCTGCGTCATCTGTGCCGTGCCGAAAATCGTGGCGAAGGCGACGTCCGTCGCGTCGCGGCCGGTGCCGATGCGCGTCACCTGGTTGCGCGGTGCCAGTTCGGTCGGATCGAACAGGTACCAGCGCCCGCCAAGGAAAGCTTCGAACACCGCGTGGAAATCGGGCGGCGGGTCCGGAAAGTTGGCGTAGGCGGCGATGAATCGCGCCGGAATATTCAGCGCGCGGCAGAATGCAATGGCCAGATGCGCGAAATCCCGGCAGACCCCGGCACGCTGGACGAGGACGTCCGCGGCCGATGTGTTGGGATTCGAACTGCCGATCTGATACTGGATGTGTTCGCGTATCCACCGGCAGATGGCTTCGACGCGGGAGTAGCCTGGTGCCAAGCCGCCGAATTCGCGCTGCGCCATGCGCATCAGAAGATCCGACTGGCAATAACGGCTCGGAAAAATGAAGGGAATGGCTTCCATTGGCAGCATGGCGATCGGCGATTCCTGGATGACCGCGGGATCGCTCACCATGTAGTTCAATCCGACCGTCGCGCGATAGGAAACCTTCAGCGGTCCGGGATTCGCGCGGAGGCGCACGAAGCGGTTTTCCAGGACCGGATCGGTAAATTGCTCGAATGGCAGTGGCGGATCGAATGCCAGGGTTTCTTCGATGATCAACTGATACTGATTCTTCGCCGCTTGGATGTTGAAGACGAAGTCGCTCGGTTGCTGGACGTTGTAGCTCAATTCGTTATCGATGCTGACGCGGATCATGTTCTGCCATCCGGTTTTTCAAAGGTCCCAGTTGGACACAGGCCGCTTCGCAGAAGTTCGGACAACGAAAACCGCCCAATTTCCGTGCGTGATCGCCGTATCACTCCAAAGCGGGGCGGCGTTCGATGCCGGGGATCCGGGCGCCCCATTCGTCCCTGATGCCCGCAATATTTCTCCTGCGACAGTTTGCCGGCGCCTTCGTCGTCGTCATGAATCTTCATTTCTTCGGGCCGCATCGCGTCGTACCATATAATGTAATGAAGTTCGATTTCCCGCAGGAGAGGTGATGCACAAGGTTTTTGTCGATGGACAGGAAGGCACGACGGGACTCCAGATTCGCGACCGGCTTCTTGGCCACGGCGGCGTCACGCTGATCGAGATCGACCCCGCCAGGCGCAAGGACTCCGCGGAACGCCGGCGGCTCCTGAACGAGGCGGACATCGCCTTCCTGTGCCTGCCCGACGCCGCTGCAAAGGAGTCCGCGACGCTGGTAACGAGCGCCCGTACGCGGCTTATCGACGCAAGCACTGCGCATCGTACCGACCCCGCGTGGGTGTATGGCCTGCCAGAACTGAGCAAGGCGCAGCGCGCAAAGATTCGCAGCGCCGGGCGCGTGGCCAATGTCGGCTGTCATGCGGTTGGCTTCATCCTGCTGGTGCATCCGCTGGTCGCTGCCGGCGTGGTACCGAAGGACTATCCGATGACCTGCCATTCGCTCACGGGCTACAGCGGTGGCGGCAAAAAAATGATCGCCGAGTACGAGGTGCACGGGCGCCCGCGCTTTCCGCTCGGCGCGCCGCGCCACTACGCCCTGGGCATGAGCCACAAGCACCTTCCCGAGATGCAGAAATATGGCGGCCTCGACTTCGCTCCCGCGTTCAACCCGGTCGTGGGCGACTTCTACAAAGGCATGGTGGTCGTGGTTCCGCTTGCGCGCCGGCTGCTCGCGAAGAAGCTGTCGCTGAAGGAAGTGCACGACCTGTTGGCGGATTACTATGCGGGCGAGCGCTTCGTGGGGGTCATGCCTTTTGATAGTGACGCCAATCTCGACGCGGGCAATCTCGATCCGATGGGATCGAACGACACCAACCGCAATGACATCTTCGTCTTCGGCAACGACGAAAACATGCTGCTGGTTTCGCGGCTGGACAATCTTGGCAAAGGCGCTTCCGGCAATGCGGTCCAGAATATGAACCTGATGCTGGGCCTGGATGAGGGGACGGCGCTGGGGAACTAGAAGCCGTTTCACCAGGACGGGATTTCATCCTGTCCATCCTGTTCATCCTGTCTAATCATTTGGAGAAAAAGAGCGGGACAGGATTAACAGGATGGACGTCAAGAGCAAACCAATAACGTCAGACAGACTCTAGTCATTGATCGCGGAGTACACGAGCTGCTTGAACAGCTTCCGGTAGTAGGCACGAATGGGGCTCGGCGCCTGGGTCATGTAGACGGCGACGAGTTGTTCTTTCGGGTCCACCCAGAAATACGTTCCGGCATAGCCGCCCCACATGAATTCGCCGGCCGAACCGGAAACGCCGGCCACGCCTGCCGCCTGGCGCACGGCGAATCCGAGTCCGAAGGTATAGCCCGGCGTGCTCAGCAGGATTTCACCCGGGGTCATCGGCGATATCGCCTGGATGCGTGTTCCGAGATGGTCGGTGGTCATTAGTTCAACCGTGGTCCGGCTCAGGTAGCGTTTGCCGTCGAGCTGGCCGCCGTTCGCCATCATTTGCGCGAAGCGCAGATAATCGGTCGCAGTCGACACGCCGCCTCCGCCTCCCGAGTCGTTGTTGGGAACCGCGGACACATCCCACAATTTGTTCGGCTTGCCGCTTGAAGTGTCGATCGGATTTCAAGCGGCTTGAACAATCGCTCTTCCATGAAATCCGCCAGGCGCTTGCCCGAAACCGCTTCAATCACGCGTCCCAGCATGTCGGTGGACAGGCTGTATTCCCAGACTGTTCCCGGCTGGTGGATGAGTGGGGCCTTGGAGAAACTCTCGATCTCCTGGGCCGGCGTCAAACCTCTGGGGTCATCGTCGATACCGCCCCTGGCATAATTTTCCTTGACCACCGTATTCTGGGTCAGGTTGGCATAGGCCAGGCCCGATGTATGCCGCAACAAGTCCTGCACGGTCATTTCACGGTCTGCCGGTACCAGCGTGTAAGTTACCTTGGCGAACTCGGCATCCGCTTTGGCCGCGCTGACCTGCGGACCTTTCACGGCGGGAATGAATTTCGACACGGCATCGTTGAGCTGCATTTTGCCGTCTTCGATGAGCATCATCGCCGCAACCGACACCAGCGGCTTGGTCATCGAATAAATGCGGAAGATCGCGTCCTTCGACAGCGGTTTGCCGGCGTCTTTATTCTGGAATCCCACCGTTTCCGAGTAGACCAGCTTGCCCTTGCGCGCGACCATGACCACCACGCCGGGCAGGTTGCCCTTGTCGATCTCCTGCGCGAATGCTTCCTTGATGTGGGCGAGCTTTGGCGCGGACATGCCCACGGATTCCGGCGTGGCGGTCGGCAGGCTTTGAGCCTGCACGAGCGCTGCCGAGAAAACAGTTGTTGCCGCGAAATAAAACGTCGCAATGCGTTGCAGTGTCATGGAGCTCCTCCTCTGGAGTTTGTTTATCATACGCAAGGTCATAGCCGTGTCACTTCTTCTTGCTGGGATCTTTCAGATGGCACTTCCATCCCGTCGATGTCGAGTTCTTCGGAATGGCCTGGGGCAGATTGGCCATGATAGCGGGCAGGGAGGCGGCAAAGGCCGCTTCACATTCCTCGATGGTCTTTATGTTCGGATTGAAGACAACGTACTTGTCGATGTCCGTATCGTTCTTGAGGGAGATTTCGACGTACACGCCGGGCGCCTGCTCCTGCTTGCATCCGGCAAGCGCGAGTGCCGATGCGACGAAGGCGCAACTTGCAAGATTCTTCATTGACTTCCTGATCTCCTAGTTAACCATTGCAATCGCGCGGGAGGATCGCCGCTGCGCGGCGATGGTTTTCAAAACGGCCGGTCACGCGTCACCGTTACCACCAGTTTTGCCGGTGGCAGGCAGATTTCGCTATTGCACGCCTGGGTCGAAACGATCGCGTCGATTGGCGAATCCGTTCCGACTGTCCCCTTGCGAAACGACGCTGCGAGTGCAACTTTTCCTTCGTAAACCTTTAGGCCGGCCGGAGCGAACGAGGGCTTGAACAGCGTTGCCTCGGGGTACAGAACTTGCGTCGGCGTAAGCCTGTCGAAGGCGAGGCTCGTCGCAATCAGATAGTCGTAGCTCGCCGGATTGGCGTTGACGTGGTAGCCGTCATCGATCTGCAGCGTCACTACGACTTCGTCCCTGTCCGTTCCTGTTTTTAATACTGCCGAGACCCGCACCACGGCCTGGGTAAGGAGCGGAACCGCCGCGGAGCGGGCGGAGGGCGCAAAGTCATTCTCGTCGAGCGCCATGAGCAGAGCCGGCCAGGATTCTGGCGCGTCTTCCAATCGGTGGCCGAGACGGTCGACGATTCCTCGCGCCGCATCGCTGTATCGCGTTGCCCCCGTGGATCGTCCCAGGCGCAGCAGGAGATCGACTGCCGCGGAGCTTCCGGACGGATAAATATTGTCGCCGTCTTCGGGCGGTGGCAGTGGCAAGTCCTTTTCGGCGGTCGTCGTGGCGAGACTGCCGTCGGTCCGCAGAAAGCGTGCGAGCAAATCGTCAGCGAGTCGGCTGGCGCGCTGCCGCCATTTGTTGTCTCCGGTTGCGTCGTGCAGTGCGAGGAGGCCCAGCCCAAGCAGGGCATAGTCGTCCAGAAAGGCGTCGGTCTGCGGCAGGTCGTTGAAAATCTCGTGCCTCAATCCGCTGTTCTGATCGTAAGCCACAAGCCACATGTGCTCCGCACTGCGGCGGGCCGCCTCTATGTACTGCGGCATCCCGAGCAATTGGCCGGTGCGCGCGAAAGCCTGAATCGCGAGGCCGTTGAGCGCTACCACCAGCTTCTCGTCGCGCGCCGGCTGGAGTCGGTGGTTGCGCACCTCCAGGAGCTGCCGCCGTGCTTCATTCCGTTCGCCGGGTTCGCGCGTTTCGTCGATCGGCAACCGGCGACGCAATACCCCCGGATATTCGCCTTCCAACGTCTGCGCTTCGGTTCGCAGACTCTCCTGGCCGGCCAGCGGCGTCAGCTCATAGGCGCCGAAGAAGCGCGCCGCGGCTTCATCCCCGAGCACAGCTACGATTTCCTGGCGGGTCCAGAGGTAGCTCAAGCCCTCCTTGCCGTTCACCGCCGCATCCTGCGCGGTGTAGAAACCGCCTTCGGGCGCCATCATTTGCGTCGTCAGATAGTCGGCTACTTCCGTTGCGACTATGCGGTAGTGCGGGTCACCGGTGAGGACAAACGCCTTTGCGTAAATCGCGAGCAGCTGTGCGTTGTCGCAAAGCATTTTCTCGAAATGCGGAATCGACCAGGTCGGCTCGGACGCGTAGCGATGAAAGCCGCCGGCGAGATGATCGTAAATGCCGCCCGCCGCCATGGCGTCGAGCGCGCGGGTAAGCAAGCCGATCTGATTCCCGCCCGGGTCGGCCATCAGCATCGACAGCACCGGTTGCTGAGGAAAACGCGGCCCCCTCGCTGCGCCGAACCCGCCGCGTTCGCTGTCGGCGCGTTTTACCCAGGCCACGACTGCCCGCCCGAACAACGCCATCGAGTCNTGGCGCCGCCTGCCGGTCCCGCAGAGTGGCGATCAATTTTTCCGCGGTATCACGCATACGCGCCGGGTCTTCTACCCAGGACGCGTGGATCGACCTGATGATGCTGTCGAAGCCGGGCCGGCCGAATTCATCGTCATGCGGTGGAAAATAGCTTCCGGCGAAGAAAGGCTTGAGGTCGGGAGTGAGAAAAACGTTGTTGGGCCAGCCGCCGCGCCCGGTCATCGCCTGGGTTGCCGCCATGTAGAGCCGGTCGATGTCGGGTCGCTGCTCGCGATCCACTTTGATGTTCACGAACCATGCATTCATCGGATCGGCGAATTCCTGCCTGCTGTATATGGTTTCCTCGGCGACGCGGCACCAAAAGCAGGTGCTGTAACCGATCGACAGAAAAATCGGTTTCTGCTCGCGCTTCGCCTTTTCCAGTGCCTCCGGTCCCCACGGGTACCAGTCCACCGGATTATGGGCGTGCAGCAGCAGATAGGGGTCGTTCGAGTCGGCCAGCCTGTTCGTGTGCCGTACTTCGGTCGAGGTGGCGTGTTCTTCAGCGCGCGCCGGGCTGTGGATGCTGCAAACGCCGATCACGGCCGTGAACAGCGCAATGCCGAGCTCATGGCAATAATCGGATAGACGCGGGCAACGCAGGTAAATCGGCATGGTTGCTTGGCGATCGGGAAGGCCGGCCCGCCTTTTCAGGTTTTCTGCGAAGCGTACAAGGCCCGGCTCAGATCCTCGATCAGGTCGTCCGGATTTTCGAGGCCGACCGAGAGTCGCACGGTGCCCTCGGTGATACCTGAAGCGCGTAGCGCAGCTTCGTCCATGCGGTAGTGCGTGGTCGTGGCGGGGTGGATCACCAGGGACTTCGCATCCCCGACATTCGCCAGGTGTGAAAATACCCTGAGCGCCTCGATGAAGCGGCGTCCCGCGGCGCGGCCGCCCTTCAGGCTGAACGTAAAAACGGCACCGCAGCCACCGGGAAGGATTCGTTTTGCCAGCTCGTGGTCCGGATGCGATTCGAGTTCGGGATAAGAAACAGTTTCGACGGCCTCCTGTTTCGCCAGGAACTGCACTATGGCCCGGGTGTTGGCGATGTGCTTCTCCATGCGCAGGCCGAGCGTCTCCATGCCTTGCAGGATCTGGAAAGCGTTCATCGGGCTCATCGCCGCGCCAAAGTCGCGGATGCCTTCGCGGCGCGCGCGCAACAGAAAAGCCGCAGTCGTGGACTCTTCGCTGAACACCATGCCGTGGAATCCTGCGTAAGCTTCGGTCAGCGTCGGGAATTTGCCTGACTTCTCCCAGTCGAATTTGCCGCTGTCCACCACCAGGCCGCCGATGGCGACACCGTGCCCGCCGAGGAATTTCGTCGCAGAGTGGAAGATCAGGTCGGCGCCGAGGTCGAAGGGCCGCATCAGCCACGGCGTGGTGAAAGTCGAATCGACCAGCAGCGGTAACCCCGCAGCATGCGCGACGTCGGAAACCTTTGCTATGTCCAGCACGTCGAGCCCCGGGTTGCCGAGCGTCTCGCCGAACAGGAGCCGCGTGTTCGGACGGATCGCCTTGCGGAAGGCGTCGACGTCGCACGGATCGACGAAGGTGGTCTCGATGCCGAAACGCGGCAGGGTGTATTGCAGGAGGTTGTGCGAGCCGCCATAAAGCGAACGCGACGCGACGATGTGCGACCCCGCTCCCATCAACGTCGCGATCGCAAGATGCATCGCGGCCTGGCCGCTGGCGGTGGCGATGGCGCCGACGCCGCCTTCCAGCGCCGCGATGCGTTCCTCGAGCACCGCGTTGGTCGGATTCGAGATGCGCGTATACACATGTCCCGCGCGCTCCATGTTGAACAGCGAAGCCGCCTGGTCGGTGTCCTTGAAGACATACGACGTCGTGAAATACACCGGCTGCGCCCGCGCGCCGAACTGCGGGTCAGGCTGCTGCCCCGCGTGCAGGCTCAGCGTGTCGAACTGATAAGTCTTCGGTCCCGGCATTGAAATCCCCGTAAATCAGTCAAATGATGAACCACGGAGGACACGGAGGACACGGAGAAATGCAAAATCGACAGGATGATATGTCGGTCAACCCAATCCGCAGCACGCGACCATGTCAGGTTTCTATACTGTCCGTTTGCCTTCTGGTGTCCTCCGTGTCCTCCGTGTCCTCCGTGGTTCAAGGGATGGGTAGTCAGTAAAAAGCGCCGCGCGCGGTGACGGGCCAGACGGATTCGACCTTGTCGCCGCGCACGCCGACGATCCAGTCGTAGAGATTCACGGTCGGGTCGCAATGGCCGGGGACGAGCCGGATCTTGTCGCCGACGGTCAGCCGGGAACCTTGCGCCAGTTTCAATACGCCGTGTTCGTCCGAAGCTTTCAGGAATTCCACTCCCGGCAGGTCGGCGACCAGCGGCATGCCGGAATCGACCGACAACGCCTTCAAACCGGCGTCCACGACGGCGCGCTCCGCGGTGGCGTGGCTCATGACGGTGGCCCAGACGTACAGGCTTTGCTCGAAAGTATGCGCCGGCCTGCCATCGTCGCCGAGATTACGGTTGTAGTCCGCATCCATGAATATATAGGAGCCGGGCTGGATCTCGTTGTACACGCCGCTGCTCGCCTCCAGGGGATAAGTGCCGGTGCCGGCGCCGGTGATGATTTCCGGTTTGAGTCCGTTGGCCTGTAGCGCTTCGATCGTGTTGCGTACGTGCTGCACGGCTTTGGCGATCGCGGCTTCGCGCTCGACCGGTGTGCGCGCATGTTGCGCCGCGCCCTGGTAGGCATGCAGGCCGGCGAAGCGCAGGTGTTTCGCGGCCGCGATGCGTTGGGCGAGATCGACGCACGCCTGGCCGGGTTCGACCCCGCAGCGATTCGCGCCGACGTTGACTTCGACGAGCACATCGATCTTCGTGCCCGCCGCCCGCGCCGCTGCGTCCAGATCGGCAATGTTCTGTTCGTTGTCGACGCAGACGCTGACGCGCGCGCGTTTGGCCAGCCCGGCCAGGCGCGCAAGTTTGGGCGCCCCGACCACTTCGTTGCTGACCAGTACGTTCATCACGCCGCCTTCCACCATGGCCTCGGCTTCGGAGACCTTCTGGCAGCACACGCCGATGGCGCCACGGGCCATCTGCCGCAACGCGATTTCCGGACATTTATGCGACTTGGCATGCGGCCGGACGCGTATGCGGGTTTGCGCAAGCGACCGGTCGAGCCGGTCGAGGTTGCGCTCGAACGCATCGAGGTCGAGCAGGAGCGCGGGTGTATCGACTTCGGCGAGCGTCATGCCCTGACGCGCGGGGGGAGGGAGGCGAGTAGTCATTTGTCTTATTCTATGCCGGCAGCGCCGGCGATCAGGGTAAAAATGCGAAGCTGCGCGGGAAAATCACCGCGCCGGCCAGTCCCGCGAAAAACAGCGCGAGTCCGATGCTCAGGGTCCATCGATAATGCCCGGCAAGTTGCTCGGGCAACATCGTGGAAATGACGAACTTCCTGCCATCGCGCGAAGGCGAGAGGGTGTTCATTCCCGCTTCCTCCAGAACGGATTCTCGGTGACCTCGACCGAAGTGACGGTATAGAACAGATTGAACGGGAATTCGCGCAGAGACGAAGCCCGCTGGCGCGTGGCGACCTGTGTTCGCTTCCACAGATAGAATTCCGCGGCTTCCGGAAAATAACGCTTCGCGCTGGCGGCACGCCCGGCCAATTCGACGTAGCCCTGGGGCGCCGACGCGATTTTGCTCGTCGGCACGCCCAATACGAGGTTGCGCAACTGCATGCCGTGCCACCACAGAAAGAAACCGGCCGCGGAGGCGGCCGTCAGCCAGGCTTCGGTGCTCCAGAACTGCAGCCGGCGCGGCAGGGCGTGGCTCCAGACGAACACGACCCAGAGTGCCGCGAGAAACAACATCCCGCAGACCAGGCCGATCGGGTTGGAGCGGTGCATGCGCCGAGCGGGTGCGGGCCGGCTACCGGTTTGCCGCGCCTAGCGCCCCGTCTCGCAATCGGTGCGCAGGACGTTGCCGGCGCTCTCGACGCTCCAGCTGCGGCCGTAGGAACCGAATACCAGGTCGACGATCATCGATAGATTCTTCTTTTCGACCGGATCGTTGTAGCTGCGCTTCTCCAGCGCGGCGAGCGCCTGGTCCTTCGACTGGCCTTCCTTGCGCCAGCCCATCGCCTCGGATGCGAATTTGCCGATGTCGGCGCAAGTCATGGTGCCCAGCGGGTAGGGCGCGGCCATGGCTGAGGTAGAACAGGCCAGCAGGCCAATCAGGAACAATCTCGACATACGGCAATCCTATTTAGAGGTGATGGCGCGTTGGCGGCCGGGTAGAATTTGATGGCGTCGGATCGACCCGACGCATTTTAGGCGTTTGGACAGGGGATTGCCATGACGAGCCGGAGATTGCCCGGGAAAACGCGAACGCGGTGCATGATGGCGGCGCTGGCGTTGCTGCTTGCATGCGGCTGCGCCTCCGCCTCCGCGGCCCGCCCGGGCGACGACGAAACCCGCAAATCGGCGCTGACGCACGCACAGAGCCGGGACGCCGACGAGCGCCTCGCGGCATTCACGGTGTTGATGAAAGTCGGCAGGCAGGAGGATTTGCCCCTGGTTCAATTCCATCTTTTCGACGAAGACGATCGCGTCCGCGACACGGCCGAAGCGGCGATCTGGGCCATCTGGAGCCGTTCCGGCGACGCCGCCACCGATCGGCTGTTCGTGCAGGGGGTAGAACAAATGCGCGACGGCCGCCTGAAGATGGCGGTGGATACCTTCAGCCAGGTGATTGCCGCGCGGCCGGATTTCACCGAAGCCTGGAACAAGCGGGCCACCATTTATTTTCTGCTCGGGGAAGACGAATTGTCGCTGAAGGATTGCGACGAAGTCCTCAGGAGAAACCCGCAGCATTTCGGCGTGCTGGCGGGTTACGGGCAAATCTATCTGCGCAAGGGCGAGCTGCAACGCGCGCTTGACTACTTCGAGCAGGCAATCGCGATCAATCCCAACATGACCGGCGTGCAGGCTTCGATCGATGCGCTGCGCGAGCTCATGGTCAAGCGCGGGCGCCGCTTCATCTGACCAACCATCCCGCTTTGCCTTCCCGGCGAAAAATCGAAGCCGGCGGTAGCGGCGCGGTTATCGAAGGCCGATCGACAGGCAGCATGGACGCAAACGAACCGACGCAGACAAAGACCGGAAAAAGTCCCGCGAAGGCCTGGCTGGAGAATATGGCGCAAGGCGTGCGCCTGGCTTTTTTCCGCCGTCCCGCCGCGTTTCAATTTCACGTCAGCGCAAATCACTTCATTGCAATCGCGGCGAGCAGTCTCGCCGTCAGCTTCGTGTGCGCATTTGCCCCGATCGGTTTCGGCGGATTCTTCAACCTGCAGGCACTGCCATCGGAGTTGTTCTGGGTGCCGCTGGCGTTGTTCGCCGGCTACCTTGTGAGCTGCACGATGAAAGACCCCGGGAATGTCTTGCTTGTTCCGGTTGCAGTGGCTGCGATCGGCATTCCCTTCACCATCGCGTCGAGTGCGGCCTGGTTCGCCGTGGAGCATCGCTGGTTGCGCGCGCCGCCGCCGGTCCTTGGCGTACTGGGCATCTATCAGCTTTTCTTTGCCTGGTGGGCCCTGGCGACACTGGTGGCGATCAGGCGGCTGATCGGCCCGGCACCCCGCGGGGCGACTTCGCCGGCCGCGATCGTGGCGTTTGTCGTGCTGCTCCCTTCCTATTTCGTGCCATCCGAGCCATTGTGGGAGCCATCCTTCGACACGGAGGAGGCCTCGGGCCAAGCTGGCCAGCACCGGCTGGCGTTCAGCGAAAGCGCGCTCTATGCGCAAACGGAACTCCTGGATGCAGCCGTGCAACAGTTAAAGCCCGAGCGCGCGGGCGTGGAGGATCTTTACTTCGTCGGCTTTGCGCCCTATGCCTCGCAGGACGTGTTCACGAAGGAAACCCTGTCCATCGGCAAACTGCTGGAAGAACGCTTTGACACGAACGGGCGCAGCATCAGCCTCATCAGCCATGCCAGCCTCGTCGACAAGTATCCGATCGCCACGCTGACCAGCCTGCGCGAGGCACTGCAGGCGGTGGGGGAGCGCATCAACCCGGAAGAAGATGTGGTCCTGCTTCACCTGACGACCCATGGTTCGGAAACCCATGAACTGAGCGTCGACTTCTATCCGCTGGCTCTGCAGGCGATTCGTCCCGGGGATCTGCGCTCGGCGCTCGACGATGCCGGAATCAAGTGGCGCATCGTCGTCGTTTCGGCATGCTATTCCGGCGGATTCATCGATGCGCTGAAGGACGCGAACACCCTGGTCGTCACGGCATCCGACGCAAAGCACACGTCCTTCGGTTGCGGCGATGCGTTCGACTTCACCTATTTTTCGAAAGCTTATTACGACGAAGCCTTGCGCAAGACCCGATCCTTCGAGCAGGCGTTTACGCTGGCGAAGGAATCCATCCGCCGGCGCGAACAGACGGAGGGACTGGAGGCTTCCAATCCGCAGATGTTCCTGGGCGAGGCGATGAAAGCAAAGCTGTCGAGCCTGGAAAAACGACTGTCGGCGGGAGATGCAATTGCAAAGTAGCGGGATCGTTGCGCTCATCGTGCGGACATCGCTCGTGTTCGTGGCCGTTTGCTCTTCGGCCACCGCGGGCGACTGGACCCCCATCAGCCGCGAACAGGCGCTCGAGCAGACGCGCAGCACCCAGCTCGACAAGCGCCGCCTCGCCTACGGCCGCCTCGCGGAAATCGGGACGATGGACGATATCCCGGTGCTGCTGGCGGCCTTGTGGGACGACGAGGAATTGATCCGCGGCATCGCCGAACAGTCCATATGGGGAATCTGGATGCGAACCGATGATCCGGTGGCGGACCCGTTGTTCCAGACCGGCATGCAATTGATCGTCGAGGATGAGGCGGACGCGGCGATCGATAAACTTAACCAGGTCATCGAACTGAAGCCCGATTTCGCCGAAGCCTGGAATCGCCGCGGCGATGCTTATGCGACCCTGGGCGACGAGGATCGGGCGCTGGCCGACTATGAGCGTGCGATCGCCCTGAACCCCTATCAGTTCGGCGCGATGACCAGTTGCGCCGATATCTGGATGACGCGCAGCAATTATCGGAAGGCCGCGGACTATTTCCGCCGCGCGCTCGACCTGAATCCGAATCTATCGGAAGCGGCCGACGCGCTGCAATCTTTGGAAGAGAAGCTGGAGAATGATCGCATCTGAAAGGCCGTGAATGTCGTGAATGCGTGAATATCGTGAATGTCGTAACAGCCTCAGCGGGCTCTTTACGTATTCACGGTTTCATCTTGTCACGATATTCACGACATTCACGGCCTTTGCGACATTCACGTTATTCACGGCCCTTCACGGCTTTTCTTCTTCCCCGGCAGTTTGATTCCCGACATGGCCTGATACATCTTCACCACGGCGATGTCGTCCTCATAGCCCAGTCCGGCACCGGCGGCACCGAGGAATAGCTGGTGTGCGGCGGCGGTCAGGGGCAGCGGGAAGGTCATCTTCTTCGCAGAATCGAGCACGATGCCGAGGTCCTTGACGAAAATATTCACGGCGGACAGCGGCGTGTAGTCGCCGTCGAGGACGTGCGGCACGCGGTTCTGGAACATCCAGGAAGAACCGGCGCTGTTGGAAATCACTTCGTAGACGACTTTCGGATCGGCGCCGGTGCGAATGGCGAGCGCGATCGCTTCGGCTGCGGCGGCGATGTGCACGCCGGCCAGCAACTGGTTGATCATCTTCACCTTCGAGCCCGTGCCGGCATCGCTCCCCAGTTCGTACACCTTGATCGCGATGGCTTTCAGCACTGCATCGGCTTTCTTGAAGGCGGCTTTGGAGCCGGAGCCCATGATGGACAACTCGCCCTTCGCGGCGCGAGCGGCGCCGCCGGAAACCGGCGCGTCGATCAGCAGCAGGCCTTTCGCGTCGAGGCGTTTGCCCAGGTCGGTGGCAAATTCCGGCGCGACCGTGCTGCTGGCGATGACGACCGAGCCC
>WNFM01292298.1_pt1 | contig 24608 bp, 24 predicted proteins | sample 5400271 | NCBI WGS metagenome assembly WNFM01 (sample SAMN13153352, study PRJNA577476) | soil metagenome | isolation source: 60 cm saprolite on Douglas fir-dominated hillslope | place: USA:California | collected 2013-09-17 | reverse complement strand
AGGCATGGCCAGCGCCTGGACCTCGAAATCGCCAAGGAGATGCGCGTGCCCTTGGCAACGGTCAGGCAGCACCTCACGGCCCTGGCCGAACGGCGGGAGGCCATCGTGTGCAGGACAATCCAATTCGAGAATGGTCGGCAGTTCGAAGCATGGCAAGGCCGCGTTTCGGGTTTTGTGCCGCCGGCAGCGCCCGGTCGGAAGCCGAAATCGAAGGCGTAAGCCTCGGGTGAACTCCCCACGACGAATCCCCGTGGGACGCCAGCTTATTTCACGCGGAACACGATGTCGTCGCCCATGATGTTCACGCTGCCGCTCGGCTGCTCGGGAGTTGTCTCGATAAGCCGATTCGGTCCCGCCGACAGCACCAGCACGACGCGGCCGGTTGGCAGGTCGCGGACATTGACGATGTACTTGTTGCCCCACGGATCGGTCTTCGGCAGCGCCTTGATGTACGGTCCTGCCCAACCGCGGCCCGGGATTCCCACGTAGGCGCCTTGCAGCGGGTATCGCTGCGATGGATCGTTCCCCAGCTGATTTCTCAACAGCTGTCCTTCGAGGCTGTCGTGCGCGGCGTCGGGCCGTTGGCCGAACACCATGCCCTGCGGCCAAAGCGTTGGACTCGCCGGTAGCCTCCAGGCCGCCGCCGCCGACTGGTCGGCCGGATACGTTCCGCTCTCGGAAACCAATAGGAGGAACGAGGGATCGGCGGCCGCGGTGCGATTGCCATATCGGTACAGGGGGTAGAAGCCATTGTCCCGCTGGAAAGCGACGAGCGCCTGTGCGATGGCGCGCACGTCGCCGATCGCCACCTGCACTTTGGAGTCGTTGATCGCGTCGATCGCGCCGCCGACGGCCACCCCTGCCAAGACCCGCCCCACGGCGACCGTCTGTGTGCCCTCGGTGAGCGAAGTGGCGACCGCGCCCGCGGAAGAAGAGAAGGCGGCAAGCAAAATCAGGAGGCCGCGGGCGCTCGTCATGCGGGCCGGGCCGGCTGCCAAGGCAAGCACCAGCGCTGCACCGCGGATGCGGTCTTCATCGTCTTCTCCTGTGAAGCGGCTCAGGAACGGAATAATGACTGTACTCCGCTCCGCGAAAGCGACCGCGGAGTTGCCCCGCAAGGTCCTAGGCCACAAGCGGTCACTAAGGTCCTTGGCGGCCCGCTGCCCCTGCGCCTACTTCAACGCCCGCGGCTTGTCGATTCCGAAGCCCTGGCATAATCGACCCGAATCTATCGAAGCTCTTCGAGCGTCTTGTCGCTCTCGACCCGGTGAAGCCACTCAGGTCGAAGGTGCATCCGGCACGGCGAAGCGGGTAGACGAGGTAGCAGCCAGACGTCCTCGGGACCTTGTCATGGGCCTTGGCGGTGACCAAATCAGGGGACGCCAGAAATGCAAAACTGGCGATGCTCGGTAGAATCCGCGAACATGGTCAAAGAGTTGGCATCTAATTGGCCCCGTGAAGTGTTCGAGCAGTACGCGCTCGAGCGCCGAGCCGCGAGGATTCCCCACTTCCATTTGGAAATGCGGGACGACATCACGCGACATCTTCCTAAGGGGAAAGACGACGAGGCGCTGCTTTCCTTCGCGCGATTCGCGTCCGGAGTGGCCGAAAACAGAATCGATGAAGAGTTGGAGCGCCTGCGAAGCAGGAGCTGGGAAGCCGAGTGGAAGGTGCACGACCTGGATCAGCCGACAGACCTTAGATCCAGGCTCGAAGCACACGGTCTGACCGCCCACCACGTCGAGGCGCTCATGGTGCTGGAGGTTGACAAGGCACGCGCAGAGCGCGCAATGGCAAGAGAAATTGTAATCGAGGAGGCGTCTGGGCCGACGCTCGATGCGATCGCGCAATTACAAGAGAGAGTCTGGAAGTGCCGTCTTCCGTGGCTCGCAGGGGTCCTGCAGGAGATGACCGATCCGGTGCACGGGTCTGGCGTTGCGTATTGCGCTCGCGTCGCCGACCAGGTTGTCGGCTCCGGGTGGATCGATTTCCATGGCGGCTCGCAATTCGCGCAGCTCTGCGGCGGTGCAGTAGTCGAGGAGTACCGTGGTCGCGGAATCTATTCGTTGCTTTTTGAGCGCCGTGTTTCGGAGGCAAGGGCGCGTCGAGTTCCCTTCATCGCCACCGATGCGGCACCCATGAGCCGTCCCATCCTTGAGCGCAAAGGCTTCCGCTTCGTTTGCCACACCCATCCAATGCGCACGCGGCCCTTTGGCGCAGGTTCCGTCACTCGAAGTTAGCTCAAGCGCCCCAGGGCACGAACCTAGCAATAGCGCTATACACAACCTCTTACACTTGACCCCCAAGAAGGGGAGGGTACCAACCATGGGACACCTCAGGACGGCCGTTTTCTTGATACTGGCTATTGCCTCTGTGGCCAGCTCGGCCGAGCAATTGGCCGAACGCTCGATTGACGGGGCAACGCGCTCGCAGGTCATCGCGGCCGTACTTGAGGCTGTCGAGAAGCGATACGTGTTCCCAGAGGTCGCATCCAGGATGGTTGAGTCCATTCGGGCTCACGAGCGCGCTGGCGACTATTCCCAAGTCACCAGCGCATATCACCTGGCAACGACGCTGACTCAGGACCTGCAGTCAATTAGCAGGGACAAGCACCTTAGGGTTGTTTATACGACCAGTGAAGTTGGAGCCGGACGCGGCGCGCCGACGGCTGAAGAGACAGCGAAGATTCGCGACGCGCGGCGCAAGATCAACTACGGCTTCGAGCGAGTCGAGCGGCTGGACAACAACATCGGCTATCTGGAATTGAGGGTATTCCTTCCGCCGGGCAAGGAAGCTGCAGAGACTGCGGCGGCGGCAATGACATTTCTCGCCAATTCGGATGCACTCGTCATCGACATGCGTCGAAACGGCGGAGGAAGTCCCGCCATGGTTGCGCTGCTATCTTCCTACCTCTTCGACGAGAGAACCCACCTCAACAGTCTCTATTGGCGGGAGGGTGACCGGCTGGAAGAGTTCTGGACGACGCAGGATGTCGTGGGGCGGAAGTTCGGCCAAAGCAAACCGATCTTTGTTCTTGCCAGCGGCTCGACCTTCTCGGGTGCCGAAGAGTTCTGCTACAACCTTCAGACTCGGAAGCGGGCAGTCATTGTCGGTGAGGCAACACGCGGGGGCGCTCACCCCGGGGGGCAATGGCAGGTGCACGAGTATTTTGCTGTGTGGGTTCCCACGGGCCGCGCGATAAACCCGATTACAAATACGAACTGGGAGGGCACCGGCGTAAGGCCGGACGTGGAAGTGCCCCCGTCAGATGCCCTTGAGACAGCGAAACGGCTCGCCAACGAAGCGATCCGCAAGCCATTGTAGGTCGGAGCTGCCTTGGCTTCGGATTGGCCGCCGCCCCTATTGTTCGGTATCGAACAAATATATGGGTTTGTAGGATAGCGCCGACATCTAGTACCTTGGCTGGGGGCCAGCATGGCCCATGGCTTCAAGCGATCAACGGACCTTCGGCGACGACTTAGGCGTCACCCTGCCAGCGCGTAACCAGGCCGGATTCCATATTTTCGGATGGCTCCAGCGCTACGGTCCAACCAAGTACGCAGTCACGGTCGAGAGCTTTCTCGCCGGCGAGAATCGCGACCAGCTACCGACCGATGTCCTCGCGGAGATGTCCCCCAGCCTTCTCGAAGCGCAGGACGCCCTTCGACGGCTCACGGTAACCCTGGGAGCGCGGATCAGGGGAAGAGGCGCCGTTGTGGTCGCCGTCAACACTAACGACGATCCCTAGCGCGCCGGAACCTCACGCGCCGATGAAAAACGCCGCGGGCCAGGGCCCGCGGCGGCGTTGAACGATACCGGCTCAGAACGACTTGCGCAGCGTCACCCCGATGGTGCGAGGCTGGTTGGTCGCGAATCCGAGTCGTGCGCGACCACCCCGTTCCCGGTCGAAGGAGAGCAGCGCCTTCTCGTCGGTCACGTTGTTGATGTAGAGGATTGCCGAAAATCCCCGCTCGAAGTCCATCCCCGCGCTGAGGTTGACCAGATTGTATTTGGGGAGCTCGAGATTGATCGTCGTCGCCGCGGTCGCCGGAGCGCCCTGGAAAGGGAGGTTGTGCACGAAGGTGCGCGGCCCACGTGTTGCACCGAGGCGGTGACATAGGATTCGCGTCCGGCCACGCTGAATTCGTAGGTGAGGCTGGCGGTGAATTGCAGCTTCGGTACGGAGGGCAGGCGATTGCCGTCGCGAATACCACCAAGCACAGCCCCGGTGCCGTCCCTGACAGTTGAATCGAACACGGCATTCACCGCGGCGCCTGAAAGACCCAACTCCAGGCTTTCGGTCGGCCTCAGCGTCATCTCCATTTCGATGCCGGCCGAGTGCGCCTTGGGTACGTTGAACACCACGCGCGACGAGCAGGACCCTGCATCCAGCGTGACCTGCAGATCCTGCATCTGGGTATAGAACGCGGCCGCGTTGAAGCGCAGTCCCGCCTGCTGCATCTTGACGCCGACCTCGTAGTTCCACAGTGATTCGTCGTTGAAGCGCTGATAGCCCCCGAAGATGGCGCGGTCCTGGGCCGTACACAGCGGCACGTTGAGCGGATCATTGACGCCGCCGAGGCGGAAACCACGTGACGCCTGGGCATTCCAGGTCACGTTCGGCGACGTCTTGTACGCCAGCAGCACGCGAGGGCTGTAGCCGTCCGATTTCGTCTTGTCGACCTGGTCGTTGTCGTCGGAGAACAACCCGCCCGAATGGAAGCGGCGCTCTTCCTTGTAATCGTAGTAGCGGGCGCCCGCCGTTGCCGTCAACTGGTTGGTCACGTCATAGCTGAGCTCGCCGAACAGCGCGGTTTGCTTCAGGTTGTAGGGAAGATCGGCGTTGTAGGGCGAATCCGGGCCGAACCCATTGGCCACTGCCGCCGACGTTCCGGCGCCGAGCCGTGAGTTGGTGAAGGCGTCGTAGCCCGGTGTCGGCAGGCGCTGGGCATATTTGCGGTCGGTGTCGGCATAAAAGGCACCGACCAGCCATTGCAGCGGGCCCTTGCCTTTGGAGCTCAAGCGCAATTCCTGCGTGAAGCCCTTGAAGTCGGTGGTGTCGTTGAGGCGCGAGGGCAGCAGCACGCCGGCACTCGGAAAGCCTAGATCGACCGACACCGAACCGGTCAACGCGCTGGCATCGCGGCTGACCAGGATGTCGCGCTTGGTATAGGTGCTCACCGAGGTCAGGTCGAAACCCGCGAGGCCCACCTTGACCGTCGCATCGGCGATCGTCGTCTTGTCCTCGAACTTCTCGCGCTGCAGCAGGTACTGCTGGCGATCCCCCATGGTCACCGGCGGTACCGTGGGGGTAAACCGGTTGGCATACAGGTTGAAGACGTCCTGGCGGTTGAAGCCGTCCGCAGTCACTTTCTGGTAGACCACCCGCGGGGTGATCGTCACATCCCGGGTGGGCTGGAACGTGAATGTCAGGCGGCCGCCCGTGCGGTCGCCGCTATTGACGTCCTTGCCGCCGCCGGGACCCAGGGCGTCGATCCAACCGCCGAAGCGAGTGGCATAGGCGACCATTCGCATGGCGGCAGCATCGCCCATTGGTACGTTCATCGCCGCCTTCACGCCGCCGCCGGTGCCGCCGTCGGAAATCTTGTTCACATTGGCTTCGACGGTGCCTTCAGTGACGCGCAGCTTCGCCTCATTGGTGATGTAGCGTATCGTGCCGCCGATGTTGCCGGAGCCGTAGAGCGTGCCTTGCGGGCCGCGCAGCGTCTCGACGCGCTTGAGGTCGAACAGATCGAGGTCAGGCGTGAATAGCGACATCGAAATCGCCGTTTCGTCGAGATAGACACCAACCTGCTCCTTGACGCCGGGCTGGTCGCGGACGATCTGCCCCGAGGACACGCCGCGGATCGTCACCTGGCTCTGCCCGGGTCCGAGGTTCTGGATGGCGAGACCGGCGACATTGCGCGACAGATCCTCGAGCGTCACCGCGCCGGATCGCCGGATGTCCTCTTCGGTCTGCGCGTTGATCGAGAACGGCACATCCTGCAGGGATGTCTCCCGTTTCGTCGCGGTGACGACCAGTGGTTCAGCGCTGACCTTGGGGGGCTGCTGCGTTTGCTGGGCACTGGCAATGCCCGCCGCGCCTATCGCCAAACCGTAAGGGAAAGCCAGCAGTACGGCCTTTGTCATTGGACGCAGTTTCATCATGGCGTCATCTCCTGATAGTTGTTGGATTTGTCCGTGCACGCGACAGCAATCCTACTACCAGCGAAATTTCCCCGCTCTCGATGACATTTCGCCCCTTGACCGGCGCGAACGCTAGTACGGGGGCCTAGGGGACGTCGCCTGCGGCTACTTCAATGCCCGCGGCTTGTCGATCCCGAAGCCCTGGGCATAGTCGACCCGAATCTCTCGAAGCGCTTCGAGCGTCTTGTCGCTCTCAACCCGCATGCATACGGTTCGCATGCCGAGGTCCGTCGCACGCTGGTGCAGCGCCTGGATCTCTTGCACGGCCTGCGGATCGCGCGGCAGGCGGTCGACGAGGGATCCGTCGATCTTGATGAAGGCGATGCCGAGCGATTGCGCGAGTTCGAGGCGCGCCGGTCCGGTGAAGCCACTCAGGGCGAAGGTGCATCCGGCACGGCGAAGCGGGTAGACGAGCCGCGCGACCGATTCGGGATCGTCGAGCGCGAGGCCGGCCGGGATCTCGAACGACAGCGATTCGAGCGGCGCCTCGATCCTGCGAGCCGCCTCCTGGACATAATCGGGGAATCCCGGATCGCGGATCGTATCGTCCGCGAGATTGACGCTGCAACGCGGCGCGACCTTCGACCCGACCGCCGTTTGCGTGGCGCGAACCCAGCGCAACACCGTCGCGACGACCCACCGGTCCAGCAACGGCATGAGGCCGTGCATCTCGAGGGTCGGAATGAACGTCCCCGGCGGCATCATGCCCTGCTCCTCCTCCTTGAACCGCACCAGGATCTCGCGATAGAGGGTGGGATCGTCCTGTAGCGAAAGGATGGATTGATAGTAGAGCAGGAACTGGTTGTCCCTCAGGTCCTTGAGAAACCTTTCTCGGATCTGGACGGCGACATCCATCGGGGGCGTATCAGGCGAATTCATGCTCATGCGCATGTCGACATCCTCGCCCCACCTCGACTGTGGCGATAGTAGCCAGAGCTCCTAGGACTTTCGTCATGGGTGGACGCCAGAAATGCAAACGGCCAGCTTCAGCTGGCCGTTTTCCCAGGGCTCGCGGTCGCGTTCAATCCGCCAAAGGATTCGGCCGGAATTGCAGGTGGTAGACCTTCGGGCTGTTGGCCGTGCCGCCTTCGTTGTGGAATACGGTGCGCGTGCCCGACATGGTCCACAGGCCCTTGCCCTTCCAGCCGGCCTTCGGGTCGTCGACGCGGCCGTCGACCAGCTTGCTGAAGAAGCCGCTCGGGTAGGGCACATGGATGTCGACGATCTTGCCGTCGACGACCGCCATCAGCGACTCGCTGCCGTTCATGTTGAAGATCGGCACGTTGTGGCCGAGGCCGAGCGTGTCGTAGCGGTCCACCCATACGTAGTACGCGTGATTCGCGCTACCGGACTCCGGCAGCCCCTTGAACTGCGGCCCGGGCATGCGGATGAGCGTCCAGCCTTCCGGGCAGAGCTTGCCGCTCGTCGCTTCGGGCCCGTTCTGCGGCTTCGTGCACTTGCGCCGGTCAAAGCTCGCCATGTGGCCGCTGGCGAGCGGCGTCCACACCACTCCGTCGGTCGTCATGTCGAGCCCGCGCGGACTCCACGCGCCCTCGGGCGGCACGAACACCTCCGCAATCGAGGTCTCCGACGGGTTCGGGCCCGGAATGATGTGCACGACGTAGCCGGGCTGGTCGATGCGGCCGAAGCCGATGCCCATCGACTGGCCCCAGATCGAATCATCCACCGGGCTCGGCATGATCCCGTAGAAGGACGCGACCAGCCTCTTGTCCTTCGTCGGATCGACCGGGTCGTTCGGGCCGACGAACTCGTCGCGCTTGCCGTTGCCGTTGGTGTCGACCACGATCGGCGTCCAGCCCTGCGACTTCGCGGAGTCGCCGGTTTCGAGGAACGTCTTCATCTTCACCCAGCCGACTACGCCGCCGCCGACGCCGGGCCCGCCCTGGGAGAGCCACAGGGTTTGATCCTTGTCCTTGGCGAAGTAGAGGTGATGCGTACCGAAGCAGGTGTCGACGTGCGACCACTTCTGCGTCTTCGGATCGTAGAACGAGAGCTGCCGGCCGCTTTCCGCGATCGGCATCACCTTCGCCGACGGATGGTCCGACCCCTTGACGCAGAAGTCGGGGTTCTTGGGCGCGCGGAAGCGCGCGCTGAAGTACACGCGCCCCTGCTCGTCCATCATCGCGTTATGCAGGCTCGACGAGCCGTCCCACAACGGGTCTTTGCCCCAATGGGCCGAGGGCTGCATCGGCAAGCTGCTCGATGACGGCGTTCCGGGTTGCACCGGATGCTTGATGGTGTAGGCGAGGTGCTTGAGCGGATCGACCACCGGGATGTTATCGGTGCTCTCTTCTGGCGCGCCGTAGATCGGCCCGTTGGCATTCACGTGCGGGTCGTGCTGGTAGCTCGAGATGCCATCGTGTAGGTAGAACTTCGGAGTCGAGAAATCCCACATCGTCACGACGACGTTGCGCTCCACGCCCTCGGGGCGGCGGGGCCTGGCGAAGGGCAGCTCGCCCGCGGCGATCCGGTCGGTCCAATCTGCGAATTGCTTGAGCGCGCCGCCGATTCCCATGTAGCCGAGGCTGAGCGTCATGTTGGTCATCGCCTGCCCGGCCTGGGTGCGCTTCGCCCACGCCTGCACCGAGTTCTGCGCGCCGTCCTTGAACATCGCCGGCACCTTGCGAATGCCCATCGAGCCGAGGGCATGGCACGACTGACAGGAGTTCTTGACCGTGTCGACCCAACCTTCCTGCGTCTTGATGTTCGGCGAGATGCCATTGCCCTGCTCACCCGTTCCCGGAAACTGGTCCTTGCCCGGAATGTTGATGAGCGAGTACCAGTACATGCCCGGGTAATACTCGGCGGCCTCCTTGTCGCTCGCCACTTCGGCCTTCAAGTTGACCGTCTTCCCGATCGTGGCCTTGACCTTGGCGCTGTCTCGAAGGCCGTAGCCTCTCGACCAGACTTCGTAGTTGGCCTTTGGAAGCTGCGGCAGCACATAGCGACCCTTATCGTCCGTCACCACGATCTTCGCGTACTTCGTGGGCAGGTCGGACGTCTCCGCAATGACCCACACGCCGGGCTCGGGGCCGTTGGGCCCACTGACTACGCCTGCGATGGAGTCCATTCCGGCGGCCTGCGCCGGGAGACCGGCGACTGCGACGAGCAACGCGGCGAGCGCGTGCCTGGAGACGGTCGTCTTCATCTTGCTTTCCTTTTCTAGGGGCAGCGATTGGATGTTATTCGTCCCGGGCGCTGGATAGTGCGGAGCGCGCTTCCTCGACGATCTCTTTCACGATCGCCGCCGCGGGCTGGACCTTCTTCACGATTCCGACACTCTGCCCGGCCCACAACGACATGGCGTCTATGTCGCCCTCGGCAGCGGCGCCGGGCGTGTAGCTCTGATACCGCAGCACTTCCTTTCCGGCGGGCGTGCGGCCAATCACCTGACCCTCGCCGGGACGGTTTCCCGTTGATGGTCTTCCCGCCGCTTCCCATGCGTCGAACGTCTTGTTCCGAATCACGCGGTGAGGCGCATCGGGCCAGCCGCCATCGAATAGCTCCGTGAAGGCGGTATCGGTCTCGCTCGCGGAGAGGATCAACTCGCGATAGCGCGGATGGATGGCGGCTTCCTCGCTGGCGAGAAAGCGCGTGCCGATCCATGCGCCGGCGGCGCCCAGCATCAGCACGGCGGCGAGACCGCGGCCATCGGCGATTCCGCCCGCGGCGACCACCGGGACGGGCGCGACCGCATCGACCACCGCAGGAACGAGTGGCAAGGTCGCCACCTCGCCTCGAACGTGGCCGCCGGCTTCCCATCCCTGAGCCACGACAATGTCGACACCCAGGTCGATCACCCGTCGCGCCGAGGCGGCGCTGTCGATTGTATGGAGGACGGTCGCCTTCGCGGTATGCACGCGCTCGATCAACTCCCTGGTCGGATCGCACCAGAAGAATGAGATGACGCGCACGCCTTCCTCGAGGCAGATGTCGACTCGCTCGTCCTGGGGCTTGCGCAGGTTGAGGTTCACGCCGAAAGGTTGCCGCGTGAGCGCGCGGGTCTCCCGCACTTGCTGGCGCACGGTATCGAGATCCGCGGCGGTCAGGACCAGCATGCCAAGCGCGCCCGCGTTGCTAACGGCGGCCGCAAGGGCCGGACAAGTTGCCCCGCCGAGCGCGGCCTGGATGATCGGGTGCTCGACGCCGAGCCTCTCGCAAAGCGGGGTTCTCAAGGGAGCCATGCCGTGATCTCGCGTTTCGGTCACCTGTTTCGCTGGCGCGTGAAGGGACGGCGCTTCGCCACAGCTGCTCGAAGGTCCAGGCCCCCTTGCTCGATCCAGACCATACGCTGGTTGGACTCGAGCTTGTTGTCGGCCCCAACGCTGTCCCGAAGGGCCTTCGCCCTTGGCTTGCCCAGTGCCCGACCTTTGATCGCCATGGTGCACCTCTCGCGCATGTCCCCGGCGATGTTGAAGACGGCCCGCCCTATCGTCAAGTCTGGGGAGCGTTGCCGCCCCTTCACGTGTAAGGTGTCGTGGGCGGGGCCGACCTATCCCTGCTTCGCGCCCAAACCACCCAAAAGGAGCTCCAAATGCGTTCCCTCAGCAAGATGATGGCCGCCGCTGCAATGGCCGCCGTCGTGTGCGCCGCCCCCCTCGCCTACGCCGGCGAGGACGTCAATCCCGACGCGTTCGTGAAGATGTGCGACACGGACAAGGACGGCATGGTCTCGAAGGCCGAGGTCATGAAGGCGGTCGAGAAGATGTTCGACAAGATGGACACCAAGAAGATGGGCAAGCTCGACAAGAAGCAGGTCGAGGCGTTCCTGAAGGAATTGATGAAGGGCGGCGGCTGAGCGCAGCGCTCCTCCTCCAATTCAGCTGCATTGCGGCGGGCCTCCGGGCCCGCCGCTTTCCATTGCGCAGGGCGAAGAGCAGTCCGGCGCTGCGATCAGGCCGCGTGCACGGCGCAGGTCGCCGGGGAGGCGGGGTAGTTCATGCGCGCGGCAAGGGCGGCATACGGCTCGGGGGGATGGATGATGTGCCCCTGGCCGAAGTCGATGCCCATCGCGCGCACGCGCTCGAGGATCTCGAGGCTCTCCACGCTTTCGGCGATGGTCTTCGCCCCCGCGGCCTGCGCAAGCTGCTGGATCGAGGCGACCGCGGCGCGGTCGATGCGGTCCTCCGCGATGCCACGCACGAACGAGCCGTCGATCTTGAGGTAGTCCACCGGCAGCGTCTTGAGGTAGGCGAACGACGATAGCCCCGTGCCGAAGTCGTCGAGCGCGAAACGGCACCCCAGGTCGCGGAAGCGGCGGATGAAGCGCGCCGCGCGCGCGAGATTGGAGATTGCCGCGGTTTCCGTCACCTCGAAGCAAACGGCGTGGGGCGAGGTGCCCGTCTCCTCGAAGTGTTGCTGGACGAAATCGGCGAACGCCGGATCGCCCAGGCTCATGCCGGAAAGATTGATCCCGAAGCGCGGCATCTCCGCGACGCTCATCGGGCGCTTGCGCATCGAGGCGAGGCAGGCGAGCGCCTTGCTCACCACCCAGCGGTCGATGGTGCCCATCAAATGGTAGCGCTCGGCGGCGGGGATGAAGGCCATCGGCGTCACCACGCGGCCTTGCTCGTCGCGCATCCGCAGGAGCAGCTCGAGGTATTCGGCCGATCCTCCGGCGCATTCGTCGAGGGACACCACGCGCTGGCAGTGCAGGAAAAAGCGGTTTTCCTCCGCGGCCTGGGTGATGCGCGACACCCAGCCCATCTCGCCGTGGCGCGACGATAGTTCCTCGTCGTCCTCGCAATACACCTGGACCTGATTGCGTCCCTTGTCCTTGGCGAGGTAGCACGCGGTGTCGGCGGCCGACATCACGCTCTCCAGGTCGCGGCTCTCGGAGGTCACGGCCGCGACGCCGATGCTTGCGCCGAGCGTGAACACACGGCCTTCCCAGGCGAAGCGCAGCGCCCGGACTACGTTGAGGAGCTGGGCAGCCACGTGCTGGGCGTGCAGCAGGTCGCAGCCTTCGAGGAGCACGCCGAATTCGTCCCCACCCAGGCGCGCGAGCATGTCGCCGCGGCGCATCTTCGTCGCGAGCGCCTGCGCGAGTTGCTTGAGGAGCGCGTCGCCCGCGAGGTGTCCGCAGGTGTCGTTCACCACCTTGAATTGGTCGAGGTCCACGTAGAGGACGGCGTGGGCCTCGCCGCGGTGGCGAGCGGACTCGAGGAGCTCGCCGAGCGAGCGCTCGAACTGGCGCCGGTTCGCAAGCTCGGTGAGCGCGTCGTGCGAGGCCTGCCATGAGAGATGCTCCTCGGCCGCCCGTGCCTGCGCGATGTCGGTGAGGAGGCGCACCACGACGTCGGCGAGTTTCCAGAGCGCTGTGCGCTGGCTTTCGGAGAGCACCTTGGGGCGCGTGTCGAGCACGCTTAGGGTGCCGATCACCTCGCTCGACTCCCCCAGCAAAGGCACTCCGGAGTAGAAACGGATGCGTGGCGCGCCGGCGACCAGGGGGTCTTCGTGGTAGCGCAGGTCGAAGTGCGCATCGCTCACCTCGAGGGGAGCCCCCAGATGCAACACCTCGCAGCAGAAGCGTGTGTCGCGGGGCAGGGTGGCGAGGGGCAACCCGCCGACGTTCGCCACGGGGCGGTGGTGGGTCCCGTCGTGGGTCGTGATCGTCGCGTAGGCGGCGCCACAAAGCTGCGCGGCGAGCTCCGCGATCTCGACGAAGACATCGTCTTTGCTGGCGGCGGGAAAGGTCAATCGGTCGAGTGCGAGGGCCATGCGACGAGTTCCGGAGTCCGGGGTTGGCATACGTCGAGGCGGCCGCGCGAACCTTACGTCGATCGCGGTCGGGGACGGCACCAAAGAAAAAACGACCTAGCCGAGAATGCGGTCGTAAGTGGCCAGGTCGGTTCCATAGCATCCGCACGACGCTTGCTCGAGCCCTTTGCGGTCGAGGATCTCCACGTTGCCACGCCTGTAGGAGATGAGCTTGCGCCTCTGCAGCGAGGTCGCGGCCGTTGTGATGCCGACACGGCGCACGCCAAGTATGTAGGCGAGGAGTGCGTGCGTAATCTGAAAGGTCTTCGACTGCGCGCGGTCCGCGGTCATCGAAAGCCAACGTGCCAGGCGCTGCTCCAGGAGGTGAAATCTCGTGCAGCCCGCGGTTTGCCCAAGCTGGCTCATCTGCACGAAAAGGTAGGCTTGAATCACCTGCCGCAGGGCGCCGCCATTGCCCAGCGCTCCGGAGAATCGGGTGGCGCTTATCCGCCACGCCGGACCAGCCCCCTGGACCACGGCGAGAAACGGCGAGACGCGGACGCCTAGTGCGAGCGAAGAGCCGAGAGCGCCTTCGTTACCCACGAGCGCCACTTCGAGGCCGCGCGATCCACCCATCTCCGTGACAATCGAGATGTAGCCCTCGGTGGGGAAGTACACATAGCGGACGGGCTCGTGGGGCCTCGCCAGGGTCTCGCCGAGCGCGAGGTCGACCAGAACGCAGTTCTTCAGGAAGCGCTGCCGCTCCCTGCTCGGCAATGCGTCAAGGAGACGATTACTGCCCGATGATCGCATCGTGCCCCGGGGCGAAGCACGACCTCACCTTGCGCGTTTGGCTTTTTCGATCAGATGCTGCCGCACCGTATGTGCCACGGAACCGACTTCGGAGATGGCTGCGCACAGCTCGTCCTTTGTTGTACCGAGGAATTTGACCCAATAGGCCATCTCCTGCGGCTTGTCGATTTCGATAACCCGCTCGTCGTAACCAGCAGACTTGTCGTTCATAGTGCGCGCCGTGATCGGTTGCCGGAACAAGTGCACTGTTAACGCTACACGTTGTTTGTGTTAAAGAAAATGTTCGATAGCGTACAGATCGGCAGGTACTCGGCCCGATGCCGCCCGCGTGGTGATAGGACTTTTCGCACGACGGAGTTATGCTCTTGCCAAAGTTACAAAAGAAATCCAAATGCCAAGGGAGGCATACAAACATGAACGCCAGGCATGTCGTTTTCGCATTTCTCCTCTTCGCAGTTTCGGCAACGGCGCATGCGGCACAAGGCGTGGGCCAGGGATGCTCGGCCTTCAAGCCGTGCGGTGACGGCTTGCATTGCATGCCGTTCCGCCAGGTGTGCCATCGGAATTCCGGAGCGCTCGACGGCGAGGCATGCCAGGCGGGATACGGGTGCGCCAGCGGATACACCTGCGAAGCGGGCTCGCAGGTCTGTCGTGGCCCCGGCAAGACCGGAGACTCCTGCCACGCGACGAAGCCCTGCGGCTCGGGGCTGAGCTGCCAGCCCGGCGTGCAGAAGTGCTATCACACGCCTCGCCAGTTGGGTGAGCCTTGCGTGGCGGGATACACGTGCGGAGACAAACTGAAGTGCCAGGCGGGTACCCAAGTATGTATCTCTTCGGTCCACCCGACCCAGCAGTGCGTCTACAACCAGTCCGGCTACGTGGCCCAGATCAAGTGGTTCGCCGATGGCACGATGAAGTCCACGAAGACCGGCGACAAGGCGTATTCGATCTCGGCGACCAAGCCGGCCTTCAAGACGGAGACCATTCCCCTTGCGCAGAAGAGTTGCGTCGGCGGCGAAGGGAGCAAGAATTGGGCGGTGCTCACCATCAAGGGCGGCAAGTACGCGAGAGTCGCCGCGATCGCGGCCACGGATATTGGCGCCGTTGCCGCGACGGGCGGCTGCTGGGTCGGGGCCGCAGCCCTGACCGTCGTCACCGCGGGAGCCGGGTCAGTCGCCGCGGTTGGCTGCGAGTTGGTGACCGACGCCGCGGTCGGCATCATCGCCGATCCGTCGATCATTCCCGATTCCAAGGAGCTCTTCGCGGTCGTCCAGCCTCCGGCAAGCGGCGGCGAGAAGCCTCTCTGGATCATCATGTACGGCACGGTGTTCGAGCCCAGCACGCGTACGGGACGTCCGTGAGGAGCGTCATCTTCGCCGCGTTCTTCCTCTTGGCCTCGGGAGACGTCGCGGCGGCACAGGGCGTAGGCGAGGGATGCCATATCGGCAAGAAGTGCGGCGACGGGCTGCACTGCATGCCGTTCCGCCAGGTCTGCCACCGTGACTCAGGGGCCCTGGATGGAGAGGCCTGCCAGGCGGGCTACGGGTGCGCCAGCGGATTCACCTGCGAGGCGGGCTCGCAGGTGTGCCGTGGCCCGGGCAAGGCCGGAGATTCATGCCACGCGACCAAGCCCTGCGGTTCCGGGCTTACCTGCGAGGCCGGTACGCAGAAATGCGTTGGTCCCGGCAACGTCGGAGATGCCTGCCACCTGACCAAACCCTGCGGCTCGGGGCTGAGCTGCGCGCCCGGCGTGCAGAAGTGCTACCACTCCCCGAGACAAGCGGGGGAACCTTGCGTCGCGGGATACCCGTGCGGCTCCGGGCTCTCGTGCGCCGCGGGCTCGCAGGTGTGCTACAAGCTGCCGCCGTCGCCGCCGTTTGCCAACGGCCAGAAGAAGCGTCCCTTCTACATTGTCGGCCACAACCCCAACACGCTCGAAGAGGTCAACGGCGACCTCGATGCCGGGGCCAATGCGCTCGAGCCCGACATCATGAAGTTCAATGACGACGCCGCGTACAGCGTGGGCAGCACGATCAACCAGAGCAAGGGGAAGTCGGGCCTGTTCGTCTACCACGACCACGTGAAGATCACGACGCGCATGCCGATGACCGTCGAGAAGTACTTCGCGGAAATCGCCACGCTCATCAAGAACGGCAAGGCTATCGCGCTCATCACGGTGGACGTGAAATCGCCGGTGTACGGTTCGGGGGCGGCGCTCGTCACCGCGGTGCACGAGGCCTTCCAGGGTCTTTCCGCGGCCCAACAGCCATGGGTCATCTATAACACCGGCGACAACAACGGCGAGACCGACACGTTCTTCACGGCGATCGCGGGCATGCTGACCGATCGCGAAGGGATGATGATCGACGGCACGCAGGATCCCGTCGCGGTCTACAACAAGCTGCTGGGCAAGAGCAAGAATGGCCTCGTCGGCTACGGCACCGGCGGGCAGGGATTCAGCTCGGGCAGCTTCCCCAAGGTGAGCCTCTCCATCGACCTCGCGACGTGGATTCGCACGAGCCAGGGGCTCAAGTCGTCGGTGCCCTACGTCTTTCCGGTTCCAAGCTCCGGTTCCGCCGCGGGTGTCGATTGGTTCCAAAGCTTCATGGACGCGGGCGTCGACGGATTGATTCCCGACCTCGACCTGAATCCCAGCGCTCCGGCGAGCACGCAGGCGCAGATCAGGGCGCTCAAGGCCAAGGTGGTCGCCAGCTCGAGCTACTACGTCGCCACCGTGAACGACAATCCCTTCGGCAACGGCCTCGACGGCTACGCGCTGCGCGTCGACACGTCGAGCGCCGCTTCAGCCGGAACGGACGGCTACGTCACGTTCACGCTGCGCGGGACCCATGGCTCGTCCTCGGCGGTATTCAACGGACGGACCTCCCTCGGGTCGGAGACTCGCTTCCATTCCGGCGGCCGGGACTATCTGGTGCTTCCGAGCAAGGACCTTGGGAAGCTGCAGGACCTGACCATCTACGTCTCGGGCTCGGTGCAGCACAGCTGGGACGTGAAGCAGATCCAGATCACCAGCTCGCTCTACGGCATTGCCTACCAGAACCAGCCCGACATCGCGATCAACAAGACGGTGTCGACGACCAGCCCGGTCGTGGTCGACCTCAAGGCGAGCAACCTGGGCAGGTGATCGGGTGCCCGGGACGGCGGGTGGAATGACGAAGATTCGGCGAGTCACGACGGGCCACGACGCGAGCGGCAAGGCGGTCTTCGTGAGCGACGCGCAAGTCGACGGCGATGCCTTCGCCCAGATGCCCGGAGCCGCGTTCCACCGGCTCTGGGGTGCCGACCAGGTGCCGAAGTTTCCGGACAGCGGATCCCCGCCCGTTTACTCGGACTACTTTCCTCCGCTGGGCGGTTTTCGCTTCATGACGTTTACCGTGGCACCGGGAGGGCAGGCCAAACTCACGCCGGAGGAGCGGCGAGCCCTGTACGAGGGCTTCAGGTCCAGGCTGCCGGGTCTTGCCGAGCACATGGAGCGCAGCAGCCCAGGCATGCACACCACCGACACCATCGATTTCGAGTACATCGTGTCGGGCGAGGTGTGGCTGGAGTTGGATGACGGCGCCAGCGTTCACCTTCGCGCCGGCGACACCGTCGTGCAGAACGGCACGCGGCATGCGTGGCGAAACAAGGGCGCGGAGCCCTGCCACATCGTGGTGTTCATGGTTGGTGTGCCGCGCACACCGTCGGGGCTAGAGGTCGCTCGAGTCGCCTCGTGAGAGGCGCTTCCGGCGCCTACTGCGCCACCGCCGCGACCACCTCGATTTCCACGAGCCATCCCGCGTTCGCCAGCGCGCTCACCTGCATCACGGACCGCGTGGGCAGGTTGGGCTGCTCCTTGGTGCCGAAGAACTGCGTATAGCCCTCCATCAGGCCCTTGAAGTCCATCTTGCCCTGCAGCTTCGGGTCTCCAACCAGGAACACCTGCATCTTGACGACGTCGGACATCGAGAGATTCAACCGCTTCAGGTTGCGCTCGATGTTCTGCAGCACGCTGACGGTCTGCGTCTTCGTGTCGCCGTAGGCTTCGATCGTTCCGGGCGGCTTGGCTGCGTCGGCGACGCTCGGCACCACACCGCTGAGATAGATGGTCTTGTATCCCGTCGGCACCTCGACCGCCATGAGGATTGGAAAGTCCGATCCGGGCAGCTTGTGCCGGGTCAATTCACCGGCCATCGCATTCACGCCGGCGGCCATAGCGGCGCCGGCAAGCAGCAGCGCCGCGCTATTTCGCAGCAAGCGGATTTTCTTCATTGCATCACCTCAGTTTCTTCACGTCGTCGGCCGACAGGATGTCGGTGTAGCGATTGCCGAAATTCGTCCTGACGTAGTTCACCACGGAGGCGACCTGTGCGTCGTCGAGATAGCGCCTGAACGGCGGCATGCCGCTCTTGCCGTTGAGGACCACGAGGGCAGGGTAGGCCGCCGCGGCGAGGCGCGCATTCTCCGCGAGCGCGGGATAGCGGCCCGCACCCTGCGCGCCCTTCGCGTCCGCCATGTGGCAACCCTGGCAGATCGCCGAATAAACCTGCTCGCCGTTCTCGTAGGGGAGCTGCGGCGGCTTGGCGAAGGGGCCGCCCTGCGCGAGCGCTGCGTTCATGGCGATGACGGTGAATGCCAGGCAGAAGATTCGGTCGATCATGACGCCTTGCCTCCCCAGGCGACGATCTTCGCGTGAAGGCGCGTGATGGCGTCGAGCGACGACAATACGGCGCCTTCTTGCCAGGCCGGAAGATACGACGCGTGCTCGCCGGCGAGCACGATCCGCCCGTCGATGGCGCACAGGTTGGCGTAATGCTGCGCGCGCGCCTGGTCGCTCCAGTTGCCGAAGCACCCGTTGACCCAGGGCACGCGGTGCCAGCCGACCGCGACGCCGGTCTCGAATTCCTGGAGGTACTGCGGGTGGATCTGCGCGCCGAGGCGCATCGCCCATTGGACGCGCTCCGGCGGCGACTTCGCGGTGAGCTCATACGCGGCGGGACCCCACGCGTACGCGCCGAGCAGGACGCCCTTGCCACGGCTGCCATAGCCGGTGCTGGGGTAACTGATGACTCCGATTGGCAAATCGGTATAGGTGATGCCGCCGAATATCCTTTCGTCCTCTTCCCAGAACCTTCGCTTGAACTGCAGGCCGACCTTCACAGTGGCCTCGTAAGGCACCGCCTGGATTGCGGCGGTCATCGCCGCGCTCACGTTCACCGGAATCTGGCTGAGGATCGAAAGCGGAATGGTGCACACGCACCAGTCCGCGCGCGCGCTCATGACGGCACCTCCCGCCTTTGCGTCGACGTAGTGCGCGGTGACGCCGGTTGCGTCCTGGCTGATTTCCGTGACCTTGGAATTGAAGCGGATGAGCTCGCCCACGTGTTGCTGGAATGCCGCCGGAATCCTGTCCATGCCGCCGACCGGCTGGAAGATCGTGCTCTGGAATTCGTAATCGGCGCCGACGCGGAGGTATTGCCACAATCCGGATTGAATGAGCTCCCGGAAGTCTCCCGGCGGCGAGAATCGCGCCGCCGGCATCAGTCCGCCGCCCGGATCGGTATCGAATCCCCTGCGCATGCTGCTGCCGAAGGATGCGGAATAGCGGTTGTTCTCGTCGAGCGCGCCCCAGGCCTTTAGGGCCTCGAGCAGTTTCTCGCCGTCTTCCCTGCTGACGCTTTGATCCAGCCCCTTGCTCGTGATCGCCTTGCCAAGCAATTCGGCGACGTGCCCGTGGAAGTCCGCTTGCACGGCGCGAATCCGCTGCGGCTTGCCGCCATAGGCCTTTTGCGAATGCAGGTAGGCGTTGTAGTTCACCTGGATGAACGGCTCGAGGGCGACGCCCAGGCGATTGCAGTAATCGAGCACGCCGTGGTGATGATAGGGAATGCGCCACGGGCCCGGGTTGATGTAGAGGCCCGGGTCGAACTCGCAGCGCTGGGTCGCGCCGCCGAGCTCCGTATAGGTGTCGCCGCCTCGCAGCGTCCAGCTTCGACCGCCGGCCCGGTCGTTGTATTCGAGCACGCGGACCTGATATCCGGCGTTCTTCAGCTCATAGGCCGCGACCAGGCCCGCCATTCCCGCGCCGAGGATGAGGACGGATTGCCCGCGCGGCGCGCCGGATAGATTCACCGGGCCGCGGTAGTTCGATTCCGCGGCGTATCCCAGCGCGGACATCGCAAAATACATGGCGCCGGCACCGCCGGATTGCCCGATCAGCGCCAGCAATTGTCGCCGGCTCATTCCCCCCGCGGGTTCCATGGCGCTAGATTAAATGAAAGAACAAGGCCCGCATTGCGCGGGCCTCTCTTGCTGGGCGTCACCCCGATCTATTTTCTTTCTTCCTCCGATTGACGCCGCTTTCTCTCGGTCCACCAGACATAGGCAAAATACCCCACGCACGAAGCCACGAAGAGGACAAGGAAGATGACCACGGTGAGGGGGCTTGCCTTGTCGACGGGTGGTTCGGCTCCCTGGGCCTGGGCGAGAGTGGAACAAGCGACAAGAAAGGGAAGAGACCGATAAAGCGCTCTTGCCATAACATTCGCTCCTGCTAGTCGTTACGTAACCTCCCGAGGCGAAAATACGCCTCCAACCTGAAGCGGACCTTGCGGGAGCACGATATTTCGCAACCCTTCGACGTTGCCGTGATCGGCGCCGGTGCGGCCGGCATGATGTGCGCCGCCACGGCCGGGCAGCGCGGCCGCCGCGTGCTGCTGATCGAGCACTACGCCGAGGTGGGGGAGAAGATCCGTATTTCCGGCGGCGGGCGCTGCAACTTCACCAACCTGCACGCGACGCACAAGGATTTCCTCTCGGCCAATCCGGACTTCTGCCGATCGGCGTTGGCCCGCTACACGCCGCGCGATTTCATCTCGCTGGTGGCGAGGCACGGCATCGCGTGGCACGAGAAGACGCTCGGGCAGCTTTTCTGCGACGCGAGCTCGCGGCAGATCATCGACATGCTGCGCGCCGAGTGCGAGCAAGGCGGCGTGGAGTGGTGGCAGCCTTGCGACGTGCGCAGCATTGCTCGAAACGGCTCGTCCTTCCGCATCGAGACTTCGCGTGCGCCCGTCGAGGCCGCCGCGCTGGTCATTGCGACCGGCGGGCTCACCGTGCCGAAGATTGGCGCCACTCCTTTCGCTTATCGGATCGCCGAGCAGTTCGGCCTCGCGATCGTGCCTCCCAAGCCCGCGCTGGTTCCACTCACCTTCGATCCGGCGTTCCTCGCGCGCTATGGCGAGCTCGCGGGCGTATCCGTGGATGCCGAGGTGTGGTGCGCGGGAGGGCGCTTTCGCGAAAACGTGCTCTTCACGCATCGCGGCCTTTCCGGCCCTGCGATCCTGCAGATCTCTTCCTATTGGCAGCAGGCGGGCACTCGCGACCCGATTCACATCGACCTTCTTCCAGGTATCGACGCGAGGGCGTGGTTCGCCGAGGAGCGCCATTCCCGCGCGACGCTTTCCGCGCTCCTGTCTAGGCGCCTGCCGAAACGCTTTGCGCAGCAGTGGTGCGCCGAAAGCGCCCTCGAACCGCCGGTGGTGCAACTATCTGACCGGGCGCTCGACACAGCGGCCCGTGAGATCAAGGATTGGAAGGTGCAACCCTCGGGAACGCTCGGCTACAACAAGGCCGAAGTGACTCTGGGGGGCGTGGACACCCGCGATCTCTCGTCGAAGACGCTGGAGGCGACGGGCGTGAAGGGATTGCATTTCATCGGCGAGGCGGTCGATGTGACCGGCCACCTCGGCGGATTCAACTTCCAGTGGGCCTGGGCTTCCGGCCATGCGGCGGGGTCGTCGGTGTGAATGCGCGCGGCCCGTTTTCTTTTTTTGCTCCGGGGGTGTATCTAGATCATTCCGACGCCACCCCAGGAGGTACCGCCCGTGTTCAATATGGCCGTTCCATGGTGGGAAATCATCGTTCGCAGTTTCGTGGTCTACGCATTCCTCATTTTTCTCCTGCGGATCACGGGCAAGCGCCAGGTGGGACAGCTCGCCCCTTTCGACCTTGTCCTGCTCCTCGTGCTATCGAACGCCGTGCAGAACTCGATGAACGGCGGCGACAACTCGCTGGTGGGAGGGCTCGTCTCGGCGACGACGCTGGTGGCGATCAACTATACGGTTGGATTCGCCACCTTCAGGAGCAAGCGGCTCGAGTCGATCATCGAGGGGCGCCCCCAGGTACTCGTCCACAACGGCCAGCTCTACGACGACGTGATGGCCAAGTCGCAACTTACCCACCACGAGCTCGATGCGGCGTTGCGTCAAGCCGGCTGCACCCACATCGGCGAGTGCCACTCGGTGATCCTGGAGAACAACGGCTCGATCAGCGTCACTCCGCGAAAGTCACGCGGCGCTTGATCGGGACACCATGTCTCGACCCGAAAGCGATCCGGTGAGTGTGTTGCCAAGCGCGATGGGGCGGCCGCTCGCTTTCCTCTTGTCCCTGTTCTTCCTCAGCGCGGCCGCCTTCTCCCAGCCGACGCAGGACGGGGCCTGGGCGGAAACGCAGGCTTTTCGCGACGCGGCCGCCGTGCGATACCGCGCGATCCTGGGCGGGCTTGGGGCGAGGAGGGCACTCGACGACGACGACGCGGCGCGCGAGCGCGTGCGTCGAATCGCCGCCGGATTGATCATCGCGGCCGCCGCTGAGCGACCGGATACCGCGGCGTGGTCCTGGGAGGTCCACGTCACCAGCGATCCGGCCCAGGGTGCGTTCTGCATGGCTGGAGGGAAGGTGCTCGTCGGCAGTGTCCTCGTGAGGCGCCTCGCGCTCGACGACGGCGAGCTTGCGATGCTCCTCGGCCACGAGATGGGGCATGCGCTGGCCAGCCACCGGCGCGAGGTTGCGAGGGGTTCCATCGACACGGACGCCGCTGCGGAAGTCCGCCAAGCCGAGCTGGCGATGGGGCAGGAGGTGGAGGCGGATCGCATCGGCATGCGCCTCGCCTACCGCGCAGGATGGCCGGTAGCGAGCCTGGTGAGCTTCTACGACAAGCTTGCGGCGGTCGAGCAGCCCGGCACTTTCAACTCGAGCCACCCGTCGGCGGCATCGCGAGCGGCGTTGGCGAAGGCGATGGCGGCGAAGCTCGGGGACTAGCGCAAAAAAATGACGTGGCAACGCGCGTTCGTTGACCACGTCCTAATACGACGATGGCGGAACAGGGAGATTGGCTGTCCGCCTTGTCGCCTTGAGCCCGGAGACGCGAGGCTCGAAAACCCGGCCTAGAACCGGATTCGCATGCCCACTCCGACCTCCGTCTGGCTGTCGTGTCCGTTGGTCACCGCGAGCTTGTACCCTTCCGTGAGCTTCATGTAGTCCGCGGCGAGATAGACCTCGGCGCGCCGGTCGAAGTGGTAGAACATCGCGCCGTAGAGCGTCTTCTTGTTCCCCATGACGGCCCGGGTGACGCCGGAGGCATCGGCATAGGGCGTCAGCACGAAGCCGGATCCGTTCACCCCCGCGTTGTCCGCGTGGATGAGCTGGTAGCCGAGGTCATACTCGAAATGCGGGCCGGGCGCGACTTTCGCCGAGATCGTGTACGCATGGTCCTTGCGATTGCCGACGCCGCCACCCTGCTCGGAGTCGTACTTGTAGTAGCCGCTGTTCAACCTCACCATCGGCCCGATGGCGACGTTGCCGCCGACCGAATACGCCTTGTGAACCAGTCCGTTCACGTTGAAGTGATTGTAGAAGCCGGCCAGGTGAAAGGCGTCGCCCGGCGCGTTGAAACCGAATGCCGCCGTCTGGGTGCTGCCTTTCTGGTAGGCCCCCACGATACCGCCGAACTGGTAGCCCAGGCCCGCGACGAAGGGTCCGAATTCCTTCTTCCACACCAGGCCGCGATCGTAGCGAGTGCCGGTCGCGCTGGCCGCGTAGTAGATCAGCTGCTTGAAGTTGTTGACGTTGCTGTAGCCGCCCTCTTCCAGCGTGACCTTGGCGCCGCTGAACGCGTCGCCGTAGATGGAGGTGTAGTCGCGAGCGAGCGCGTTCTGCCGTCCGAACGTGAGCTTGCCCAGCGCTTCGCTCTGGAATCCCACCCACGAGTCGCGATTGAACAGCACGTTGGGTGTATCCATGCTCCCATCCTGGTAGTCGTACTCGCTTTCCAGCTTGAAGATGGTGCTCATGCCACCGCCCTCGAGCTCATGCTTCCCGGTGATGCCCCAGCGGTTGCCGCTGAACCAGGCCGTCTGGTAGCTGCGCTTGTGCGCGCCGGCCGCGTTGGCGTTGCTGATGTCGCTGATCGTCGCGTCGATCAGGCCGTAGAGGGTCACGATATCCGCCGGAGTCACCTGGAAGGTGAATCCCGGCTCCCAGTCGGCGCTCGCCACCAGAGTTGCGCTCGGGCTCTTCGCCTGCGCCGATTGCTGCGGGGGAGCAGGCGGCGCGGCGGCGGCTTGCGGCGCGGTGGCCGCGTCCAGCTTCCTTTCCAATGCCTCCAACCGGGACCGCTGTGCCGCCAGTTGCGCCTGCTGGGCCTCCAGCAGTGCGCGCTGGGCCTCGATTTCGGCTTTCAAGTCGGAAGAAAGATCGGCGAACGCGGGCGCCGCCATCAGCGCCAGCGGTGCAAAGCAGCCGATGATGGCCAGTCGTAGTGTCTTCGGTTTCATGAATCCCCTCTCCGTTCTAGTTGAGAAAACGTAATACCCGGTGCCGTTACTTGCCCGCCGTGAGCGCCGCCTTCCAGTCGCTGATGAACTCGAGGCGCTTCTTCTGGTCGAGGTACTCGGTGATCTCCTTCGAGACCGGGATCGGCTTGACCCTGTCGCCCAGCTCCTTGTTGAGCTTGCCGGCGGTGTACTCCGCGTCGACATCGTCACGCATCGAGAAGAGCTCGACGTCGCTGCCGATCAGCTTCTGGC
>WNFM01329547.1_pt1 | contig 24616 bp, 19 predicted proteins | sample 5400271 | NCBI WGS metagenome assembly WNFM01 (sample SAMN13153352, study PRJNA577476) | soil metagenome | isolation source: 60 cm saprolite on Douglas fir-dominated hillslope | place: USA:California | collected 2013-09-17 | reverse complement strand
CCATCCCCGGCATCGTCCAGTCGAGCAGCACGACCGCGAACGCGGGTGTCGCCTGGAGCTTCGCCAGGGCCTCGAAGCCGTTCCCGGCCTGTTCGACCTCGAACCCGAGCTGGGTCAGGTGCTCGACGAGGAGTCCGCGCACCGCCGTCGAGTCGTCCACCACGAGCGCCTGCATCAATGCCTCCCGGGCCGGCTGGGCCCTAGCGTGCCGGCTGGATTCGAACGTGCACGTCCGCCGACGTGGAAGAGAACGTCACGGCGGTCCGCTGCGGGGTGAAACCCGAAGCCTCGACGAACAGGCTGTGCGGTCCGAACGGCGCCGACAGGCAGAAGCGTCCGTGCGCGTCCGTGCGGGTCGCGACCGCGACGTCGCGCATCGAAACGCGCGCCCCGGCCACGGGCTGGCCCGCGTCGTCCTCGATCGTGCCGCAGAGGAGGGGCAGGTCCGCGCCGTCATCTGCGGCTGGGGCCGCTGCGGCCGCCGGGGCGGCCACCTCCGCGGGTCCTGCGCGGGCGTCGCGGCGGCCTGCGCCGGCGTTGCGACCGCGGGCGCGGGTGGCGTGGTCCGCTGCGGCGGCGGGGGGGGCTCGGGCGCGAGCGCCGTCGCGCGGCGCGGTGGCTGCGCCAAAGCCTGCGTTCGCGCGTGTGACCGCGGCGGTGCGCCGCGGGGCGAGGAGGTGATTCCGGGCTCGTGCGCCGGCGGCGTCGCGGCAACGCTGCCCGGGCGCGGCGGCTTCGCGGCCGCTTCGACGGGGGCGGCGTCGGGCGGGATCACCGGTGGCAGGACCTGCTCGAGCGGCAACTGCGCCCGCGGCGCGGTGGGCTCTCCCACGGTCTTCCGCTCGCCGCTCGGCGACGACGGCTCGCGCGCGACCCGCTCGCGCAGCACCGGCGCTCCTGCGGGAGTGCTCCGCCCCGGCCGCGTCCGGGGCGCGAGCTGGAGTGCGAACACGATCACGAGCAGCAGGGCGACGCTCCCGAGTGCCAAGAGCGCCGCGCGGTCCACGCCGCGCGCCGCACGCCGGCGCGAGACGGCGGAGGCCAGCGTGACCGCGGGCCACGGCTGGGAGTGCTCGCCTGTCAGCGCCTGAGCGTATGGACTCGACCCCGGCGGAGCCGGCTCGCCGCCGGGGGCGTTCCAGGGGAGCGGTTGCGGTCCGGCGTGCGGCGCGGCGCTCCCGGCCGGCGCCAGGAACGCGCCGGGCGGTGGAGGTGCGGAGGCTCCGCTCCAGCCGGGGGGGGCGTAGCCCGCGTGCTGGCGCGGAACCGGTGAAGCGGCGGCCGCCTCGTGCGGGGCAGGCCTCGGAGCGGGCGGGCCGGCCTCGCGCGACGGGTGCGCGGGCGCGGCGGCGGGGCGGACTCCCGGTCCCGGCGGCGCGCTCGTGGGGCCCGCGGTGGGTGGGTCCGGGGCCTCGAAGAACACCTCCACCCTCGGCAGTTGGCGGCGGGCGTCGCCACGCGGGACCGGCTGGCCCGATTGCTCCTTGATCCAGGACGGCAGATCGAACTTCGGACCGTCGATGGTGCCGCTATCGTGGAGCCCCTTGGCGGAGAGCTCGGTGAAATCGTCGGCGGTGTCGCGACCCACCGCCTCGAGCAGCCGGCGCGCCTCCTCCGGGTCGGACGGCGGCGCGTGGGTCGGGGCCGTGGGCTTCATGCCGATCCGGCCCCAGCCCGCCACCTTCGCGATCTCGCCCGAGCGCCCGAGCTCGGGCCGCGCCGGCAGCGGTGGCGGCTCCACCGGGGCGTACGGGTCCTCTTCGTGGAGCAGTGGCACGGAGGTCGTCATGACCGGCGCCGGCTGGCCGTGCGCGATCGCGGTCACGAGCGTCGTGGAGCGCCGGGTGAGCTCCTCCAGGAACTCGTTGGTCGGATCCTGGGCGAGGAGCCGGCGCAGCGCGTCGTCGTGTTTCGCGAGCCGCGCCTGGCGGTCGCGGCAATCGTGGCAAGCGGCGAGGTGGCGCACGATCAGCTCGAGAGATGGGCCGGTGAGCGCGCCGTCGAGCGAGGCCGAGAGCTGCTGCACGGTCAGGTGGATCACGCGGCCTGATCCTCGATGTCGCGCACGTGATCGATGTACTCGCGCGAGAGGGCGATGCGATTCATGACCCGCGGCACCGAGATGCCGGTGATGCGCGAGATCTCCGGATACGAGAGCCGCTCGATCAGCCGCAGCGCGAGCAGCCACTGATCGTCCGAGTGGAGCAGCGCGAACGCGTGCAGCGCGCGCTGCTCGTCCTCCACGTAGTGGGCACCATGGGCGCCCGCGAGCCACGGCTCGCCGTTCGGACGCCGCGCCCCGATGGTGGGCCGCAGCGGCCGGCCGCGCATCTTCGCGGCGTCCAGCTGGCGCGCGAGCTTCACGAGCCAGGGCAGGAACGGCTTGTGCGATGGCGCCGCGCGCAGCTGCCGCGTCGCGTGCACGAGCGTCTCCTGGAACAGGAGCTCGGCCTCGCCCAGGTGGCGCGTGATGGCGAGGCAGGCACGCCAGAGCGAGAGGCGGCGGGCGTGGATGAGCTGCAGCAGCGAGGGAAGATCGCCGCGTTGCGCCGCGCTCAAGAGTTCGGGGTCCCGGCCGGGTTCGGTCCAGGGCCGGGTCGTCGAGGTGTCCAAACCAGATCCTCCCGCGGACGCCCTTCTGACCCGTGAGGCGTTTCGCGGATCGGGTGGGGCGGTGGGGCTCGTTCCCGGTGTCTTCGGCCGGCGGGCAGCCGGGCTTAAGCGCGCTTCTGCGGGCCGGTTCCGCGCGCTCCGCGCGGCCGGGCTTGCGGCCGGGCGCGGGCCTATAGTGCACGCTCATGCGACCCATCATGGACGTCGCCAAGTCGCTGGGCCTCGACCCCGCGGACGTGGAGCTGTACGGCAACTGGAAGGCCAAGCTCGCGTTGCAGTCGTTCAGCACGCGTCCCCGCCGCGGGAAGCTGGTGCTGGTCTCGGCCATCACCCCGACCCCCGCCGGCGAGGGAAAGACGACCACCAGCGTGGGGCTCGCGCAGGGGCTGGCGAAGATCGGGGTCGTGAGCGCCGTGGCGCTCCGCGAGCCGAGCCTCGGGCCCACGTTCGGCATGAAAGGCGGCGGCGCCGGCGGTGGCGCCTCCGAGGTCGTGCCGGTGGACGACATCAACATGCACTTCACCGGCGACTTCCACGCCGTCTCGAGCGCGCACAACCTGCTCGCGGCGCTGGTGGACAACGCGCTTCACCACGACACGGCCTGCGGCATGGATGCCCGGCGCACGAGCTGGAAGCGCGTCGTCGACATGAACGACCGGGCGCTCCGCGACATCGTGATCGGGCTGGGGGGCCGCACCGAGGGCATCCCGCGCGAGACCGGCTTCGACATCACCGCGGCGAGCGAGGTGATGGCCGTGCTCTGCCTCGCCGACGGGATCGCGGACTTGAAGCTCCGGCTCGGCCGGATCGTCGTGGGCTACCGCGCCGACGGCTCCCCCGTCACCGCGAGCGACCTGAACGCGGTGGGCGCCATGGCCGCGCTGCTTCGCGACGCGATCAAGCCCAACCTGGTGCAGACCACCGAGGGCGTGCCGGCGTTCGTGCACGGCGGCCCGTTCGCGAACATCGCGCACGGCACCAACACGATCGCCGCCACCCAGGCGGCCCTCGCCTACGCCGACATCGTGATCACCGAGGCCGGGTTCGCGTTCGAGCTCGGGGCCGAGAAGTTCTTCGACATCAACTGCCGCTACGGCGGGTTCGCGCCCGCCTGCACGGTGCTCGTGGTGACCATCCGCGCGCTCAAGATGCACGGCGGCGTGCGCGTCGCCGACGTGAGCACGCCGGACGTCCGGGCCATGCTGCGCGGGCTCTCGAACATGGAGAAGCACCTGGAGAACATCGCCAAGTTCGAGCAGCCCTGCGTGGTGGCGATCAACCACTTCCCCTCCGACACCGCGGAGGAGGTCGAGACGCTCCGGAAGCACTGCGACGCGCTCGGAATTCCCGCCGTGGTGAGCAAGGGGTTCGCGCTGGGCGGCATGGGCTGCACCGAGCTCGCCGAGGTCGTGCGCGCCAAGGTCGCGGCGAGCGAGCCGCACTTCAAGCCGCTCTACGACTGGAACGCCAGCATCGAGGACAAGATCCGTACCGTCGCGCGGGAGATGTACGGCGCCCAGGCGGTGGACTACACGGTGCGGGCGAAGCGCGACCGCGAGCAACTCGAGAAGCTGGGGTTCGGGAAGCTCCCGATCTGCATCGCGAAGACGCAGCAGTCGCTCTCCGACAATCCCGCCCTGCTCGGCCGGCCGAAGGACTTCCTCGTCACGGTGCGAGAGATCCAGCTCGCAGCGGGCGCCGGGTTCGTGATTCCCATCACCGGCGAGATCATGCGCATGCCGGGGCTCCCAAAGGAGCCGCTCGCGGGCAAGTTCGATCTCTCGGACGACGGGGTGATCGTCAAGCGGTAGCCGGGGCGCGGTGCCGAAACGCGAAAGCCGCCGACTCGTTCGAGCCGGCGGCTTTCGTCCGTATTCGCGGGTGCTGGCTCAGTTGCCGCCGTGATTGATGGTGTCGATCTTTTGCAGGAGGTCGACCTTGGCGTTGCTGAGGTTGTGCACCTTCGCGGTGAAGATTTGCGAGTTGTGATCGAGCGAGACGGAAGAAGCCTCCAGCCAATCGCCGTCCCACAGGAAGACCGTCTCTTCCTTCACTTTGGCGCTGAGGTCGTTCGAGCAGTTGGCGAGGAGCTCGACCGGCACCTGGAAGTCGTTCGCCTCGGGCGGCGTGATCTCGAACGTCGCCTGCATCACGTTGAGATCCGGCTGGTCGATCCGGATGGTGGCCGGCATCTTGAGCGAGTTCTTGTGGATCACGAGCGAGAAGTTGCCGGCCACGATCGTGCCCTCGTCGCCCACGCCGAGCGTGATGGCGTTGCTGAACCCGCCCTCGACCGGCGGCGGCGTGTCGGGCATCTGGAGGATGCCCGGGTTGCTGTTGTCGCGGGTGAGCGTCGTGTTCGCACTCGGAGCGGTGGGCATCCGCGAGCAACCGGTGAGCGCCGCAGCCAGGGCGGCGATGAAGAGCGTGACGTGGGCGGGCGTGCGTCGCATGGGTGAGGCCCTCGCTTCGGTGTCGTGGGTCGCGCGTTCGGTGGACCGCGCGTTCCGTTCGGGTTATGTCATCTCTTAGGGCAAGGACAGTGCCGATCCTGCACTCGCATGCTTACTCGCAGAGCGCACGACGCGCGCCCCAACGGTCGAGTGCCGCGAGAGGCACTTGCGACGGGGCCATGCGAGACGCATGTCGGGTCGTGCAGCTCGCGAGCCGCCGCCGAGCCCTCGCCGTGGGGGCGACCGCCCGTCCGCAGCGCCCGTTTGCGCGAAGCGACCCAGCCCGGGCGCGGACGGCATGCATCGAGCGCGGCACCCACGCCGGCGCGGCACCCGGCTTCGGCAACCCACCCAGGCGGATGCCGCACTGCGCGCCGAAACGCGAAGGCCGCCGGCTCGTTGGAGCCGGCGGCCTTCGTCTGCTTCTGGGTGCGGGGACTCAGTTGCCGCCGTGATTCTTCGTGTCGTCCGGCGGGGGCAGGACGTCCACCTTGACGTTCGAGAGGACCGTGGTCTTCGAGCTGAACGTGACCGTCTTGTGATCGAGCGTGACGTTCCCGGCGACCGACCAGTCAGCGTCCCACCAGTACACGGTCTCGCCCATCACTTGGGCGAGCAACTCGTTCGCGCAGGTGGCCTGGAGCTGGACCGGCACCTGGAAGTTGTTCGCTTCGGGCGGCGTGACCTCGAACGTCGCCTGCAGCACGTTGGGATCCGGCTGGAAGATCTTGATCGTCGCCGGCATCCTGAGCGAGTTCTTGTGGATCACGAGCGAGAAGTTGCCGGCCACGATCGTGCCCTCATCGCCCACGCCGAGCGTGATGGCGTTGCTGAGTCCGCCCTCGACCGGCGGCGGCGTGTCGGGCATCTGGAGGATGCCCGGGTTGCTGTCGTCACGGGCGAGCGTCGTGTCCGAAGTCGGGGCGGTGGGCATCTTCGAGCAACCGGTGAGCGCCGCAGCCAGTGCGGCGATGAAGAGCGTGACGTGGGCGGGCGTGCGTCGCATGGGTGAGGCCCTCGCTGGGTGTCGTGGGTTGCGCGTTCCGTGGACCGCGCGTCCGTTCCGGTTATGCCTTCCATAAGGGCAAGGACGGTGCCGCATGGCCGCTGGCACGATGGCTCGCAGAGCGCACGAGGCGCTCTCCGGAGGTCGGGCGCCACGCGAACCGTTTGCAGCCGGGCCATGCGGGGCGCACGCAAGGCCGTGCGCGACGCGAGCCGCCCTCAAAGCCTCGCCGCGGGGGGGATCACCCGTTCTCGGCGCCGGTTTGCGCGAAGTGGCCCAGCGCCGGGCGCCGGGATCAGGCCCGGGCGGGTGTGCGCGGCTCGAGCCGGGTGGGGAGGGCGAGCCAGCCGGGGGCCTCGCCGGGCGCGGCGTCCGCGGCGAGACCCGCCGCCCAGCGCGCGTCGGCATCGGCCAGCAGCCGCCGCCACGCGTCGCTCGTGGCGGCGGCGCCGGCCGCGTCGGGGTGAGCGAGGAGCGCGCGCACCCGGGCGGCGAGCCGCCAGGCGTCCTCGCCCTCGGCCCCGTGAGCGCGCACCGCCTCGGCCACGGACTCGCGCAGGCGGAGCCCGTCGAAGAGCCGTGCGCCCGCCTCGCCGGCGAACTCCGCCGCGAGCGCGTGGCCGCAGCTCTCGAGGACGAGCCAGACGAGCTCCGCCCCGCGCTCGGCGGAGGTCTGGGTCGTTTCACCCGGCATGGCCCGCGCGCCCGGCGCGCCCGATCGGCGGCCGGCGGCGGGGAGCACGCGCCACGCCTCGAGCCGGCCGCGGAGCCGCACGGCTTCCGCCGCCGGATCGGCCGGCACGAGGGAGAGCAGTCGGCGCGTCTCCGCGAGGAGCCGGTCGAGCGACCGCTCGAGCCGGGCGCCGAGCGCCGCATCCTCGCCCTCGAGCGGACCGCGGAGCGCCTCCACCACCGCCGCGCGCGCCGGGACCACCGCGAGGCCCCAGAGCGCGTCGTCGAGGTTCGCCACCCCGCCGCCGTGGAGCGAGTGCTCGAGCTCGTCCCACGGCCGCGAGTCGCGCGCCACCTCGTGCCAGTCGAGGAACACGCGCGACTGGTACCCCCCGAGCTCCACGCGCAGGCCATGCTCGCGAAGCTCGCCGGCGCGGAACAGGAACTCCTGCCCGCTCACTTGGTCGCGGCAGCGGAGCAACGCGTCGTCACCCGCGTGCGCGAAGCCCAGCCCTTCGAGGAGCGCACGCTGGCGCAGCGGTCGCGCGCCGTCCGCGCGCTTCTCGGCGTAGGCCGCGGAGACGCAGATCGAGCCGCGCGCCTCGGCGTACCGATTGTGGTAGAGCACGAGCGCCGCGCCGGCGGCGCTCCGGTTCGAGAACGCGAACACGTCCTCGTTCACGTTCCCGGCGTGGTCGCGGCAGTCGAAGAGCAGGAACTCGCGGGCGCCGGCGAACAGCCCGCGCCGGTGGAGCAGCGGCACCAGTCGCCGCCAGTGCTCGCGCTCGAGCCCCTCGTCCACCGGCTCGTCGCGGAGCGCGCGGCGGAACTCCATGCCGTAGCGCTCCTCGTGCCCCTCGACCTGGCCATGGCCGAACATGGGCAGGCCGGGCATCGTAGTCATGAGCGTGCACACGCCGAAGTACTTCTCGCCGCGACCGAACTGGTCCACCGCGGTGCGCTCGTCGGGGTTGTTCATGAAGTTCACCCAGCGCTGCAGGATGTCGGGATCGAACTCGAGCGTGTTTCGCAGCACGCGGCGGTAATCCGCATTCCGCTCGTCGCGCAGCATGACCATGAACGCGCTGTTGTACACGCGGTGCATGCCGAGCGTGCGGACGAAGTAACCCTCCATGAGCCAAAACGCCTCGGCGAGGAGCAGCGTGCCGGGGGCTTCCGCCGCGACGCGGTCCACGACCTCGCGCCAGAACTCGCGCGGCATCAGGCGGTCGAAGCGCTCGCGCGTGACGCCGAGTCCCGCGCGCGAGGGAATCGCTCCGCCGCTGCCCGGCTCGGGGAACCAGAGCCGCTGGATGTGCTTCTTCGCGAGCGTCATGGCGGCATCGAAGCGGATGATCGGGAACCGCCGGGCCACGCCGAGGATGGCCTGGATCACCGCCTCGCGCGCGGCGGGGTTCAGATAGTCGAGTTGCGCGGTGTCGTTCCACGGGAAGCTGGTGCCGTCGTTGCCGTGGTAGACGTAGCGCGTCTCGCCGTTCGCGCGCTCGGTGCGCCGGAACACCACCGCCGCGTCGCTCTTGTCCCAGTAGTGGTCCTCGAGCTTGAGCGAGACTCGACCGTCGCTCGAGAGCTCGGGGCCTTCGAACGTGTAGGCCGGGTAGGGGCCGTCGCTCCGGGACAGGAACCACTCCGGGTGCTCCACGACCCAGCGCGAATCGATCCCCATGTGGTTCGGCACCATGTCGCTCGCGAGCCGGATGCCGCGGGCTCCGGCGCGCTCGGAGAGGTTCCGCCACGCGCCCTCGCCGCCCAGGTCGCCCGCGACCGCGTACTCGAACACCGCATAGGCTGAGGCCGCGGCGTCGGGGTTTCCCGCGAGCTGCTTGATCCGGCGCGAGGCCGGGCTCCGCTCCCAGACGCCGATCAGCCACAGCGCGTTCACCCCGAACGCCGCGAGGCGGTCGAGCTCCTCGTCCGGTACCTGGTCGAGCCGGCTCACCGCGCGCGCGTACTTCCTCGCGAGCTGGTCGAGCCACACGAGCGTGCTCTTCGCGATCATCACCGTGCGCGGCATCCACTCGGCGTCTGCACTGAAGCGCTCCTCTTCCAGCTCGCCGCCGGTGTAGTCCGGGGTGCCCACCTCGCCGCTGCCGTGCTCGCCGCGCGCCGCCGCCGCGCGCGCCGCGAGCCAGCGCTCCTCCTCGCGGCGGAGGTCGAACGCCAGCTCCATGCGCTCGATCAGGTCGCCGACGAGCCAGCCCCAGGTGTCGTGCACGAACGCGAGCTGCCCCGCGAGCGAGGCGGGCGAGGCGCGCATGGGGCCGCGCAGGAACTCCACGAGCGGCGTGCCGGCTGGCCCGATGCCCGGCCGCGTCGCGAGGAACGCCTCCAGCTCGCGCAGGGCGGCCGCGTACGGGCTCTCGCGCGCGAGCGGCGCGTCCTCGAAGAGCTCGCGGTAAGCCGCGGCGGCCGGGTTCGCGTTCGCGAGCGAGAGGAGCAGCATTTCCTCGAGCGCGATCTCGTGATGCGAGCGTGCGTCGGTCGCTCCGGCGAGCCAGCTCTCGGCGCGCTGGCGCCCGCGGTAGACCGGCAGCGTCGGGAAGTTCTCCGCGTACGCGAGCAGCGTGCGCTCGACGGCCTGGGGCCCGAGCGAGCGCTCCAGGTGCTCGAGCGCATCGCGGAGCCCGGCCGGGTCGCGCCGCTCGCGCCAGTGGGCGATCGCGAGATGGCAGGCCTCGTCGAGCAGGCCGAGCGCGAAGAGGTCGGCGGCCGACGCGCTCGGCGCGCCCCCGCGCGCGGCGTTCAGGGCGGCGGCGAAGCGATGCGCCGCCGCGGGCCGCCGAGGCGAACAGCGCCTCGTCGAAGCGGCAGCGGTCACGCGCCGCGCGCGAGACGTGGAACTCGTTGGGCCACGAGGTGATGTTCACGGGATACTCCGCTTGTCGAGCGCCGGAGTGTAGCAGCAGCGGCGCGTGGCGTGCGCGCAGACGCTTGGGCCACAGCGCGATGGCCGGCACCGGACCGGCGAGCGGGCGGCCCCGCCCCGCGCTCGCCGGCGGCGAGCCGCACGTCCGCCGGACGCCCGCGCGAGACGCGACCGGCCCCGGGCTCGCCGGCTGCGAGCCGCGCGGCCCGCCAGACGCGCGAGCGAGACGCGATCGCCGCCCCCGCGAGCGCGAATGCTGTGATAGCTTGGCGAAAGAGCGGTCACGTCAACGCACCCTGCGGAACTTCCATGCTCCCTCGCCGACCGCCATGCCGAGCCACCCTCGTGCTCGCCGCCCTGGCGGTCTGCGCGTGCTCGCTCGCGCTCCTCCCGCCGGGCGTCGCCGCTCGCCCCGCCCGGGCGCCGCGCCCGAGCCCCGACGCGGAGCCACCCGGCGCGACGAGTCCCGATTCGCTGCCCTCCGCGCTCGCGCGCTGCGGCTTCGAGAACGTCTCGGTCAGCGCTCGCGACGAGGCGCTGCTCGTCGCCTACGAGAACCGCCGGCTGCGGACGAGCAGCGAGGCGTTCGCGCGGCTCGCGGGCGTCGTCCCGCCGCCGCTCCACGCGTTCGAGCGGCGGCTCGGGCTCGTGAGCGCGCAGATCGACACCGCGCACGGACGCTTCTGGGTGTCGTATCCGAGCGATCGCGATTTTCCTCCGCCGCCCGACGCTCCTGCGCTCTCGCCGACCCAGTGGCGAACGGATCTCGACGTGGGACCGCTCGTCACCTACGAGCTCGGGCGGGTGTTCAACCCGATCCAGATCCGGCTCGAGATCGAGCCGCGCCTGCGCTTGAATCCATGGCCGGGTGCGCTCGCGACCGCCTCCGTCATCCTTCCGGTGCGCGACGATTTCGAGCCGAGCCCGCTCGAGCCAGATCTCGATCGCGTCCGCCCCGGGCCGACGTCGCTCGAGCAATTTGCGTGGCTGCCCGGCGTCGCGCTCCTCTCCGCGAGCGCCGGCTACTTCGGCGACCAGCGCTACGGCGGCTCGCTGGGTCTCGCCCGACCCGTGCGCCAGGGCGAGCTGCTGTTCGACGCCCAGGCCGACCTCACCGGCTTCATCGCCTTCCCGCGGACGGGGATCACCTACTCTCCGGCGCGTCATCTCACGGGCTTCGGGGGCGTCACGTGGCGGCCCCGGATCGGCGGCCTGGATCTGGCGCTCACGGCGCGCGCCGCCCGGTTCCTTTTCGGCGACCAGGGCGTGGATTTCGAGGCCCGCCGGACGCTGGGCGATCTGGACATCGCATATTTCGTCCAGCGCACCGATGCCAACTCGGTCTACGGCGTACGACTGCTGATCCCCGTCCCGCCGGGCCACCGCGCCGCGGGGGTCCCGGTCCGGCTCCAGCCCGTCTCCTACTTCCCGCTCGAGTTTCGCGACACGGCGGCCCTTCTCGGAGAATTCCTGCATGGCGTGGCCTCGCGCGCGGACCACCTCCGGCTCCTGAGCGCCCCCTCGCTCGACGCGCATGCGCGGGAGTGGCGGCCGGCCGGGGCCTCGCCCCGCGACGGGGCCGGCTCCCCCGACTGGGTCTCGGCCTCGGGCATGACCGGGTTCGTCAATACGCCCTGGGCGGGCGTCATGGCGGATCGCGGGCTCGAGTTCGGCTACGCGTCCGTCCCCCGGGCCTGGGCGTACGACCACCGGGGCACGAACGGGAACGAAAGCTATTACGGGACCGTGGGCTTCCTGCCGAGGATCGAGACCGCGCTCCGCTGGACGCACGTCGTCGGGCTCAAGGCGTTCGAGGCCCAGGTGCCCGACTCGCGGCTTCCCGATCTGGATCGGATGGCCAGCGTCCGGGTCGAGTTGGTGACGCCGCGCCCCGGCCGGCCGGGTCTCGCGGTCGGGATGGAAGACCTCGAGGGTAATCGCCGCTTCCATTCCAGCTACGCCGTGGCTGGGATGGAGTTCTCCCATATTCCCGTGCGCGGGCGGGTGGCGCTGGGTTATGGTTTCCGCGCCCTCCCCGCGGCCCGACGCACGCTGGACGGAACCTTTGGCGCACTCGAGCTTTCGCCCTGGCGACGTGTGGCGACGCAGATCGAATACGACAGCGAGAAATGGAACGCCGGGTTGGGCGTGGCGCTGCCGTTGGGATTCCGCGCCCGCGCCGCGCTTCTGAACCTCGAGAGCTTGAGCTTCGGCTTCGGCTGGTCGGTCGCTCTCTGAGAAGTCGGCGGTTGGAAAGACGGAGCCCACGACTCCCGTCATGCATCCCCGCACCGCACAAGGAGGAGAATCGTGAACGGAGCGTACCCGCCCGGGTCGCCGCGCAAGCTGCTCGCCACGACGGCCCTGCTGTGTCTTTCGCTCGGGCTCGCCGCGATGCTGACCCAGTGCAAGATGGTCACCGACGAGCTCGCGGGCACGAAGGTGTCGCAGAACGAGAGCGCGAGCACGTGCATCTCGGCGTGCGCGCACGCTTTCAACGACTCGATTCGCGTCGAGAGCACGCTCCACGTGGGCAACGTGCACGCCTGTGCGGGCGACACGGTGTGCCTCGCGAGCGAGGACGCGCGCCACAACGCCGCAGTGGCACGCATCCAGCACGGCCGTCAGGACTGCCAGAATCGCTGCCACCACCAGGGCGGAGGAAGCGGCGGCCGGTAGAGCGCCCGCCCGCACTCGGCTTCGAGTCTGCGGTCCATGGGCTCGGGGCCGAGTTCCGCGGGGGACGAGTTACTCGATTCAGATCGGCTCGTCCCGCGGCGCGGCCGTGGTGTCGCGCGGGGCGAACGCTTGTGCCGCGGCGCCGCGCAGGTGGACGTGCAGGCTTTCGGCGTCCGGCACGCGCTCGGGCGCGAGCCAGCCGCGCGTCACCATCTTCCTGGCGATGTAGGCCATCTGGCTCCGCGCCCACGGGCGGAGGTCGCCCGTCGCATCGAGCCGGCTCCTCCAGTGGCTCGGGCTCGGCACCACGACCGTGAGGAACAGCGCTTCGTCGAGCGAGAGATCGGCCGCGTCCTCGTCGAAGTAGAAGCGCGCCGCCTCGTCGGCGCCGTGCACCCCCGGGCCCCATTCGATGATGTTCAGGTAGATCTCGAGCAGCCGGTCCTTCGAGAGCCCGGTGAGGTGCTCGAGCACCCACGCCAGCACGACCTCCTGTCCCTTGCGCGACAGCGTGCGCTGGTGGCCGAGAAACAGGTTGCGCGCGAGCTGCATGGTGATCGTGCCCGCGCCGCGGCGAAACGAGCCCGCGCGGAGATTCGCCGCCATCGCGAGCTGGATCGCCTCGGGGTTGAAGCCGCGGTGGTGGTAGAAGCCGCCGTCCTCGTTGGTGAGGAGCGCGCCGCGGAGCAGCGGGCTGATGCGGTCGAGCGTGCGGAAGTGCGGGTTGGTGCTCGACATCTCGCGCAGGACGACGCGGTCCTTCGGCACGTGGATCTCGGCGAGGAACGGGCCCGCGAGCGCGCCGAGGCGGAGCCGCGCGCCGTCGGGCCCGAGCTGGAGCCCGTGCGGGATCACGCTGGCGCGGAATCGCGTGCTGTCGGGCTGCGCGACGTTCACGTCGAGGCTCGCGCGCCAGTCCCACGAGCCGCGCACGGTCAGGTCGGCGAGCGGGCCCAGCACGGCGGGCGGCAGGCTCCGCTGCACGTCGCGGGCGGTTAGGCCGTCCACCTCGAGCCCGAGCTCGAGGTGCGGGCCCGCGCGTCCCACCTCCCCGGCCACGCGGAGCGCGGCGCGACCGACCTGGACGCGCGTGCCCTCCGCGACGCGCACCACGCCGGCGCGGCGATCCTGCGTCACGTGTCCGTCCACGCGCAGCTCGAGCGCCGCGTCGCCGCGCGTGGCGTCGGGGACGTGAAACGTGGCCCGGCCCACGAGCCGATCGTGCTCGCCCCAGTCGAGTACCACGTCGAACGGCACGCGGCGCTCGCTGTGGATCAGCCCTGCGGCGGCGAGCTGGACGCCGCCGGCCCGGCGCATGAGCGAGAGCGCGTCGAGCCGGGCGAAGAGCGAATCGCCGCGCACGAGATCGAGATCGATGAGTCGCAGCTCGGGCAGCCGCCGCGCGGGCAGGAGCAGCGCCTCGGCGAGCTGTTCCGCGGCGGCGCGCACGCGGGGCGAGGCCGGACCGGCGGCGCCGGCGGCGCCGGGCTCGTCCTCGCGCGCGGCCGTGGTGTCGTCGTCGCTGGTCCCCGCGGGCAGCGACACGCGCGCGTGCGAGAGCACGAGCCGGGCGACGCGCGGCGTGAAGCTCAGGCCCCGGGGCCCAAGCGAAGCCTCGACGCGGTCGGCGGTGACGAGCGGGGCGTCGGCACCCGCGCGCGTGACTTCCAGACCGGAGAGCTCGATCCGCATCGGCCATGCGAAGGCGAGCCGGCGCCAGCGCGCGTCGAAGCCGCGGTCACGGGCCGCCGCATGGAGGCGGCCGCCGAGGAGCGGCGCGATGATCCACGGCAGCCCCACGGCGAGCACCAGGAGCGCGGCGAGCGAGAGCAGCACCAGGCGCCCGCGCCGCGGAAAAGCGTTGGGAGAGGTCATGGCGCCCGGAGCCTACGCAGCCGCCCGGCGCGGCGCCAACTGCGGGATGTGCGAGTCGAATGCAGCGCCCGCGCCCGGCTGGCGTCAGCGCACGGGCTCGGCGCGCTCCGACTGCCAGTCACCCCAGAGATCGCCGGCCTCGGCCGCGAACGACGTGTGGCGCGGGACCCAGCCCAACTCGCGGCGGGCCCGGGCGGAGGAGACGATCAGGTCGTTGAGCAGCGCCTCGCCGAAGCCGCCGTGCGCACGCACGAGCTCCCCGGCCGGCCACGACACGGCTTTCGACTCGGTGGCGGCCGCCACGGCCTCGGCCAACTCCTTCACCGTGTGGCGCGACTCGTCGGCCAGCAGGTAGCGCTCGCCGCCCGGCGCGTGCTCGAGCGCCAGCGCGTAGGCGTCGGCCAGGTCGTCGCGATGCACGAGGCTCCAGTGCTGCGCCCCGTCGCCCGGGTACGTGACCGTGTGCGAATCGTTCGCCTCGGCGAACCAGCCGCCGAGGATGCCGCGCTGCTCGCCGTACACCATGGCGGGGCGCAGGATCACCACGTCCACCTCGTGTGCCCCGAGGTCCAGCGCGATCTCCTCGTGCGCCGCGCGCCACTGCACCGCGGCGAGCGGCGCGAGCGGCGTCATCTCGTCCGCGAGGCCCTCGGCGCCGTGCCCGTGCACCCAGATGTTGCTGGTGTAGAGCACGCGGCGGACGCGGCCGTCGAGCGCGGCGTGACGCAGCGCATCGAGCGCCGCCTCGTCCACGTCGGCGGCGCCATTCTCGCCGTCGAACGCGGTGTGCACCGCGGCGTCGCAGTTCTGCAACACACCCTGCCACTCGTCCAGGTGGGCGAGGTCGCCGACAACGGGCGTCATCCCCGCGTCGGCGAGCGAGCGGGCGTTGTCCGCGTTGCGAGTGAGCCCGAACACCTGATGGCCCTGACGCACCAGGCGCGCTGCGACCGCGCTTCCGATGTATCCGGTGGCTCCCGTGACGAAGATGCGTCGACTCATGGTCCTGTTCCCTCAGGCTCGCTGGCTCCCCGCAAGGGTTTCGGCGCGGGGGCGCGCGGCTTGAGCACGTTGTGAATGGACCGTGGTGGATGCACGATCCACGCCCTCTGATGCCGAGGTATTCCCAGCCGGGCGTCAGGTGTGGGCAAATCTCCGCGGGCCGCGAACGCTCGACAGTTGTGTGGGATACGGGTGCCACCGCGATCCGGATGTGGGGCTCCCAAGTGGTACCCAGCTGCGCGGACGGCGCGCGCGAGGACGTCACACGTCCGGGCAGTGCGCACGCGCGGCAGTGCCCGCAGGCGACTGCGGAGCGATCGTGCAGCGCGCGCGGGGGTCCGGCTACTCGCCGCGGTAGGTGCAGCGGGCCGTGCAGGTCTCGTGCACGGTGATCGCCGCGAGCTGCGGCACCAGCGGGCCCAGGCGCTGCCACAACCAGTGGGCCAGCACTTCCGACGTGGGATTCTCGAGCCCGGCGACGTCGTTCAGAACGCGGTGATCGAGCTCGCGCTTGAGCACGGGCTCGACGCGCGCCGCGATCTCACCGAAGTCCACGAGCCAGCCGAGCGCCGGGTCCACCTCGCCCGCGACGCACACCTCGACGCGATACGAATGGCCGTGCATGCGGAAGCACTTGTGGTCCGGCGGCACCATGGGCAATCGATGCGCGGACTCGAAGCAGAACTCCTTCACCAGCTCGACACGCACGGTGGCTCGGTCCTCAGGCGGGGATGGCGTAGCGGGTGGGGTCCGGGACGCCAGCTTCGCGGAAGCCCCGGGCGCGCAGCCGGCAGCTGTCGCACGCACCGCACGCGAGCCCCGCGGGGGACGGATCGTAGCACGAATGCGTGAGCGCATAGTCCACGCCGAGCGATCGGCCGAGCCGGATGATCCCGGCCTTGTCGAGCGCCATGAGCGGCGTGTGGAGCGTGAAGCGCGCGCCTTCGACGCCGGCGCGCGTGGCGAGGTTCGCGAGCGCTTCGAACGCGCGCACGAATTCGGGGCGGCAGTCCGGGTAGCCCGAGTAGCGAGCGTCTCGGCGAAGCCGAGCGCGACGCTCAGGAACACGCTGTTGCGCGCGGGCACGTACGTGCTCGGAATCGCCTCGGCCATGGTCGCCTCGTCGCGGCCCTTCGGCACCGCGAGCTCGGTGGTGAGCGACGAGCCGCCGATCGCGCGAAGGTCCACGCGCACGACGCGGTGATCGCGCACGCCCTGCGCCTCGGCGACGCGGCGCGCCGCCTCCAGCTCGACGCGATGGCGCTGGCCATAGTCCACCGCGAGCGTGTGGCACTCGAACCCCTGCGCGCGCGCCCACGCGAGGCAGGTGGCGGAGTCGAGGCCGCCGGAGAGGAGGAGCACGCACGCGGTCCCGGGCGCTCGCGGGCTGCCGGCGTCGTGCCGGCGCGGAGCGGGGCGCGCCGTCATACCCCGCGCTTCGCGCCCCACAGCCAGACGTGGAGCCGCGGCGAGAGGCGGAGGCCCTCGCGCTGGCAGAGCTCGGCGAGCGAGACCGCGCGGGCGCGGAGCGCCGCGTCCGTGATCCCTTCCGGCATCAGCAGGACGCGCGCCTTGGGCAGCCCGTACTCGCGGATCAGCCGCAGGGCGGATTCTTCGTCGCCGTCCCCCACCACGAGCTTCACCGTGGTGCGCGGATCGCCGAGGAAGCGCGCGGCGTGCGCCCAGGTGTCGGCCCAGCGCCCGCTGGCGCTCGGCAGCTTGGGCGACCACATGTAGTGGAGCCGCTCGTGCTCGAGCGGGGGCGGGACGCTGCCGCTCGTCTCGACCTCGATCCGCGGCCACTGGCCGAGCGCGGCCGCGAGCAGGCGATCCACGCCGGGATGGGCGAGCGGTTCCCCGCCCGTGACGACGAGCAGCGGCGCGTCGCCGAGGGCGCGCAGCTCGCGAAACGCCTCCGCGATCGTGCACGCGCGGCCGCGGGCCGCGTCCCAGCTGTACTTCGTGTCGCACCAGACGCAGCCCACGTCGCAGCCCTGGAGCCTCAGGAAGTGCGCGGGCGTGCCCGTCGAAGGGCCCTCGCCCTGGAGCGAGCGGAAGAGTTCGGCGACGCGAAGCGTCACGCGGTGCGGGGGTGCGTCTGGCGCGGTGCGGGTGGTCAGGGGTGCTGGAACTCCGTGGGCTCGAACGCGTGCACCGTCTCGACCTTGCTCGTGAAGACGTTGGTCGAATCGCGCATGTGGGCGGTGGGGAACCACAGGCCGTCGTGCTGCTCCCAGCCCTCCCACGTGTAAGCCACGGGCGGGGGCTCGTCGCCCTCGAGCACCATCTCCCAGCGCTCGACGCGATGGTCGGCGCGGTTCACGTACACCCAGTAGCGATCGCCCGGCGTGAGCCCGACGTGGTCGAAGGACAGCGCGATCCGGTCGTACGACTTTCCGGCCATCGTGGTGTCGCCCGCATATTGCAGCTTCACGCCCGGGTCGCGGAGCTTGTACGGCATGAGCATCCAGTAGGTGTCGTTGATCCAGAGTGCGTTCGCGCGCTGGACGAGCTTCTTCAGCGAATCGCCCTCGATCTGGTTGCCGTTCATCCACGCCATGCCGCTCGTGCTGTCACCGAGCATGTGGATGAACGTGTACTTCTGGCCCTGGCGGTTGACGCCGTCGACGCGGTGCCAGCCGGTCATCTTGTCCCACGCGTGGCGGCGCGACGAGCGCATGGAGTCGCCGACCATGGAGCCGAACGACCAGCGCAGGCCGCGGAGCGAATCCCACTGCTTCTTCCCGCCGAGCGACGCCATGACCTGGTCGGCGATCGCGACCGCCCTGGGATCGGATCCGCTCCGGTCCTGGGGCGCGTTCGGGGCGCAGGCGCCGGCGAGGAGCGCGATCGCGACGAGGCCCGGGCGCAGGGACGACCCGCGTGGGGCGCGCATCAGTGCCTCCCCGCGCGCTGGAGATCGAAGACTTTCCCACAGTTGAAGCACTTCCAGTGGAAGGTGGACTGCGTCGCGGGCCATGACACCCAGTCGTGGCGACCGCAGCCGGGGCACGAGATGCGCTCGCGGTCGCTCGCGCCGGAGCTCGACGTGCTGCTGGAGGGCGTGCTCATCGGAACCTTCCTTTGGAAACCTTCCTTGCGGGGCGGGAGACCGAGGGGCGGAGTATAGCGGGGCTCGCGCGGGCGGCGAAGGTGCTGGGCGCCCGCGGAGCGGGCAGGGGCCCACCGCGCGGGCAGGTCCCGGGCGCACCGCGCCGGCGGCGGGACGGGCGCGTCAGCGCCCGCGGCGCGTCCGCCGTGAATAGACCCCCAGGCAGCGGTCCTGCACCACGCGATAGCCGGCGGCGACGAGCCGCGCGGCCGCTGCGTCGTGGCGGATGCCCGACTGGAGCCACACCACGCCGGGCCTGCGATCCGCGGGCAGGGCGAGCAACTCCTCGGCGAGCTCGGGGATGGCGTCCGAGCGGCGGAACACGTCCACCACGTCCGGCGCCTCGCGGAGCTCGGCGAGCGAGCCGAGCGTCGGCCGCCCGAGCGCTGCCTTCACCTTGGGATTCACACCGATCACGCGCACCCCCGAATCGGCGAAGAGCTTCGGGATCTCGTAGGCGGGGGCGTCGGGATCGCGATCGTCCTTGATCCCCACCACGGCCACGCTCTTCATTCCGTGGGCGATCGCGGTGAGCGCTCCCTCGTCCTCGACGAGCTCTCCGCGCCGGGCGCCTGCCGCCGGCTTCGGCTCGTGCAGCGCTTCGAGGCCGCGCGCGAGGAGCGCGGCGAGCCTGGCCACGAACTGCGAGCGCGGCAGCACCGCGTCGGCTCCCGCGGCGAGCGCGTCGCGGCGGAGGTCGGTCTCGACGTGCGAAAAGAAACCCACCACCGGGAGCGCGGGGGCGCTGGCCTTGAGCGCCGAGACGAGCGCCACGCTCCCCGGCGCATGCAGGTCGACGAGGACCAGCGCGGGTGACGACTCGCCCGCCCGCTCGGCGGCGCGCTCCGGTGGGGTCAGCTCGAGCGCGATCCCGGCCGCCTCGGCGGTCGCGGCGACCTTGGTGGCGAAGAACATGTCGGGGATCACCGCGAGCACGCGGCGTGCGGCGGAGGGACGCATGGGACGCTGGGGACTCCGGGCGGCCGGGGAACTCGGGGGCTCGCGACTCACGGGCGAGTTCCGCCGCCGGGGCTCGGGCAGGCCCTTGCGAAGCAAGCGGGATCCGACGCGTGACGTCGGGGACAGAGTGCGTTGTCCGGCGCACATGCGTCAACCGGCGCGCGGGCTCAGCCGGCCGCGAACTCTCGCCGCTCCACCGCGCGCGCGGCGAGCGCGAGCAGGGCGGATGCGGCGAGCGCGGCGGCGACGAGCAGCGCGAGCGACGTGGCGGCGCGAAGCGGTGCCGTCGGCGAGAGCGCGTGCGACAGCGCGAGCCACCCGGCCGCCCCGGCGAGGAGCACTGCGGCGGAGGCCGTGCGGCCGCCCGCGCCGAGCATCGCACGGGGATCGGTCCACGCCGGATCGCCGAGCCGCGCGCCCAGCGCGAGGCCGGTGGAGGTGGCGGTGATCGCGGCGGCGAGCCCGAACGCCAGCACGTCGAACACCGCCCGGGCGTCCAGCCGGAACGCGAGCGAGACGAGCACCGTGGCCGCGGCGACCGCCGCGCCACTCACCGCGGCGACGCCGAGCGCACGCAGGCGCACCCAGCGCGCGCCGCCCACCGGCGAGAGCCGTGCCCACGCGAGCGAGGTGCGCTCGAGCGGCAGCGCGCGCGCGGCGACGTCGTGGCCGAGACTCACCGACAGCGCGACGAGCATGTCGCGCGCGAGCTCCAGGTGCGGGAGGGGGGCGAGCGGCACCACCGCGAGCGGTAGGAGCGACCAGAGCGCCATGTTCGCGAGCGCGTCGAGCGAGACCGGCCAGTCGCGCGCGACGAGCGCCGCGTCGCGGTGGAGGAACGCGAGCGCCAGCGTCGGCGCGCGCCGGGCCCGCGCCCGCACCGACCGGCCAAGGACGCCGCCGCCACGGGCGTGGAGCCCGGCCAGAAGCCGGGTCGCCGCGGCCGCGGCGAGCCCGAGCGATGCGACGGCGGCGAGCGCACACACGCCGACCGCCGCGAGTCCCTTAGGCCACGGCTCGGCGATCGCGCTCGCGGCCCAGGTCGCGGGCGACCACCCGGGCGGCGCGGGCAGCACGCCGAGTCCGGCGTTCGAGGCGGCGGCTCCTCCGGCCAGCCGCGGCATCCAGAACGCGTTCACGAGCCAGCCGGCGACGAACGCGACCGTGGCGAGGACCGCGAGCGACTCCCGCATCCGCGACGCGGGGGCGATGCGGAGGAGCGGGAGTGCCGACGCCACCCCGAGCCCGAGCGGCACCGCCCAGAGCGCGAGCAACGCCACCGCGAGCGATGCGGCGTGTACGCCCCCCTGGACCCGTGCGTAGGCCAGGGCCACCGGGAGGGCGACGCAGAGGACGGGGGGCAGCGTGCGGGGCAGCGTCTCGACGAGCTTTAGGGCGACGAGCTCGCGCGGCGAGAGCGGCGCGGCGCGCAGCCGCTCGAGATCGGGCGCGCTCACGAGCGCGGAGATCGCCACGCGCAAGTCGCCGAGTACGAGCATCGCAGCCGCGAGCGAGAACGCCCAGCCGAGCACGCGCGCTGACCCCTCGCCCGCCGCGTGCGCGTCCGCGAGGGCCCGGAACAGCGCGAGCGCCGCGCCGCCGAGTCCCATGAACACGACGAGCGCAATCGCGAGCGAGAGGAGTCCGCGCCGCGGTCGCCCCGCGGACCAGAGCGAGCGGCGCGAGAGGCGCCAGCCGGTGCGCGCGACGAGCGCCGCGTTCACGCGGGCGACTCCCCGCCGCCCAGCTCGAGGAACACGTCCTCCAGCGAGCGGCCGGTGTCGCCACCGCGCAGCTCCGCGAGCGTACCGGCGGCCACGACGCGGCCGGCGCGCAGGATCACGACGCGGTCGCAGAGCCGCTCCGCCACGTCCAGCAGGTGCGTGCTCACGAGCACGCCGCCCCCTCCGGCTGCGTGCTCGCGGAGCAGGTCTTTCAAGGCTCGCGCGGAGCCGGGATCGAGGCCGTTCAGTGGCTCATCGAGGAGGACGAGCGGCGGCGAATGAATGAACGCCGCGGCGATCGAACACTTTTGTCGCATGCCCAACGAATAGCCCTCGATCGTGCGGCTCGCGTCGCCGGCGAGGCCGAGCCGCGCGAGCAGCGACTCGGCACGCCGCTCCGCCGCTTCCGCCGGCAGGTCGTAGAGCGCCGCGACGAACGCCAGGAACTCGCGCGCCGAGAGCTTTTCGTAGAGATAGGGCCGGTCGGGGACGAATCCCAGCCGCGCCTTTGCCACGCGCGGCTCGCGCTCGAGCTCCGCGCCCGCGATCACGATCCGGCCGCGGTCGGGGTGGAGGAGGCCGGCGACGAGCCGGAGCGTGGTGGTCTTGCCGGCGCCGTTCGCCCCGAGGAAGCCCACGATCTCGCCCGCGCGCACCTCGAGCGACACGCCGGCGACCGCCTCGATCCGGCCGAAGCGGCGCGCGACGGATTCCACGACGAGCGGGGCCGCGGGCACGCTCACCCCGCGAGCGCGCGCGCCAGCGCCGGCAGGCTCTGGTCGTACCGGTAGGACACGTTCATGTGCCCGTCCGCGTACTCCTCGTAGCGATGCGCGATCCCGAGCCGGGTGAGCTCCGCGGTGAACGCGCGCGCGCCGTGGTGCAGGTGGAACTCGTCCTGCGTGCCGCAGTCGAGGTAGAGGAGGCGGAGCGAGCGGAGCGCCTCGGCGTGCGCCGGCAGGAGCCGCAGCGGGTCGAACGCAAGCCAGCGGGCGAACACGTCGTCGCGCGGCAGGCCGGTGGCGAGGTCGAACGGCAGGCCGACGCCCAGCTCGGCGGCCGGGTCGGGCGAGTAGCACGCCGCCATGCCGACGATGTTGAGCGTGAGGAAGTCGTCCTTGCTCTTCTGCGGCCGGGCCTCGAACGCGTCGAGGAATCGCCGCACGCCGCCCGCCGCCTGGAGCACCGCGCACGCCTTCGGGAAGTCCACGCGGTAGCAGTACTCGAACAGCATGTCGCCGCTGTGGCAGGCGAGCGCGCCGAACACGTCCGGGTGGCGCATGCCGAGTCGCAGCGCGCCGAAGCCGCCCGAGGACTTGCCGGCGATCCCGCGGTGCTCGCGCGCGGCGAGCGTGCGGAACGTGCCGTCGGCCCACGGGACGAGCTCTTCGATCAGGTGCGTCTCGTAACGGCCGGTGGCGGTCGAGTCCAGGTACTGCGAGCCGCCGAAGCGGGTGAGGCAGTCGGGCATGACCACGATCATCTCGGGGGCTCCCGCCGCGATGAGTGCGTCGCAGCGATCGTCGAGCGACGGGCTCCAGGGATTGTCGTTCAACAGCATGCGGCCGCGCCCGGTGAAGCCGGCGAGCGCGAGCAGCAGCGGGTAACGCCGCGCGGGCTCGCGGTCGTAGGAGGGCGGGAGGTAGACGGGGATGCGCCGTTCGTGCGGGTCACCGGCGGGATTGCCGCGCAGGACCGCGCTCTCGAAGCGGACGATCTCGACGCGACCTTGGAATCTCTTCTCCACGCTCATCGGAGCCTCTTCGCCACGCTCATCGCGGCAATCGCGAGCTTGAAGCGCGCGAGTTCGCCCGCCGCCTGGTCGTCGAGGCGCGCGCCGAGAAGACCGGCGACGAGATCTCGGCGCGCGAGCCAGTCGCCTGGGTTCAGCTCCGCGGCCACCTTCGTCTCGAGCAGCGCGTACTTGGAGTTCACGTGCCGGAGCAGGAGCCCGAGCATGGCGTGGGCCTCCGGGTAGCCCATCCCTGAGCGCGCGGCCTCCACGAGCTCGCGACGCGCCTTGAGCGTGTCGCCGTCCTCGAGCGCCCCCACCGCCTTCCGGAGCCAGAGGACGCGCGCAGTCGTGTCGTCGCGAGCGCCCCACTCCCGCCAGGCGCTTTCGGCGAGCGCGCGATGCCCGCTCCAGAGCGAGGCCCAGCCGAGCCAGTACCAGTGGTCGAGTCGCTCGCCACCTGATTCCAGTCCGCGCCGAAACGCCCACGACGCCCCTTCGGGCCGGTCGAGCAGCAGCAGGTCGGTGCCGACCTGGAAGAACGGATCGCTCGCCTTTCCGTAGAGCGCTTCGAACTCGACCCCGTTCCAGTAGAGGAAGCGGCACGGGTGCCGGCCCGCGGTGCTGTCGCCGAATTGGGAGTAGAAGTACGCCTCGAGCGAGTCGTCCCCGTAGAGGTGGCGGATGTTCGGCCCGTTGCCCATCTGGAATCCCGCCCACGGCGGCAGCGTGGCGAAGAAGAAGCGCGTGCCGGTCGCCACGCGCGGCAACTGCCGCCGGAGCGCGGTGCGCATCTCGCCCGAGAGCGCCGCGGCGCGGTCGAGATAGAACGGCGTGAAGTGCGAGGTCCAGGTCCAGGGATTCTCCGCGATCCCGAACGCGGGCGCAGACACGCCGGCCGCGTGCCACCAGAGGAGCGCCCCCGCGAGCGCGATCCACGTCCAGCGTGCGATCCGCGTCGCCGCCAGCGTCACGAGCACCGCCCCGCCCACGGCCGCGAGCGTGAAGTAGTAGCCGCTCCAGCCGTACGCGACCGGCCAGATCGGGAGCGCGAAGCAGGCGAGCCAGCCGAGCGCGAACGCCGCCGCCCGCCGCGCCGGCACGGGCGCGGGTGCGGGCGCGGCCGCGCCCTCGGCCGGCACACCCGTCGCGCGGTCCGGGAGCCAGACCGCCGCCGCCGCCACGAGCGCAAACGCGAAGACGGAGGGCCGCGCGTCCGCCCACGACCGGAGCCAGCCGCCCGCGTGCTCGATCCCGGCGAGACTCTGCGCCAGGTGCGCGAACGTCGCCGCGAGCGCCGGACCGTCGAACGCGAGCCGGGCGGCGCTCGGGGAGTGCGCGCGCAATATCAGCTCGCCGGCCGCCCACGGCACGATCGCCAGTCCCAGCGGCAGCACGCGCGCGAACGCGCGGCGCGGCGCGAGGCCTTCGATTCGCCAGCTCCAGAAGAAGAGCGCTGCGGGTAGCGGCAGCGCCGACTCCTTCGCCAGCACGGCGGCGGCGTAGGCGAGGAGCGCCGGCACGAAGCGGCCGCGCCGGTAGAGCGCCGCCGCACCGAGGACGCCGACGAGTGCGAGGAGATCCTGCGCGCACGAGACCCACGCCAGGTTGACGCGCTGAAACGGCAGCACGGCGTACCAGAGCACGCCCGCCAGCACGGCGGGCGCGACGATGCGGTCGCGCGCCGGCGCGAACACGGACAGGAGGTCCGCGAGCAGCACGAGCGCCGCGACGAACAGCGCGAACTGAGCGACGTGGAAGAGCAGCGCCTCGCCGCCGGTCAAGAGCCCGAGGAGCGAGAACCACAGCTCGCGCGAGAGCGGACGGAAGTAGTTGCCGAGCCCGCCCGGGTGGGCGAGCGCGTCCGCGAGGCCGTGCCGGCGTGCCTCCTCGAGGAACAG
>WNFM01016729.1_pt1 | contig 24634 bp, 25 predicted proteins | sample 5400271 | NCBI WGS metagenome assembly WNFM01 (sample SAMN13153352, study PRJNA577476) | soil metagenome | isolation source: 60 cm saprolite on Douglas fir-dominated hillslope | place: USA:California | collected 2013-09-17 | reverse complement strand
GCGTCAGCTGCCGGTCGGCGCGACGCGCATCGTCAGCGGTCGGATCGAGCATTTCAACAACGAGATCCAGATCACCCCCCCGGACTACATCCTGGCCCCCGAGGAAGCCGCCCAGCTCAAGCCGATCGAGCCGGTCTACGGCCTGACCACCGGCTTGACCCTGCGCATGGTGCAAAAGGCGGTCGCGGCGGCGCTCGAGCGCACGCGGGCGCTGCCGGAATGGCTTGACCCCGCGCTGCAGCGCCGCCAGGGCTGGGCCGATTGGCGCACCGCGCTGCTGCAGCTCCACGCGCCCGGCGATGAAGCCGCCCTCGCCCCCACGGCTCCCGCGCGCCAGCGCCTCGCCTATGACGAGCTGCTTGCCAATCAACTGGCGATTGCCCTGGTGCGCGCCGACAACAAACGGCTCGCCGGCCGGAAGATCGCCGGCGACGGGCGTCTGCGCCGCCGGGTAATCGATGCCCTGCCCTTCCGCCTGACCGGAGCGCAGCTCCACGCCCTCGCCGAGATCGACGCCGACATGGCGGCGCCGACCCGCATGATGCGCCTGCTGCAGGGCGATGTCGGCTCCGGCAAGACGGTCGTCGCCCTGATGGCGATGCTCAACGCGATCGAATGCGGTCGGCAGGCGGCCTTGATGGCGCCGACCGAGATATTGTGCCGTCAGCATCTGGCAACGATCGAGAAACTGGCGGCACCGGCGGGAATCAGCGTGGCGCTGCTCACCGGACGCGAGAAGGGCCGGGCGCGGCACGAGATTCTCGATCGGCTGGCGAGTGGCGCGGTGCAGATCGTCATCGGCACGCACGCGCTGTTCCAGGACGACGTCGCCTTCGCCGATCTCGCCCTCGCCGTCATCGACGAGCAGCATCGTTTCGACATGCTGGTGATGACGGCGACGCCGATCCCGCGCACGCTGCTGCTGACCGCCTATGGCGATCTCGACGCCTCGCTGCTGCGCGAGAAGCCGGCCGGCCGCAAGCCGGTGAGCACCCGCACCATCCCCTTGGCCCGTCTCGACGAGGTCGTCGCCGGCATCGAGCGCGCCCTCGCCGGCGGCACGAAGATCTATTGGATCTGCCCGCTGGTCGAGGAATCCGAGATGGTCGATCTCGCCGACGCCGAGGCACGCTATACCCAGCTATCCGCGCTGTTCGGCAGTCGGGTTGGTCTCGTTCACGGCCGCATGAAGGGGGCCGAAAAGGACCGCGTGATGGCCGCTTTCGCCGGCGGCGCGATCGATCTGCTGGTGGCAACGACGGTGGTCGAGGTCGGCGTCGACGTGCCGCAAGCGACGATCATGGTGATCGAGCATGCCGAGCGCTTCGGCCTTGCCCAGCTCCATCAGCTGCGCGGCCGCATCGGCCGTGGCGAGGTGGCGTCGAGCTGCCTTCTCCTCTACGCCACGCCGCTCGGCGAGACGGCCAAGCAGCGGCTGTCGATCATGCGCGACAGCGATGACGGCTTCCGCATCGCCGAAGAGGATCTGCGGCTGCGCGGCGGCGGCGAGGTGCTGGGCACGCGGCAGAGCGGCATGCCGGCGCTGCGCGTCGCCGACCTCGCCGTGCACCAGGACCTTCTCGCCATCGCGCAGGACGACGCGCGCCTCATTCTGACGCGCGACCCGGCGCTGGCCTCGCCGCGCGGCGAGGCCTTGCGCACTTTGCTCTATCTTTTCCAGCGCGACGCCGCGGTGCGCTATGCCCGCACCGGCTAGGAGGGCGAGGTTACCGCATTCTCCGAACGCGACTCGGCGGCGATGGGCTTGCCGGCGACGCGCGGGGGCGGTGCGACGATGCCGCCGGAAATGATGAATTTGATGCCCTCCTCGACGGTCATGCCGAGCACGACGACCTCGCTGCGCGGTACGTGAACGAGATAGCCGGAAGTCGGGTTGGGCGTCGTCGGCACATAGACATTGACCGCGTCTTCGTGCGTCAGCTCCTTGATTTCTCCCTCGGTGCGGCCGGTAATGAAGCCGATCGTCCAAATCTCGCGGCGCGGCCATTCGAGCAGCACGACCTCGCGAAAGGTGTTCGACTGCTTCGACAGCACCGTCTCGAAGATCTGCTTCATCGCCCCGTAGAGACCGCGGATCAGCGGCATCCGGGCGAGCAGCCGGTCGCCGATGCGCAACAGGCGGCGCCCGACATAGCCGGCGGTCAGCGCGCCGATCAGCGTGAGCCCGATGACCACCGTCACCAGTCCGAGCCCGGGAATATGGACTGGCAGGTAATTCGCCGGGTTCCACGTCTCGGGGATGAGCAACGCGACGCGGCTGTCGACAAAATCGACGAACAGCCAGGCGAGATAGAGCGTCAGGCTGACCGGCCCGGTGACCAGGATGCCGGCGATGAAATAGGCGCGCAAATGCTCGCGGAGGCGCAGGCGGGGCTTTTTCCGGATGGCTGCAGTGACGGGAGGCGGGACGTCCAAAGATTTGCTCCGCGGGAAAACGGGGTTTTCCCCAGTCTACCTCAGATCTCGCCATAGGCGGGTAAATCATGGCTGCACGAAGGCAAGTAGCGCGTCGGGCGCCGTCGCTGGCTTCTCGCTGGGCAAAATAGCCGCAGGGCGACGCAAGGCCGCGCGCAACCCCGATCCTCCGGCGTTATCGCGTCATGGTGATTGGTCGGAACCGGCACCGTGCGGTGTAATGAGCAAGCTTAAAGGAATGTCGGCCATGACGGAACCGCGCCTGCTCGCTCTTGCCACCGCGGTACCACCCTATACGCTGCGCCAATCCGACGTTCGCGCCCGCGCCCGGCGTCTCTTCGCCAGCGCCGGCGGCGATATCGAACGGTTGCTCCCGGTCTTCGAGAACGCCGAGATCGCGACCCGCTATTCCTGCGTGCCGATCGAATGGTACGACGCACCCTCCGGCTGGAAGGATCGCAACCGGATCTATCTCGACAACGCCGTTGCCCTGCTCGAGCGGGTGACGCGATCGTGCCTAGTCCAAGCGGACCTACCGGCTGCCGCGATCGACGCGATCGTCGTCGTCTCGACGACGGGCATCGCCACGCCGAGCCTCGACGCCCTGCTAATGGAGCGCCTCGGGTTGCGCCGCGACGTGCAGCGCCTGCCGATTTTTGGCCTCGGCTGCGCCGGCGGCGTTCTCGGTCTAGCGCGCGCCGCCGCGCTGGCGCGGATGGCAGCTGACAGCCATGTCCTCTTCCTCGTCGTCGAGCTGTGCGCCTTATGCTTCCGCAAGGACGATTTCTCGAAGAGCAACGTCGTCGCGACGGCGCTGTTCGGGGATGGCGCGGCCGGCGCGATCCTGTCCGGCGGCGGCGCGGCCGGGCCCCGTATCGGACCAGCGGGCGAGCACACTTGGCCGCGCTCGCTCGACATCATGGGCTGGCAGGTCGAGGAGGACGGGCTCAAGGCGCTTTTCTCGCGCGACATCCCCGCCCTCGTCCGCGGCAAGCTGCGCGAGGTCGCCGAGGATTTCCTCGCGCATCACGGGCTCGCTCTCCACGACATCGATGCCTTCGTCTGCCATCCCGGTGGGGCCAAGGTGCTGGACGCTCTGGAGCAGGCCTATCGCCTGGCCGATGGCGCGCTCGTCGAGGCCCGGCGCGTGCTGCGCGACTACGGCAACATGTCGGCGGCGACCGTTCTTTTCGTGCTCGAGCGGATGCTGCGCCACGGCGTCAGGCGACGCATGCTGCTCAGCGCCCTCGGTCCCGGCTTCACTGCCGGTTTTCTTGTCCTCGACGACCGGTGAGCGCGGTCGCCATCACCGTCTCGGTGGTTGCGCTGCAGCGCCTCGCCGAGCTGCTCTATGCCGCCCGCAACACGCAACGGCTGAAACGGCGCGGCGCGGTCGAGCATGGCAGAAATCATTACCCGCTTTTCGTCGTCCTGCACGGCTGCTGGCTCATCGCCATCCTTGTCGCTGTGCCGGCCGACACGGCGATCGATTGGCTGCCGCTTTCCCTCTTCATCCTGCTACAGGCGGCGCGGCTATGGATCGTTGCGACGCTCGGTCCCTACTGGACGACGCGCATCGTCACCCTGCCCGGCGCGCCGCTCATTCGCCGCGGTCCCTATCGCTTCCTGCGCCATCCCAACTATCTCGTCGTCATCGGCGAGATCGCGCTGCTGCCGCTCGCCTTCGGCGCCTGGCGGATTGCCGCGCTCTTCTCGCTGCTTAATTTGGCCTTGCTGGCGTGGCGCCGGCGGGTCGAAGATGCCGCGCTGGCGCCGCGCCGCGGCCTCACCACGTGACGATGCCGGGAAGGTTTCCGCATGGTCGAGATGATCCGCCGGACCACCCTCCTCGCCGTGCTCCTGCTCGGCGCGACGATGACCCCGGCGGATGCCGAGCCAGCGGTCGATATCGCGCTCGTCCTCGCCGTCGACGTCTCGCTCAGCGTCGATACCGAGGAATTCGCCCTGCAGCGTGCCGGCTACGCCGCGGCGTTCCGCAACCAGCGGGTGATCGATGCGATCGCCGCCGGCACCGTCGGGGCGATAGCGGTGACCTATATGCAGTGGTCCGGCGCGCGTGAGCAGCAGCAGATCGTCGGCTGGCAGCTCATCAACGACCGCGCCAGCGCTGCCCGCTTCGCCGCCGCTCTGGCCGCGGCCGATCGCATCGTCGTCGGCGGCAGCACGTCGGTCAGCGGCGCGATCGACGCGGCCAGCCGCTTGCTGCGTCAGAGCGGCTACGCGGCCGAGCGCCGCATCATCGACATCTCGGGCGACGGCTCGAACAATAGCGGGCGACTGCCGAATTTCGCCCGGGACGAGGCGGTCGCCCTCGGCATCACGATCAACGGCCTCGCCATCCTCAAGAACGAGCCGCAGCTCGACGTCTATTATCAGGCGAACGTCGTCGGCGGGCGCGGCGCCTTTGTCCTCACCGCGGGCGATTTCGACGATTTCGCTGAAGCGATCCTCGCCAAATTGATCCGCGAAGTCGCCGCGCTGCCGGAGTGAGTATCGGGCCGGCTCTGCGCGCTACGGTTGAGCTGAGCTCCACAAGAATCTCTAAGCTATTGTAATTACAAGATAAATACTAGGCGGGAAATCACCGCTGCGTGCATTTTCGCTTAACCATTGTGCCGTACCATGCCGGTGATTTATTGCGAGGTTCAGGGACGCTCGATGACGGCGCCGAACGACACAGCTTCATCCGCCCCGCCGGTGCGGAACGCGGCATCGATCGATCCCGCGGTCCTCAAGGGCATCCGTCAGGCAAGCCAATCAACGCGGACCGATTTCGGCTACCTGATGGCGCAGGCGGCGCAGGAAAGCGGCTTCCAGAGCGACGCCAAGGCGGCGACGAGCAGCGCGACCGGCCTCTTCCAGTTCATCGATTCAACCTGGCTCGACATGGTGCGCCAGCATGGTGCCAAGCACGGCATCGGCCAGCTGGCCGACCAGGTGACCTGTGACGCCAGCGGTCGGCCGCATGTCGCCGACCCGGCCGTGCGGGAGAATATCCTGGCGCTGCGCAAGGATCCGCGAATCTCGGCCGCCCTCGCCGGCGAGCTCGCGCACGACAACAAGACCGAGGTCGAGCGCGCGCTCGGCCGGCCGGCCCAGAAGACCGATCTTTACCTCGCGCATTTTCTCGGCGCCGGCGGCGCCACCGAGCTGCTCAAAGCGATTCAGCGGAACGGCGCGACGCCGGCCGCCGACATCCTGCCCGAGGCGGCGTCGGCCAATCGGTCGGTGTTCTTCGACGGCAGGACCGGCGAGCCGCGAACCGTCGCCGATCTCTATCGCAACTTCTCCAACAAGATCGAGAAGACGGCGACGGCCTATAGAAATCTCGGCGGGCCTTCGCTCGCGGCGGCGACCGACGGTATCGCGACGCCGAGCACCCTCGCCCTCCGCTCCGGTCTCTTCGACGGCGGACGTACGAGCACACCGCTGGCCGCGTTCAACGCGATGATGCTGGTCGCGCTCAAGCTGCTGGGCGGTGGCTCGTCTCTGGCGGCGAACCCGAGCGATTCGGCGAGCGCCCTTACCGCCGCAACGACCGTCCCCGGCAACAAACGTCGGGACAGCCAGCCCGTCTAATCCCGGCCAGGCTCGCCACGCCCATCCGCCGCGACCCGAACGGCGTCGGTTGACCGCGATTTCACCGCCCCCTATTGTCCGCGCGCCGTCCCCGGGAGCCCGTAGCTCAGTCGGTAGAGCACTTGACTTTTAATCAAGGTGTCATGGGTTCGATTCCCATCGGGCTCACCACGGACGGCTTCGGCGATACGACACGCCGTCATCGATGCGCCCCGCCTGACGCAACCCTCTAGCGACGCGCGTTCGTGATCTATGACCCGACGGCGATCGGCGCGGCCCGGCTGACCGACGATTCTGCCGCACGCCGCCTCAACCACTCAGCGGGATGCGTGGCGCAGGACGAGCGATGCATCAGGCGAAGGTCGTCGTCGTAATCGACCTCGGTGGCGCTGTGCATCACCGCATGATTGTCCCAGATGGCGAGGTCGCCCTCGGCCCAGCGATGCCGGTAGACGCGCTCGGGCGCGACCGCATGGTCGACGAGCCGGGCCGTCAGCTCTTCCGTTTCGCCGCTATCGAGGTCGGTGATCGCGGTCACCAGGTTGTGGCTGATGAAATAGAGCGGTCGCCCGGTGACCGGGTGCTTCTGCACGAGGTCTTCCCAGAGATCGGGACGCGCCGCCCGCTCTTGCGGCGTCAGCGGCGTGAAGGCGCCCGGGCTCAAGCGCAGGACTTTGTCGTTGTGGTGGTTCCAGCTGTGGCAGACCTGTCGCCCCGCGATCGTCGTCTTGAGCGGGAGGGGAAGGGTGTCGAAGGCGGTATGCATGCTGCACCACATCGTGTCGCCGCCGGATTTCGGTACCGCGATGGCGGCGAGAAGCGTCGCCACGTCGCGATCGGTGTTCGCCGCGCTGTCGCTGTGCCATTCGACGCCCTGGCGGTTGAGGAAGGCGGCAGGCTTGCCATCGGCCCGCAAATTGCCGATCGCGGCGACCTGCGGATGCGCGGAATGATTGAATTCCTTGCGCGTGGCGATTTTCGGCGTGCCGAGCCGCGCTGTCAGCGCCGCCTGCTCGCCGGGCGCGAGATGCTGGTCCGGCAAGATCAGGAGCGAATGCTCGTAATAGAGCTCGGCGAGCCGATCGATCGTCGCATCGCTGGCGTCGGCAAGCCGGACGCCGCGCAGCTCGGCGGCGAAATCAGGCATCAAGGGGCGAAGCTGGAACGGCATGGCGAATACCTCGAATAGGGGTCAGGCGCGCGCCGCCGCCGTGTTCAGTATCGTCGTGCGCTGCATCAGCCGGCCATAGCGGCGGCGGTCGTAATTCGTGCCGGTATGGGCGACCGACCGGTTATCCCAGAACACGAGGTCCCCTGTCGCCCATCTGTGCCGATAGACAAACCTGTCCTGGGTGACATGCGCGGTCAGCTCGTCGATCAGCGCCCGGCTCGCCACTTTCGACAGGCCGAGGATGCGATCGATGATCTGCGAGCCAAAATATAGGGCCGGACGCTGAACCGTTTCCGGTATCGCCGCCCGTCGCTCGGCGCTGAGCGGCTTTGCCTGGGGATCGACGGAAGCACGGAAATCGATCAAGGCCGCCGCCGTATGCACGGCCATGCAGCCCTCGATGCGGCGGCGCAGCTCGTCGGGAAGCTCGTCGAACGCGGCATGCATATTGGCGAACCAGGTCTCGCCGCCGACATCCGGGACGACCCGTCCATAGAGCATCGAGCCCATCGCCTGAACCGGCCGATGAGAATGGTCCGAGTGCCATTCCTGGAGATCGAGCGCATTGCTCGGCGGTGTGAAGGCATCGCCAAGCGGATCGACATTGCCGAACACCGTGAAATACGGGTTGGCGTCGCCGGCCGCCATCTTCTCCTCGCTGACATGAAGCTCACCGAAACGCGCGCTGAAGGCCACATGCGCTTCGGGCGACAGGTCTTGCGCGGGAAACACCAGCACGTGGTGGCGATGAAAGGCGGTGACGATCTCCTGAAACAGCTCGTCCGATACGGCCTCGCGGAGATCCACCGGCTCGACCCGGGCGGCCACGACCGGCGAGAGAGGCGTTACGGTCAGGCGCATGACACGGCCTCGGCAAAGTGATCCGTCTCGACCGAATGGAAGATTCGTGCCAATGCCTCGGGACCTCCCCTTTGCGGCGCAAGGCCGGGCGAATCCCGGCATTCTCGACGCTACGCCAGACCTCGTTGTCGCTGCCGACGACCGGCGCAGCGGCCATACGCTCAAAATCTAGCTTTCCTGCCCAGAGTTTGACCCTGACGAGCGCCGGAAGGCCCTGAGATCGCGACCGGTGATCCGGATGTTGGCGTCGTCATCCAGGTGGCGCGCGCGCACCCTCTCCTCCGCGATGCGCTCGAACGCGGTGCGATTGAGGTGAAAATGGGCGAGGCAGTCTTCTGCCTTGGGCCGCACACCGATGAGCGATTGCAACACGCGCCGCGGCAGGAACACCCTCCCCTCGTAGTCGCCGAGCCGGATGCCGAACTCGACCGCGTCCTCGTCATCGTTCCAGCAGGCATCGTCGGGAAACGCGAACATGGCGGCGATGCTACCACGCGGCGCGCCGCCCTCGGCGGGTTGGCAACGCGATATTAATCCTCGGCGGGTAAATCAACCGGATGGTGCCCCGGCTCTATCGCGCGATGACATCTCCGCGGCGAACGCTCATAGCCAGGATCATCCCGGCCGTTGCCGCGCTCGCCTGGCTTGTCAGCAGCGCCGCGACCGCGGCCGACGCGCAGCACACCTATCCCAAGCTTTTCGGCACCAACGAGACGCGCTCGGACAGCATCAAGACATTTCCAAAATGGACGGACATGCTGGCGCGCCATCGCGCCGAAGAAAAGCGCGGCGATCCGTCTTGCATACCGACTCGCTTCGCGCGCTGCTCGGTGGCGGACTGGCTGGCTTTTCTCGACGGTGAGAGACGCAAGGATCGGCCGACGCAGCTGGCCGACGTGAACAACTTCCTCAATCTGCACCGCTACATCTTCGACAAGCTCAACTACTGGCAGACGCCGCGCGAATTCGCCCTGCACGATGGCGACTGCAAGGATTATGCAATCGCCAAGTACTTCTCGCTTCGATATCTCGGCTGGGATATGGAGGATTTGCGGGTCGTCGTCGTCCAGGATCTCAATCTCAGGGTGGCGCATGCCGTCCTCGCCGTCTATATCAACGGCGCGATCATGATTCTCGACAATCAGGCGCGCCAGATCGTCCGCGCCGACAGCATCAGGCACTACCAGCCATACTACTCGATCAACGAATCATTCTGGTGGCTGCACAAGCCCTCGTGAGTGGCAATGTGAGCGGCGGCCTCGCGGGTCGGACGTAATGTTCGCCAGCTATCTCGCCGAGTACGGTTATCTCGCCATTCTCATCTTCGCTTTTCTCGAAGGCGAGACGGCCATGCTGCTTGCCGGCTATGCCGCGCAGCAGGGGATCTTCGATCTTCGCCTCGTCCTGCTCCTCGGCTTCATCGGCGCCTTCGCCGGGGATCAGCTGTGGTTCTATCTCGCCCGCCGCCACGGCGGCCGTTGGCTGGCGCGCCGTCCCGATCTCGTCGCCAAGGCAAACAAGGCCAAGCAGCTGCTCGAGCGCCACGCGACGCTGTTCATCCTGAGCTTCCGCTTCATCTACGGGCTGCGCAATCTCGGCGCGGTCGCGGTCGCCCTCAGCAACGTGCCGACGCGGCGCTTCGTCGTGCTGAACGCCATTGCCGCTCTCGTCTGGGCAATTCTGGTGATCGGCGCCGGCTATGTGTTCGGCGAGGCGGCCGCTTCCCTCCTCGACCAGCTCGCCAGTCTACAGAAGCAGCTCATAGCGATCGGCGGCTTGCTCGTCTTCGCGGTCATCGCCTCGGTCATGCTGCGCCGTTGGCTCCTGAACAAGCTCAACTAGCCGCCCGTCGTCGCGCCGGCTGCGACAAGATTAGCCGTGCGCGGCCTCCGCCCTTCTGCTAAGAGCCGCCCCTATGTCACTGACCCACCGGATGTTTCCTCTCATCGTGGCGCTGTGCCTTGCGTTTGCCGCCAGCCGCCAGGCCGCTGCCCACGCCTTGGTCATCGAGTCGTCGCCAGCGACCGACAGCAGCGTCGCCGGGCCGCAAATCGACGTCACGCTGCGCTTCAACAGCCGTATCGACCAGCAGCGCTCGCGGCTGACGCTGATCGGCCCGAACGCGGCGGAGCGACGGCTGACGCTGGCGCCGGATAGCGCGCCCGACATGCTGCAGGCAAAGGTCAGCGGCGTGCCGCCGGGGGCTTACAAGTTACGCTGGCAAGTCCTCGCCATCGATGGCCATATCACGCGCGGCGACATCCCCTTCCGCGTAGCACAACCCTGACCCTCTGCCCTGATTCTGTGCGATGACGTTGCTGCTTGACCTCTTCGGCTTCCTCAGCGTCGTGCTGCGCGGCCTGACGCTGACGGCGCAGTCGCTTACGGTCGGCGGGATCGCCTTTCTCCTGCTGCTCGCCGGACCGCTCGCCGGCGAGATCGGCGCCGCTGGCACCGGCATCATCAGGCGAAGCCGCACGCTGCTCGGCTGGAGCGCCATCGCGCTGGCGCTCGTCGCAGCGATCTCCGTGCTCATCGAGGCGATGATCCTTGCCGATACGGTCGGCTTGACGGCGGGCGAGACGCTTGGCGCTGGCTTCGTGTTGGCCGGCATCGCCGTGATCGGGGCCTCTGCCGCTATCGCCTGGCTCTCGCTGCGTGACCGGAGCGGCGGATTTTCTGCCTTCGGCCTGCTCGCCCTGGCGGCGGTCATTCTGATCGCGCAAACCATGACGAGCCATGCCGCCGCCCAGATCGACGATCGCCTTCTCCTCGCCACTGCCGATCTGCTTCATCAAGCCGGTGCGGCAGTCTGGATCGGTGGCATCCCATATTTGCTGATCGCCCTCGGAAAATGCCCCGACGCGGTTACCTGGCGCCGCGTCGGCAAACGCTTCTCGCATATCGCCATGGTCAGCGTCGCGGTGATCGTCGTCGCCGGGCTGGTCATGGCCGTTGCCTATACCGGCTCGGTCGCCGCGATCTACGGCACGACCTATGGGGTCATGGTGACGACCAAGGTCGCACTGCTCGGTTACCTCCTGCTGCTCGGCGGGATGAACTACCTGATCATCGAGCGGTTGGCCGGCGACCCGGCGACCCCGATGCCGCGGATGCGCCGCTTCGCCGAGGCCGAGATCGGCATCGGCATCACCTTGTTCTTTGCCGCCGCCTCGCTCACCTCGCTGCCGCCTGCCGTCGATCAGCCCAATGAGCGCGTCAGCTTCGCTGAGATCGCCGAGCGCATGATGCCGACCTGGCCGCGGCTGAGCAGCCCCGACCATGGCGATCTCGCCATCCCCGCGCTGCAGGCCAAGCTCGATGCCGAGGCGATGCAGCATGCCCACAAGGCGCAAGCCTTCGTGCCGGGCGCCGGCGAGTTGCCCCCGCGCAACGCCGAGGACATCGCCTGGTCGGAGTATAATCACCACTGGTCCGGCCTCGTCGTCCTGGCGATCGGCCTGCTTGCGCTCGCCGAATGCAGCGGTCGCGCGCGTTGGGCGCGCAATTGGCCGCTGCTCTTCCTCTTCCTCGCCGGTTTCCTGTTCTTGCGTTCCGACCCCGAGACATGGCCGCTCGGCGATATCGGTCTGATCGAAAGTCTGCGTGACCCGGAAGTCGTGCAGCATCGTCTCTTCGTGCTGCTCATCATCGGGTTCGGGATCTTCGAATGGCGGGTGCGCACCGGCCGGACGGCGTCGCCGAACGCCGCACTTGCCTTTCCCCTGATCACCGCTCTCGGCGGCGCCTTGCTCCTGGCGCATTCGCATGCCGTCATCAACGCCAAGGAGCAGCTCCTCATCGAATTGTCGCATGTCCCTCTGGCGCTGTTCGGCGTCGCCGCGGGCTGGACGCGATGGCTCGAATTACGGCTCGATCCGCCCGCCGGCCGGATTGCCGGCTGGATTTGGCCGGTTTGTCTCGTTCTGGTCGGCTTGGTACTGTTGAACTACCGCGAGGCGTGAGCGGCATGACCCGCCGGATAACGGACCCGCGATGCTAGGCCGCATCATCGCCCGGCTAGTCGAGGCCAGCACGCGTGCCGCCTTGGCGGTCGTGGTGATCTGCCTTCTCAGCGGCATCCTGCTGGGAACCTATGCCGTAACGCATCTCAGCGTCGATACCGACACCAATGACCTCATCTCGCCCGACCTGCCGTGGCGCAAGCGCGAGGTGGAGTTCGATCGCGCCTTTCCGCAGAACGTCGATCTCCTCGCCATCGTCATCGATGCCGCCACACCCGGCCAAGCCGAGGATGCGGCGACCTATCTGGCGCAATGGCTGCGTGATCGCCCGCAGCTCTACAAGACGGTGCGCCGCCCCGATGGCGGCGAGTTCTTCACGCGCAACGGCTTGCTCTTCCTGTCGGTCAAGGAGGTCCAGGACGTCGCCGATCAGCTGATCGCCGCCCAGCCCCTGCTCGGCTCGCTGGCCGCCGATCCCAGCCTGCGCGGCCTGTTCTCGGCGATCAGCCTGGCGCTCCAGGGCGTCAAGAACGGCGAGATCAAGCTCACGGCGCTCGACGCGCCGCTGACCGCGCTGGCCGATCCGGTCGAGGCGGCGCTCGCCGGCCGGCCGCATCATTTGTCGTGGGAGAGCCTGTTCACCGGCCGCGCACCGCAACAACAGGAGCTGCGCCGTTTCATCCTCGTCCAGCCCAATCTCGATTACAGCGCCCTTGAACCCGGCGCCGAGGCAAGCAGCGCCATCCGTATCGCGGCCCAGGAATACGGCCTGACGCCGGAGCACGGCGTGCGCGTGCGCTTGACCGGTCCGGTCGCGCTGTCGGACGAGGAGTTCAGTACCGTCGCCGAGGGCGCCGGCGGTGCGACGCTCGTATCGTTTCTGCTCGTCGGCATCATCCTCTTCCTCGCGCTGCGCTCATGGCGGATCATCGTGGCGATCCTCGGCACGCTGCTCGTCGGTCTCATGGCGACCGCCGCCTTCGCCGCCGTCGCCATCGGATCCCTCAATCTCATCTCCGTCGCCTTCGCCGTCCTCTTCATCGGCATCGCCGTCGATTTCAGCATTCAGTTCAGCGTCCGCTACCGCGACGAGCGCTTTCAAGTCGGCGAGCTCGGCCAGGCTATCAGCCGCGCCGGCCACGGAATCACCGGCCCGTTGACGCTTGCCGCCACGACGACGGCTGTCGGTTTCTTCTCCTTCGTGCCGACGGCCTATTCGGGCGTTTCCGAGCTCGGGCTCATCGCCGGGACCAGCATGGTGATCGCGCTCGTCTTGAATTTCACCATGCTCCCCGCGGCGCTGAAGCTGCTCCACCCCCCCGGCGAATCGGAGCCGGTGGGCTATCGCTGGGCGAGCGGCATCGACGATTTCCTGCTCCGCCGACGCCGGCTCGTCATCGCCCTCACCGCCGCGATCGCGGCGATTTGCATCGTATTGCTGCCGCATTGGCGCTTCGACTTCAATCCGCTCAACCTTAAGGATCCGAGGACCGAATCGGTGGCCACGTTGTTCGACCTGATGTCTGATCCGTCGACAACGCCCTATACGATCGATGTGCTCGCCCCCTCGGTCGCCGCGGCGGACGAGCTGGCCCGTCGCGTCGAGACATTGCCGGAGGTCGCCCAGGTCGTCACGATTTCGAGCTACATTCCCGAGGATCAGAGCGAGAAGCTGGCGATCCTCGGCGACGCCGAATTGCTGCTCGGCCCGACGCTGTCGCCACCGCAGAGCTTGCCGCCGCCGGACGACGCGGCGAATCTCGCCGCGCTCGCCACCTGTGCCCGGGATCTTACCGAAGCCGCCGGCAACGATGCCAACCTGCCGGCGGCGCGACTCGCCCGTGCGCTCGACGCGGCGGTCAAGCGCGGCGCAGAGATCCTTCCCCAGTTGCGGGACAGCATCGTCTCGGGCCTACCGGGACGGCTGCGCGATCTGCGCCTGACGCTCTCGCCCGAGCCGGTGACGATGGAAATGCTGCCCGCCGATCTGCGGCGCGCCTGGGTGACCGAGGACGGTCGCAGCCGGCTGGAAATCTTCCCCAAGGGAGATCCCCGCGACAATACGATCCTGCAGCGTTTCGTCGCCGCCGTTCGCACGCTCGCACCGCAGGCCACCGGAACGCCAGTCACCATTCAGGAATCCGGCAGCACCGTCGTCGCCGCCTTCACCCGCGCCGGCTGGATTGCCATCACGGCGATCACCGCGCTGCTCCTCGTCATGCTGAGACGGCCCTGGGACGTCGTCCTCGTTCTCACCCCGCTCTGCCTCGCCGGGCTGCTGACCGCAGCGACCAGCGTGCTGCTCGATCTGCCGCTGAACTACGCCAACATCATCACCCTGCCCCTGCTGCTCGGCATCGGCGTCGCCTTCGACATCTATTTCGTCATGCGTTGGCGCGCCGGCATGAGCGGACCGCTGCAATCCAGCACGGCACGCGCCGTATTGTTCAGCGCCTTGACGACGATGACGGCTTTCGGGAGCCTGGCGCTATCGCATCACCCCGGCACTGCCGAGATGGGGCGGCTGCTGACGATCGCCCTCGCTTACGTGCTGCTTTGCACGCTCGTCGTGCTGCCAGCCCTGCAGGGACCGGTCAAGCGGTAGCGAAAAGACGGCGACCCTCCTGGATCTGCCAGACGAGCAGCCCGGGAATAAACAGGAGGAGATCGCGGGCCCGCCGCGTCAGCGCGACCGCGAGGGATATTTCCGGCGACAGGCCGAGCAGGTTGCCGACGATCATGAAAGCGCCCTCCTGCACCCCGAGTGCCCCGGGAACGATGAAGGCGGCCGTGCTGGCGGCATGCGTCACGGCGTCGATGAGCAGCGCGTCGGCGATGCTGACCGGATGGCGGAGGAAGCGCAGGGCAAGCCAAATCTCACCCGCGGCGACGATCCACGCGGCAAACTGCCAGAGCGTGCAGACGAGCAGGCGGCGCGGCCGCCGATAGATCACGCGCACCGCGCGATCGAGCGTAGTGGCACCGCCGACGAACCAGGCGAAACGATCGCCGAACAGACGATGGATGAGCCCTGCCAGCAAGGCGAAGAGGCCATAGCGCTGGACGAAGACGAAGATGCCGACCAGCGGCACCACGCCGACCAGCCCGAGGGCGATCGTGCTTGCCGTCGCAAAATCGCCGGTATAGCGCACGAGCAACCCCAACCCGATCATCGTGTAGGCGAACTGCGAAGCGACGCACAGCGTCATATCGACGACGACGCTGGCGACGACCGGCGCGGTGCGCAAGCCCCGCCGTATCATATAGCGCACCGCGACGAACTCGCCGCCGATGCGCGCGACCGGCAAGAGGCCATTGACCGATTCGCGCAGCCAGGTCGCCAAAGCGAAGTGTCCGAGCGAGGGGCGCCGCCTCCTGGCAAGGAGAAACTGCCAGGCGCGGGCATTGACGATCAGCGGGACGAAATGGAACAGGCTCGCCCATAGCAGGCCGAACCCGGCCGAGGCGAGAGCAGCGAACACCACGGCAAAACCCTGATAAGCGATCAGCGCGGTGGCGAGCGCCAGACCGGCCAGGCCCAGCGCGATGCCGATGCGAATCACGACGGGGTCGTCTCGGCGGTGACCAAATCGCTGTAGCTGATCAGGCCGATTCCGGCCTCGGCGATCTGTCGTCGGACCGCCCGGCTGAGCAAGGCGGCGAACTCCTCGGCGTGACGATACTCCGGCATCGCGCGGATCAGCGCGCCGCTACGGCTCGCCGCCGGATGAAAATAGATCTCGCTGACGCCGTCGGGCATGTGGGGCAGCAGGCTGAGCACGCGCGCCTCGGTCATCGCGCCGCTCCAGGCGAGGCCGAAGAGATGGTCGTTGACGGCGATGCCGGCACGCTTCAGCCGCCAACGCAGCAGCGCGACCCAGAGCGCCAGCAGGCGCGCGCCGATGCGTTGCGCCGCCGAGCGTACGGCACCGGCCTCGCGCAGTGGCGCCGCCGGCTCGGCCGGCACGCGCATCGCGGCCAGCCCGTATTCGCGCCCGATCGAAACGATGAGCGCGGCGACGGTCGGATGGAGATGCATGTGCTTGTGGGCATTGACATGGTCGAGCACCAGCCCGGTAGCCCGAAACGCCTCGAACTGCGCACGAATCTCGATTGCGAGCTGACGCCGTACGCGTGGCAGGAAGAAAAAGCGAAAGCCGGCGCACACCATCCGGCCGTCGAACTCACCAGCCGCATCGACGAGATCGGCGATGGCGGCGAGCGGCGCGCTCGGCCGCCCCTCGACCAGGACAAGATGTAGTCCGACCCGCAATCCGGGAAAGCGCCGCGCCCGCGCCACAGCATCGACCGCCGCCGGCGCGCCGACCATCAGGCTGGCGCAGGTCAGCACACCGTCGCGATGGGCGGCTTCGACCGCCTCGTTGACCGCAATGTCGAGTCCGTAATCGTCAGCGCAGACGATGAGTCGCTTCAACTCGCCATCTGCCGCTCGCGCAGGAAGTGGAAGAACTCCACTCCTTCGCGCAGGCGCCGTTTCATCATCGTCGGGCTGCGCACCATCTCGTTGACGATCGAGGCGATCTTGCCAGTGCGGAAGTAGAATCGCCTGTAGAAGACCTCGACCGAATTGAAGATCTCGCTGTGCGAGAGGTGCGGGTAGTTGAGCGGCGCGATCTGCACGCCATGCTCGTCGATCAGCTCGGCATGCTCGATGTCGAGCCAGCCATTTTCGACCGCCTGCTTGTAAAGGAAGGTACCGGGATAGGGTGCCGCCAGCGAGACCTGGATGGTGTGCGGATTGATCTCGGTGGCGAACTTGATCGTCTGCTCGATCGTCTCCTTCGTCTCGCCGGGCAAGCCGAGAATGAAGGTGCCGTGGATGGTGATGCCGAGCTCGTGGCAATCCTTGGTGAATTTCCTGGCGACGTCGATCAGCATACCCTTCTTGATGTTATGCAGGATCTGCTGATTGCCCGATTCGTAGCCGACGAGAAGCAGGCGCAGGCCATTGTCCTTCAGCACTTTCAGCGTGGCGCGGGGAACATTGGCCTTGGCGTTGCACGACCAGGTAACGCCCATCTTGCCGAGCTCGCGCGCGATCGCCTCGGCGCGCGGCAGGTCGTCGGTGAAGGTGTCGTCGTCGAAGAAGAACTCCTTGACCTGCGGGAAGTTCTTCTTGGCGAGCGCGATCTCCTCGGCGACATGGCGCGGGCTGCGCGTGCGGTAGCGATGCCCGCCGACCGTCTGCGGCCACAGGCAGAAGGTGCAGCGCGATTTGCAGCCGCGGCCGGTATAGATCGAGATGTAGGGATGCTTGAGATAGCCGATGAAATAATCCTCGATCTTGAGGTCGCGCTTGTAGACCTCGGTGACGAAGGGCAGCTGGTCCATGTCCTCGAGGGTGGCGCGGTCGAGATTATGGGTGATCGAGCCGGCGACGTCGCGATAGGAGATGCCGTCGACCTTGTCGAACTGCCGTCCCTCGGCGATCTCCTTGATGGTGAAATCGAACTCGTTGCGCGCGACGAAATCGATCGCCGGCGCCCCCTTCAGGCTCTCGGCCGGCTCGACCGCGACCTTGGCGCCGACGAAGCCGATCTTGAGCTTGGGATTGCGCTCCTTGAGCGCCGCCGCGACCTTGGCATCGGAGGCGAAGGACGGCGTCGAGGTATGGATGACGACGAGCTCGTAATCCGCGGCGAGCGGCAGGATCTGCTCGAGCTTGATCCCCGCCGGCGGCGCGTCGATGAGCTTGCTGCCCGGGACCAGCGCGGCCGGCTGGGCAAGCCAGGTCGGGTACCAGAACGAGCGGATTTCCCGCCGCGCCTGATAGCGCGACCCGGCGCCGCCGTCGAACCCGTCGAAAGAGGGCGGTTGCAGGAACAGCGTCTTCATCATGCGCGATCATCTCCAATGGTGACCAGGCGACCGTCCGCGGCGATGCGGAACGTGCTGTCGCGCCAGGCCACGCGATTGCCGAGGAAACTAGCGATAAACACCGCAAAGGACAACATATCGCGTACCGGGACGAGCCAGAGATTGGCAGCCGGCAGATCGAGCGCCCGGTCGATGATACGGACCATGGCCAGGCGGCAGGCGAGGACGATTGCCAGTACCGCTAGCATGGCGGGGGGAAATCCGAGGGCGAGCGTCGCAATGAGGGACAGCGCCAGCGGATGGGTAACCACCGACGCGGCAAAGCCGATGGGGGCGATCAATCGGATAGTCCGAGCCCAGCGCAGCTCATGGCCGATCATCGCGCGGAGATCGGGATCGGCCATCATCGTGTCGACGAGTTGCGGCGACAGCACGATTCGCTTGCCGGCGCGACGGATGGCCGCGCCGAGCGCATAATCGTCGGCCAACTGATCACGCAGCGCGGCAAAACCGCCGATAGTTGCATAAATATCACGGCGCAGCGCCATGGTGGCGCCGAAACAGGCATCGCCGGGCCGCATCCGCTCGCCGATCAAGGCGCTGGGCAGGAAGCCGTGATTGACGAACATGGCGGCGAGCCGGGACGACAGCCCGGCGACGGGGCGACCGCGGTAAAGACAGGTCACCAGGCCGATTTCCGCCTCCGCCAGCGGCGCCGTGACCGCAGTCAGATAGTCCGGGCCGACCCGCATGTCGCTGTCCACGATCACGAAGATGTCGTGCTTGGCGACGGCGATCATGTTCTCGAGATTGCTGACCTTGTAATTGCTCCCGGAGACCGACGGATCGACGACCAGGGCGATATCGCAGTCGGGCAACGCGGCGATCAGCCGGCGAACGATCGGGATCGCCGGATCGGCCGGGTCGCGCACGCCGAAAATCACCTGGAAGCACGGGTAATGCTGGGTGCAGAACGAGTGCAAATTCTCGTAAAGCTGCGCGTCTTCGCCGTGGAGGGGCTTGAGGATCGTCACCGGCATCGGCGCGACGGCACGCGGGATCGACGCCCGGGCGAAGCGCCGAACCGCCCCCGCGGCGAGCAAAAGATAGAGGCTGCCGGCGAGGCATATTCCGGCGAGCAGCGTGGTAACCAATACCATTATTCCGCGAATCCTGACATCGGACAGCTCGCATGACCCACTAATTCGCCGCCGCGGCGGGCTTCATCAACACCCTGTTAGGGATTTTGTGTTGCCTTCACCCTCGCGATTTGTCAACCATAGCCGCTGCTCCTATAGGCCGTCCGGTCGATAAAGCAAATCCGTTAAAAGGTGGACCAGACCGTGGCCGTAACGTGGCGAATTTTGCGCAGGACCTGCCTCGCCGTCGCGGCCACGCTCATCGTCGCGGGCTGTGCGACGCCGCCCACCGACCCGGCGGCGCGCGCGGCATTCGACGAGGCGAACGACCCGCTCGAGCCGATGAATCGCCACGTCTTCGAGTTCAATCGGGTGCTCGACGGGCTGCTCTTCAAGAATGTCGCCGAGTTCTACCGGATCGTCGTTCCCGAGCCGGTCCGCAAGTCGATTCACAATGTCATCGTCAATCTCAACGAGCCGGTGGTCTTCGCCAATAACCTGCTGCAGGCCAAGATCGAGCGCGGCAGCACCACCTTCGCGCGCTTCGCCGTCAACAGCACGGTCGGCCTCGCCGGCCTCTTCGACGTCGCGACCGAAATGGGGCTGAAGGAGCAGACCGGCGATTTCGGCCAGACGCTCTATAGCTGGGGCATCGAGGATGGCGGGCCCTATCTCGTCCTGCCGATCCTCGGCCCGACCAACCCGCGGGACGGCATCGGCATGGGGGTCGACAGCTATATCGATCCCTGGCGCTATATCTCGAGCGACGTCGGCATCTCGCATTTCATGTGGACGCGCTTCGTCATGGACGGGCTCGACAAACGCGTGAAGGCTGGGCCCGAGCTCGAGGAGATCGAGCGCAACTCGGTCGATTACTACGCCTCGCTGCGCAGCCTGTTCCGGCAGAACCGGGCCAAGGAGCTCGACAACATCACCCCCGAGAATGTCACGCCGGACCAGGATTTCTACCGCGACCCCAACGCCCCAAAATAGGTTAACCCCTAAATAGGTTACGAGGCCTTGAGCTCGGCCACCCGCTTGCCGAGCACCTGGAGCAGCCCGTCCGGCCCGTCGCGGCGCAGGATCGAGGTGAATTCCGAGCGGCGCGTCGCCAGCTCGCTGATCGTGCCGCTGAGGAAGACGTCGATGATCTGCCAGGCGCCGTCGCTCTCGCGCATCAGATAGTTGAGCGTCACCGGCTCGCCATTGCTCTTGATCAGGCGGGTCTGCACGATGACGCCGCCGCTTGCCGGGGTGGTTTCGGGCAGGACCTCGAATTTCTCGCCGGAATAGTCGTCGAAGCGGTTGGCATAGGTTGCCACGGTGAACTCGCCGAAGGCGGCGGCGAAGGCCTGCTGCTGCTGCGGGTTGAGCGACTGCCATTGCGGCCCGACGCTCAGCCGCGACATCAGCGGCAGGTTGTAGGCACTCTCGATCGCTGGTTTAAGCTTTTGATATCGCCCAGGAAACCCCAGCTCCTTGGAATCCTTCATGACGCTCAGCAGCGTGTCGTAGAAGCGCTGCACCACGGCTTGCGGCGGGGTGGGCTCGGCGGCCGCCGGGACGGTCAAGAGGCCGGCGGCGAAGGCCAGCGCGATGAAGATGGATTTCATTTGGATCTGCATGGCGACACCCCATCTCATGAACGCGGCCGCCGGGTCAAGGTTTCCGGCCGCCGCGACATGGCAGACCGGCGGCGCCGAGCGGCGCATTGCGGCCGGGTCGGTGTTGCCGCTCGGCAACACCGACCCGGACCCGATGAAGGCGCTAGTGACCGCTGGCAATCTGCTATAATAGGTGTTTTCCCGGGCTGCCCGGCTGGTGCGGCTTTGATGACGAAAGGCGATTTCATGCGGGTGGTGTTGGCCCAGCCGAGAGGCTTCTGCGCCGGGGTCGAGCGGGCGATCGAGATCGTCGAGCGCGCCCTCGAGAAATACGGCCCGCCGATCTATGTCCGCCACGAGATCGTGCATAACCGCCATGTCGTCGAGCGGCTGCGCGCCAAGGGAGCGCAATTCGTCGACGAGCTCGACGAGATCCCGCCCGGCAGCGTCACCATCTTCAGCGCCCATGGCGTCGCCAGCGCCGTCGAGACGGCGGCGTCCGATCGCGGCCTGCCGGTCATCGACGCCACCTGCCCGCTCGTCTCCAAGGTGCATAGCGAGGGGCAGCGTTACGCCAATCAGGGCCGCGAGATCGTCCTCATCGGCCATGCCGGCCATCCCGAGATCGAGGGCACGATGGGCCGCATCAACGGCCGCGTCCATCTCATCTCCAAGCCGCACGAGGTCGCCAAGCTCGAGGTCGCCAATCCCGCCAAGCTCGCCTTCATCACCCAGACGACCTTGAGCGTCGACGACACGCGCTCGGTGATCGACGCGCTCAAGGCGCGCTTCCCGACCATCGTCGGGCCCGACACCAAGGATATCTGCTATGCGACGCAGAACCGCCAGCGGGCGGCGCGCGAGCTCGCCGAGCTGGTCGATGTCGTCCTCGTGGTCGGCGCGCCGAACAGCTCGAACTCCAACCGTCTGCGCGAGATCGCCGCCGAGCACGGCGTGCCGAGCTACCTCATCGAGGATGCCCGCGCGCTCGACATGAAGTGGCTCGAAGGCGCCGAATCGGTCGGCATCACCGCCGGCGCCTCGGCCCCCGACGAGCTCGTCCAGGACCTCATCGCCCGGCTGCGCGAATGCGGCGAGGTGGAACTGGTCAGGCTGCCGGGCGTTACCGAGAATGTCCGCTTTCGCATGCCGACCGAGCTGGCGGACGCGGCCCAGTGAGTGCGGCAAAAGCATCGATTGTGGCAACAATATCCGTGATTTGAGGGGGTTTGCGTGGGCGTTCCTCTGCATCAGACAATTCGCGTCGGGGCCTATGTCGCCAAGCAGCATCTGCTCGGCGTCAAGCGGTATCCGCTCGTCCTCATGCTCGAGCCGCTGTTCCGCTGCAACCTGGCCTGCGCCGGCTGCGGCAAGATCGACTATCCGGCCGAGATCCTCAACCAGCGCCTGACCGTCGCCGAATGCCTCCAGGCGGTCGACGAATGCGGCGCGCCGGTCGTCTCCATCGCCGGCGGCGAGCCCCTCCTCCACAAGGAGATCGACCAGGTCGTCGAAGGCATCATCGCGCGCAAGAAATTCGTCTATCTCTGCACCAACGCGCTGCTGATGGAAAAGAAGATCGACCTCTTCAAGCCGAACCCGTTCTTCATCTGGTCGGTCCATCTCGACGGCGACAAGCACGACCACGACAAATCGGTCTGCCAGGACGGCGTCTACGACCGCGCCGTCGAGGCGATCCGCCTCGCCAAGAATCGCGGCTTCCGCGTCAACATCAACTGCACGCTGTTCGACGGCGCCGATCCCGAGCGCTATGCGCAATTCTTCGACGACGTCATGGCGATGGGGCTCGACGGCATCACCGTGTCGCCCGGCTATGCCTATGAGCGCGCCCCCGACCAGGCGCATTTCCTCAGCCGCCGCAAGACCAAGGAGCTCTTCCGCGACATCTTCCGCCCAGCCAGTCCTCGCTCTTCCTCGATTTCCTCGCCGGCAACCAGGAATATCACTGCACGCCATGGGGCAACCCGACGCGCAATTATTTCGGCTGGCAGCGGCCCTGCTACCTGCTCGGCGAGGGCTTCGCCAAGAGCTTCAAGGAGCTGATGGACGAGACCGACTGGGACAGCTACGGCACCGGCAATTACGAGAAATGCGCCAATTGCATGGTGCATAGCGGCTACGAGGCGACCGCCGTCATGGATTCGGTGAAGCACCCGCTGAAGGCGCTGCGCATCGCCGTCAACGGCGTCACCACCGAGGGCGAGATGGTCCCCGAGATCTCGCTGGAGAACCAGCGCCCCGCCGAATACGTCTTCTCGCGGCATGTCGAGGAGTCGCTCGCCAAGCTCAAGCACCGCAAGAAGGCCGGCTGAGCCCGGGCATCGGAGCTGGCGCTCGCGTAATTTTCTATCGCGCCGCCTGTTAAATACAGGCGAAAAACAGGCGGGCGGTGGTGTCGTGCGGGCGCCGCCTCTCCTTTTGAGAGAACATGCCCGTCGCCGCGCCGGCCGACGAATGGCACGTTGGATATGCTGAGTTGACCCGACCGGCGACCGCATCCGAGTTCCCACCCCGATTACCCTTCGCGTAGATATATGACCGTATAGGGCATAATTCAATCCCTATCGGACAAAATTATCTCCACTATGTTCAGCGTACCGCTATGCCATTAACCATAAATCTTAAACGAGAAGGGCGCCGAACTCGGGCATTTCGCGCAGCTGCTGAAAGGCGACCGGCTCGGACGGGGGTGTGTCGCCGTGAGCGAGTCCGAGGCGCCACCAGCCGACATCTCGCCAGGCGCCGAATTTGAAGCCGACTTCCCGGTAGATGCCCAGGGGCTGGAAGCCGACGGCCTCATGCAGTCTCACGCTGGCGTCGTTGGGCAGCGCGATCCCCGCGAAGACCCCATGGAAACCTTGGGCCCGCAGAATAGCGAACAGGCCGCCGTAAAGTCGCCGGCCCATGCCCTTTCCGCGCGCGGTCTCGGCGACGTAGACGGTGACCTCGACGGACCATTGATAGGCCGCTCGCGGCCGGAGTGCGCCGCCGTAGGCGGGTACCGCCGTTGGGCGGCTTCGATGCGCTCGGCCATGATCGCTGCCGAGGGCGGCTCGGTCTCGAACGAGATGAACGTGTCGTGCACGACGGGCGCGTAGATCGCGGCGATGGAATCGGCGTCGCGCCATTCCGCCGGGCGCAAGCCGATCTTGGGAGCTGCCATGTCGCGGATCATAGCAAGCCATGCTCCGGCTGTTGATTGCTGAGGCAAGCGACCGCCGGGACGGATTTGCGTTTTTCGAAGGGAGATCGTCTGCAAGAATACCGGCAGGTTTGATTTAGGATGAGTGCATGGCGTCGCGCTATTGGCGACTTGACGGGCTTGGCGGCGTCGACCTGCTGCAGGGAAAGGTGGAAAATGCGAGTCTGACCCCAATTTCCCTACGGAAGAACGACGCGTCCCCGCCCGCAGCGGGCAATTGCATTGACAGTGCTGTTCGTTGTAGCCATTCCGACCGCTTGATTTTAGAGGAGACGCAGCATGGACCGATTCACCGGTGCGGCAACGTCCGAATTGTGGCGTCGGGACTCCCATACCGGGTCGGCCTTTGTCACTGTCTCGACTGCCGCAAGCATCATGGGGCCCTTTTTCACGCTTCCGCGGTGTTCCCTCAGGATGCGGTGACGATCGATGGCGAAACACGCGACTACGTCGGGCGGTTTTTCTGTCCCCGCTGCGGCTCGTCCATTTTCGCACGCAGCGCAGACGAAATCGAAGTGAACGTAGGATCCCTGGATGCCCCTGACCAACTGATGCCAACCTACGAAAGCTGGATCGTCCGTCGCGAGTCCTGGTTGCCGCCGTTTCCGGTCACGAGACGATACGAGCGCGATCGTGACGCCACGGGTCGCTTTGAGGAGTAGGTCGCACGAACGGTGCGCGCCTGCTCGACTATGCTAGACCCCGCGTAGCTTCGCGCTATGCGTGTGCTTCGCAGGACATCGACGCCGCTAGCGACGGCCGCGCGGTCGTAAACTCGCGGGAGTGACGCCGCGCCG
>WNFM01302646.1_pt2 | contig 24641 bp, 24 predicted proteins | sample 5400271 | NCBI WGS metagenome assembly WNFM01 (sample SAMN13153352, study PRJNA577476) | soil metagenome | isolation source: 60 cm saprolite on Douglas fir-dominated hillslope | place: USA:California | collected 2013-09-17 | reverse complement strand
AGCTTGTCCTGCGCATAGGCGCGCGCGGTGTCGCGGATCATGCGCTCGTCTTCGGTGAGCTGCTCGTCGAGCATGAACGGATCGTCCCACTGGAAATTCGCCGCCGACGGCTTGTCCTTGGTCTGAGGGCGCACGCTCATGAAAAATCCTTTCGCGTCATTGTCCTTCGGAGTTGTTGCTAAGTTAAAGCGCAACAGGCGAGAGCGCAATTGAATTGCTCCTTCGTCATTCCGGGGCGCGCGAAGCGCGAACCCGGAATCTCGAGATTCCCCGATGTGCAATTGCACATCTGAGGTCCAGCTCTTCGAGCTGTCCCGGAACGACGACGCCCTACTCTTCAAGCTGTTCGTTACAGACGATCTCGATGCCAAAACCGGACAGTCCCTTGTAGTCGTGCACCGACGAGGTCAGATGGCGGATCGAGGTGACGCCGAGATCGCGCAGGATCTGCGCGCCGACGCCGACCTCGCGCCATTGCCGGTTGCGGTCGGCTTCCGCGGTTTTCTCCTCCGGCAGCGGCGCCACGGGGACACCGGCGGCGCCATCGCGCAAATATACCAGCACGCCGCGGCCGGCTTTCTTGAAATGCTCGAGCACGGCCTGCATGCGTTTCGGGCCGGTAAAGATGTCCTTGACGATATTGGGTTTGTGAAAGCGCGTCAGCACGTTCTTGCCGTCGCCGACACCATTATAAACGAACGCCACATGCGCAATCTCGTCGAACGGCGAGCGATAGGCATAGCCCTGCAGCGGCCCGATCGGGCTTTCCGTAGTGAATGTCGCAACCCGCTCGATCAGCTTTTCGCGCGCCTGGCGATAGGCGATCATGTCGGCGATGGTGACGTGCTTGAGCTTGTGGTGAGCTGCGAACCGCGCCACCTGCTCGCCCTTCATGACGGTACCGTCGTCGTTCATCAATTCGCTGATGACGCCGACCGGCGGCAACCCGCTTAGCTTGCAGAGATCGACCGCGGCCTCGGTATGGCCCGAGCGCAACAGCACGCCGCCGTCGCGGGCGATCAGCGGGAACACATGGCCGGGCCGGGCGAAATCGTTGGCGCCGGCATTCGGATTGGCCAGCGCCCGGCAGCAGGAGGCGCGCTCGTCCGCCGAAATCCCGGTACCACCATCGGGCTTGTAGTCGATCGACACCGTGAAGGCGGTGGTGTGGCTGGATTCGTTATGCGCCACCATCGGATCGAGCCGCAGCCTGCGGGCGTCTTCGGTCGTGATCGGCGCGCAGACGATGCCCGAGGTGTGACGTATGATGAACGCCATCTTTTCGGCGGTGCACAGCGATGCTGCGACGATCAGGTCACCCTCGCCTTCGCGGTCATCGTCATCGGTGACGACGACGAGCTCGCCATGGGCAAAAGCTTGCAGAACTTCCTGGATCGGATCGGCCATTTGATACGGGTCTCGCGTTGGTGCCGGGAGCATTAGCCGGACTCTTGAACCCGCGCCAGCGCCATTACGCAGGGCAGATCGGCTTGGGGCTTAACGACAAGCGCTGCAGACTTGTCTAAGATCGGAACCAACAAAGAACAAGGGAGACGCCCTCCATGGCTGCTGCGACGTTCGACTTTGCGCCACTGCTGCCCGCGGGACTGCCCGCGCCGGCTGCCCGGTGGACTGGGCTGGCAAAATACAGTTTTGTCGGCGGCAATAACGATCCGGATCAGGTCCCGGTCGAGGGCCTGATCGACGCTGCCAGCGCCGTGCTCAGGCGCGAGGGCCGAACGCTCGCCACCTATGGGCTCGCCAGCGGGCCACAGGGTTATCTTCGCCTGCGCGAATTTCTGGCGACAAAACTGCAGCGCGACGCCGGCATCGGCTGCGCCGCCGACGACATTATGATCGTCTCCGGCTCGCTGCAGGCGCTCGATCTCGTCAACGCGACGCTGTTGGGGCGCGGCGATACCGTCATCGTCGAGCGGGACAGCTATCAGGGCGCGCTGAACCGGCTGACCCGGCTTGGCGTCAACACGGTCGGCATCCCCCTCGATCATGAGGGCATGCGGATGGACGCGCTGGCGCAAGCGCTTGCCGACCTCAAAAGCCGCGGCATCACGCCAAAATACATCTACACCATCCCAACCGTGCAAAACCCGACTGGCACCATCATGCCGCAGGCGCGCCGCGCCGAACTTTTAAGACTCTCACAACAATTCGCTGTGCCGGTGTTCGAGGATGATTGCTATGCCGATTTGATCTGGGACGGCAACCGCCCGCCCGCGATCTACGCGATGGGCGGCAATGGCGGCGTCGTCCACATCGGATCATTTTCAAAATCGATCGCGCCGGCGCTACGGGTGGGCTTTATTGTCGCACCCTGGGAGATGCTGTCGCGGATGCTGGCGCTGAAGACCGATGCGGGTTCGGGCGCGCTGGAGCAGATGGTGCTGGCGGAATATTGCGCGCCGCATTTTGCCACTCACGTGCCGAAATTGACCCGCGGCTTGCGTGCAAAACTCGACACGCTGATGGAGGCGCTCAACGAACAGTTCGGAACATCCGCCGAATTCGAGGACCCGAAGGGCGGCATCTTCCTGTGGGTCAAACTGCCCGACAACGTCGATACCCTGAAACTCTACCAGGCCGCGCTCGCCGCCGGGGTCTCCATCAATCCGGGACCGGAATGGTCCACCGACAAGGCCCATGCCGGCAGCCGGCTGCGGCTGTGTTTTGCCAACCCGTCGCACCAGCAAATCCGCGAGGGCGTCGCCGTGCTTGCCGAAGTGTGCCGCAGGGAATTCGGCGTGCCGGCAAGGATTGCGAATGTCGAGGCGAGGGCGCGGACATCAATTTGAGTTCGGCCTGCTGGAATCGGTACCCGCGATTGGGCGCAGCCTTGGTCGCTAACAGGATTTTCCCCGATGGCGACAGCCCATTCGCAGCACCGCGCGGGCATCGCCGTTGTCGTCGCCGCCGCCGTGGCCTGGAGCACGGCGCCGTTTTTCACGCGGCTGCTGCCGTTCGACTCCTGGACCATCCTGTTCTGGCGGGGCCTGTTCGGCGGCGTCCTCATCGCCGCCATTCTGGTGCTGATGCAAGGCCGGGCCGGCCTGCGGGATTTGACCGGGGTGGGAAGGAACGGCTGGCTGGTCGCGTCCCTCTCGACATTGGGCATGGTCTGCTTCATCCCCGCGGCGACGCTACCGCGCGAAGCTTATGATCTCGACCCAGTTCGGATTCTTGCCCATCGGATATTCCCTCAGCTTGGTGAGCTTGCCCGTCGCCTTGTCGATCGCGTAGGCCGTCAGGCTATTGGACAATTGGCCGACGACGAGCAGATAGTGGCCGGTCGGGTCGATATTGAAGGCACGCGGCTGCTTTTCGGTCGGATAGGAATCGATCGATGTCAATAATCCCGTCTTGGGGTCGACGCGAAATGCCGCGAGCGTGCTGGTGGTACGCTCAGAAGCGTAGAGAAATTTGCCATCCGGCGTCAGGTGGATATCGGCCGCCCAGGGCTTGCCGTCGAAGCCCTTCGGCAGCGCAGTCGTGACCTGAACTTCCTTCCTCAAGGTGCCGGTCTTGGCGTCCCACGGGAAAACGTAGATCGATGCGTCGAGCTCATCGACCAGATAGACGAATTTCTTGTTCGGCGAAAACACCAGATGACGCGCCCCCGCTTTGGCCTTGATGCGGATGCTCGGCGGATCGTTGGGCGTCAGCTGGCCGGTCTTGACGTCGAATTTCTCCTGATACACCAGGTCGCCGCCGAGACTGGTGTGCAGCACGTAGCGGTTCGACGGATCGGGCAGAATGCAATGCGCATTCGGCTGCGTCGCCATGATCTGCTGCGCCGCCTGCACCACCCCGTCGGGTCCAATCGGATTGACCGCAACCTTGTTGCCGCCATACGACGCGCTCAGCAGAAATTTCCCGCTCCGGTCGGTGACGATATAGGCCATTGAATCGGCCAGCGGACCGGGGCCGACCAGCGTCAGCTTGCCGGTCTTGGCGTCGATTGCGAAGGTCACCGCTGAATACGGCTCGTTGCGCAAGCCGACATAGAGACGCTTTTTGTCAGGGCTGACCGCGAGCGGAAGCGAGCCGCCGGGCTTGGTGGGACCGGGCACCGCCACGTTGTCGACCAGCGTCAGATCGCCACCCGGTTTGAGTTCCAGAATAGTGACATCCTGGCTATCGGCATTTCCGACATAGACAAATGTCGCGGCGCTCGCGGATGACAAGAATCCTGCTCCCAATAGAGCCGTCACGCAAAGTAACAGCTTCAGATTTGCACGTGTTCGCACAGTGTCTCCCCCACTTGATGTTGATCGAAATTTGCTTGGTGACTTGATGAAAAACTTGCCTCACCGTACCGCGAACGGCGCCTGATAGGGCCGGCCGAACGGCACGCCGTTGATTACGGTCTGCGCGGGTTTCAGGAAAACCTTGCCGTCGCGCTTGTTGTTGCGGGTGTCGACGAACGTGACCGGCCCTTCCACCAACTCCATGACCGCGACGTCGCCGGGCGCGCCGACCTGCAGGGTGCCAATTTTCGGCGCGCGGTTAATGATTTTGGCCGGCGCTGATGTCGTCATGGTCACTACCTGTTCGAGCGAAAAGCCCATCGCCATGAACTTGCTCATCACGTTCGGCAAAAACGGCACGCCGGGAGAATTACCGGAGAATACATGGATATCGGACGAAATGGTATCGGGTGTGCAGCCGCCCGGGATCGCTATTTCCGCAACCGTAAAGTCAAAACTGCCGCCGCCATGGCCGACATCGAAAATAACGCCGCGCTGCTTGGCGGCGAGCGCGGCCGGCAACAGTTTTCCGTCCTGCACGATGTTGGTGAAGGCGCCGGCGATGTTCGGCGCGCCGGAATAGGCATGGGTCAAGACGTCGCCCGGCCGCAGCAGATCGAGGATTTGCGACATCAGCTGCTTGGTCTCGACGCCGCCGATATGCACCATCATCTTCGCCGGCCAGCCGCACATCTCGCAGGCCGCAATGCCGCGCTTGAGCGGCTCCAGACCGTGCTTGAAGATGACGTTTTCCGACATCCTGACCTTCACCCCGATCAGGAAATCCGGATTTTCGGCGAGCGCCATGGCGCAGGCTTCGGTTTGCGCGTTGTCGATGTTGTAGAGTTCGGCGACCGGGAACGCCGACAGACCGTTATTGGCGATATGGACGAAGGCATAGATCCGCGCCCGCGACTGCGCCACGATATAGCGCCGCAATGCCGCGAGGTTGTTGACGCCGGCATCGCCCGCCGACACGACGGTCGTCGTTCCCTGAAACTGCACCAGTTCGTCGGCGGGAATGCCGATCGCGGAGCCGTAGGGGTAAACGTGGCAGTGCAGATCGATCAGGCCCGGTGTCACCAATTTGCCTGACGCGTCGATCGTCTTCAACGCACGCTCGGTGGGGATCTCCGCCTCGATTGCCTCGATCACGCCCCAGCGGATGCCGATGTCGCGCTTTCCGCGCAGCGACTGGCTGGGATCGAGCACGTCGCCGCCTTTGATCAACAGATCGAACTTGTCGGCGGGGCCCATCGCCGCGTCAGCGGAGCCTGTAAGACGCCCCGACAGCGTGGCGGCGGCGACCGATCCGGCAAGGAAATTGCGGCGCGACAATGCGGACATGCTGGCGTTCCCCCAAATTTTGTTTTGTGGGCAGATCATGCGCCGGGTACCGGCGCTCCGCAAGCGGCCCATCGATGGTGTCGCCGCATTGCAGGTCCATATCGAAATGCTAAGTTTCGAGCGCCAGTCATCTCACCGAAAGCGGAGCTACGGAACGTGAACGGGCATTTGAGCCGGTTGGCGGTGGCCATCGTTTTTTCCATGACGCTTGCGGTCACCGCATCCGCGGCAACGATGGCCGAGACGGCGCTCAAATGGGGCTTGATCGGACCCTGGTCGCTCGACTGTTCGCTGGCGCCCGACAGAGACCGGGGCACGGTGCTGTCCTATGAAATTGCAAAGGGCGGCCGCGTTGTGCACCGGCGCGACTTTGGCGACGCGTCAGATGAAAACCGGGTGCTCAGCGCCGAGGTCTCCGGAGACGGCATGCTCAATTTGCGCGTCTACTTTCCGAAATCCAGGGAGACCCGCGAATATGGCCTGATGATGCAGCCTGACGGCACCACGCGCGCGATCTATAATCGCAACCAGAAGCGGGAATACACCATCAGGGATGGCAAGTTCACCGCCAACGGCAATCCAACGCCGCCACAGCACAAATGCGGCTCGAGCGCGCTGTTATTGCGGACGCTGAGCTGATGGCGCGAGCCAAGCTGAACAGCTGTTCAGAATTCTCTTGAGGTTCCGTCGGAACATTCCACGCGGCTCGAATGTTTAATCCTTTACTGATGGAGGAGAACAACATGAAGAAGCTTGGATATGTGATTGCCGCACTCGGCGCCATCGCGGTCGCCGCGCCGTCGATCGCAAGCGCCGAGGACGTCGTGATCGGCCACCGCGACCACGATCGCTACAGCGATCATGATCGCTCCGGTGCGCGGGCCGAGTTCCGCGAACATCGCGACCGCGGCTGGCACGAAGGCTGGCGCCATCACGGCGATAAGGTGGTGATCATCAAGCATCATCACCACGAATACTAAAAGGTCGACACAGGAATGGCCCCGCGAGGGGCCATTCTTCTTTTGCGGCATCAAAATGTTCACGGGATGTCAATCGCTCGCCTTGCGTCGGCGGGTCGCATCGGCGGCTTCCGGCCGCCCTTGATGGAAGAACACCAACCGGAGGTCGAATGAGGCCGCAAAAATCAGAAAAAAGCGGTGGGCACGGCGCAAAGAGCGCCTTTGCCCACCCTACAACCTGATCGCAAGCGCTAGTCCCACGCCGGCGCGAATCCAGGGTTCACGCAGCGCTTGTCTTTCAGCAAGCCGGCGATGGCCTTGAGGTCCTCGTCATCGAGGCCGATATTTTGCGCGTCGAGATTGGCCTTCTGGCTTTCCTTCCGCGAGGCCTTCGGGATCGCGGCGACGCCATCCTGATCGAGCAACCATTTCAGCGCCACTTGTGCGGCGCTGGCGCCATGCTTGCGGCCGATCGCGATTAGCGTCTCATCGGAGGCGACGCGGCCCTGCGCCAGCGGGCAATAGGCCACCAGCGGGATCGATTTCGCCGCCAGATATTTTCGCAACTTCGTCTGGTCGAGCATCACGTGATATTCGATCTGGTTGCAGGCAATCGGCGCCTTGATCTCCTCAACCACGGTCTTCAACAGCGCAACGTTGAAATTGGCAACGCCGATGGCGCGGCTGCGGCCCTCTTGCTTCAGCTTCATCAGGGTTTCGAACATCGCGGGCAGGTTCATGTTCTTCGAAGGCCAGTGCACGAGGTAGAGATCGACGTGATCGAGCCGGAGCTTTTTCAAGGAAGCGTCGAACGCCCGGCGGATCGCATCGGGCGCGAGGTTTTCGTGCCAGACTTTGGTGGTGACATGCAGATCGTCGCGCTTGATCCCCGCCGGGGCGATGGCGGCGCCGATCGCCTCTTCATTGCCGTACATTTCCGCGGTGTCGATGTGCCGGTAACCGAGCGCCAGCGCGCTCTCGACCGCGGCGCGGCAGGCATCGCCCTGCATGCGAAAGGTTCCGAGCCCGAGCCGCGGCAGGCGGATGCCCTGGGTTTGCAGATATTCCATGATGACTCCTTGGGAGATAAAAGACTCGAAACCCGGCATCATTAACCGGCGATGCCGCTTGAAACGTGCGTTTCGTTGAAAGATTGAGGACCGACGGCGGGTCTGCCGTCTTGATAGTCTGCCCGCGGCACGGCGTCCAAATCAAGATCGAGTTACGCGGAGCCAGCCTTCCGAAAGTGCGGATGACTCAGATGTGCTCGGCGAAGAGCCTGCCCGGCCGCGCATCCGGCCGCGGCTCGATGCCGACCGACCATAGGGCGCGGTTGTCGACGTCTTTCAATGTCACCGTCATGAAGCCGGTGCCGCCATCGATATCGACGCGGCCAAAAAACTGCAGTCCGAAGCAGGGTGCGAGATTTTCGCCCTGTTCGGCGCTGCAACCCTTTTGAAACATCGCTTTGGGGCCGAAGGTGTTATCCAACTCACCAGGCCCCCAGGTCCCCGCATGAAGCGGGCCGGAGACGAATTCCCAGAATGGCTCGAAATCCTGGAACACCGCGCGGTTCGGATCGTAATAATGCGCGGCCGTATAGTGCATGTCGGCGGTCAACCACACGGTATTCCTGATGCCGGCGCGCTTGAGGAACGACAACAGATCGGCGATCTCGTGTTCGCGCCGCTCTGGCGGCCCGTTGCCCAGCGCAATCGCGTCTTCGCTGATCAGCCCGATCGGCAGGTCCGCGGCGATCACCTTCCAGGTGGCGTCGGATGCGGCGAGCTCGCGTTTCAGCCAGGCCAGCTGAGCCGCGCCCAGGATAAAGGTATCGCTACGATCCTCGCGCTTGTTCCAGGTCGAATCGCGATAGCTGCGCATGTCGATCAGGAAGACATCGAGCAGCGGCCCGTAGGATATCTTGCGATAGACACGCCCCGTTTGCGCCGGGATCTCGCGGATCGGCATGAATTCAAAAAACGCCTGGCGCGCGCGCATCACCAGCCGCGAGCTGCCGTCCTCGGCGTAGCCGGTCTCGTCGGCGCTGCCGATCGGCGACCAGTCATTGGTCACTTCGTGATCGTCCCATTGCGCGAATATAGGCACTTCTGCGTTGAAGGCGCGCAAATTATCGTCGAGCAGATTGTATTTATAGTTGCCGCGAAACTGCGTGAGGCTGTGCGCGACGACGGATTTCTCTTGCGTGACGATGTTGCGCCAGAGTTCACCGTTCGGCAGTTTCAATTCACTGGGCACCGGACAGTCGGCGTAGATGTGATCGCCGGAATGAATGAAAAAGTCCGGGCGGTTCTCCAGCATGGTCTTGTAGGTGCGCATGCCGCCGCGGCTGCGATCGATGCCCCAGCCCTGGCCCGCGGTATCGCCGGACCAGACAAACGAGACCGATTTTTTGTCGGTTGATGCCGTGCGGAAATGCCCGATTTGGGTTTCGCCGGATATCGATCCATCGATATTGTCAAACCGTACCCGATAGAAAATGTCCGCGCCCCGCGGCAGACCTTCGAGCAGCACCTTTGACGTAAAGTCGCGCTCCGGCGACGCATCGGACGACGCGGCGCCAAGGATGGTCTTGAAACTTTCGACCGTCGAATATTCCACTTGCGTGCGCGCGGCCCGGTCGGCCCTCGCCCACACCACCGCCGAATTTGCGGAGACATCGCCCGACTGCAGTCCGCTTGCGATCTGCGGGCGATCCGCGGCCCTGGAGAGATAGGGTCTGGCGAGACCGCCTGCGCTCGCGAGCGCGATGGTGGACGCTCCGCGAACCAACAATTGACGCCTGGTCAGATGTTGCTTCGCGCGTATCGCAATCGCCATTGCCGGTGAACCCTCGTCGAATCACGACGGAGGGTGCCCGCTCAGTTTGACTCTAGGCCGAAGGTTTTGCGACAGGCGGATGACTCGATGAAGTAGCGTAGCCCGGATGGAGCGAAGCGAAATCCGGGACGGTTGCGCAAGCGGTGGACTTTTCCCGGATTGCGCTTCGCTCCATCCGGGCTACATGGCTACGATTTCGGGATTACCGCTTCCAGCCGCAGATGCCGCCCGACTTGCAGGGCCAGACCTGAATCCTTGTATCGAACGCCTGGGCATCGAGCGGACTACCGTGTCGCCGCGCGAGTTTTGCACGCGCCGCGCCGCGCGGTTTCTCCGCGCGCGTCTCCGCAACCCTGGGGACCTCGATCCTCTTGGTATGGACGATCCTGGGCCCGGCTTTCGCTTCCGCGCCAGCCTGCGCGCTCTCATTTGCACGATCGCCCTTGGCTTCGATCTGCACCGGTGCAAATTTGGCAGGTGGCCCGAGCGGCTTCGGCGACAGCACGGCTTGCGAAAGATCGAGCCCGAGGTATTCATCGGGACGATATTCGTCGGCCGATGACAAGCCGCTCCACGCCAGCAGCGTCGCACCGATCGCAGCGGCGAAAACATTTTTGGGGGTCATTCGAGACCTCCTGAAACCTGAATAAGCAACATCCGGCAACACCAACTCATTTAAGCTTCGTCCGGCGCAATTCCAGCCGTTGTTGCCGGCAAGGTTACCGCGCCGTCGATGCCACTTCCGAAGGTAACGGCGTGCGGGCGCGAAGGTTTCGGCCCCGGGGCTTCCGATCCCATGGACAGGCGGCACGAAGAGACCCCTTAGAATAGATATCCCATATATCATTTGTTGACACTCCAGCATCACTAGTTACGATGGGGTCGCGGGGGGCCGACCGATGATCACAGCCGCACAGTTGCGGGCCGCAAGGGTGCTTCTCGGCATCGACCAGCGGCGGCTCGCCGAATTGTCTGGGCTCTCGTTACCGACCATTCAGCGGATGGAGACGAGCGAGGCGATGGTGCGGGGCAACGTCGATTCGCTGATGAAGTTGATCGCCGCGCTCGACGCGGCCGGGATCGAAATCATCGGCGAAGGCGCCGTCAGCCACGCAGGGGGGCGCGGGGTGCGGCTTAGGAAAGAACAGGGTTCGGCTAAAACACCTGCAGATGTCTCGCGATAGACCAGAGCCTGAGCAAGGTGGCGACTTTCTGCTGCTCGCTCGAACGGGTCGACAACGCAGCTGTCACGCCCTGAGCATCTCCGCGATCAGCGCGCCCGCTCCAGCGGCCGCGCGGACGACGGCTTGGGTTGCCGGACCGGCTTTGGTTTTGCTACATGCTCGCGCAGCCGCACGCCGCGGCCACCGGTCGTGCTCGGAACGCCAGGATTGATCAACTCGATGCCGGCGTTGTCGAGCGCGGAGACCAGCTTCATGAGCGAATCGACATTGCCGCGCACGACGCCGTCGCTGGCTTCCATGCGCTGGATGGTCGGCACCGAAAGGTCTGCCAGCTCAGCCATTTGCCGCTGATCGATGTTCAGGAGCGCGCGCGCGGCCCTGAGCTGATGGGCGGTGATCATGAAAATGGCTTCTCCGGTTGCGAGCCAAATAAATTTACGGCGTATATTTATACTGTATAAATTGGCGCTTCAAGCATCAATTTAGAGGCGCAGTATATCATAGAGGGCGATGGCAAGCGTCTCGCATCCGGATCCAGGATCAACCGACAGTATCATTTTTTTAGGTTGCTGGCGGACTTGCGCGGCGGGTGCTGATCGCCGAACCGCTTGCGGTTGAACGGCACCGCACCGGAGCCCGCAACAATCTCGACGTCTTCGAGCTGCAGCGGCTCGCCGCGCGCCGATGTTAGCGCGGGATATTCGATCGGCCGCCCGCTCGCGCGGTCCCTGAAAACCACCTGCGGCCCTTCGGGCTCCGCAAGCCAGTCATCGCCCCATTTCTTCAGCGCCAGATAAGTCGGAAAGAAATCACGGCCCTTTTCGGTCAAGACATATTCGTAGCGTCCGCTATGCTCCGGCAACGGAACGCGCGTCATCATGCCGAGATCGACGAACTTTTTCAGGCGCGTGCTGAGGATATTCGGCGCGACGCCGAGATAATATTGAAACTCATCAAACCGCCTTGTGCCGTAATAGGCTTCGCGCAGCAGGAGAATCGACCAGCGGTCGCCGACCACCTGCATGGCGCGGGCGATCGAGCATTCCTTGTTGAGCGAGCGGGAACGCTTCACGTCGTCTCTCACAGTTCATTTGCGTCAGGCCAGTCCCGATCGCTTATAGCAGGGGACGAAGGCCTGCCGTCACTCCCCCTTATGATCGGAATCGCCTTAAGCGCATGGCGGTCACGCCGCCTGCCCTGTGGCCTCCGGCGCTTTGACCGTGGCCTCAGGCTCGAGCGCGCGACGATGCACGACCAGCGCACCCGTTTCGAAAAGTCGTTGCAGCTCGGCTTCACCCATGCCCAATTCAGAAAACACTTCCCTGTTGTGTTCGCCCTGGAAGGCCGGGGCGCCGATCGGCGTCAGCTCATCCCGGGAAAAATGCCAGGGGCGGCCCGGCAATTTGTATTCGCCGCCGCTGCGATCGGAAACGAGCTGGACCGCGCCCCAATAGTCGCTCCATTCGGACTTGGTCAGCTCCTTGATCGAGCGGATTTCCCCCATCGCGATCTTGGCCTCGTCGAACTGGGCGTCGAGCGTTGCCATGTCGGGAAACGTCAGGATCCAGCATTGGATGACCTGATGCAGCGCACCGAAGTTCAGCCGCCGCGCCGCGGCGGTCGAAAACCTAGGATCGTCCATCAGGTCGACGCGCCGCATCGCGCGCAGCCAGGACGGAAACGTCCGGCTGCCGACAATGCTGGTGGCGACCGTAAAATGCTCGCCCTGCGGCCCCGTGAAGAAGGAGCAATCGGTCGCGCCGAGCACGGCTGGCTCCGCGCCGATATCGTCGTCCGAGAGATCGACATGGGCGCGCTCGTTGACCGCGAGCAAGGTCGCGGCCATCGCGACATCGATATACTGGCCTTCGCCTGTCGTCTGCCGGCTGCGGAGCGCTGCGAGGATCGCGATCACTGCCTGCAATCCCGTATAGACGTCGGCGTGCGAGAGACTATCGGTGCGCGGCTCTTTTAGAGCCTCGCCATAGTGACGGACGCTGTTCTCGGTAAAGCCGGCCTCCGCCTGCACCGTCGGCGCGTAGGCCATCCGGCTGCGCCACGGGCCACCCTGGCCGTAGCCCGTGATCGAGGCGTAGATCAAACGCGGATTGCGCTTTGACAGGGTTTCATAATCGAGGCCAAAGAAGCCGAGAGTACCGGCGCGAAAATTCTCGACCACGATATCGGCGGTGTCGCACAGTTTTAGCGCGAGCTCATAGGCGCCGGGAATGTTCAGATTGATGCTGACGTTACGCTTGCCCGCGTTCTGCTGGGCATAATAGCCGGACATGCCGTCGGTCGACGGAAACGCAAACCGCGAGACATCCGGGCTTGGCGGCTCGACCTTGATGACCTCGGCACCGAGATCCTGCAAGGTCCGCGCGCACAGGGGACCGGCGAGCACGCGGGAGAAATCGACGACGCGGATTCCGCTGAGGGGGCCACTCATGATCAGCGCCCTGCGAATTTGGCGAGACCCGGGCCGTTCTTGCGGAACGAGGCCAGGCCGGTTTTGAGATCTTCCGACGCCCAGATCGGCGCCTGCACCCTTGCCATCGCCTCATCCGCGGCGGCAACACCGTCGTTGACGGCGATGCGCGCGAGCTCTTTCGTCGCGGCATGCGCGATTGTCGGACCTTGCGCGAATTCTTCGGCGATCGCCATGGTGGCTTTTTCCAGATTCTCCTCCGGAACCGTCAGATTGATCAGGCCCCATTTCTCCAGGGTCGGCGCGTCATAGCGGCGCGCCAGCATCGACATTTCCTTGGCGCGCAAGGCGCCGATGCGCTGCACCTGGCGCTGGATGCCGCCGAGCAGTGGATGCAGCCCAAGCGTTGCCTCCACCGAGCCAATTTTGGCTGACGACGCCGCAATGATGTAGTCGCAGGACAGTGCCAGCTCGAGCCCGCCGCCAAGACACACGCCGTGTACGCTTGCGATCAGCGGGATCGGCAGCAATTCCATGAACCGCAAGAACTCGACACCGTTGAGGATACGGTTTTCATTGCTTTGATCGCCGCTGCCCTGCGCCACGCGTTTGTCGAAAATGTCGAGATCGGCGCCGGCCGAAAAATGCCGCAAGCCGCTGCGCAGCACGATGGCGCGGCTTCCGGCATCGCGCGCAGCCTCGATCTGTTCGACAATGGCATTGATGAGTTTCGGACCCAGCAGATTGTAGGGCCGGTATATCATGGTCAGCACGGAAATATTGCCGCGCTGCTCGCGCGTGATCAGTGCATCCTCGGACACGGCATGCCTCCATTTTTTGGCGCGCGGCTCTGCGCCGGGCTTGTTGATTGCAGCCAGCTTACAACACGACTTGCACTTTGCAAGTCATGTTTGCAGATTAAATGATGCTTGTCATTTTATTAGGCGACGCCCGAGGCTTGTCGCCCGCCGCGCCAGGCCAAAGTTTACGAAAACGTTACTTCCGGAAATGCGTCAGGCGCCAGCGCACCAGATCATCCGCGCCCGGCCCTTCCTGCGGCAGCAAATCCTGCGCCCTGACGCGTTGTCCCGTCTCACGGTCGACCATGGCAAGCTTGACGAGGTGTCCGGTCTTGCGGTCGACGAACCGCAGCGGCGACCCGGCATCTCCGGAAACCGCCCATTTATCGCCGACCTGCGCGAGTGCCTGGATCACAAGAATGATGTCCCTCCCCTTGGCGGTCAGGAAATATTCGTACCGCTCCGGATTGGTCTGATAGAGCCGCCGCTCGATCAATTCATTGTCTTCAAGATGCTTCAGCCGATCGGACAAGGTCGCATTGGTCACATCAGTTGATTTGCGCAGGTCCTCGTACTTGGCAAGCCCGAGCGACAGATCGCGCAGGATCAGCACCGCCCAGCGGTCACCAATCGCCTCGAGCACGCCGGCGATCGAGCACGCCATCCCTTCAAAACTTTTTGACCGCATAAAATGCTTGCCTCCTAGTAACTCTTATCATTAGAGTGACTTGCTGTCCAGCGCTGCGGACGCTTCAGGGTGGCCACAGGCGAGGCCACGGCATTCGGTGGAACGGAAAAGTCAGCATGAGTGAGCTTCGTGACCTCGTGATCTCTGCACATGGCGGCATCGAGAGCTGGAATAAAGTCAAAGCCATCGAGGCCGACATGTCCATCACCGGCGCGCTTTGGGCACGAAAAGGCTGGCCCGATGTGCTCAAGAACGTTCACGTCGTCGCCGACGCCAGGACCCAATGGATCAGCTACCAGCCGTTCATCCGCGAAGGTCTGCGCAGCTCATGCCTGCCCGACCGCAGCGTGATCGAAACCCCGGACGGAAAGCCGATCAAGGATCGAAAGAATCCGCGCGGCTCCTTTGAGGGCCATACCGTCGAAACCCCGTGGGACGATTTGCATCTCGCTTATTTCAGCGGCTACGCGATGTGGAACTATCTCAACACGCCCTTCATCTTCGCGCTGCCGGGATTCAAGACGGAAGAAATCGAGCCGTGGCAGGACGACGGCGAAACGCGCCGGCGGCTTAAGGTCACCTTTCCGGATCATATTGCGACCCACTGCCCCGAGCAGATTTTTCACATCAATGGCCGCGGCCTGATCCGCCGGATAGACTACAGCGCGCCGGTCGCCGGCGGCGCGCCGACCGCGCATTATCTCCACGACCACAGGGATTTTTCCGGGATCAAGGTCGCGACAAAACGGCGCGCGCTGCGCAGGAAGCCGGACGGCACGTCAATTCCAGAGCCGGTGATCGTGGCGATCGATATCGCCGACATCCGCTTTTCGTGAATGAACATCGGTCGCACACGCAGGAGAACGTCATGAATGAGCAAAGTCCTGCCCCGTATGTCGGTCAGCCGCTGCGACGCCGGGAGGATTTCAGGTTCGTCAGCGGCAAGGGCCGCTACGTCGACGATTTGAAGCTGCCGGGCATGCTGCATATGGCGATCCTGCGATCCCCGCACGCCCATGCCATCATCACGCGCATCGACATGTCGGAGGCTGCGCGGGCACCCGGCGTTCGTCTTGCGTTGTCCGGGGCTGACCTTTCCGGGAAACTCGGACCGATCGTTCCGAACTGGATCATACCGGGGACGAAGGTTCCGCATCGCCCCGTCGTCGCCATCGATCGCGTCCGGTTTGTCGGCGAGTGCGTAGCGCTTGTAGTCGCGGAGACACAGCACATGGCCCACGACGCGCTCGGCCTGATCGAAGTCGATTACGAGACGCTGCCGTCAGTCGTAGATGAAGTTGCAGCGATCGGGGACGGCGCCCCGCAGTTACACGACAATGTGCCCGGCAATGTCACGACCGTCTACAAAACTGGCGGTGGCGATTACCGAAAGGCGGTCGGCGAAGCCGATCAGGTCATTGCCTTGCGTCTCGTCAACAACCGCCTGATCCCGACATGCATGGAAACCCGTGTTGTCGTCGCTGAGCCCACGCCCGACGGCGTACTCACGGTCCATATCCCGAGTCAGGTGCCGCACATGCATCGGCGCTGGATCGCGGAGACGGTCGGCATTCCCGAGAATCGCCTCAGGGTCATTGCCCCGGATATCGGCGGCGGATTCGGGGCCAAGATGCACCTCTATCCAGAGGAGCTGTTGTGTCCCTTTGCAGCACGCGAGCTTGGCGTCCCGATAAAATGGTGGGAGTCGCGCTCGGAGAGCCACCAATCGACCAGTCACGGCCGCGCTCACACCGAAATCATCGAGGCGGCGATCCGCAATGACGGAACAATTTTGGGCATGAAGGTCGAGACGCTCGGCAACGCCGGCGCTTATCTCTCGAACATGGCGACCGGCGGCCCGACAGTGAACACGGTGAATTTTGGCACCGGCAACTACAAGATCATGCATTACGAGGCCATCGCAAAGGTCATCGTGACCAACACGGTGCCGGTCGATGCTTATCGCGGCTACGGACGCCCCGAAGGCGCCTATATCGCCGAACGGACGATCGACGCCGTCGCACGCCACCTGAAACTCGATCCCGTCGACGTGCGCCGCAAGAACTTCATCCAGAAGCCGGATTTTCCATTTCGCCCCTATGGCAGCAAGGGCACCATCTTCGACAGCGGCGACTACGAGGGCTGTCTCGATAAGGCGCTTGCCGCGTTCGACTATCAAGCGCGCTGCCGCGAGCGCGACGAGTTGCGGCGCGCGGGGCGCTATCGCGGTATCGGCATTGCGGCTTACACGCATATGTGCGGCATGGCACCGTCGCGACGATTGGCGTTGAGCGGTTTTGATCGCGGCGGGTGGGAAAGCGCGCGCGTCAGCGTGGATTCGAGCGGCCGCGTGACAATCTATTCGGGCTCGATGAGCCAGGGTCACGGCCACCAGACCTCGCTGGCACAGATCGCTGCCGACGTCCTGCAGATGCCGATTGAAAATATCGACGTCGTGCAAGGCGACACACGGCAGGTGCAGGCCGGCCACGGCACCTTCAATTCCCGCTCGATGGCGGTCGGCGGGTCGGGGGTCCACGTCACGTCGCACCGGATTGTCACCAAGGCAAAAAAGATTGCCGCCAGCATGATGGAGGTGGATGAAAAGGACGTCTCCTATCACGCGGGCGCCTTCACGGTTCCCGGCACCGACATTGCGCCGGTCACGTTCGCGAAAGTGGCCCGGATGGCTTACGTAGGTCATCGTCTGCCGGATGGTCTGGAGCCCGGCCTCGACGAGACCGTGTTCTACGATCCGACCGGCATGGGCGCGCCTTCGGGCGTCCATTTGGCCTATATCGAAATCGATCCGCAGACCGGTAGCGTCGATATCCTCGATTACGTCGCGGTCGACGACGTCGGAACCATCATCAATCCGCTGCTCGCCGCCGGGCAGATTCACGGCGGCGTGGTCCAGGGAATTGCCCAAGCGCTCTATGAAGAGGCCAGTTACGACCCCGACAATGGACAATTGATGACGGGCTCGCTGCTCGATTATGCCGTGCCACGCGCGGACAGCGTCCCTAATATTCGCTCGATGTTTCAGGAGACGCCGTCGCCGACCAATCCGATCGGCGTCAAAGGCATCGGCGAAAGCGGCTCCATCGCGGCGCCGCCGTGCATGGTTCACGCCGTGCTCGATGCGCTCGCGCCGTTTGGCATAGCGCATATCGACATGCCGATGACGCCAGCCCGCATCTGGTCGGCGATCCAAAGGTAGCAGCAACGGAGCTCAACATGCAAAACCGTCAAATCTCCCAATCGTCTTCCACGCCTTCGATTTCACACGTCAACGTCGCAACAGGGCTTCCATACGACCGATTGATCGAGGCGTTCGAAGCATCGCTTGGAAAATGGGATCAGCCTGCCGTGGTGCAGCTGTCGAAGGAAAACGCGAAATGGCCGGAGGTCGAAGCCGCAATCGCGAAGATGGCCGAGCCCTTCGGGCTGATGGTCTTGGCCAAAATTGATCAAGGACGAATCACCTCCCTCTCGGGAACACCAAAAATGTGCACGCTCTATCTGGTTGGCAATCCGGCGATTGCAAAACGGATTATAGAGATCGACCTGCGCGGCAGCTTCTACGTGCCATTCCGCGTTGCCGTCCACGACGACGGCAGCCCGGATGGCGGCATCATCTCATATGATCGTCCGTCTTCATTCCTGGCGGCGCTAGATCGGCCCGAGCTGGACGCGATCGGCAAATCACTGGACGAAAAGCTTGATCGCGTGATTTCAAATCTGGATCATCACGCGAGAATTTAGGTGGCTTCAGATCTCGGGGCCATGAATAACTACCCCGCCGCAGCGCTTGCGTGAATGCGTTGCGACCGCATCTGGTGCGCTGCCGCCTCGTGATCCGGCAGCAGCGACAGCCGCACCGCGACGTGCTTGTGATAGGGCGTGCCGGCGATCGGATCGCGATTGCCGCTCTCGGTCAACAGGTTGATCCGCGGCCCATTGGTCAGGCGCTCGCCGCCTGGTGCGGGATAGGCCTGGCCGTAGCCGTGCGGCAGCGCGAGTTGGCCACGCCGCATCGAACCGTCGATCTTGCAACGAACGATGAGGCGCCCGACCGGGGATTCAACGGCAATCCAGTCGCCGTCTTTGGCGCCCAGTTCGCGGAGGTCAACCGGATTGATCAGCAACGCGCCGTCCGGATCATCGCGGCGCCACTTGGGATCGCGAAAAATCTGATTGGCGTTGAACATCCGCCGCTGCCCGGCCGCCAGCATGAAGGGAAATTCCTTGGGCGCACCGGCGTTTTCGGGGTCCAGGCGCGTGAGCCATTCGAGCATCCCGGGAACCGCGAGGCGAATTTTGCGATCGGGATGGCCGATCAACGACCAGACTTCGTCATATCCGTGCTGGGTGATGGCAACGCCCTGCCGCGTCGCGACGATGGCGTCGAAAAGAAGATCGCCGAGCGCTTGATCCGGAATATCGTCCGCCGCGCCGATCGCCCGCCGCACCGCTTGCGGCGAGCGCTTGGCGCAGGAAAGCGCCGCGTTCCACAACGGCGCGGCGGCAGCCGTGCCATCTGGAAGGGTCTGTCCGAGTGTATGGTAGAGCACCAGCGCGGCCACCGAAGCTGCCGAGGGATTTTCGCCCATGAAAGCGCGAAACGCCGCGGTGAATTCCGCGCGCGAGCGCTGAGCTGCCTCTCTTAGCGGCGCCAGCGCATTGTCGCCGGGCAGCAAACCGAGTGCGCGGGCAAGCCGCGTGTAGATTTCAGGCTCCGGCAAGGTGCCTTCGAGCGGCGGCACGACGCCGGCGCGAACGTGGAAATAATTGGTCGGGAATTCGAAGTTGAACAGCGTGAATTCGGTCTTCTCATACTGCGAAGACGCCGGCAGAACGTAATGCGCGAGTTGCGCGGTCTCGGTCATGGCGACATCGACCACGACGCAGAGTTCGAGCGAGCGCAGCGCGCGCTCGACGGCTTTGGTATTTGATGCGGTGTTGGCAGGATTGGAGCTATCGACCCAAACGCCGCGCAAGCGGTCCGGATGATCGCTGAGCACGGCCTCCGGGAAAATGTTTGGTGGAAGAAGACCGGCAATCACCTCATCGCCGGTCGCCGTAAATTTCTGGCCGGGAGAATTCCCCCATAGCGGCTGCAGCCAGCTATGCAGCTGGTTGGTGCCTTTTCGGCCAAAACTCCCGGAAAGCATGATCAGCAGTTTTTCAAGATACGAATTGAGCGTCGAGTTGACGCCTTGCTGAATCCCGAGCTCGACACGAACCACCATGGCCTTTGACGCTCTTATCATCGTGGCACAGCGCTCGATGTCGGCCATCGAAATTTCCGCGGCGGCAGCCCATTCCTCGACGGTAATTTCCAACAGAGCCTGCTTCACCTCGTCAAAGCCGACCGTGTGCTCCCCGATGAAGTCGTGGTCGATTGTCTCGGACCGGACCAGCGTAGCGAGCAGCGCACCGAGCAGAAACGCATCGGCTCCGGGGCGGACGGCGAGATGCAGATCGGCCATCTCCGCGGTCTCGGACCGGCGCGGATCAACCACGATCAGCTTTCGCAAAGGGTCCTTGCGAATCCGGTTGAGGTGGTCGCGGGCGTTGGGAAAGCCGTGGGCGATCCACGGGTTTGCTCCGATCACCAGCAGCAGGTCGCAATGGTGCACGTCCTCGGCGGTGTGGCAGGTCTGGCTGCCGAACATGTGACCGTGAACCGAGCGCGCGCAAGAACGAATTGGCATAGGCGCCGCCGGCGTGGTTGCCCTGCCCGCCACCGCCATAAAGCGCCAGGCTCTTGCCGCCGTGCCGGTCAACCAGATTTTGTACCCGCTCGGCGATCTCGGCGATCGCGACATCCCAACTGATCGCATCGAACCCGCCATCGGCGCGGCGGCGCAGCGGCGTCGTCAGCCGGTCCTTGTGGTGCGCATAGAATGGAATGCGCGCCGCCTTGTTGCAGAGATAGCCTTGCGACTTCGGGCTGGACCGATCGCCCCGGACTTTTTCGATATGCCCTTCATTGACCAGGACTTCGATACCGCAATTGACGTAACACAGATTGCAGGCGGTCTTGTGCCAAGTACCTGACGTCATGTTGGCTCTCCCTGCTGATCGGAGCTGTTTTCTTCGACGCGAAGCGGGAGCTACCCCGCGAGTTTGGAAAAATCCGGCTTGCGGCGCTCGGCGAATGCGGCGAACGCCTCGCGGGCCTCGCCGGTCTGCAACCGCTCGCGAAACAACGCGCCCTCGCGGGCGATTTGAGCAGCGATCTTGTCCATATCGCGCATCAGCGCTTTTGTATGGTTAAGCGAACCGGCCGGCCGCTTTGTCAGAGCTTCGGCCGCCGCGCGGGCCTTGGCGCGCAACTCCGCGGCCGGCACAACAGCATTGGCCAAGCCGCAGGCCAAAGCGGTTGCGGCATCGAGAGGTTCTCCGAGCGCAAACATCGCGTAGGCGCGGACGTGCCCGATCCGCGCCGGCAACAGCCAGCTTGAGGCTGCCTCCGGAACCAGCGCCAGATTGACGAACGGCGTCATCAATTTTGCGGTGTCGGCAAGATAGACCAGATCGCAATGCAACAGCATGGTGGTGCCGACGCCCACCGCATTGCCCTGCACGGCGGCAACGACCGGACGTGTGGCTTTGCTGATGGTGCTGATGAAGCGATGTGCCTGGCTCTCGCTGGTATCCGTGCCGTTGGCCTGCGCGCTGAAATCGGAGATGTCGTTGCCGGCCGTAAAACTGTCGCCGTCACCTTGGAACAGAACGACGCGCACCGCCGGGTCTTTCTCGGCGCGCTCCAGCCCGTCCGACATCGCGCTGTACATGGCGTTGCTCAGTGCGTTCTTCTTGTCAGGCCGCGCCAGCGTCAGCGTCATGATGCCTGCTTCGATTTCGGTCTTGACATGTTCAGTCATGATCGCTCCTCTCAAGGGCCAATTTCTCGTCACCATTTTTCCGCGAACGGACGAAGCTCGGTCAGGAACGACCATGCCGAGCGGTCCTGCTGATAAAGGTGCCACAATTCGTCGGCAATGGCCGATGGTTTAATGAAGAACTCGTCCGGTGCGTCGCGCAGCCGCTCGCGCATGCGCGGCACATCGATCACCGCATCGATCAGCACGTAGGCCACGTGGATGCCGCGCGGTCCGAGATCGCGCGCGATCGACTCCGACAAAATGCGCTGCGCGGCCTTGGTCGGCGCAAAGCCGGCAAAATTGGCTTTACCGCGGATCGCCGACGTATTGCCGGTCACGAGGATCGCGCCGCTGCCGCGTCTGATCATGTCCGGCGCCACTTCGCGCGCCAGATACAGCAAGCCCATCACGTTGACCCGGAAATTATGCTCGAGCATCTTGGGGTCGATTTCGAGAAATGTCCCCCACCCGCCGCCGACCGCGTTATGGATCAGGACATCAGGGGCGCCGTACGATGTGCGGATGCTGGCGACAGTGTCGGTGACCTCGCTCTCGCTTGCGACATCGCAGATCATCGCGTGAGTGTCGGGCAGTTCCTGCGCGAGAGCATTGATTCGCTCAGCCGACCGCGCGAGCGCGATCACGCGAAATCCGCCGCCCGCGAAACGCCGCACAATCGCGGAGCCGGTGCCGGGTCCGACACCTGTGACAATGGCAATCGGCTTTTCAGTCACGGACGCTGCCTCGCCATGGTTGTTCGCTTCGCCCCATGTTAGATGATTGTTATCATATAAAGCAACCGCAATTTGACGTCTTCCGGGCCGCCGAACATGCGAAAGTCCGCCCTGTTACCGGCAAACCGCGAGATTTCGGTGAGAGGTCGGCAGTGACGGCGACTATTCCTTCGACACCACGAGTTTGAGCGACATCGATGCAACGGTCGCGGCGATCATGATGGCAGCCACCGCTGTCAAGCCGACGACGTATGAACCGGAGAATTCCTTGAGCCAGCCCATCATGGAGGGGCCGACAAAACCGCCGACCGTTCCGATGCTATTGATGAACGCCAAGCCGCCGGCGGCAGCAACTCCGGTCAGGAATCGCGTCGGTATGGTCCAGAAGATCGCCCGCGCGGCGGTAACACCGACCAGGGCCACGCTGAATCCCATCAACGCGACCGCCAGCGAACCCGACAGGATCGGCGCCACGAGGCCAGCCCCGCCAAGAAAACAAGTGATTGCCAAATTGATGATCCGCCGGCCCTTTCGATCGACATAGCGCGCCCACAAGATCATGCCGGCCGAGGCAAACAAATACGGAATGGCAGCGGTCCAGCCGATCGCCAGTGTCGACAGGTGGTATTCGCTGAGCATCAGAGGCAACCAGATGCCGATCCCGTAGGACCCCAATGTGAAGCCGAATTGGATTGCCGCAAGTATCAGCACGCGGGTGTCTATCAGGGCCGCGAGCAACGACGAGGGCGGCCGCTCTCGCACTTCGGAAGAAAGCACGTCGCGCAGCACATCGCGTTCGTCGCTGCTCAGCCAGGTCGCGGTCTCCGGCCGGTCAGCGAGCAACCACAGCGTCAGCAGGCCGAGAGGAATGCATGGCAGGCTGACACCGAGAAACAGCCACTGCCATCCGGCAAAACCCCAGATCCCGTCCATCTGGAGCAGCATGCCGCACACCGGGCTGCCGATCAGCGAGGACAAGGGAATCCCGATCAGGAACCAGGCCAGCATCCGCGTGCGGTATTGCGCCGGGAACCAGGCGGCGAGAAAGAACGTCACCCCCGGAAAGAAACCCGCTTCCGCTATCCCTAGGAGAAGCCGCAGCGCATAAAAACTGTTCGGTCCGACCACGAAGATAGTCGCCGCCGACACGATGCCCCAGCTGATCATGATGCGCGCGAGCCAGCGCCGCGCGCCAAATCGATAGAGCAACAGGTTGCTGGGCACCTCGAACAGGCAATAACCCAGGAAGAGGATGCCGGCAGCCAGACCGAACTGGCTGGCCGAAAGCCCAAGCTGCTTGTTCATCGTCAAGGCGGCGAAGCCAAGACTGGTCCGGTCGAGATAGTTGAACAAATAGGCGATCGTCAGCAGCGGCACGAAACGCAGGGCGGCTTTCCTTGTCGCGCTTTGCAGCACAGCGTCCGGCCCGAATGACGTTGAAACACTAAGGCCATCCGAGACGCTCGGCGTTGAGAGTGCCATCTCCCGTTTCCTTCCCCGCTACGGCTTTTTGTTTTAAAACGCGGCGACCCGCGTTGTTACACAGGAAATGACGACGGTTCCAATGCAAATGATGCCAAAGTTACGCGGCGGATGATGCCGGAGATCAGAAGGTGATCCGACCCCGCTATCCCATGCCCGACGACGTTGCGAAGGCGCTGAAAGCCGCAAGGCTGCGGCGGCAATACGACGCTCGTCCAAACTACCAGCGCAACGATTACATCGGCTGGATCGACCGGGCGCGCACCGCGAACACCCGAACCAAACGCATCGCCCAAATGCTCGACGAATTGCAGCGAGGCGGCATCTACATGAAGATGCCGCACCCCGCGAGTGCGCGGAAGGCGTGACGGCTGTTTGCTGGGCAGGCCACCACCGCGGCGACCTCATGAAGGGGGGCCGGCAAGCGCCATTCCATCAAAGTTACAGCGGTTTTCGGCGGTTAACCTTGAATGCGCCCGGGAAAACAGGCAAAAAGCCCGATAAATCAATGGTCGGAGTGGCAGGATTCGAACCTGCGACCCCTGCGTCCCGAACCCGGTTATCGCGCCACATAGCGCTGAAAAGTCTAGCGTTTTGGTTTCATACGACCGCAGGTATTTCCGTTCGTTCCTGACGTAGCCGGGGTTATCCCGGGGTTGCCACAGTGTAGAATATCGGTTTTCGACCAAAGATTTTCAGTTGGTTGCGAGGGCTCGCAACACCCGATTCTTGCGATTGGTCGAGACGTATAGCGCGACAATCTGGATGAGAACGGCGCGGCAATCAGGATGAGAGTCGGCAGCCGTAACAATATGATGATCGCGCTGACCTTGGGCCGGTGCAAGCTCCTTTCTGACGGTGCCGTCCTGTGATTGCCGTGAGTCAATCGCGCCCGAGACGAGCAAGCAGCAGGTCCTCCCATGTCCGCAATGCCCCGAAAGCGACGGTCCGTCATCGAAGGGCGATCTGTCGCGATGTGCCAAGAGCGGTAATGCAAAACGTTGGTCGGGGGCGGATGGATTG
>WNFM01043099.1_pt2 | contig 24655 bp, 22 predicted proteins | sample 5400271 | NCBI WGS metagenome assembly WNFM01 (sample SAMN13153352, study PRJNA577476) | soil metagenome | isolation source: 60 cm saprolite on Douglas fir-dominated hillslope | place: USA:California | collected 2013-09-17 | reverse complement strand
ATGAACGGGAACACCTGGTTCGCGGCCCGCTGATTATTCAAGAACGCGAGCACGAGCACGCCGAACGCCCCGCCGAAGAAGGCGACGATGATGCCGGTGCCGATCAGCCCGACGAGCTGCCCGGGCGAGATCGGGATCCCGATGACGAGGCCGAACGCGAGGATCGCGAGGGCCTGCGGGAGCGCGACGAGCGTCTCGCCGAGGATCCGGCCGGCGATGATCGTGTAGCGGGACACCGGCGCGATGAAGAGCTCCTGGCTGAAATCGTTCTCGCGATCGATGACGAGCGAGATCATCCCCATCGCCGTGCTCTGGAACAGCGTCTGCGCGTACACGCCGGTGAACGTCAAGGTCAGGAAGTCGAACCCCGGCGCGCGCCCAAAGCTCGCCGACAGGGTGCCGCCGAGGGCACCGATGAAGATGAACGGGAAGATGACCGTGGTGATGAGGCGCGCGCGATCGCGCAGCAGCTTCGTGAGATCGCGCTGCGCGAGCGCCAGGATGGAGTGCAGCTCCCCCGCCGCGATCACGATCGGGCCAACACTTTCAGGTACGCATCCTCGAGCGAGGGCGCCACGGTACGTACGGTGGTGAGCGGCGTGTCGATGGATTTGAGGATGGCATGGGCCCCGAGGCCGTCGAGCGGGATCTCGAAGAGCGGCGTCTCGCGATGCGCGACGCCGCGGCCGACGAGCTCGCGCCGCAACGCGTCGCGATCCGCCGCGTCCACGACGAGATACTCGTGGGTCAGGTCCTGCTTCACCGCAGCGGGCGTGCCCTCGGCCACGATCTTCCCCTTGTCGAGGATGCAGATGCGATCGGCATCCTCGGCCTCGTCGAGGTAGTGCGTCGTGAGGAATACGGTCGCCTTCGTCTCGACACGGACCTGCCGGAGGTAGTCCCAGAGTGCGCGGCGGCTGGCCGCATCGAGCCCCGAGGTCGGCTCGTCGAGGAACAGCACGCGCGGCCGGTGCATGAGGCTGCGCACGATCTCGAGCTTCCGCTTCATCCCGCCGGAGAACGTCTTCACCGGCTTGAACATCTCGCGCTCGATGCCGAGGATCGCCGACAGCTCGCGCACGCGGTCGCGGTACGCGATCGGCATGAGGGCGAAGAACGGCCGGTACGGGAAGAGCCCGTAGAGGATCGCATGCAGCCGCACGTTCTCCTCCGCGGTGAGGTTCAGGTCGAGGCTCGGTTTCTGGAAGATGATCCCGACCGTCCGCCGCACGCCGCTCGGATCCGTCGCGAGATCGTGACCGCCGATCAAGGCGATACCCGACGTGGGTGCGAGCGTCGTCGTGAGGATCGAGATCGTCGTCGTCTTGCCCGCGCCGTTCGGCCCGAGGAGGGCGAAGAGCTCCCCCGCCTGCACCGTGAAGCTGATGCCGTCGACCGCGTTCAGCTCGGCGCCGCGGTAGCGCTTCACGAGGTCCTTCACGACGATCGTGTCCGTCCGGTCCGAGGTGAAGCCCTCGATCGCGCGCGATCCGACGGCCTGCGTCATGCCGCGCGAGCCGCGGATATCGCGTCGGCCAGGGTGAAGCGGCCCAGGTAGATCGCCCGGCCGACGATGACGCCACGGAGCCCGCGATGCTTGAGCTTCGCGAGCGCGGTGATGTCGGCCACCGATCCGATGCCGCCCGAGTAGATGAGATCGCCCCCGAACGCGCGGGCGACCGCCTCGGTCGACGGGATGTCGAGGCCCTGCAGCGTCCCGTCGACCGACACGTTCGTGTAGATGAGCGTCGCGACCCCGTGGAGCGCGACCTCCCGCGCGAGGTCGGCCGCCTTCACGTCGGTGGTCTTCGTCCATCCGTGGGCCGCCACCATCCCGGCGCGGGCGTCGACCGCGACGGCGAGGCCGTCGGCGTGCCGGTCGACGAGCCGTCCGACGAGCTCCTTGTCGGCGATCGCCGCGGTGCCGATCACGATCCGCGAGACGCCCGCTTCGGCGAACGCCTCCGCGGTGTCGAAGTCGCGGATGCCGCCGCCGGCCTGCAGCTGGACGGTGAACCGGTTCGCGATGGCCCGGATGTGGTGAAGGTTCGCGGGCGTACCGGTACGCGCGCCGTCGAGATCCACGATGTGCAGCCACTCGGCACCGCCCGCGACGAGCCGCTTCGCGGCCTCGAGCGGATTGGGGGCGACCTCCTGGACGGTGTCGAAGTCACCGCGCGTCATGCGCACGACCTTGCCGCCCAGGATGTCGATGGCGGGATAGACGATCACGGCTTCATGGTACGGAGGGGAGCGCCGCGATCAGCCGCTCGATGCTGCCCGTCAGGCGGTAGCGCTCGCCGAGCGCGCGCGCCTTGGCGGCGTCACGCGGTGCGTGCGGGATCGAGCCATCGCCGCCGCGGACGGGCGTATCGGCGACGGGCGCGACGACCCTGCGCGCCGCTTCGAGGTACTCGGCCGATCGCCGGAGCTTCACCCTGATCGACGGGTCGAGATCCGGCGCCGCCTGCGCGGCATCGAGCGATCCGTAGCGGCGGAGGATCTGGCTCGCGGTCTTTTCACCGATACCCGCCACGCCGGGCAGACCGTCGGAGGGATCGCCGCGCATGAGCGCGTAATCGAGGTAGCGATCGCCGGGGATCCCGTACTTGTTCGTGATCCACGCCTCGTCGACCTCCGCGAGCTCGCTCACGCCCTTCAGCGTGTAGAGCACCTTCACGCGCGGGTCGCGAACGATCGCGAAGAGGTCGCGGTCCCCGGTGACGACCTCGACCCGCTCGTCCGTCCGTGCCGCGATCGTCGCGATCACGTCCTCCGCCTCGAACCCATCCGCCTCGGCGTAGGAGAGCCCGATGGCGTCGAAGATCTCGAGGAGGATCGGGAACTGGAGGCCGACGTCGTCCGGCGCGTCGTCCGGCCCGGCGACGCGGTGCGTCTTATAGGAGGGAAGAGCCTCCACTCGGAACGCGGGCCGCCAGTCGTTGTCGAGCGCGGCGTAGAAGCGGCCCGGCTTCCGGTCTGGCAAGAGCCGGCTGACGTAGTTCAGGAAGCCCATCGCCGCGTGGACCTTCGTCCCATCGGGCGCACGGAGCTCGGGGACCGCGTGGTACGCGCGATACAGCAGGCTCGCGGCGTCGAGAAGAAGGAGCGGGCGCGACTCGGTCGTGCTACGCCCGCGCGGCGACGGTGCTCGCGAAGACGCTCTCGATCGCGGAGATGACCCGGTCGTTCTCGGCGGGGGTGCCGATGGATACGCGCACGCAGCGCTCGCACCCGGACCACATCGAGATGTCGCGGATGAGCACGCTCCGCTCGAGGAACTTCGCGTGGACCTCGGCGGGCGTCATGTCGGTCAGGCGGAAGAGCACGAAGTTCGTGACCGACGGGAAGACCTCGACGCCCGGCGCGCGCCGAAGGGCCTCGTACACGCGCGCACGCTCGGTCGCGCACTCCGCGATACGCCGCCGGATGTCGCCCTCCCGCCTTGCCATCTTCGCGCCGACGGCCGTCGTGAGCGGGCTCACGCTGTACGGCAGCTGGATCGAGCGGAAGATCTCGAGCATCCGCGGATCGACGATGAGCAGCCCGAGCCGCAGGCCCGCGGCCGCGAGCACCTTCGAGAACGTCTTCGTGACGATGATGTTCGGGTGGTCGGCGATCCGTGGCACGATCGAGTTGCCCGCGAAGTCGCTGTACGCCTCGTCCACGAGGACGACGGTCTCGGGGTAGCGCTCGGCGACCGCGAGGATGATCGCCTCATCGATGAGGTTCCCGGTCGGATTGTTGGGTGTCGTGAACGCGACGATGTGCGGCTTCGTCCGCGCCATCGCGCGCATCGCGACGTCGAGCGTGATGTCGTACGGGAGGCCGACCTGCTCCTCGGCGAACGTACCGCCGGCGATCACGGCCAGGCGCTGATGCATGTTGTAGGTGGGCTGGAACAAGAGGGTCGTCCGGCCATGTCCGCCGAACACGAAGAAGACCTGCAGGAGCACGTCGTTGCTTCCGTTGCCGAAGATGAGCTGCTCGGGCTTGATGCCGTAGCGTGCCGCGAGCGTCGCGCGAAGATCAGCGGTCGCTGCGGCCGACGGGTAGCGATTGAGCAGGATGTCGTCCAGCTCTTGCGGGGTGAGGTACTGGCCGGCGGGGTTCGGGTCCGCCCACTCGTTCGCGTTCACCTTCACGTCGGCCGTGACCGGCTGGGCGCCGTACGCGCGAAATGTCTCGAGGTCGGCCCGTGGGCGCGGGAGCCGGTCGCTCATGCCCATAGCCTGCCACAGCCACGCCGTTCTAGGGATCGGGCAGCCTGACCTCGACGTTCGCGGGCTTGATCAGCAGCACGAGGCCGCGGGCCCGCGGGCTCGCGTCGAACACGACGTTGTTCTGGACGAACGCGTTCAGGGCGTAGCGCGTCGGCCAGGTGATCCCGGTGGACGGCCCATAGACGTCGCTCGTCGGTGCGAACGCGAGCGTGCGCGCACCGGAGGCGTCGATGAGGACGAAGTCACCGGGATCGGGTGGCGGCGCGTCGGGATCCTTGCGAGAGACAGTGACGTGCACGATGAGGTAGCCGCCGGTCGACGCGGGCGTCGTGCCGACGCGGATGGGTCGCTCGACCGAGACGATCGTGTACTGCCAGCTCGCGGTGGTGATCTTCTCGCCCATCGCGGCGAACGTCAGCGGCGGCGGCTCGTTGCCTGCGCTCGCGCGCGGCTTCAGGTAGCCGTACGCGCTGATGGCGGCGATGATGAGGAGCCCGGTGACGATGAACAGCCGGCCCGCCCAGAGCATGCCGAGGATCCGCTCCGTGAGCGGGACCTCCGCCTCCTCTTCTTCCGCCGCCGCCGCTTCGGCCGCTTCGCGCTCCTTGACCGGCGGTTGGAATCGCATCGGCACCGAGGCCAGCGCCTCGGCGCGCAGCGCCGTCTCGGGCGAGACGTGCTGCTCCTTCCGGAGCCGCTCGATCATCAGCTGCTCCGCGAGCTCCTGCTGCTTCAGCTTGTCGACGCGGAGAATGAGGTTGACGTCCGCGGGGGTGAGCGTCTCGTCCTTCTGCGGGTCGGGGCGCGCGACGTAGATCTCGCGTTGCACGGTCCGCCGTTCGACGAACTCCTTCGGCGGTCCTTCCGGCGCCGGTCCGGCCGGCGGAGCGGTGCGCGCCGCAGTGGCAGGTTCGGCGATCGGAGCGGCGAGGAGAAGTCGGCCTTGTTGATCCCCGCGATGCCCGGACGGACCGCGTCGGTGAGCGTCCACGGCGACATGTCGGTCGAGCGGATCGCGAGGAGCTTGTCGTCCGCGCGGACCTCGCGCTTCCCGACGGTGATCGCGTAGAACGGGCCGAGCTCGGGGACCTTCGGCGCCTCGTCGCCGGCGTAGTCGTAGAAGCGGACGATGATGTCGCCCCGCGGCGCGCGGATCCGCATCTGCGCGCGTTTCACCCCGCCCGGCTCGTCGCCGAGCGCGCGGCGGAGCTCGAGCTCCGCCTCGAGCCAACGCTCGACCGATCCGGAACCCAGCATGTCGTGCTCGATGTGCTCGCGGTCGCCGATGATCCGGTTGTGGCGGACGATGAGGAGCTCGAACGGCCCGATGGGCGGCAGCTCAGCGTCGAAGGACTCGCCCTCGTCGAAGAACTGCAGGTAGACGCCCGTTTCAGTGGTGATCATTCCGACCAGTCAGCCTAGTCAGACCGCTCTATGTCGCGTACCCCCCGCGGGGGAGGTCCCGACCCGGACGATGGTCCCGGTCCGAGAGAATGGGATAATTCCGAGGTCGGTCGGCACTCATTGGGGAGTGGCCAAGCGGTAAGGCAGCTGATTCTGGATCAGCCAATCGGAGGTTCGAATCCTCCCTCCCCAGCTGATCGGTCCGTCCTTGTTGGTCGATGTCGCTGTTCGCTGTTTGTCGAGTGCACACCCGATTCGCGTTTTGATTGGCTGATCAGGTGGGTGACAGACTCCCTGTTACGCGCGCAGTGATTGGCTGATTCGGCTAGCTCGCGCGACGGCGGAGCATCGCGGTCAGCGCGGTCGCCATCGCTTGCAGCTCCTCGAACGGCCGTCGTTCCGCTATTTCCTACACCAGGCTCGGGTTGCTGGAACGCTCGAATTCCATTAGCCGAATGAGCTAGGGCGGCCGCCATTGTCTGATTCGAGATCAGGCGGGCACCCTCACATGCATGCCGAATCGTCTGACGACGCGTTGTAGAACAGGGAGTGATGTCAGATACGGGCCGGGCCGATAGACCGCGACCACCGGTTCGGCGACTCCGGATGGTCCTGCTCGCGATCGGGACTGTGGCCGTCATCCTCGTCGCCCTGGTCAATCTGACGCGCGCGGCTACCACGTACGAGGCCGGACTCGACGGTCACTATCAGCGCACCGACGATCCGAAACAGATCATCGTCACAGCCACGGTCGGGCACGACGACGAGATCGTCGATTACGCCGTTCGCGAGGACGCGGCGTCCGTGCGGTTGACCGTCCGTGCCCGGAACCCGCACACCTCAGGCTGGAACGACCTCGTCGGTTATTCGCGGATCGTCATGGTCACGCTTCACGACCCGCTCGGTGACCGCACCGTCTTCGATGGCCGCACCGGCTACCGGATGCAGGATCTTGCCGTGTCCACCGCACGCCGCGAAGTTGGCGTCATCGACGCCAGCTCCTACCGAGTGGCGAGCGATGGCCAAATTGAGTTGCGATGGGACAGCAAGGGTGCCCACGCCATCTCCGACCTTCGGGGTGCTGGCGTCGTGTTTGTCACGCGAGGGCCCTCATTCGAGCAGCAGAGCATCTCGAAGATGAACATGCTCGCCTTCGAAAGCTATCTCGCGGCCGCGACCGACAGCATCCGCAATACGACTTTCGTGTTTGTCATCAATTTCGAGCGAGCGAATGCGGTCGCGCCGGACGATGCGCCCTTCCGTGCGCTCTTCGTGGATCCCGCTGCGGTGCCGACTGATGCACCCGAGATCCTGAAGAGAGATACCCCAGCGGTGGTCTGGGTGATTGCGCCTGACGGTCATCCCGTCGTGCGGTTCAGCGGACCCGGGCCATTGACGCGCGGACAGGTCGTGCAAGCGCTCACCGAATTTCGATAGCTGGGCTGGTCACATCGGGCAGTCGCCCGCGCATGGGTACCGGGGGTAACTAACTCCATATCAGTTGTGCCGGTTGTGTCATGCGACGTTCGACGACGCTGCGGCTAGCGAGCCTTCTTCCGCACTGTCCGGCTAGGTCTCGAGTGCTCGAATCCGACGCGCGGCCGAAGCTCGGACCTGCCGAGCCTGCAGCGGGTCGCCCGCGAGTTCGGACATGCGCTCCCGCGCCTGTCTCGAGGTCCACGCAGCTGATGCGCACCCGACGATCCGTGCGTCGCGTTCGCAGTCCCAGAGGCACTCGACGGCGAATCCCTCGGGGAAATTCGGTGCGGTGGCCGCAAGCGCCTTGGCCGCCCGCGTTCGCAGGTACGAATAGGTTGCCGCGACGTACACCCTTTCGAGTTGGGGCGCAGCTGCGCGATCCGCTAACTTCGCCAATCCGTCCGCGGCGTCGCCCACTAGGTAGAGCCAGTCGTCGTCCGCAACTCGATCCAGTGCTGCGCGTAGGAGCGGGGCGTCGCTCTCGCTCGGCCACATCGCGACCATGTGCAACGCGATCTTCCCGGGTCGACCCGGCTCGCCGATCCACTCACGTACCCGGGCTATCGGAGCGGTCTTCATCACGGAGAAGATGGCTATCCAGCCGGCGTTTGGCGGCCAGTCGCGGTCGGGATCGCGACGCAGTTCCGCCTCGGCCGCGTCGAACACGCCCGCGTCGCGCTGCCAGCCCAGCACTTTGATGGCGTCGTGCCGGACTTGAGTGGCACCCTCGCGCGCCGCCAGATGCAGGACCTCTTTATCTCTGGCGCCCGTGCGTTCGCGCAGCACGCCAACCTCGCGCCGCGCTAGGAGGTCTTGGGTCGGCAAGGCTTGGAGCTCGCGCCTGCGCTCGACGCGCTCGTGGTGCCATTTGTTCCGTAGGGCGAATGCCTCGGCGATCCTTAGGTTGCTCTGTCGCCACTCCGACCACGGAAACTCGTCACGCCACGGCATCGCCCGCGCGAGTTCGTCCGTCGACGTAGCACGCGCCGCGACGGCATCCGCGAGGCCGTCGAGGCCAATCGGCTGTCGATAGGCCATTGCGTCGATGGCCGAGTCCCAATCGGGCCCGAGCTCGACGTATCGCCGGAGCATCGCGATGGCATCGCGGCGACCGAGCCGACCCATCCACGCGAGCGTCCCAATCGCGAGCTCCGCACCGGCAGTCTCGGTGTCTTGCTCGACATGGGGCGCGAACAGGAACGATTCGATCGGTCCGAGCTCGAGGTCGAGCGCAAACGCACACCGGGCGTAGTACTCGTCCCGGTTTTCCACTTGACGGTCGACGCGTGGATCGCGGGTAATGCACTCCACCAGCGCCGTGCAAGCCGAGCGCCGATCTGCAGCGAGCGCGTCGAGGTGGCCCCGACCTCGACCTCGTTGCAGAAGGCCAAGCAAGGATCCGGCAGAGCCGCTTTTCGTCGATTCCATTCGATCAGCACGATACCGCCGCAGATCGTCTGCTTCGTACTCGTGCGCCCTCTTCCGCGAGGGCTGTGAGTGGCGGGCCGGATCAGGTGTCACGCGGCCGAGAATCGAGACAATGACGGCGGCGGCAATGATTACGCAGCGGCTTCCTACCGAGTAGTCGTGACGATTGACCAGCTCACGCGATCGACTGATTCACAATCAGCCGAACCGCCCGACCTGCCCTCTACAGGTTTCAAGCGGCAGACAGCGGATTCGTTCGGCGGCCTCCGAGGCATTAGGAGGCTCGGGCGCCGCTAAGCAATGTCGCCCGCTTAGGCCTTTGAATAGCGTGACGACCATCGACAGATCCCGCTGGGAGCAGCTCTACCGGCGTGCGTTCCCCGATGTCTACCGGGCGGTCCTTGGGGTCGTGCTCGATCCGAACCTCGCACTCGATGCCGTGCACGATGCGTTCGAGGTCGGGCTCCGAAACCCACCCGCGGACGACACCAACCTCGCTGGTTGGCTCTTTCGGGTCGCGGTCCGGCGCGCGCTCCGAATTCGGCTCCGCCGGCCCCGCGCAGTGGTCGCGCCGCCCTACACCAGCGAACTCGATCACGCGCTCGACCGGATCGAGACCAGCCGGCTGCTTGCGCTTCTCACCACCCGCCAGCGAGCGATCGTCGTCGCGCACTACTTCCTAGGCCTGCGCCAAGAGGAGATCGCTGAACTGCTCGGCATTCGCCGGGGCACGGTCGGGTCGACGATCTCCCACGCGTTGGCACGGATGCGAGAGGAGCACGGTAATGGCTGAGCGTCCCACCCAGGTGCGCATCGCCGAGGATCTCGGCTCGCTCCCACTCCCGCCGGAAGAGAGCTGGGTGCCGAAGGCCCGACCGCGGACCTGGCTGCCGACGCTCGCGGTCGCAGCTCTGATGCTTCTGCTCGCCCTCGCCGTGACGATCCCGCTCGCGGCACGGCTCGCCGAGCCCGGCACCGCTGCGGCATCACCGTCACCGAATGGGCCGATGCCGCTAGTCATCAGCCCGGCGACAGTGGCGCCGATCTGCGGTGAGCGACAGATCCCGCTCATGGACATCACGTTTCCCCCACCTCCGGGCGACGCGCCGGGCACGGGCTCGGCCAGTGCGGAGGCCGCGTTCCGGCGCGCGTTCCCGACGCTGACGAACTACCAGATCAGCTACCCCTTCGGGACGGGTCCGGGCGCGCCGACCTGGATCAGTGCGGATGGTCGGACCTTCGTGGCCCAGATCCTCGGTCCAGCGAATGGCGGCAATAACTGGTTCGCGTACCCGGCACGGTTCGTCGGCTGCCGCAGCCTGAGCGCGCTGGGCGTCGGGCTCCAGGTGTGCGGGCAGGTAACGGGCTACGCGGCCGACGGTGCGCACATGTTGCTGTCGCTAATCACGGGAAGCGCGACGATCCAGTTGAACCTGCAGTCCCAATTCGCCGCCGGCCCGATTCCCAGCGACATCGGGGCCCGCTACGCGGCGAACGAGGCGCAGGAGCTTCGGGTCATCGGCGTGCAGGCCGCGCCGGACTCGGGATCTCCTGGCGCCACGGTCCTTCACGACTTCACCGTCGAGCGCGTGACGTCGTGCCAATAGGACGCGATGACCCTCAGACGCCCGAACTGGACACGCGACCGCGCTCGGAACCGAGCGCACGGCTAGCCTGTATCACGCGCGGTGAAAGGCATTTGCCGAGTCCTCCTAGCCGTGGCGATCGCGGCATGTAGCGGACCAGGCGGCAGCGGCATCGTCAGTGGGACACCATCACAAACCAGAGCTGCTCGGGCAAGCGGGACGATCGTGACATCAACCAATGCACGAGTCTTCAGCCTGCTCGCCAACAACCATCTCCTCGTCGCGGACATCACGTCCAGTTCGATCCTCGCCGAGCTCACGCTGGCCTCGCCCGCCTCGCTCATCTCCCAACTGCATGCAATGGCAATCGGTCGAGACGGCAAGACGCTCTTTGCGCTCGTCACCGACGCAACCGGTCGAGCGACAGTCACGGCGGTCGACGCAGCGAGCTTGAAGGTGGTGGCGACCCTCGATCCCGGCGGTGGCCTCGAGTTCCGAGGACTCGCCGTCGGTCCACGCACCGGGCGGCTGTACCTCTTTGGCAACCGCGGAGGCGATAGACCTGGCCGGCACGCGGGTCCGATGGTCGCACGTGGCTGGTCTACCAAGGAGCCCTCGCGTCAGACGAGAGCGCCCTGTACCTCAGCTACCACGGCCCGGATACGACCGGCATCGATCGCTTCGACATCCAGGCGACCGGCTTGCTGCGGTGTGCGATCGGGTCATTGCCGGACTCAGGGTGCTTCCGCACCCACGGGGCATTCGCACTACGTGAGGGCGAACTGATCGCGGCGACGGGAGAAGCGCCCTTGGTAGATCTTGATCCCGTGACCGGGGTGCCTCGCGGTCAGTACGACTTGCACCTCGAAGGCAACCATCTCGTGGAGTTCGGTATCGCCACTGGCATTGGACGGCTGTTTGCAGTCGGATCTTGTGGGTACACCGGCGGTCTTGCCGCCGTCGATCTCGCGACCCACCAGACCCAGGTCCTCGCACCATCGCGCACGCCCGGTGTGATCTGCGGCGAACGCATCGTCGCACTCGGCGACGGCTCATTGCTCGTGATCGCGAAAACGGGCATGCCCGTGCCTAGTCTGGTGCCAGGCGCGCTCGTCGTGTTGTCCGGCGACGGGAAGACGCTCCGGACGATCAAGACTTCTGCCGAGCCCATCGATTTGCTCTTGTTCTGAACGTGCCCTCTCATCTTGAACGGGCGAGTGGGCCGGCACAGCCGGCGCTCGGCTGATATGGAGTTACCTGAGCTCCCTCACCTTGTCATCAAAGGAATGGCATGCCTAGAACCGTTACCGCGATCATTACGCCGAGCCGACGGACGTACCTCCGCCGAATCATTTCCAGTTCAGGATCGGCTTGCGCGTTGACAACCGACTTCATCGCCTGAGTAAGCCGCGCCTCACGAATGAACGCCAATGGATTGCGGGCTGCCCCAAGGCTCAGGCCGTCGTCGTAACCGGGCACTCCGGCCCGGCCTCGCTCGTTTAGCGCTCGGCTGTACGCACGTGCAGATGTTCCAGCCCGCACCACGACGAATACAACGGCCGCCACGTAGATCCAGATCACGCTGACGTTCTACACCACGCCGAATGGTTACGAGCTCGGCGGAGCACGGCCGGTTTGGGCCGGTCATCAAAGCTCTGGCGGGTTTGCCTGTGTGCCGAGGGCCGGACTGAGCCCGGCGACATATCGCTCTTCTTGAATGTTCGACGCCATACGAGCGCTGATCGAGATGATTGCCTGATTCGGACGGACCGTCGACATTGGCTTTCGCGAGAACGATTGGCTGATTACCGATCAGAACACCTTTGGGGAGGCCTGCTGCCCTCCCGATTTGCGCCTGATTGACGATTCTTCGCCGGAAACGTGATTACCTGATTCTGGATCAGCCAATCGGAGGTTCGAATCCTCCCTCCCCAGCAGCCCGACGGCCATTCATCTGATCGGTCGCGCGCAGGCCTAGCGACCTGTTCAGTCCGGATTTCGCGTATCGCTGGAGAGGATCGGAGAAGGCCTAAAGCCTCTGATGACCAGCCAGACGCCCAGTGAAAACTCCCAGAGCGCGATTGGAACAGCGGCGAGCGCCGCGGGAGCGTCAGCCCTCCCGATGAGACCGAACAGCACGGCGATGTCGGAGGCGACGAGCAGGGGCGCTCCGATCAACCCGAGCAGAGGAAGGACTCGCGGCACCAGCCGCGCCCGGTAAAGCAGGGAACCGAGCAAGAGGGCGTTCACGGCGGGCATGAAGCTTTGTCCCACGAGGAACATGCGGTCATACATGGCAACCAGCGCATGGCCGATGAGCAACGCATCTGTTCCGACTCCAGCCTGCCGCAGGGTCACGATCGACAGGAGGCACGCGACGCCACCGAAGATCGTGCCGGCTTCCAGGACTCGGGAGCCGACGAAGCCCATCGCGACCGCTTCGTTCTGATTCTTGACCACCGGGTACAGCGCGACCGCGGTGCCGATGCCGGCGAGGGCCACGACTATCTCCAGCATGCCGCCCACGAGGACACCCGTGTCCGGGCCAGGGCCGACGATGAAGTTCGGGTCGCGCACCGGGCCGTAGAGGGCGAGCGTCGGGATCGAAACGAAGGTGAGCAGGTAGAGCGCGCCCGCGACAAGCGCCGTCTTTCTGAGTGAGGTCATGGGTCGTTTCGTTGCGATGGCATTAGTTGCGCTGGTTCGGCGATAGTCATTTCGGATTCCTCCCATCGGAGAGTAGCTATACCGATCAGCCGATCGGAGGTTCGAATCCTCCCTCCCCAGCCCGACGCCACGCCGCCGCGGTCCGCACCCGCGGCAGCGGCGAGAAGACCAGGAACAGGATCGACGCGGCCATGCCGGCCCAGCCGAGCGCGATGGCCCCGCGCAGGCCGATCTGCTCGGCGACGAACGCGGCAACCAGGGCGCCCACGGGATAGCCGATGCCATGCGAGATCACCTCGAGCGTGGCGTTCACCCGGCCGAGCACCGCATCCGGGATCACGCCTTGGATGAGCGAGAGCTCGCCCACCCCTTCGATGGTCTGGAAGCCGTCGCCGATGAGCTGCGGCAGGAAGACCATGAGCGTCGCCACCGCGACCGGTCCCTGCGCGAGCGGGGTCAGGACCCCGAGCATGGACGCGCCGGTGGCCATCCAGATGATCGCCGGCCCGATGCCCAACCTGCGCACGACCCGCGAGGCGAAGAGCGACGCGACCAGGGAACCGACGCCGCCGGCCGAGATCACGATGCCGAGCAGGAGCGGATCGAGATGCAGCTCGTGCAGCAGGTAGATGGAGTACAGGACGCCGTAGAACGCGCCGAAGACGTGCGCGAGGATCGATCGCGCGGCGAGCGGCACGAGGATGGAGTGCCGGCGGACGGTCCGGAGTCCCTCCGCGATCTCGTGGCCGATGCGCGTCTCGACCGCTCGGGCCGGCCGCGGCGGCTCGGGTGACCGGATGACGGCGAGCGAGACCGCCGACACGACGAACGAGATCGCGTCGACGAGCATCGCGAACGGGGCGCCGGCGACCTGCACCAGCGCTCCCGCGAATCCCGGACCGCCGATCTCACCGATCGACGAGCTCGTGGCGAGCTTGCTGTTGGCCTCGACGACGCGATCCGTGCCGACGAGGGTGGGCACGTACGCGGGATAGGCCGCATCGAAGAGCGACCCGAGGCCCGCTTCGATGAACGCGACGGCGTACAGCTGCTCGATCCGGAGTGCGCCGATGGCGTACGCGATCGGGATCCAGAAGAGGAGCGCCGCGCGGATCACGTCGGTCCAGATCAGGATCGGACGCCGGCGCAGCCGATCCACCCACGCACCCGCGACGAGGCCGACGAGCAGCACCGCGAGACTGGCCGAGATGACCAGCACCGCCAGCTGGAGCGGTCCGGCGCCGAGCACGAGAAGCGCAACAAGCGGGAGTGCCGTGCGCGTGACGACGGACCCGAGCTGGGACACGGTCTGGCCGGTCCACAGCTTGACGAAATCCGCGTGCTTCCACAGTGACTCGATCGGCACGCTCGCAGGCTAGCCTGACCGCGTGATCATCAAGCGCGTGCGGCCGGCGGGGCGGACGAAGCGGACCGGCGACCTCTTCATCGGCGAGCACGAGTACCAGAACGCCGTCGGGACCGAGAGCACGCAATTCCGGATGAGCGAGCTCACCTTCCGCGACGGCGCGCGGACCAAGATGCACGTCCACGACTCCGAACAGGTCGTGCTCGTTACAGCGGGCGAAGGCATCGTCGCGACCGCGGTGGAGGAGGAGCGGATCGAGGTCGGGGACGTCGCGCTCATCCCGGCCGGCGAGCCGCACTGGCATGGCGCACCGGCCGGCGGCGCCTTCACGCAGTGGTCGATCCTCGGACCGCACACGACCCGCCTCGGCTGAGCTCAGCTCCTCCGGAGCTCGATCGGGACGACGGCCGTCCCGCCAAGGGACGCGAACGCGTGCACCTTCACCCGAAGCGCCGACAGCGGACCCTGCGCCGCGACGAGCTTCGCGAGCGCTGCCTCGTATCCGGCGTCCGGATACGCGACGGCCGCCCGCACGAGGATCGGCGCAAGCTCGGCGACGTAGTCGAGCTTGTCGATGTCGGGGTACGGCCAGGGCTTCGCGCCGTTCACGTACGGGAGGAGGAAGTCGATCGCCGCGCGAAGGCTCGGTCCGGTGCCGTGCCAGACGTCGACGCCAGCCGCCGGCGCGAGGTCGCCGAGGATCGAGAACGCGAGCAGGTTGAACGCGCTGTAGTGATAGGAGCGCGTCCGCGCGAGCTCCAGCGTTTGTGAGCCGTCGGCCGCGATCTGCGAGGTCACGCGCGAGTTGATCTTCGCGAAGATGCCCTTCACGATCGTGTCGCGCCCGGCGAAGAGGGAGAAGTCCGCGAGCTGCGCGTCGTACCAGGTCCCGTGATTGTTCTTCGAGCCCCCCTCCATCTTTCCCTGGGGGCTCGTGACGAGCCAGTCGGCGAGCTGTCCGAACCACGCACGGAGCGCCGTGTCGTCGGACGCGGACCACGCGGCAGTCCCGGCGATCAGCAAAGACGCGTCCACGGCGCGCATGAATTGCCGGCTGTCGATGATCCCGGTGCCGCGCGGCTCCGGACGGCCGGGGATGATCTGCGCGTAGCGCATCGATGGATTCATTCGGGTCCGCTCGTCGATGAACCACGTGCGGAGCCACCGCGCCGTCGCTTCGGCGTAACGCGCATCGCCGGTGACGTACGCGGCCAGCCCGAGGCTCTCGACCGCGCTCACCATCCGGTTCAGCTTCGCCGCGTCGTACCGTCTGGTGTCCGCGGATTCGGGGTCGATCTGACCGTCCTTTTGCAGGTACGGCAGACCGTCCGCCTTCGTCGGGTCGGGCCACCAATAGATGGAGAGGCTCACGTAGTCGTGCACGTCGCCGGACGGGGCGGGCGTCGTCTTGTCGGTGACCGTGACCGGCGCGGCGTCGACGAGCGCGTCCGCTTCCTTCCGCAGCGCGGCGATCGAGGGCGCGAGATCCGCGCGGCCGGCAGCGGCGCCGGCACGCGCGTCGGCGAGGGCCGCACGATCGAGGAGGAGCACCTTCGGACCGGTCACGCTCGGGACCGCCGTACCGACCGATGGTCCGCCTGCCGTGCATGCGAGGACCACGCACGCGACCACACACACGAGCGGAATGAGCCGTCCCACGTCATCCGGCCGCGCGCTCGAGCTCGACGCTCGCGAGGAGGAACGCCCCGACGCCCTTGTGATCGTTCACGACGACCGGCTCGTTGACGTAGTACTCGAACGACCCGTCGCGATACGGCTTGCCGGCCGGGGCCGGTCCGAGTCCCGCGCCGCGGCACGTGCCTTCGACGGCGATGTCCCCGTCGGACGTCGCGCGCACGAAGCGTTCGACGATCGCGCCGTAGGCGCGAGCCGCGAGCGCACGGTGTGCCGGAGCCAGGTAGCCCAGTCGCGCACCCTTCGCGAACGCGTACACGAACATGCAGGAAGCCGACGACTCGAAGTAATTGCCGGCGCGGTCGCCTTGATCGAGCACCTGGTACCAGAGCCCGGTCTCATCCTGCACGCGGGCGACAGCCTCCATCGTCTCGCTGAGGATCGACGCAACGCGCGTCCGCTGTCCCGGATCCGGGAGGAGCTCGAGGACGTCGACCAGTGCCATCGCGTACCAGCCGATCGCGCGCGCCCAGAAGCTGCGCGAGCAGCCGGTCCGCGGATCGGCCCACGCTTCCTTCCGGCTCTCGTCCCAGCCGTGGTAGAGGAGACCCGTCTTCGGGTCGCGCGTGTGCTCGTAGATCAACGAGATCTGGTGGACGATGTCGTCGAACGCGGCCCGATCTCCGGCGCCCACCGCGTGCTCGGCATAGAACGGACACCCCATGTAGATGCCGTCGAGCCACATCTGGTCCGGGTACGCGCGCTTGTGCCAGAAGCCGCCCGATGGCGTGCGTGGCTGCGTGCGCAGCTGCTCGCGAAGGACGGCCGCCGCGCGCCGGTAGCGCTCGTCGCTCGACCCGCGCCCGAGCGCGAAGAGGAGCTTGCCGGGATTGATGTGGTCGATGTTGTGGTCGGCCATGGCATACGTCGCGATGTCGCCGGTCGCGGCGACGAAGCGATCGACGTTGCGCCGGATGTGATCGAGGTAGCGGGCGTCACCGGTCATGCTCCAGACCGCCTCGGTCCCCTTCAACAGGACGCCCCACTGGTAGTCCCAGCGCTCGGAGACGACCGGCTGCCGCCGCATCGCCGCGTCCGCGGTCCGCTGCGACCACGCCGTCGCGACCGCCGTCACGAGACCACGTCCGTGAGGAGGAATTGCTCGCCGAGCTGCCCGGACACCTCGACGCCTTCGAGGTGCAGCCCCTTGATGTTGCGGGCGAAGAAGCCGACGCGCGACATGGGCGGTTGATCGTCGAGGTTGTCGGGCACGCCGCTTCGCGCGTCAGGCGACATCGCGATGGAGACGTCGCGGAACGTCACGTCCTCGATCGGCATCTCCGGGAGGCCGTAGAGGAACGCGGCCGCGTAGTGCGCGTCGTCGGCCGTGATCTGCGAGAACCTGATGCGGCGGAAACGCGGCGTGCCGGCGTCGACCGGCCGCGGCCGCCGATCCGCGATGATCGGGTCGCCCTTGGCCAGCGCGTTGTAGAAGAGGTTCATCGTGAACGGCACCAGGACCTCACGCATCACGATGTTCGATACGCGGATGTCCTCCACCACCCCGCCCCGGCCGCGCCGGGTCTTCATTCGGATGCCGCAGTCGGTCCCCACCATGACGCAATTCGAGATGACGACGTTCCGCACGTCGCCGCTCATCTCGCTGCCGATGACGACTCCGCCATGGCCGCGCGCCATGGTGCAGTTCGTGATCGTGATGTTCTCGCACGGGGCTCGCCGGTCGGCGGCCTCGGTCTCCTTGCCGGACTTGATCGTGATGCAGTCGTCGCCGACGTCGATGTGGCAGTTCGCGATGTGGACGTAGCGGCACGAGTCGGGGTTGATGCCGTCGGTGTTCGGCGAGTCGGGCGGATTCCGGATGGTGACCTTGTCGACCGTGACGTTCGTGCATCGGACCGGGTGGATCGTCCACGACGGCGAGTTCACCGCCTTGATCCCCTCGATGAGGACGTTCGACGAATCCGCGATCGAGATGAGGCGCGGGCGCGGGTGCTCGTTCGCCTTCGCACGATGGCGCGTCCACCACCCGGCGCCTTGACCGTCGATCGTGCCGCGACCGGTGATGGCGACGTTCCGCAGACCGCTCCCGCCGATGAGCGGGGCGTGGGTCAGCTGATGGCGGCCCTCCCAGCGGGTCTCCACCAGGGGGTAGTCCGCGGGATCCTCGCTCCCGGCGAGCACGGCACCGGCGTCGAGCTCGAGCGTGATGTCGGAGCGCAGCACCAGCGATCCCGTCACGTGGCGCCCCGGCGCGACGCGCACCGTGCCACCGCCCTTTGCGGCCGCGGCGTCGATCGCGCCCTGGAGGAGTGCTGTCTCGAGCGCGCTCACTCCTTGATCGCCCCGATGGTCACGCCCTTCACGAAGTACCGCTGGAGGTACGGATACACGAACAGGATCGGCGCGGTCGCGACGATGATCGTTGCGTACTTGATCGTCTCGCCGATGGCGAGGACGTCGCCACTGGCGACGTCGGTGGTCATGTTCTGCACGTTGCTCGAGATGAGGATCTCGCGGAGCACGAGCTGGAGCGGGTAGAGGTCGCGGTCGCGCAGATAGACGAGTGCCGAGAAGAACGCGTTCCAATGCCCCACCCCGTAGAACAGGATCATCACCGCGACGACGGGCCACGACAGCGGGATCACGATGCGGAACAAGATGGTCCAGTCGTTCGCCCCGTCCATGCGCGCAGCCTCCTCGAGCGAGACCGGCACGGCGTTGAACGCGGTCCGCATGATGATCAGGTTCAGCGTGCTCATGGCGCCCGGGATGATCAGCGCCCAGAGCGTGTCCTGCATGTGCAGTGTCTGGCCCACGAGCAGGTATGACGGGATCAATCCGCCGCTGAAGAACATCGTGAAGACGATGAAGAACATGATCGGGTTCTTGAAGAGCACGTTGCGCCGCGAGAGCGCATAGGCGCCGAGCGCGGTCATGAAGACGTTCAACGAGGTTCCCACGATGACGATGAACAGCGTGTTCCGGTAGCCGCTGAGGATGAGCGGGTTCTGGAGGACGCGCCGGTAGGCCTCGAGGGTGAAGTCGATGGGCGCGAAGAGCAGGCCGCGGTGCTGCGTGAGCTCGTTCGCGTTGCTGAGCGAGGCGAAAAGAACGAACAGGAGCGGGTAGATCATCACGATCATCAAGACCGTGAGGAAGGCGACGTTCCCGATCCCGAAGAGCCGCTCGCCGGGGCCCTCGCGCATCCGGGTCCGCTTTCGGGGAACGGCGATCACCACAGGCCGGACCCAGTCAGCCGGCGGCTGAGGCGATTCGCGCCGATGAGCAGCGCGAAGTTGATGACCGAGTTGAACAGCCCGACGGCCGCGCTGAACGAGAAGTCGGCCTGGAGGACGCCCCGGCGGAAGACGTACGTCGAGATGACGTCGGCCGTCTCGTACGTGAGCGGGTTGTACATGAGGATGATCTTCTCGTAGCCGACGCTCATCACCGAGCCGAGCCGGAGGATGAGCAGGATGACGATCGTGGGCAGGATCCCCGGGAGCGTGATGTGCCAGATCTGGCGGAAGCGGTTCGCCCCATCGACCTTCGCGGCCTCGTAGAGCGCCGAGTCGATGGTCGCGATCGCGGCGAGGTACACGATCGAGCCCCACCCGACCTGCTGCCAGATCCCGGAGCCGACGAAGAGCTGACGGAACCATTCGGGCGACTGCATGAACGCGATCGGGTCGCTGAGCGACAGGAGCTGATTCGCGACGCCGTCGCGCGCGAAGAAGTCGAACAGCATGCCGACGATGACCACGACCGAGATGAAGTGCGGGAGGTAGGTCACCGTCTGGACGAGGCGCCGGAAGGGATTCCCTCGCAGCTCGTTGATGAGGAGCGCGAGGATGATCGGCGCCGGGAAGCCGAACACGATCTCGAGCACGCTGATCGCGACGGTGTTGAACATGAGGCGGCCGAAGAAGACGCTCGAGAAGAAGTCCTGGAAGTTCTGGAGGCCGACCCACTTGCTGCCGAACACGCCTTTGACCGGGTTGAAGTCCTGAAAGGCGATGATCGCCCCGTACATCGGGCCGTAATGGAAGACCAGGTAGTAGAGGATGACCGGCAGCAGCATGAGATAGATGTGCTTGTTGCGGCGCAGGTCCCGCCTGACCGCCGGCCACCACCCCGGCGCCTTCCGCTGGGGTAGCGGCTCGACGATCTCGACGATCTTCATCGCGCCGGAGGCGGTGCTCACGCTAGAGGGAGGTTACCCCGGTCGCTTGCTGTAGCGATCCAGCGCGTTCTGTTGGATCTTGAGCGCGTCGTTGATGCCCATCCCGGGGAGCGCCTTGACGAAGGAATCCCAGTCATCGAGGGTCCCCTTTCCGGTCCAGACCTTGTTGAACGTCTCATCGAAGCGCGTGTTGATATCGGCCATCGTCGACGCGAACTTCTTGCTCTCGTCCTGCGTCACCGTGATCGGTGGCAAGAGCTTCTCGTTGGTCGGCTTCGACCACTGCGTGAGCGCGTCCTTCTGCTCGGGGAGCTCGTAGTACTGCGTGATGTACCGCACGTCCTGCACGAACGGCCCGTTGAAGTTGCCCCGCGCGTACCGCGAGATCGCCTGTGCCGACGGCAGCTGCGGGTCGCGCATCACGACGTCGGTGTACGTCGGGTTGCCGTTCACCATTTTGTAGCTCGTGCCCTCGATGCCAAAGTTGAAGAGCAGGCTGCCCTCCTGGCCGTACGCGTAGTCGAGCATCTTGACGGTCTCGGTCACCCGCTTATTCGAGCTCGTGATGGCCGCGGTCCCCTGGCCCGGGTAGTTGTTGTCGCGCCCGCCGAGCTGCGGCCGCTCGCCGGCCTTCAGCGTCGGGTTCTGGACGGCGGCGAGCTTGAACGGGCCCTTGCCCGCCATGAGCCCCGCGTACTTCCCGATGCCGTTCCCGCCCTGCATGCTGCCGGCACCCATCAGGTTGGTCGTGACCTTCGCATCGAACGTGTTCTGGTTCGTCGCGACGACGTCCGCGTCGATGAGGCCTTCCTTGTACCACTGGGCGATCGTGCCGAGGAACTCGCGGAACTCGGGCTGCAGCGGGCCGTACTTGATCGTTCCCTTGTCCTGGTACCAGTTCATGCCGATCCCCCACGCGCCGACGAACGCGTAGCGGTCGAACGCGCCGCGGGCCTGATTGGCGGCCCAGGTGTTCAGCGGGATCTCGTCGGCCTTGGAGTTGCCATTCGGGTCCTTCTGCTTGAAGGCGACCAGCACGGTGTGCCATTCGTCGACCGTCGTCGGGATCTTCATCCCGACCTTGTCGAGCCAGTCCTGCCGGATCGCGAGGCCGGCCGACACGAGCAGGAGGTCGTCGCCGCGGATGAACGGGAAGGCGTAGATGTCACCCTCGTCAGTGACGATCTGCTTGCGCCATTCGGGATGCTTCGCGAGGACGGCCTTGAGGTTCGGCGCGTACTTGTCGATCAGCTCGTTGAGCCGGACGATCACGCCATCCTTGAGATAGCGCGCAGGGCCACCCGACGCGCCGAGCCAGTTGTACTCGATGACATCCGGATACTTGCCGGAGGCGGCGAGCAGATTGAACTGCTCGGTGTCGGATCCGAGCGGCGGATGCTGGAAGTCGAGATGGATGCCGGTCCGCTTCTCGAGCTCCTTGTAGCACGCGATCTCGCCGAACCCCTTCATCGACGCGGTCACGTTCGAGTTGAGCGGGACCCAGTAGGAGAGGTTGAGCGGCTGCGTGACGATGGGGAGCGTGAGCGGCTCGGCGGTCGCGCCGGCCGATGCGGCGCTCGAGGTACCTGGCCCCGAGGTCGTCGGCGCGCATGCCGCAAGAGCGGCCGCCCCGGCCCCGGCAGCGGCGAGCTTGAGGAACTCTCTCCGGGCGATCTTCCGCGCCATTCCGCGCCTCCTCGGCGGCGCCCGATCCCACCTCGGGCGACCCCGGCGGGACGCTATCAGGCGGCCAGCGCCGCTGCAAGTCCTCTTGCGCGCACGACCCAGATTGGAAGTAATCTTCCGGGGCCATGGTGACCCGATGAGCCGCACGCTCGTGGCGGCGGACCCCGCCTCGCTCCGGCCGCGCCTGCGCGGCGTTCTCGCGTTCCCGATCACGCCGTTCGACGCCGAAGGGGCGCTGGACATCGGCGCGGTCCGCGCCAACGCGGTCTGGCTCGCGGCGAGCGGGATCCACGCGCTCGTCGCACCGAGCGGGACCGGAGAGCTCTTCGGCCTGAGCCCGGCCGAGTGCAGCGCGGTCGTCGCTGCGACCGTGGACGCCGCCGCCGGGCGCATCCCGGTGATCGCCGGCGTCGGTTTCGGTCCGCGGGTGGGCGCCGACCTCGCGCGGCAGGCCGAGCGAGACGGCGCAGCGGGCATCCTCGTCCTGCCCCCCTACTACGCCCATCCCGATCCCGACGCGCTCGTGGGGTATATCGCCGCGATCGCGGAGGCCACCTCGCTCGGCGTCGTCGTCTACGCGCGCGATGGCGCGCTTATCGGAGCGGAGCAGCTCGAGCGCCTCGCTCGCGATGTCCCGAACCTTATCGGCTTCAAGGACGGCCGCGGCGACGTGCGCCTGTTCCAGCGCCTCCGCGAGCACATCGTCGAGCGGTTCGGTGCGGAGCGGTTCGTGTGGCTCGCCGGGGCCGGTGACGATCTGGTGGCGCCGTACTTCGCGGTCGGCGCCGAGGGGTTCACCTCGTCGCTCGCATGTTTCTGGCCCGAGGCATCGCTCGAGCTCTACCGGTTCGCGCGAGATGGCGACACCGCGGGGCTCGCCGCGTTCCACCGTCGCGTCGTGCGGCCGTTCTACGACCTCCGGCAGCGACGCCGCGGCTACGAGGTCTCGGTCATGAAAGCGGCGATGGACATCCTCGGCCATCCCGCCGGTCCGGTCCGGGCCCCGCTGGCCGATCTCTCCGCGGACGAGCGGCGCGAGCTACGCGCGATCCTCGAGCGGCTCGACGTCCCGACCGCGGCGGACCGCCGCTAGCGCGACTCCCTCGCGTGGACGCGGAACCGGTCCCAGAGCATCTCGGCCTGTCGCAGCGAGCGGCCCGCGGCCGCGCCGCGTCGTGCCGCGACGGCTTCGGTGAGCGCGCTCGCGAGGCTCGCCGCGGGCGCATACGAGGCCATCGTCCGCGGTGACGTCGGCCGCGTGATGAGCGCGTGATCCGCGAGGCGCGCGACCGGTGACGCCGGGCTGTCGGTGATCGCGACCGCGCGCGCGCCGGCCTCGTGCGCGTAACGGAGGATCTCGAGCGTCTGGCCCGAGTAGCGGAGATAGCTGATCACGATGACGAGGTCCGACTTGCGGAGCGACAGCAGCTCCTCCGGGGTGTCACCGACGTTCACCGCGACGACCCTCGTCTCGGGCAGGAAGATGCGCAGGCCCATGCCGAGCACGAGCGCGACGCCGGCGGACCCGCGGAAGCCGATGACGTAGGTGCGGCGCGCCGAGACGATCGCGCCGACGACCGCGTCGAACGTCTCACGCGGCACCTGCGCGAGCGTGCGCAGGATGCTGTCCGCGTCCTCCGTCAGCACGCGTTCGAGGGTCGCGGCGCGCTCGCGCTTCGGCGCGGAGGCGCTTGCCGCGAAGCGGTCGAGGCTCGTCGCCGTGGCGAGGAAACGCTCGCGGAGCTCGTCGCGCAGCTCCGGGTACCCCTTGAAGCCGAGCGCCTGCGCGAACCGCACGACCGTCGACTCGCTGGTCCGAAGGTCCCGCGCCACGGTCGCGATCGGCTCGAGGGCGGCGCGCCGGCCGTCGGCGAGCAGGTAGTCGGCCACCTTGCGGTGCGCCGGGCTCAGCTTCGCGTAGCGCTGCCGCACGATCGACTCGTAGTCGCGAGCGCGCGTCTTGCGGGCGGTCACCAGTCCCCCACGTGCGGTCGCCACGACGGATCGACCTTGCGCATCTCGGACGCGTCATCGCGGACGGTGATGCCCGCACGCAGGTATTGCTCGTGGAGCACGCCGAGCGCGTCGCGATCGAGCTCCACGCCGAGGCCGGGCCCGCTGGGGACGCGGACCGCGCCGTCCTCGATCGCGAGCTTTCCACCCGCGATGACCTCCTCCGTCTGCCACGGGTAATGGGTGTCGCACGCGAAGGTGAGCTCGGGCACCGCAGCCGCGACGTGCGTCATCGCCGCGAGCGAGATCCCCAGATGCGAGTTGGAATGCATCGAGAGCCCGAGACCGAATGCCCGGCAGATCCGCCCAAGCTCCACGGTCGCGCGCATCCCGCCCCACATGTGGTGATCCGAGAGGACGATCGACACCGCGCGTTTCGCGACGGCTTCGGGCAGGTGGTCGAACGCGGTGACGCACATGTTGGTGGCGAGGGGCATCGGCGCCTGTGCCGCGACAGCGGACATGCCGTCGATGCCGGGGACCGGATCCTCGAGGTACTCGAGCGCGCCGGCGAGCCGCGACGCGACCCGGCCGGCGGTCGCGACAGACCACGCGGCGTTCGGATCGAGGCGGAGCGGCACCTCCGAGCCGAACGCTTCGCGCAGGCAGTGGATCGCCTGGACCTCGAGATCGGGATCGAGGACGCCCCCCTTGAGCTTGAGCGAGCGGTAGCCGTAGCGGTCGCGCATCGTCCGGGCCTCGTCGACGATCGCGTCGGGTGAGAGCACCTCGCCCCACGGGTCGTCACCGGCCTGCTTGAAGAAGAGGTACGCCGCGAAGTCGATGCGTTCTCGCACCGCGCCACCGAGCAGATCGCACACGCGGCGGCCGGTCCGTTTGCCGATCGCATCGAGGCACGCGACCTCGAGCGCCGAGAACAGTGCCACGGGCCCGAACCGGCGGGCTTCCCAGGCCCATCCGTCGGCACGCTCGGCGCCGCGCCGCTCGATGTCGAGCCGGAGCG
>WNFM01241911.1_pt1 | contig 24661 bp, 19 predicted proteins | sample 5400271 | NCBI WGS metagenome assembly WNFM01 (sample SAMN13153352, study PRJNA577476) | soil metagenome | isolation source: 60 cm saprolite on Douglas fir-dominated hillslope | place: USA:California | collected 2013-09-17 | reverse complement strand
GGAGACCCCGCGCTCTTCGAGTGCCGCCGCGATGTGCACGAACTTGGGGCGGCTGGCCAGGAGGCCGAGGAAGCGCAGCCCCTTCCCGAGGCAGGCGAACAGGGCCTCTTCGTCACCCTTGTGCCCGCGGGTGACGACGATCGCGTAGGTGTGGGGACCGAGCGTCATGCGACTGGCCGCGGCCGCGAAGTCGTCGACGATCACCGCATCCGCTTCCGGGAAGCGGTCGCGGTTCGCGAACTTGATGCGGTCGTCCGCCACTTCGACACGGAAGCCGGCCGCCTTGGCCATGCGGGCCAGGGGTTGCGCGACGTGGCCCGCACCGAACAGGCAGAGAGTCGGAGTCCCCTCGATGGGCTCGATGAAGATTTCCATGCGCCCGCCGCAGATCAGCCCGTCTTCACCGGCCTGGTCGGCGGTCAGCTCGTAGGACGCGACCTGCGAGCGGCGCTCGTCGATGGCCTGGCGCGCCCGCCACGTCATCTCCGCCTCGACGCATCCGCCGCCGATGGTGCCGACGATGCGGCCATCGGCATACACGACCATCTTGGCCCCCGCCTTCTGCGGGGTCGAGCCTTCGGTCGAGATCACGGTGACCAGCGCCGCCTTCTCCCCGGTCTGGGTGGCCTGCAGCGCGGCCTCGAAGACGTCCTTCATCGCTCGAAGGATAGCAGATGGCCGGAGCGCGACGCCACGCGTATGCTACGAGGTCATGCGACTTCCGATCGGTGCTTTCCTCGTCGTCGCCGCCCGTGTCGCCGGCTCCGCGGCCGCGGAAGCCCCCGCCATCTGCGCGCATCGCGCCCGCCGACGCCGTCGCGCGCGCGGTCGTGCACTTCCGGACCGACCCCGCTCGCCCGTGGTACGCCGTCGCCATGAAGGCCGAAGGCGAGGCCTTCTCCGGCGTGCTTCCGAAACCGAAGGGCAGCCTCAAGGCCTTCCAGTACTACATCGACGCCACCGATCGCGCCTTCGCCACCAGCCGCACCCCGGAGTACACGACCACGGTCGTCAACGGTCCCGGTGCCTGCAAGGGCAAGATGATGGCGGGCGCGATGGGCTCCGCGTCCATCCTGCTCGAGGTCCCGGCGGGCGCGCCGCTCGTGCCGGCAGGGTTCGGTTCGGCGGGCGTGGCCGCCGCCGGCTCGGGCACGGCCGCGGCATCGGCGGCGGGCGCCGCGGGCGGAGGCGGCGCGGGGATCGGCACCGTGGCCGCCATCGTGGGCGGGGGCGCCGCCGTCGCGGGGGCGGTGGTGGCGGTGAAGGCGGCCGGCGGCGACGACCACGGCGGGGACGGCGGAGCCTCGCCGGAGGCGGGGAGGATCTATAGCGTGTTGATCCCCCTGCCGGGGCTCGACGTCTCCGTTTGCGGGACCCAGGCCAGCTGGACCAGCCAGAACGTCGGCGCGGACGCGAACGGACGGTTCGACACCACCTGGGCCCCTAGTCAGCCCAACACGCTGCGCGTGGTCGGGACGGTGACGGACACCGCGTTCAACGCCGCGCTCACCTGCGTCTCGGGCAACGGCAGCGGCTCGCTCGCCGCGACCGGCAGCGGCGGGACCTATCAGGGAACGTTCAACTTCAACGCTCAGCGGGGCTCGATCACGGTCGTGCGCAGCCAGTAGGACCCGCGCCGGACGGGCGCACGGACCTACTCCGTCATGCGCTCCGACCGCTGCCGGATCCATTCCATCGTGAAGCTGCCGAGGAAGTAGCCGAGCACGAAGCTGCGGATCTTCGTCCAGGAGGGCTGCATGTACAGCTCGGCCAGCCACAGCGCACTGGTGGTGAGGATCGCCGTCAGGATGATCCGAAGGGGGGTCCGGCTGCGACCGCGTCGTTCTTCCATGCAATTAGATTAGGACAGCCGGCCTCCCCTGTGCGGGCCCCGGAAGCGAGTCTTCGGCCGAGCGGGGAGGGGGGCCTAACGGGCGGCGCGCCGCATGGGCGGCCAGGTGCGCACCGCGCCCGATCGCGCCGACCCCGCCGCCACCCAGTGATAGGGAGGGATGAGCCGGACGGCCAGGCGCGCGGCCACGTCGAGCGTCCGGTCGTCTTCCGCCTTGTTGAGGAAGACGCCGGCGCGGGCCCGAGAGGGAATGCGCGACGGGTAGCCGTCCTGGTGGCGGAGGGCGGTGGCCAGGCAGTCCTCGTCCACGGCCTCGCCCGCTTCGACCCCGGTCGCCGCGCGCACGAGCTCGACGCGGTGCACGCGCTCCTCGTCCAGCGGCTGCTCGAGGGCGTCCATCGCGCACATCACCACCACCAGGGTCGTCGAGGCGGGGATGACGGGCTCGTGGGGGGCCGGCACCTTGAGCGACCGGCCTCGCGCGCCGTCGGCCTCGACGAGCACCAGGTCGGCGAGCGGCGCGAGCATGTCCACGCGCGTGGGCGCGATCCCCTCGAGCTTGTCCGGACGCACGCGCCGGCCGATCAGCGTGGCCCGACCGTCGCGCGCCAGCGTCTCTCCGAGCGCCACCAGCGTGCCGGCGCCGTCCTCCTCGACGAGGACCGGCCCCGTGACCTCCGCTTCCAGCGTGCCCATGTGGGTGGTGGTGGTCACGAGCACGGTGAGCCCGCAGGCCCGCGCTTCCGACGCGATCCGGTACGCCAGCGTCGTCTTGCCCCCGGCGCCGACCACCGCCACCACGTCCCCGCGGACGATGCCGAGGGCCCGCAGGATCACTGGCCGGTGTAGGCGAGGACGAACAGACCGCCGGAGATGTCGCTGGCGACGATCAGGTTCGAGGCGGGAAAGATGTACGCCCCCCAGACCCCGTTGAAGCCGCCGGACGGGCCGGGATAGGTATCGTAGGAGCCGATCACGCGCGGCTGCTCGGGATTGCGGATGTCGAGCAGATACACGCCCTCGGTGTAGTGCGAGATCAGCAGCCGGTCGCCGTCGATGAGCACGTTGTGGGCGATGGCGGCCGGATTGCCGATGAACTGCGTCACCTTGCGCGGCGCGGTCGGCGTCGTCACGTCCCAGCCCTCCACGGGCATACCCGTGCGCTCGTCCGTCGTGAAGAGGTAACGGCCGTCCCGCGTGAGCCAAGAGTTGTGGGTGAACCGGCCTCCGGTCAGGAAGCGCGTGATCTCGCGGATGCGGCGCGGGTCCGTCACGTCCAGCAGCGCTTCGAACCCGTCGTTGATCGCGGACGCGAAGAGCACGTTGCCGCGCGCATAGGAGTCGTGGACGTAGAAGTCGGTGAACGCACCCACCTCGCTCGGGTCTTCCGGGTTCGACCCGATGTCGAGGATGCGCATCCCGCCCAGGCGGCCGTTGGTGCCGTTGGCGAAGAGGAGACCGCGCTCCTCGTCGATCCAGAGGCTGTGCGCGGAGCGCAGCGTCTTGCTCCAGCTCTGGATCTTCCGCGGATGGTCCGGGTCCTTCAGGCTGACGATGTCGATCCCGGAAGGCGCCTCCGTCGTGACGTACGCGTACTCGCCGTAGGTCCGGATCTCGCGCCACTGGCTGTCCAGGCCCGGGATGAGGGCGATGCTGCGCGGGCGCGCGGCGTCGGTGACCTCGACGATCGAGAGTCCCGTCGAGAGGCCGGTCAGGGCGAACCGGCGGCCCCCCGCCGTCGTGTACCCCCAGTTGCCGGCGGCGCTCAGCGCCGCCCCCTGGCCCGCGACCGGTTGGGCGGCGGCCGGAGCCTGGGCGAGGGTCGGGAGGTCCAGGTGGGAGAGGAGCGCCATGTTGAGGGCGCCCGCCGCGGGCGAGGGCGAGGCCACGGCGACGGTCGAAGGGGCGCCCGACGAATCCGAGCCGCAGCCGGAGAGGGCGAGCGGGAGCAGCGCGGCCGCCACCGCGGCCGCCCGGCGGCGCCGGCCTAGCGGCGGGAGGAAGCCGACGACGTGGGCACGCACTCGATTTCCTCGAGGAATCCCTTGATCATGACCGCCTTGATCCTCCCCGAGCGGGTGGACCCGTACTTCTTGCGGAAGGCCTTCAGCGGGATCACCGCCTTGGCCATGGCCTGGTGCCCGCCCGCGGAGCCGACGTCGCCGAAGAGCGACTTGACCACCGTCCCCGCCGCCTTCTGGTAGCCGGCATTGCGGACGGAGACCACGAGGTTGTCCCCCACCAGCCCACTGGCCGCCGACCATTCGGCCCCCTCGAGCTGGAGGCTCAGCTCGGCCATCTGCGGGATCACGTCTTCGCGTTCGACCGTGCCGAGGTGGACGTAGGCCAGGCCATGCGTGAGGTCCACTTCGCGCAGCGCGCGCCCGAAGGCCCGCAGCGCGCTCCGCGGCAGCTCCGGCTTCTCGATCCGGCGCAGGAGGTTCGTGTTCACGTGCGGGTAGAGATACGAGAAGGCCAGGATGTCGGCCTTCGAGGTCTCGCGGTCGAGGAAGAGGGTGTCGCTCTTGATGCCGTAGAGGAGCGCGGTGGCCAGGCGCTGCGGGATCACGACCTCGGCGGCCAGGCAGTACTCGGTGAGGATGGTCGAAGTCGCACCGTAGGACGACCGGATGTCGCGGAAGCGGGCGCTGTAGCCCTTCTGCTCCGGATGGTGGTCGATGACCACGTCGGGAGACTCGATCACGCCCTTGAGCACGTTGGGCTGGACGTCGAGGAGGGCCACGCGCTCGAAGCGCAGGAGGTCCGCGGGGCGGATCACCTCCAGGTCGATCTCGAGGAGGCTGAGCATCGCGACGTTCTCGGGACGCGTCACGCCCCCGAGAGTGACGATGGGCGCGGTCGCCCGATTGCGCCTGAGCACCTGGCGGAGGGCCAGGGCGCTGGCGATGCCGTCCGGATCGGGATCGGGCTGGAGGACGAGGGCGACGTTCTCCGCCGCGCCCAGCACGTCCCGCACCGCCTGCACGCGCTCCAGCGTCCGCAGGCGCGCGATCTCCGCCTCCAGCCGGTCGCCCACCATGTCCGCCCACGAGACCTTGCGCAGGTTCTCGCGCACGAGGTGATCCAGCTCGCCGTTGGTGGTGGTGACGAGGACCTTCACCTCCGGGCGGGACGACGAGAGCGCGTCCACCGCCTGCGCCGTGCGCTGGGGATCCTTGAAGCAGACCACCGCGACCGCGTCCCGGCCGGGGACCACGCCGCGGAACGTCTCGGGATCGCCCGGGTCTCCGTAAAAGGCGGCCCCGGACCCCTCCCAGGCCTCCCCGTTCTTCTTGCGGCCCGCCCAGCTCCAGACCTCCTCCTCCTGGAGGAAGGTCTCGGACACCATGCGGTGGAACAGGGAATCGTCGGAGACGAGGAGATAGATCATTCGGAGACGAGGAACCGGCTCATTCCGTCGGGGACCCGGGCTCCGTCAGGGGGGACGGCGGGCTTGACCGGCGCTGAGATCGTCAGGGGGTGCAGGGGCGAGAACGCCCCCACGGACTGCATACGCGTCGATTATGCGCCGGACGGCAACGAAGTCAAGGGGTACGGGGCAAGCCGAGGCCGGCCATCATCGACGCTAACACGCTCTTGGACAAAGGCTTGGGGATGAAGCCGTCGAACAATCGCGCCTGGTCCCCGAGTTCCACCTCGCCGGCGAGGACCAGGAGGGGGACCCGTTGGGTGACGGGGTTCGCTCGGATTCGCTCCGCGACCTCCTCCGCCCGCAGCTTGGGCAGGACGCGGTCCAGGACCACCGCCGCCGGCAGCAACCGGAGCGTGGCCTCGACGGCCTCGACCCCGTCGGAGGCCTCCTGCACGGCGAACCCCCGCTCGTCGGCGAGGCGCCGGACCTCGCGGCGCGTCTGCTCGTCGACCGCCGCCACCAGGATCATGGGCGGACGGGTCTGGGCGGCCGCGCCGAAGAGGGGCAAAGTGAAGGTGAAGACCGAGCCCTTCTCGGGCGCGGTCGTCACCTCCAGCCGGCCGCCGTGGGCGCGCACGATCCGGTCGCAGATGTAGAGGCCGAGCCCCGAGCCCTCGATGTCCGCGGTGCGGAGGTTGCGGATACGCGAGAACGGCCGGAAGAGCCGGTCCACGTCGCCTTCCGCGATGCCGATGCCCTCGTCGCGGACGCTCACGACCGCGCGCTCGCCGTCGCGCCGGATTTCCAGGTTCACGGCCCCGCCCGCGGGCGAGTACTTCACGGCGTTCGACACCAGGTTGTCGAGCACCTCGGCGAGGCGGTCGCGGTCGGCCCAGCAGGGAACCGGGTCCTCCGGGATCTCCGCCACCAGCGGATGCATCGCGCGCGCGGGCACGCGCCCCACCACTTCGCGCGCGACCGCGGAGAGGTCCACGATGCCGAAGTCGAACGGGAACTGCCCCGTCTCCAGGCGGTTCGTCTTGAGGGTCTTCTCGACCAGGTTCGCCATGTGGGTGGCGGCGTGGATGATCGAGCGCGCCTGCTCCAGGCGGTCCGCGCGCGGCGCATCCGGCCGCCATTCGAGCAGCTCGGCGTGGCCGAGCACGCCGGCCAGCGGCGCGCGGAAGTCGTGGGCCACGATGTTCACGAGCTCGCTCTTCATCCGGTCCAGCTCGACGAGCTTCGCGTTGGTGCGCTCGAGGGCCTGGTAGAGCTCGGCGTTGCGCATCATGATGCCGATCCCGTCCGCCAGCGTCTCCAGCGTGATGACCTCGCTGGGAGTGAACCCGCCCGGCGTCTCGCGCTCGACGTTGAGGACGGCCACCACCTCGTCGCCCCACAGGATGGGGACGGCGACCTCGCTGCGCGACGAGGTCACCAGGCCGACGTAATCGACGTCGGCGGCCACGTCGGAGACGTTCTGCGTCTTCTTCTCGCGATAGCTGCGCCCCACGATGCCCTCGTTCATCGCGAAGCGCCCGCTGAGCGACCGCCGGTCGCGCGTCGCCACCGCCGCGATGCGATAGGCACCGCCATCGGGGTCGGCCACGGTGATGGTGACGACCGGGTACTGGAACGCCTCGTGGATGCGGTTGACCGCGGTCTCCAGGATGCGCTCGGGCGAGAGGGTGCCGCTGATCTCGCGCATGACGGCGTTGACGACGGCGATCTGCTCGCTGCGCTCGCGCTCGGCGGCGAAGGCCATGGAGTTCGCGACCGCGATCGAGAGCTGGCCCGCGAAGCGCGTGAGGTACTCGAGGTCCTCCTGGACGAAGGGGAGCGCGCCCGGGCGGCGGGTGGCGTTGAGCACGCCGAACAGCGCGGGCTCGTCCTTCTCGTAGTACACGAGGGGCACGCACATCAGGCGGGCCACCGGATTGGGCCGCTCCACGAAGTCCGGGCGCTCGCCGGGGTCGTTGACCATCGCGGGCAGGCGGTCGAGCGCGACGCGGCCGGCCACTCCCTCCCCCATCCGGAAGATGGGCGACGCGTAGCGCTCGCCCGCGCTCTCGCGCGCCCAGGCCGCGAACACCTTCAGCCATCCGTCGGCGGGATCGAAGCGGAGGACGGAAGTGTGGTCGGCGTTGATCAGGCGTCCCGTCTCCTCGGCCGCCTTGATGAAGAGGGGCCGCAGGTCCCGCAGGGCCGTCGTCTCCAGGGCGAGGTCGTACAGGACGGCCATTTGCCGAGCCAGGCGCTCCGCTTCCGCCGTGCGCTGCGATTTCTGGATGGCCACCGCCATCTGGCCGGCGACGGCGGAGAGGAGGTTGAGCTCCTCCTCCGAGAAGAGCGAAGCCGCGAAGCGGACGACCTCGAGCACGCCCAGGACCTGCCCACCCGCCCGCACGGGCACGGCCAGCTCGCTGAAGCCTTCGCGCTCCGTGCCCTGAAGAGGCGAGGGACCACGTAGCGCGTATCCGAGCCAGGCCACGTCCACGGGAAGGTGCGCCGGCCGCTCGCCGGCCGCCGCTTCGAGACGCAAGCGCTCGCCATCCCCGTCCACGGCGTGGAAGGCCACCCGGTCGTACCCGAGATCGGTGCGGGTCCGGTTGACCGCGAGCATGATGAGCTCCGGGCGGCTCCCCACCGCCGCCATGTCGCCCACCAGGGTGGCCACGCGCTCGAGGCGCCCGGCGTGGCGGCGCTGGGCGTCGAAGACGCGCCGGCTGCGCAGGAAGGACGCGGCGGGGCCAGCGAAGATGCTGAGGAGCTGCGCGTCGGATTCCGTGAAGCCGCCCGGCTTGTTGACGGCGACGATCAGGCCGAGCACCTCGCTCTCCGAGATCATGGGCACGAGCACCATGGAGTCCGCGCCCGCCGCTTGCACGACCTCCTTCACCAGGCGTGGGTCCTGCCGCGCGCGATTGCTCAGGTAGGGACGCCCGGAGCGGAAGTCCCACAGGCTCCGATACTCGGGCCTCACGACGTAGCGGACCCTCTTCGCGACGTCGTCCGCCATGCCGTGAACGGGCAGGGCCGCGGCCATGGTGTGGGTCACCGGCTCGTAGAGGGCGATGAAGCAGATGGGCGCGCCGATGAGGCTGGCCAGCCGCCCCGTGACCATCCGGTGGAACTCGGCCGGCTCGGCGATGAGCGACCAGTCGCGGCCGATCTCGTGCAGCAGGGCCAGCGAGCGCGCGCGTTCCTGCGCCTCGCGCCGGCTGCGGTCGCTCTCGTCGTGCAGCGACTTCAGGCGCAGGAAGGCCTTGACCTTGAGGACGAGCTGCGGCGTGTCGATCGGCTTTTGCAGGAAGTCGTCCGCGCCCGCGTCGTAACCCTTGCGCACGGACGTGGGGTCGCCGAACGCGGTCAGCATGATGATGGGCAGGGCGAGGCCGTGGGACTCGCGGATCCGCACGCAGGTGTCGAAGCCGTTGAGGCCGGGCATGCGCACGTCGAGCAGCACGAGGTCGTACGTCGCCTTGCCCAGCATCTCGAGCGCTTCCTCGCCCGACTCTGCACGGGTTCCCTGGAAGCCGTTCTGCGAGAGCACGTCGAGCAGGGTCCGTCCGACGTGGGAATCGTCGTCGACGACGAGGATGCGCGCGGGATTGGCGGGGGCAGAGCCGAGGTCGGCGGCCCCTGGGAAACCCATTGAGAAGTCGGCGGACCTTACGTCGGACATAGGGACAGGCCCCGGCGCCGACAAATACCCGTCCCTGCGGCCAGGGAGGGCTGGCGGCCTGCGAAGTCTATAGCACGCCGCCTGCCCTCGTCGAATGAGTCAGGCGGAGCGGCGGCGGGACAACCCGATCAGACGATGCCCGATTCGCGCAGACCCGCCACCTCGCCCGCCCCGAGACCCAGTCTCTCGGATAGGACCTCTTCCGTGTGCTCGCCCAGCGCGGGCGGCGGACGGCGGCTCGACCGGCCGGCATCGCTCAGATGGATGGGGCTGCCCACGTATCGCCCCGCGCCCGCCACCGGATGCTCGATGTCGACGAGCAGTCCCCGCGCCGCCACTTGCGGCAACTCGAGCGCTTCGGCGACGGTGCGCACGCGGCCACAGGGGATGCCCGCACCTTCCCAGTCGGACAGCCATTCGTCGACCTTGCGCTGCCGGAGGCGCGCGGCCAGATGCGCGCGCAGCGCGGCGTAGTTGGAGACGCGGACCGCGTTCGTGCGGAAACGGGAGTCCTCGGCCAGCTCCGGCTCCCCCATCGAGCCGCAGAACGAACGCCAGAGGCTTTCGCTGCCGACGGCGAGCACCACCGGCCCATCGGCGGCCTCGAACGTCTCGTAGGGGGCGAGGCTCGGGTGGCGGTTGCCGAGGCGGCCGGGCACCTTCCCGGTGAGAAGGTAGGTCGAGGCGTGATACGCGAACGTCGGCAGCAGGCTCTCCAGCAGCGACACGTCCACGCGCCCGCCTTCTCCTGTGCGCTGCCGGCGCAACAGCGCGAGGACGATGCCCTGGAAGGCGGTCATTCCCGCCAGCACATCCGCGATGGAGGCGCCGACGCGGAAGGGCGGGCCGTCCGGCGAACCGGTCATACTCATGAGGCCGCCTTCGCCCTGGATCACCGCGTCGTAGCCGGGACGCCCGCCCCAGGGACCGTCGGGTCCGTACCCCGAGACCGAGGCATACACGATGCGCGCGTTGCGGCGATGGACCTCGTCGTACGAGAACCCCAGCCGGTCGAGGGCGCCGGGCCGGAAGTTCTCGATCAGTACGTCCGCCGTCTCCAGCAGTCTCCAGAGGATCTCGCGGCCGCCCGGATCCTTGAGATTCAAGGTGATTCCGCGCTTGCCCCGGTTGACGGAGAGGAAATAGACGGCCTGTCCGTTCACGAAGGGTGGGCCCCATCCCCGCGTATCGTCGCCCCGGCCGGGCTCTTCGATCTTGACGACGTCAGCTCCCGCATCCGCCAGCGCCTGGGTGCAGTAGGGGCCGGCGAGGATACGAGTGAGGTCGATGACGCGGATGCCGTCGAGGGGGTCGATCATCGCCGCGGATCGTATCGCGCCCGAGGCGGCTCAGCGGGGCGGGCGGGCGGCGGGCATCGGGGAGGCGGAGCTTGCGGGCGCGAGATCCCCCTCGCGGACCACGACGTCGCCGTACTTCGAGTAATACGAGAGCTCGCGCCGATAACAGCGACGCTGCTCGAGGTCGAAGGCCACGCAGGAGTCGATCGGCCGGCTGTAGATGTGGAGCGAGACCACGGGCTCGCGCCCCTGGACCACCACCTGGTGGATGGTCTGGACCTTATCCACCGTGTTCACGGCGCCCCCCGGGTAGCACTCCTGCACTTCGCGCCGGTCGATGTCGAGCTCGGTGGCCCCGGCCAGGCAGTCCAGGCCGGCGACGTTCTGATTGTCGGCCGCGTTGCACCCGAGATACTTGTAGTTGACGACGGCCAGATGGCCCTGCTGGACGGCCATCCATCCGAGCTGGCCGTTATGGGTATGGATCACGGTGCGCTGGCCCGGCTTCCAGCACACGGCCATGAGCTCGATCGCCTCGTCGCGGAAGATGAGGTTTCGCGTGTACATGTCGTCGCGGAAGTGGACGTAGCGGTCCAGCGTCCCGGGATCGACCGCCGTCTCCAGGCAGAACTCGAGCACGCGGTCGCGGGTGATGGGCTCTCGCTCGAACGATTTCAGGTGGTCGACGTACTCGCCGACGGGCAGGAGCTTCTGGCCCATGTCTTTGTCTACGGCCAGTGTGTGCCCCCGCCCGCGGCCCTGTCAACGGCATTCCCGGCGGCCCTTGCATCGCGGCCGCGTCCTACCGTACCCTGATCCTCGACCGTACGCATCGAGTCGAAGCGGGATCGGGGCGCCATGCCCTGACCGGGCAAAGGCGACCCCGCCACGGGGGAATCTGATATGGGAGTCGCCGGCGCGGACGTACTCCTCGGCCTCATCAAGCAGAAGCAGGACCTCCAGGGATATCGCGAGCGGCATTGGACGGGCACGCTCGCCGACTACATGGAGGTCGTCATGGCGAACCCGCGGGTGGCGCGCAACGCCTACCAGCGGCTCTACGACATGATCCTCTCGCACGGGGTGACGGAGTACACGCGCCAGCACGAGCGCTACGCGCACTATCGCCTCTTCGACGATCCCGTCGACAACGGACGTGACGCGGTGTTCGGCCTGGACGCCCCTCTCATGCGGCTCGTCCACAACATCAAGTCGGCCGCCTTCGGCTACGGCACCGAGAAGCGCATCCTGCTCCTGCACGGTCCGGTCGGCTCGTCGAAGTCCACCATCGCCCGCCTCCTCAAGAAGGGGACCGAGCAGTACTCGGGCCAGCCCGAGGGCGCCCTCTACACCTTCGGATGGAAGCCGGACCTCAACGCCATCGGGCAAGAGACCGTGCAGTGGTGCCCGATGCACGAGGATCCGCTGCACCTGATCCCGCTGGAGAGCCAGGACGCCGTGTACGCCGAGATCAACCGTCGGCTCTCTCCCCGCGACTACCGCATCGTCAACACGGGCAGCCTGTGCCCGTTCTGCCGGAAGACGTTCCAGGACTTCCTCACCCAGTACGAGGGGAGCTGGGAGAAGCTCATCCGGCACGTGGTCGTGAAGCGGCTCATCCTCTCCGAGAAGGACCGCGTCGGCATCGGCACCTTCCAGCCCAAGGACGAGAAGAACCAGGACTCGACGGAGCTGACGGGCGACCTCAACTACCGGAAGATCGCGGAGTACGGCTCGGACTCGGACCCGCGCGCCTTCAACTTCGACGGCGAGCTCAACATCGCGAACCGCGGGATGATCGAGTTCATCGAGATCCTGAAGCTGGACGTCGCCTTCCTCTACGACCTGCTGGGGGCGTCGCAGGAGCACAAGATCAAGCCCAAGAAGTTCCCGCAGACGGACATCGACGAGGTCATCTGCGGGCACACGAACGAGCCCGAATACCGGAAGCTGCAGAACAACGAGCTGATGGAAGCGTTCCGCGACCGCACGGTCAAGATCGACATCCCCTACAACACGGCCTGGCAGGACGAGGTCAAGATCTACGCCCGCGACTTCAACGACCGCCAGATCACGGGCAAGCACATCGCGCCCCACACCATCGAGATGGGCGCCATGTGGGCGGTGCTGACGCGCCTCGAAGAGCCCAAGAAGGCGCAGATCACGCTCATGCAGAAGCTGAAGCTGTACGGCGGCAAGAGCCTGCCCGGCTTCACGGAGGACAACGTCAAGGAGTTCCGCGAGGAGTCGCCGCGCGAGGGCATGGACGGGATCTCTCCGCGCTACATCCAGGACAAGATCTCGAACGCGATCGTGCGCGACGACACCGGCACCTGCGTGAACCCGTTCATGGTCCTGAACGAGCTCGAGTCCGGCCTGCACCACCACAGCCTCATCACCCGCGAGGAGATCCGCAAGCGTTACCGCGAGCTGCTCTCGATGGTGAAGCAGGAGTACGAGGACGTGGTGAAGAACGAGGTGCAGAAGGCCATCTCCGCGGACGAGGAGGCCATCGGACGCCTCTGCGGCAACTACGTCGACAACATCAAGGCCTACACCTTCCGGGAGAAGGTCCGCAACAAGTTCACGGGGCAGGAGGACGACCCCGACGAGCGGCTCATGCGCTCGATCGAGGAGAAGATCGACATCTCGGAGAGCCGGAAGGACGACTTCCGCCGCGAGATCATGAACTACATCGCCGCCCTCGCCCTGGAAGGCAAGCAGTTCGACTATCGGACCAACGAGCGCCTGCAGAAGGCGCTGGAGCTGAAGCTCTTCGAGGACCAGAAGGATTCGATCAAGCTCACGTCACTCGTCTCGAGCGTAGTGGACAAGGACACCCAGGAGAAGATCGACATCGTGAAGGGCCGCCTCATCAAGAACTACGGCTACTGCGACGTCTGCTCGGTGGACATCCTCAATTACGTGGCGTCGATCTTCGCCCGCGGCGACAGCAAGCAGAGATAAGCCGCCGCGCCGGAATTCCGGCCGTTTTCGTTCCGGAACGAAAACGCGTCCGTTCCGACACGGTCCGTCACGTCACCGCGACTCCCCCATACTCGCGCGCGGGCCCGAAGAACAAGTCCGCCTCGTAGCCGTTGTGGGCGTGGCACCGCAGCGTGATGTTGTCCACCGTGGACGGACCGCCGGCGGCGTAGGGCCGGATGTGATGGAACTCGACGAAAGCCCGCTCTCCGCAACGATGGCCGTCCGGCCCCACGTACGCGCAGCGGCCGAGGTCACGGATGTGGACCGCGCGCTTGACCTCCGCCGGAACGTTACGGGAGTCGTCCGCCTGCCCCCGGCTGGCCCGCGGCCGGTCGGTGGAGGAGTACCTCTCCCGCACCAGCTCCGTCACGAGCACGTCCAGGGCGCGCTCGAAGATCTGCGCGGGGTCGCCGCTGGGAATGATGTGGCGAAGCAGGTCCTGCGCGAGCTGAAGCTTCTCGCACGTCGCGGCGCTGGCGGTGAAGGTGATCCGGTAGCGGCCGGGCGACAGGGAGTGCACGATCGAGAAGGGCACGTCCGCCTGCGGGAACCGCTGCGCCACCAGCTCCTGAAGGTCACGTTTGCGCTTGCCGCAGGCGGCCATCAGCAACTCGCGGTGGTTGCCGAACGTCAGGTGCGGGGCGAGGAGCCGTACCGTGGTCAGGTTGATCTGGCCGGAGGCCAGAAGGGTGAGCAGGGTGGGGTAGCGTCGCACGAGCTTCGCCGCCTTGACCCGATCGTAGGCCTCGCTCTCCGAGAGGTGGAGCACCTCCAGGCAATACGTGTAGAGCGAGGAGAAGCCCGCGCGCTGGTGAAGCCGGCGCGCGTGCAGCTCGGCCAGGTGCGCGATCAGCGAAACGGTGGCGTCACGCTGGCCGGTGGCCAGACGCGACACCTCGGCGAGGAGGTCCCGATCGGAAAGGTGCGACAGGGCCGCGGTGCTCATGCTCTTGCCTCAGGTGACGGGCAATTCGAGGATCCCGCAAGCCCTCCCCTTCGCTGTCTTTTGCGAGGTCGCGCTCGTCGTCTCCGCCATTCTCGGATCGGCCGGGGTCATCCCGGGTCCGGGGGACGCGATCAGTACGTCAGGCCGAACCCATAGGGGAACTGCGGGTCGTAGCTCGCGTCGCCCACATTGATCGGGATCTGCGCCATCGAGCGCGGCCAGGTGACGGAGAGCTTGCCCGTGGGCTTGTAGTCGCCGAAGAGCACGTCGGCCACGCCCTGCCCCTCCGTGCCCGGCAGCCAGGCCGCCACCAGGGCGTCCGCTTGCGCCAGCGCGTCGCCGAGGATCAGGGGACGCCCCGAAACCACCACCACCACCACGGGGATCCCCGCCTTCTTGACGTTCGTGATCGCGGCCAGGTCCTCGTTGTCCAGGGAAAGGTCCTCGCGATCACCCTTGAACTCCGCGTACGGCGTCTCGCCCACCACCACGACGCCGACGTCCGCGCCCGCGGCGCCCGAGCCATCCTTCGAGAAGGTCACCTCGCCGCCCTTCGCCGCCGCCTTCAGCGCGGCGAGGATGGTCGTGCCCCCCGGCACGATGGGGCCGCTCTTGCCCTGCCAGTCGATCGTCCAGCCACCGGACTGGTTGCCGATGTCGTCCGCGTTCTTCCCCGCCACCACGATCCGCTTGGCCGTTTTCGAGAGGGGAAGCGTCTTCTTGTCGTTCTTCAACAGCACCAGCGATTCGCGCACGGCGCGCCGCGCGACTTCGCGATGCGCGGGCGATCCGAAGCGCGCCTGCAGCGAACGGTCGGCCAGCGGCGAGCGCCCGGCGTCCATCAGTCCCAGGGCGAACTTCACGCGCAGGATGCGCAGCACCGCGTCGTCGATGCGTGACATCGGGACCTCGCCCTTCTCCGCGAGGTCCTTGAGGGCGGCGTAGAACTCCTTGTACTTCTCCGGGACCATCACCATGTCCATGCCGGCGTTGATCGACTGCTTGACCTGGGCCCGCCGGTCGCCGGGGAGCTGGTCGAGGGCGTTGTAGTCGGAGATCAGGAAGCCCTCGAAGCCGAGCTCGGTCTTCAGGAGGTCCGTGAGGAGCCGCTTGCTGCCGGACACCCTCTCGCCGTTCCAGCGGTTGTACGAGGGCATGATCGAGCCGACACCGGCGGCGATGGCCGCCGGGTAGCCGGCCAGGTGGATCCGCCGCAGCTCCGCCTCGCTCAGGCGGGTGTCGCCCTGGTCGAGACGGGCGCCCTGGGCGGCGAGGTGCGGCGAGGAGTTCCAGGACGTCCCGCCGTCCCCGACGTAGTGCTTGGCGCAGGCGAGCACGCGCAGCGGGTCCTTGAGGTCCGCGCCCTGGAGCCCGCGCACGGCCGCCGCCCCCAGCTCCGCGACCAGGGCCGGGTCTTCCGAGAAGCTCTCGTAGCTCCGGCCCCAGCGTTCGTCGCGCGCCACCGCCACGCACGGCGCGAACGCCCATTGGATTCCGGTGGCCCGCACCTCCTCGGCCGCGATGCGCCCGATCTCCTCCACCAGCTTCGCGTCGCGGGTGGCACCCAGGCCGACGTTGTGCGGGAAGACGACGGCGCCGAGCACGTTGTTGTGGCCGTGGACGGCGTCCACCCCGTAGAGGATCGGGATCTTGAGACGCGTCTGCACCGCGACCTTCTGGTAGCCGTCATACATGTCGGTCCAGGCCTGCAGGCTGTTGCCCGCCTTGGGATCCGACGAGCCGCCGGAGAGGAGCGAGCCCAGGAAGTAGGTCTGGATGTCCTTCACGTCGGAGAGCTTCTCCTGCTCCGCCTGCGTCATCTGGCCGACCTTCTCCTCGAGCGTCATCTTCGCCAGGAGCGCCTTGGCCTCCGCGTCGTGGGCGGAGAGCTTGGGCCGGGCCACCGGCGGCGCGGCCGCCGTCGACGAGGCGAGGAGTCCGGCGACGGCGAGAAGGCCCACGGCTCCGAGGGCGGCTGACCAGATTCTCATGAAACCTCCAGGCGCGAAGGCTACCCCAGGATGCGCCGTCCGTCGCGTCGGGCGCGGGCGCCCCGCCGGAGATAGAATCCGGCCTTGCCCCAAGAAACTCTCGTGCTCGCGCACGGGGCCGTGACCGCGCACGTCGTGCCCGGGCGAGGCGGCCTGGTCACCGCGCTGGAGGTCGAGGGTCGCGACGTGCTGTTCCTGGACCGCGCCACCCTCGAGGATCCGGCCAAGAACGTCCGCGGCGGCATTCCCATCCTCTTTCCGTTCGCGGGAAAGTTGGAGGACGAACGGTTCCGGCCCGCGGACACGCGCATGACGCAGCACGGCTTCGGTCGCAACAAGGCATGGGCCGTGCGCGAGCAGCGCGCGGACGGCGTGCGGCTCGGCCTCGTCCAGGACGACGAGTCGCGGGCCAAGTACCCGTATGACTACGACGTCGAGTACGGCGTGCACCTCCTCCCCCGCGGCCTCCAGGTCGAGCTGCTCGTGCACAACAAGGGGATCCCGCCGTTGCCCGTCTCTCCGGGATGGCATCCGTACTTCCGCTGTCCGGCCGGGCGCAAGGCGGAGGTGACGACGGACGTGCCGGGGCTGCGCCCCGCCCACCAGTTCACGGACGCGCGGGAGTTCGATTTCGGTCTCGAGGCCCCCGTGAGCGGCCGCGCCCGGTTCGACCTGCCCGGCCTCGGCGGGCTGCGCCTCTCCTTCTCCCCGACCATGCGCCACCTGCAGCTGTGGTCGCAGCCCGGCCGCGACTTCGTCTGCCTGGAGCCGTTCTACGGCCCCAACAACACGGTGAACACCGATCGGAGGCTGGACGTGCCGCCCGGCCAGGCGCGTGACTTCTGGATGCGGATCGAGGTCGAACCATGATGAACGACACGGAACTGGCCGCGCTGCGGCCGCTGGCCCGTCGCTTCACGAACCCCGACGCCGCCCTGGCCGAAATCGCGCGGCTGAGCGCCGAGCTCACGCTGCCCAAGGGGGCGGTGCACGTGGTGAGCGACGTCCACGGCGAGGACGTGAAGCTGCGCCACGTCGTGAACAACGCCTCGGGGACGCTGCGGCCGCTCGTGGAGAGCCTCTTCGGCCAGCGGATGTCGAAGGCCGAGCTGCAGGACCTGCTCGCCCTCATCTTCTATCCGCGGGAGATGCTGGAGCGCCTGCAGCCGGAGCTGACCGACCCCGCCCGGAGGCAGGCCTTCGCCCAGCGCGTCCTGCCGGACCTCTTCACCGTCGTCCGCGCCCTCGCCTCCCGGTATCCGGTGGCCCACCTGAGCCGCCTGCTCCCCCCCGAATACGCCGACCTCCTCCGTGAGCTGCTGCACGACCCCGCGCGTGGGCCGGAGTACGTCCGCGCCCTCATCGAGCCGCTGGTGCGCGCGGGCCGGGACCAGCACCTGATCCGGCTGATCGTCCGCCTCGTGCGAGACCTCGCGGTGTCGGAGCTGATCGTGGCCGGCGATTGCGTGGACCGCGGGCCGAGGGGCGACCGCGTCATCGAGTACCTCCGCCACCAGCCCAGCGTCTCCTTCACCTGGGGGAACCACGACGCGGCCTGGATCGGTGCCGCCCTGGGCCAGGAGGCGCTCATCGCGCACGTGCTGCGCATCTCGATCCGCTACCGCCGGCTCTCGCAGCTGGAGGAGGGCTACGGCATCACCCTGCAGCCCCTCGAGCACCTCGTGCGCACCGTATACAAGGACGACCCCGCGCCGTCCTTCATCCCCAAGGGCACGGGCCTACGCGAGACCGAGACGATGGCGCGCATGCAGAAGGCGGCCGCCGTCATGCAGTGGAAGCTCGAGGGGCAGACGATCGCTCGCAACCCGGGCTGGCAGATGGAGCACCGGCGGCTGATGCGCCGGCTCGACCCCGCCGCGGGCACGGTGGAGATCGACGGCAAGGTCCACGCGCTGCGCGACCGGAGCTTCCCCACTTTCGACCCCGCGCATCCGGAGGAGCTCTCCGCCGACGAGCGAAAGTGCATGGACCGACTCCGCCGCTCGTTCCTGGCCAGCCCGCAGCTCTGGCAGCACGTGAAGTTCCTGGTGGACCGCGGGTCGATGTGGCTGCGCCGGGACGATCACCTCATCTTCCATGGATGCGTCCCCGTGGACGAGGAGGGTCGCTTCCTGTCCATGACCGTGGACGGCGAGCCCCGCGCGGGCCGCCCGCTGTTCGACGCCCTCGAGCGCGTGGTCGTGCGCAGCCTCGACGGGCACGCCACCCCGGACCTCGACCTGCTGTGGTACCTGTGGAGCGGGCCCCTCGCGCCCACCTTCGGCAAGGACCGCATCACGACCTTCGAGCGCGACCTGGTCGCCGACCCCGAGACCCACCACGAGACCAAGAACCCCTACTTCAAGCTGATCCACGAGGCCGCGTTCTGCGAGCGCATCCTCCGCGAGTTCGGCTGCGATCCGGCGCGGGGCCTGATCGTCAACGGCCACGTGCCGGTCAAGATCGACAAGGGCGAGGACCCCCTCAAGCGCAGCGGCAAGGCCATCACCATCGACGGCGCGTTCTCGCAGGCCTACGGGGACCACGGGTACACGCTGGTGCTGGAGGCGGACCGCACCTTCATCGGCCGGCACCATCACTTCGACTCCGTGGACGCGGCCGTGCGCGAGGGCGTCGACATCATCCCGACCATCGCCGTGGTGCGCGAATGGGAACGGCCGCGGCGCGTCGCGGACACGGAGCGGGGCATGGAGATCCGGGCGGAAATCGGGCTCCTCGAAGGCCTGGTCGCCGCCTACCGCACGAACGCCATGCGCGAGGGCCCGCCCCCCAGCGGCCCCGCTTGACAAGGGCCGGCGCAGCTGCCTAGAATTCGGGCACTTCGATGATCTCGGTGGGGCGCATCCGGTCGCAGGTTTCCGCGAACGGTTTCGTGTCCCTTTTCCTGCTGGTCGTCGTCCTGGTCCTGATTACCCCGCTCGGGGGATCTGGGATCTAGACAGCAGCAAGTCGAGATCGACAGAGACCCCCGAGGGAAGCCTCGGGGGTTTTGTTTTTGGGGGTGCTTGTGAACCTGACCGGCGCGCAGATCCTGTGGGAATGCCTGGTGCGCGAGGGCGTCGACACCGTCTTCGGATACCCGGGCGGCGCCATTCTTCCCGCCTACGACGCGCTGCTGCAGTTCCCGATCCGGCACGTCCTGGTCCGGCATGAGCAGGGGGCGGCCCACATGGCGGACGGGTACGCGCGGGCCAGCGGCCGCGTCGGGGTGGCCGTCGCCACCTCCGGACCGGGGGCGACGAACCTCACCACGGGCATCGCCACCGCGATGATGGACTCGATCCCCACCGTGTTCATCACCGGCCAGGTTCCTTCCAAGGTCCTGGGGAGCGACGCCTTCCAGGAGACGGACGTCACCGGCATCACCCTGCCCATCACCAAGCACAACGTGCTGGTGACGGAGGCGAAGGACATCGCGCACTCGGTGCGGGAGGCCTTCGCCATCGCGCGGCACGGCCGCCCCGGCCCCGTCCTCGTGGACATCTGCAAGGACGCGCAGCAGGCGCAGACGGAGTTCGTATGGCCGGAGACGGTCGAGCTGCCGGGCGACAAGCAGGTGCCGATGGTGCGCTGGGAGGACCTGGCCAAGGCGGCCGAGCTGATCGCGCGCGCGCAGCGGCCGCTCATCCTGGCCGGGCACGGCGTGATGCGCTCCGGAGCCTCCGCTGCCCTCCAGGCCTACGCCGAGAAGACGGACACGCCGGTGGCCCTGACCCTGCTCGGGCTGGGCGGCTTCCCCGCCAGCCACCCGCTGTGCCTGGGCATGATGGGCATGCACGGCGAGGCCTACGTCAACACGGCCATCCAGGAGGCGGACCTCCTTCTCGCCTTCGGGATGCGCTTCGACGATCGCGTGACGGGCAAGCTCGCGACCTACGCCCAGCACTCGAAGAAGATCCACGTCGAGATCGATCCCAGCGAGATCGGCAAGAACGTGCCCGTGGACGTCGGCATCGTGGGCGACCTGCGGGGGGTGATCGAGGCCCTGCTCCCGCACGTTCCGTCCAAGCGGCACGAGGCCTGGCGCAGCCGCATCCTGAGCGGCCAGAACGAGACCCGGACCCGGGACATCGTGCACCAGCCGGACAACGGCCACCTCTACGCCGCGCACGTGATGCACGACCTCTGGACGGCCACCGAGGGCGGCGCGGTGGTGGTGACCGACGTCGGCCAGCATCAGATGTGGGAAGCGCAGTACTACCGTCACGAGAAGCCGCGCACGCTCATCACGTCGGGCGGCCTGGGCACCATGGGATTCGCGCTGCCCGCGGCCATCGGAGCCAAGATGGCGCGGCCGGACGCGGAGGTGTGGGTGATCGCCGGCGACGGCGGCTTCCAGATGACGCAGTGCGAGCTGGCCACCATGCAGCAGGAGAAGCTGGACATCAAGATCGCGGTCGTGAACAACGGCTACCTGGGGATGGTCCGGCAGTGGCAGGAGTTCTTCTACGACAAGCGCTACGCCTCCACGCCGATGCTGTCCCCCGATTTCGTGAAGCTGGCCGAGGCCTACGGCATCGCCGGCCATCGCGTCACGACGCGGGCGGAAATCGCGTCGACCGTCCAGGCCGTGCGGTCCTCCGGCGAGCCCGCGCTCATCGACTTCCGGGTCGAGAAGGAAGAGGCGGTTTATCCGATGGTGCCGGCGGGGGCGGATCTGGACGCGATGATCCGGCGGCCGGCCTCGGAAGAGGGGGTCACGGCATGAAGCACACCCTGGTCGCGCGCGTTCTCGACGAGCCCGGCGTCCTCAATCGGGTGGCCAGCCTGTTCCGGCGGCGCGCCTTCAACATCGACAGCCTGACCGTCGGGCACAGCGAGGCCTCCGGCGTCTCCCGCATGACGATCGTGGTCGACACGCGGCGCACGCCGGCGGCCCTGGTGGCGGAGAACCTGCGCAAGCTGATCCCGGTCCTCGACGTCGAGGACGTGACCCATCGGCCCACGGTGTCGCGCGACCTCGCCCTGGTGCGCGTGCGCTGCGCGCCCGGCGAGCGCTCACAGATGGCGGACCTCGTCGCGATCTTCCGCGGCAAGATCGTGGACGTGGCCCCGGAGTCCGTGATCGTCGAAGTCACCGGCGACGAAGGCAAGGTGGACGGCCTGGTGGACCTGCTGCGCGAGCGCGGGATCCTGGAGATGGTACGGACGGGCAAGGTGGCCCTGGTGCGCGGAAGCAAGGCGGACGTGAAGACGCGCGCGGCGGACATGGAAGAGAGAACGAACGGCGGCGGCGCCCAACCGACCGCCTGAGACGCGAGAGGACACGTAGAGCACGGCGGCGCCGCGCAGCGGCGGTGACGGGCGAGGGGGGTTTCAGGGGGGGTCGCGAACGCCCATCTGGCCCTGCGTGAGTGCCCCCCCTGAGATAAAAGGAGAAACAATGGCGCGGATCTACTACGACAACGACGCGGACCTCAAGAACCTGAAGGGGCGGAAGGTCGCCATCCTCGGGTACGGCAGCCAGGGGCACGCCCACGCGCTCAACCTGCGCGACAGTGGCGTGGACGTGGTGGTCGGGTTGCCGGAGGGCAGCCGCTCGCGCGCGAAGGCCCAGGCGGACGGCGTCACCGTGCTCACGCCCTCCCCGGCGGCGGAGGCCGCGGACATCATCATGATCCTGACCCCCGACACGGGGCAGGCCAGGCTGTACCGCGAGTCCGTCGAGAAGAACCTCAAGCCCGGCAAGACCCTGATGTTCGCCCACGGCTTCAACATCCGCTTCGGCACCATCGTCCCGCCCGCGGGCGTCGACGTGTCGATGATCGCCCCCAAGGCGCCGGGGCACCGCGTGCGCGAGGTCTTCAAGGAAGGCCAGGGCACGCCCGCGCTGCTCGCCGTCCACAACGACGCCAGCGGCCACGCGCACGAGACCGCGCTGGCCTACGCCAAGGGGCTCGGCTGCACGCGCGCCGGGGTCATCGAGACGACGTTCTCGGAGGAGACGGAGACCGACCTGTTCGGGGAGCAGGCGGTCCTGTGTGGCGGCGTCTCCGCCCTGGTCAAGGCCGGGTTCGAGACCCTGACCAAGGCCGGCTATCAGCCGGAGATCGCCTACTTCGAGTGCATGCACGAGCTGAAGCTGATCGTGGACCTCATGTACCGCGGCGGCCTGTCCTACATGCGCTACTCGATCTCGGACACGGCCGAGCACGGAGACTATACGGGCGGCGACCGCCTGGTGACGGACGCGACGCGCAAGGAAATGGGACGGATGCTCGAGGAGATCCGCTCCGGCGCCTATGCCAAGCGCTGGATCGCCGAGAACGAAGCCGGCCGGCCCTGGTTCGACGCGCGGCGCAAGCAGGAGCGCTCGCAGCCGATCGAGGAAGTCGGGGCGAAGCTGCGCGCGATGATCCCGTTCCTCGATTCCGTCGTGGTCACGCCGGAGGGCGACGTGAAGTCCGCGGCGGCGGCCAAGGCGCCGGAGAAGAAGGCGGCGTCGGCACGATAGGCGGTCCTTCGGGACGACGGGGCGTGGGCCGGCTAGCGGCCTCGGGTGTACCAGATCGAGCCGGGCGTCTGGTAGTTGAGGCCCTCGCCCCACACGGCGTGGGTGTCGCCGCGGTCATCGATGTCCATCTCGAAGTAGTCGCCGAACGGATAGGAGAAGCCGCCGGGCTGGACGTAGCTCAGCCCGCCTACGTAGGTGGATAGATCGGTTTCCGCCGACCACGTGGCGCCGCCGCTCGTCGAGCTGCGGTAGTAGGTGTTCCAGAGGGATCCGCCGCGGGCATCCATCCACGCGATGCGCACGTCTCCCGCGTTGCCGGCGACGAGGGCCGGGAAGGCATGGGCGCTGCCCGGCGGCGCGCTCGAGACGTCCGCCTTCGCGGACCAGCTCGCGGCGCCGTCCGTCGATCGCGCGAAATAGATCCGCTCGGGCCCGAAGTCCGTTGTCCCCATGTTCCAGAGCGCGTACAGCGTCCCCGCCTCGTCGCCGGCCATGGTGATCTGGGCGCCGAGGTAGGCCCAGCCGCACTGGTAGGCCGAGCAGTCCGGGGGCGCGCCGGAGACGTCCACGACGGTGTTCGTCCACGTCGTGCCGCCGTCGGCGGACCGGCTCACGTAGAGGTTCACCGGCCCCTTGGCCCCGCCGTTCTGCGTGTAGCCGGCCCAGGAGAAGTAGACGTTTCCCGCGGGGTCCACGACGCCGCCGCCGGCCAGGGACCAGCCGAGCTTGCCGTTGAGGTTGACGTTCGAGGCCGCGAACGTCCGGCCGCCGTCGTGCGACGAAGCCACCCAGACCTTCTGCACGTGGTTGAATCCGACGTAGACGTGTGGGCCGCGGACGGCAAGGATCGGCTTGTCCGTGCCCGCGTTGGTACGATCGGCCAACACCACCGACCACGTCCGGCCCAGGTCGTCCGATCGAGCCACGACGGTGTCGCTTTTGCGGTTCTGCAGCCAGGCCGCGTACACGGTGCGGCCGTCCACGGGGTCCACGGCGATCTGCGCATCCCATTGGCCCGTGCCCGGAGGCGCGATCTGCCGCGGCGCCTCCCACGTCGTCCCGCGATCGCGACTCACCTGGAGGATCATCGTGGGGCTGGGGCAGGTCGGGCATCCCGGCACGCCCAGGTACTGGGGATACAGCACGTAGATGGTCCCGTGACTGTCGGCGGCGATGGCCGGCTCCCACTGGTCGCCGGCGGTGAAGCCCCGACGGCTCTGCGGCGCGAATCCGGTCGCCGGCATCCGCGGGGCCATGGTGCTCTCGGCCACGCTCGCGGAGACCACGTCGGCCAGGACCTTCCCGCAGCTGATCTTTCCCTTCTTGACCGGCGCGCGCGCGGCCACGAACGGTATCGCCGCCACCAGTACGGCAAGGATGGCCAGGGCCAGCATGATCCGCGAGTGGCGCATAGGGACCTCCCGTGATGGGCGACGAGCTTACCCCGACCCGAAGCCCCGCGCGATATGCTCCCGTGATGGAAAGGCTTTCCGCGCTCGTCGGCCAGAGCCTGTCCGCTCATTACGACCGCGTGAGGCGGAAGGTGGATGGCCTCGTCGAGCCCCTCTCGGACGAGCAGCTGTGGCGCCGGCCGTTTCCCTATGGCAATTCGGTCGGACACCTGCTGCTCCATCTGACGGGCAATCTCAACTACTACGTCGGAGCGCAGATCGCCGGCTCCGGTTACGTTCGAGACCGGCCGCGTGAATTCGCCGACCCTTCTCGGCGCCCCAAGGAGGAGGTCCTCCGGGACTTCGACCGCGCCGTGGACATGGTCCTCGCCACCCTCGCTGCCCAGCGTGAGGACGACTGGCGTGCCCCCTACAGTGGCGTGGGCGCCGAGGATGTCGCGGACAGGCTCGCCATGTTCCTGCGCTGCGCGGCCCACGCCGACCATCACATGGGTCAGATGATCTACCTCTGCAAGCAGGTGGCAGTGGTCTGACAGGAGGACCTCTCATGTCCAGCTCTCCGCAAGCGAACTTTGGCCTCGCCCAGATCGGACAGATTGCCGTCCCGGTCGCCGATGTCGCGCGGGCCATCGCCTTCTACC
>WNFM01331448.1_pt2 | contig 24679 bp, 19 predicted proteins | sample 5400271 | NCBI WGS metagenome assembly WNFM01 (sample SAMN13153352, study PRJNA577476) | soil metagenome | isolation source: 60 cm saprolite on Douglas fir-dominated hillslope | place: USA:California | collected 2013-09-17 | reverse complement strand
AGGGTCGCGAGCGGCTCGAGATAGACGATGGTCTTTCCGCCGAATCCGCCGCCGATTTCGGCCGGAATGGCGCGGATGTCGCTCTGCGGGATGCCGGTCAGATAGGAGGCCATGGCGCGCACCATGAACTGGCCCTGGCTCGAGCTCCAGATCGTGGTCTTGTTATCGGGCGCGACGCTGATCAGGCAGGCGTGCGGCTCGATATAACCCTGATGCACCGGGCGGGTCGTAAAGGTGCGCTCGATGACGATCTCGGCGTCCTTGAATCCTTGCGCGATGTCGCCCTTCTTGACCTCGAGCTTGCCGGCGATGTTCGACGGTTTGCCCTCGAACTTGTTGAACTCGTGCAGGATCGGCGCGTCCGGTTTTAGCGCATCGTCGATCTCGATCGACCACGGCAGCACTTCGTAGTCGACCTCGATCAGTTCGCAGGCCTTTGCCGCGATTGCCTCCGACGTGGCGGCGACTGCCGCGACGGGATGGCCGGGAAACAGCACCTTCTCGCGCGCCATCACGTTGCGGCACATCCAGCGCATGTCCTGGATGCCAAGCATGACCGACTTGTCGATCGGGAAATCGACGACGTCGCGCGCGGTGACCACCGCTTTGACGCCCGGCAGCGCTTCGGCTTTCGACGTGTCGATCGATCTGATCCGGGCATGCGGATGCGGGCTGCGCTTGACCTTGCCCCAGATCATGCCGGGCATGGTGGTGTCGGCGGCAAACGCCGCGCGTCCGGTGACCTTGTCGGCGCCGTCAGGACGAATGGTGCGCTGCCCGATCCACTTGTTGTTGGTGATGATGTTCATTGCGCCATCTCCCGCATTTCAGCCGCGGTCTCGAGAACCGCGCGGACAATCTTGTCGTAACCGGTGCACCGGCAGAGATTGCCGGCGAGCCAGAAGCGGACCTCTTCCTCGCTCGGGTGTGGATTCTTCTTCAGTAGCGCATCGGAGGCGACCAGCATGCCCGAGGTGCAGATGCCACATTGCAGCGCTGCCATTTCCAGAAATTTTTGCTGTAGCGGATGCAGCCGTTCACCCTGCGCCATGCCTTCGATGGTTCTGATATCGTGGTCTTCGGCCTCCGCAGCGAGCATCAGGCAGGAGCAGACCAGCCGATCGTCCAGCATGATGCTGCAGGCGCCGCAATCGCCGGACGCGCAGCCTTCCTTGGAGCCGGTCAAAGCCAGCGGCCCGCGCAAGGCGTCGAGCATGGTGTCGTTCGGCTCGCACAGGAATTCCATCGGCTCGCCGTTGATGGTGGTGGAAACATGCAGTTTTGCCATGGTCTTCAATTCCCCAACTCAATTTTCTTTTGCGCGCTTGGCCGCGATGGCCGCCGTGCGCTTGAGCAGCACGCCGGCGACTTTGGTGCGATAGGCGATGGTGCCGCGCTTGTCGTCGATCGGACGGCAGGCGGCGGAGCAGGCGGCGCCAGCGGCGTTCAGCGCCGCATCGTCGAGCTTGCTGCCGATCAGCGCTTTCGCCGCCGCCTCGACCAGCAGCACGGTCGGCGCCACCGCGCCAAGCCCGACCCGGGCGGCGGTGCACACCCCATTCTTGAGCGTGAGGCTGACGCCACAACCGACCACGGCGATGTCCATTTCGGTGCGCGGGATCATGCGCAAATACGCGTCGCTGGACCCTGGCGGGCGCGGCGGCAGCGCAAAACTGACGAGAATTTCGCCGGGCCTCAGGTTGGTGCGGCCCGGGCCGGCCGGCATCTGTTCGACCGGTATCTCACGGCGACCGCTCGGCCCCTGCACCGTGACAATGGCGCCGGCCGCGATCATGGCGGGCACACTGTCGCCGGCTGGAGAGCCATTGCAGAGATTGCCGCCCGCCGAGGCGCGCCCCTGGACCTGGGTGGAACCGATCAAATTGACGGCCTCCAGCACACCGGGCCAGACTTTTCCGAAGCGCGGATGTTCGGCGAGTACCGCTCCGGGGACGGCGGCGCCGACGCGAAAGCCTCCGTCGCCGGTTTCCTCGATCGCGGTCATTTCGGAGATTTTCTTGATGTCGACGATCAGGCCCGGCCGCACCGCGCCTGAGCGCATCTGCACCAGAAGATCAGTGCCGCCTGCCATAATGCGCGCAGCACTCCCGCCCGCCGCAAAGGCACGAACCGCTTCATCAAGCGTGTGCGGGCTTACATATCGGATATCCGTCATGGTCGTTCGCCGTCTCCCCTCGTGCTCGCCCCATTTGGTTAATGACTCGCCTTTTCGGGATGCGAGAGGACAGGAGACTACACGGGCGAAAGGGGTTGGAACAGCCTCCGGCTACGGCAGGCTCCTATGCGAGAAGCGAGTTTGCGCGGGCAAACATCTCACAATGTGAGATGGTGGGTGCGCTTTCCGCTCTCACCCCGTCATTGCAAGGAGCGCCGCGACGAAGCAATCCATGCCTCCCGGGCGGGGCCATGGATTGCTTCGCTAACGCTCGCAATGACGGTGTTAGGAAGCCGCCATGGCGCGCGCCCGCTCCGCCGCAATCATCACAAAACCTTCATACCCCTTGGCGGCGATATCGTTGCAGATCTGGCGGTAGACGCCGACGCCGCCGATATAGGGCATGAAGATCCGCGGTTTTCCTGGGACGTTGGCGCCCATGTACCAGGAATTGGCCTGGGGATAGAGCGTGGTGTGCGCCACTTCATTGACATGCGCTACCCACTTTTCCTCAGCCTCCCGCTCCGCCTCCATGGCCTCAAAGCCGCGGTCGCGCATGAAAGCGAGGCAGTCGGCGATCCAGTCGACATGCTGCTCGATCGAGACGATCATGTTCGATAATACCGACGGGCTGCCCGGGCCGGTGATGATGAAGAGGTTCGGAAAACCAGCGCTCGTCAGGCCGAGATAGGTTTTGGGGCCCTCCGCCCATTTTTCGTTGAGCGTCTGCGCATTGCGGCCGCGAAGTTCGATCTTTGCAACCGAACCCGTCATCGCATCAAAACCGGTGGCCAGCACCAGCGCATCGACCTCATAGTCTTTGCCGCCAGCGCGCACGGCGTTCGGCAAGATCTCCTCGATCGGATTGGATCTGATATCGATTAGCGCGACGTTCGGCCGATTGAAGGTGGCAAAATATTCAGTATCGACGCAAATGCGTTTTGAGCCGATCGGATGATTGTTCGGCTGCAGCAGTTTTGCGGTCTGCGGGTCTTTGACAATCTCCGCGATCTTTTCCCTGACAAAATTGGCGGCGGTGTCGTTGGCCGTCTTGTCGAGCGCGAGATTGTTGTAGACCGACATGAAGGTGAGACCGCCGCGGGCCCACCGCGCCTCGTACTTGGCGCGGCGCTGGTTGTCGCCGTCATCGAGCGCGCCGCGATCGGGCATCTCGGTATAGATGCCATTGCGCGCCTCTTCGCGCGCGAAGCGCCGGATTTCCGGATATTTTGCGCGGAACGCTTGCCGCTCCTCCTCCGTCAGCGGCGCGTTGCGGGCGGGAATCGAGAAATTCGCGGTGCGCTGAAATACCGTGAGGTGGCTTGCGTGCTCGGCGATCACGGGCACCGACTGGATCCCTGATGATCCCGTGCCGATCACGGCGACGCGAAGACCGGTGAAATCCACCGGCTCATGCGGCCAGTGACCCGTGTGATAGACTTTGCCATCGAAGTTGGAGAGGCCCTTGATATCAGGCATACGCGCGTTCGACAGGCAGCCGGTGGCGAGCACGACGTATCTTGCCGTCGCGGTGTTGCCGTCGGACGTCGTAACCGACCACGAATTTGTGTCTTCATCAAACACGGCGCTGTCGACGCGGGTGTTGAGCTGAATGTCGCTGCGGAGATTAAACCGGTCGGCGACATGGTTGGCGTATCGCAAAATCTCCGGCTGCGGCGCGTAGCGTTCGCTCCAGTTCCATTCCTGCTGCAGCTCGTCCGAGAACGAGTACGAATACTGCATGCTCTCGACGTCGCAGCGGGCGCCGGGATAGCGGTTCCAGTACCAGGTGCCGCCGACATCGCCGCCCTGCTCATAGACCCGGGCCGATAGGCCGAGACCGCGCAGCTTGTGCAGCATGTACATTCCGGCAAAGCCTGCGCCGACCACGACGACATCGTAAGTGGCGGCGCCGGGCGCCTGTTTCCTTCCGGAAACGGATTGCAATGCAGACATTCGAACTCCCCAAGGATTCTTGTTGTGTTGGCGTCAGCATTCTCCCCAAGGCGCGAAAGCGCAAGAGACAAAAAAGGCGCGTCAGGACCGCATATTTTGCCACGCGGAATGCGCTCACCTCATGGTGAGGTCATTGCCCCGGCTTGGCACGACCGCCCCTGATAGGCTAGCGTCATCAGCGCATTTTCAAATCAAGAACGAGCAGCATCAAACGCCGCCGCCGGGAGTGAACACATGAAATCGCCGATCTGCGATATGCTGGGAATAGAATTCCCCCTGCTCGCCTTCAGCCATTGCCGCGACGTGGTCGCCGCCGTCAGCCGCGCCGGAGGTTTTGGCGTGTTAGGGGCCACCACGCATTCACCTGAATCGATCGAGCAGGAATTGAAATGGATCGACGATCACGTCGACGGCAAGCCCTATGGGCTCGACGTGCTGATCCCCGAAAACATCTCGACCGCCGGAGAAAAGAACGTCACCTGGAAAAGCCTGGAGGCACGAATTTCGGAAGAACATCGCGCCTTCACCAAAAACCTATTGAAGAAATACGACATCGAGCTCACGACGACCGAAGTTGCCGACAATCAGCCGCAGCCGTTCGACGGGCAACGCGCGCTGGAAGTTCTCGACGCGTCGTTCAGGCATCCGATCCGGCTGATTGCGAACGCGCTCGGCGTGCCGCCAAAGACGATGATCGACATGGGCAGAAAACATAACGTGCCGGTGGCAGCGCTGGTCGGCGCCAAGGAGCATGCGCTTCGTCAAGTCGCGGCCGGCGTCGACATTCTGGTGGTGCAGGGCACCGAAGCGGGCGGCCATTGCGGCGAGGTTTCCACCATGGTGCATCCGCGACGTGCCGGTGCTGGCCGCGGGCGGCATCATGACCGGACGGCAGATGGCGGCGTGCATGGCGATGGGCGCCGCCGGGGTCTGGACCGGCTCGGTGTGGCTCGCCACCGTCGAATCCGAGACATCCGAAATCTTCCGCGAAAAAATGATCGCGGCCTCCTCGCGCGACGCGGTGCGCTCCAAAGGCCGCACCGGAAAACCGGCGCGGCAATTGCGCTCGGTCTGGACCGACGCGTGGGACCGCGGGCCCGACAGCCCCGGCGCGCTGCCGATGCCGCTGCAGAGCATCATCAGCCGCGACGCTTTCGACTCGATCGATCGCGCCGCCGCCGCAGGCAATGCGCAGGCGCGCGATCTCGTGAGTTATTTTGTCGGTCAAGGGGTGGGCCTGATCGACAGCGTGAAATCGGCGGGTGCCGTGGTGCAGGAATTCAAGGAAGATTTTGTCGAGGCGGTGGAGCATATGAACGCGCTGGTGGCGGAATGAGGGCGGGGGCCCATCCTTCGAGGCTCGCCGCAAGAGCGGCGAGCACCTCCAGCGATAACGGCGAAGCCGTTACGCAGGGATGACGGCTCGCGTGTGGCCGTCACCCTGAGGTGCCGCAGCGAAGCGAAGGCCTCGAAGGGCGACGGCGAGCCGAATGTCTAGAAGGTGAAGCAAGAAAAATGTCGAATACAACTACCCCCGTCTCCGACGACCGCATCCCCGTCATTGTCGGTGTTGGCGAAATCGTCGACCGCCCGAAGGAAATCAGTGCCGGCCTTGAGCCCCTCACCCTGCTCGAAGAAGCGCTCAAGCGCGCCGAGCAAGACTCAGGCGGCAAATTGCTGGGCGATATCGGCTCGCTCGACATCGTCAATTTTCTCAGCTGGCGCTATCGCGATCCGGAAAAGCAACTCGCGATGCGTCTCGGCATCCAGCCAAACCATGCCTATTACGGCCCGGTCGGCGGGGAAAGCCCGATCCGCTATCTGCATGAGGCCGCCAAACGCATCGCGCGCGGCGAATGCAGCATCGCCGCGGTCTGCGGCGCGGAGGCCCAATCCAGCGCGACCAAAGCGGAACGCGGCGGCATCACCCTGCCGTGGACGCCGTTTGCGCATGATGTCGAGGAGCCAAAACGCGGCGCGGCGTTCCAGAAGCCGACGGCGGTAAAGCTCGGCGTGTTCAGGCCGGTGACAGTCTATCCATTTTACGAAGCCGCCTCGTCAGCGCATTGGGGCCAGACCCCGCGCGAGGCGATGGCGGAGTCCGGGCAACTTTGGGCAACCTATTCCGACGTCGCCTCGCAAAATCCAAATGCCTGGTTGAAGCGGCGTTTTGCCTCCGACGAAATCACGACGCCGACGCCGGACAACCGGCTGATCGCCTGGCCGTACACAAAACTGATGGTCGCCAATCCGACCGTCAACATGGGCAGCGCGGTCTTGATGACCAGCCTCGCAAGGGCGCGCGCCGCCGGCATACCGGAAGATCGGCTCATTCACGTCTGGGGCGGCGCATCGGCGGAAGAGCCGCGCGATTACCTGATCCGCGACCAGTTTTTCGAAAGCCACCCGCAGAATGCCGTGCTTGAAGCGGTGATGGATCTCGTCGGCGGCGGCAGGGCGTTCGACGCGATCGAGCTCTACAGTTGCTTTCCCTGCGTACCAAAGATGGCGCGGCGGACGCTGGGATTAGGACCTGACGTGCAGCCGACGGTGACCGGCGGATTGACCTTCTTCGGCGCGCCGCTCAACACCTACATGACGCATGCGGCCTGCGCGATGGTGCGCAAATTGCGTAACGGCGCAAAACTCGGCCTGCTTTACGGTCAGGGCGGTTTTGTCACAAAACATCACGCGCTGGTGCTGTCGCGGCAGCCGCCGCGGGACCCATTGGCGCAGGACACCAGCGTGCAGGCCGAGGCCGACCGGCATCGGCGTCCCGTGCCGGAGTTCATCACCGAAGCCAGCGGCAAGGGCTCGGTCGAGAGTTTTACGGTGATCTACGGCCGCAACGGCGAAGTCGAGCACGGCGTGGTGATGCTGCGGACGCAAGACAATGCGCGGGCGCTAGCGCGGGTGCCGGCGAATGACGGCGCAACATTGGCGCATCTCCTCAACATGGACCGCACGCCGGTCGGGTCGTCGGGTGATGTCGTCACAACTGAGGATGGCGTGCTGGAGTGGCGATACAAGTAGCGCGCGCTCCCTCGCCCCGCTCTTCGCGGGGAGAGGGGCTGTCACCGCATCAGGATTGAGGGCAAGTGGCAGGCGCCGTGCCTTGCCCCTCACCCGAAATTCGCTACCCGCGAATGTCGACCTGTCCCCGCAAAAGAGCGGGGAGAGGTTAGGAAGAGGCCCTACCCCTTCACATCCGGCTTCTCCGAAACCTTCGCCGGCTTGGCTTTCGCGCTGGCGATGCGGACCTGATCGCCATCGGCGATGCCGTCGGGCGGCGCGACGATGACGCGATCCTCGGGCGAGAGGCCCGACCCCAGCTCGATCTCGCGGCCGAGGTCGCGCGCGATGGTCACGGCCTTGAACAGCACCTTGTCGTCCGTGCCGACGGTCGCAACGCGCAGGCCGTTCTGGTTGAAAATAAGAGCGCTCGCCGGAATGTGCAGCGGCACGGTGTCGCGCTGCAGGCTGAGGCGCACATTGGCATAGCCGCCGGGCATCAATTCGCTCTTCGAATTGTCAAGCGCGAGCTGCATCCGCGTCGTGCCCGAGGAAACATCGACCGATTGCGAGGAGGCCTCGACCGTGGCGTCGAAAGTGCGGTTCGGATATTCCGGCATCGACATGACCGCCTTGGCGCCGATCTTGATCGCGGGCACGTAGGTCTGGGGCACGTTGACATAGACCCGCAATTTGCTGATGTCCGAGATCACGAACATCGCCGGGCCCGAGCCGCCGCCGGCATTGATCAGAGCGCCGACGTCGGTATCGCGGGCGGTGACCACGCCGTCGAACGGCACGGTGATCTTCTTGTAGCCGGCCAGCGCCTCCAGCCGCTCGACATTGGCCTGCCCTGAATTGACGGCGGCCTTCTTGTTGGAGAGATCGGCCGAGCGCTCGTCGATTTCCTGCATCGAGACGAAATTCGAGGCGATCAGCGTTTTGCGGCGAGTCAGCGTCGCCTCGGACAGTCTCGCGCTGGCCTCCTGGCTGGCCAGATCGGCGCGCGCCTGCAGCAATTGCTGGTCGAGGTCCGGCGCCTCGATTTCGGCGATCACCTGGCCGGCCTTGACTCGCGCGCCGATATCGACGCTCCAGCTTTTCAAGTAACCGCTGACGCGCGCGAAGATCGGCGCGCGATAATAGGCTTCCAGCCGACCCGGCAGATCGATGGTCGCATTGAGCACCCTGGCGTCGGGCGCTACCACGGCGACCGTCGGGACGGCCTGGCTGTCGGTCCATTCGCGCAGTTTGGTGCTGGAATCCTCGCGCGCGCGGATACCCGTCACCACGACCAAAACCGCCGCGATAGCCGTCACCACGGCGAAAATGCCCAACCTCCGGCGAGAGACCGGCGAGTTTTGCTCAGTGGGCATGCGAGGTCTCCGGTGCGGCGGCAGCTTTGGCGCCCTGTCTCTTGTGTACCATACTAAAGACCACGGGAACGAACATCAGGGTAGCCACGGTTGCGAATATCAGCCCTCCAACCACGGCACGCCCGAGCGGGGCGTTCTGTTCGCCGCCCTCGCCAAGCGCCAGCGCCATCGGCGTCATGCCGATAATCATCGCCAGCGCCGTCATCAGCACGGGACGAAAACGCACAAAACCGGCCTCGATCGCGGCCGCGACCGGATCGCCCAGTTCTTCATAGCGCTCGCGGGCAAAGCTGATCACCAGCACGCTGTTCGCGGTCGCCACCCCCATGCACATGATCGCGCCGGTCAGCGCCGGAACCGACAGCGTGGTCTCGGTCGTGAACAGCATCCAAACGATCCCGGCAAGCGCGGACGGCAGCGCGGTGATGATCACGAACGGATCGGACCAGGACTGGAAGTTCACCACGATCAGGAGATAGATCAGCACCACCGCGGCGAGCAGCCCGAACAATAGCCCGGAGAACGCGCTGTTCATGGTCTGCACCTGGCCGAGCAAAACCACCGAAGAACCCTTCGGCACGTCCTTGGCGGTATCCGCGATCACTGCCCTGACGTCGGCGGCCACCGCGCCGAGATCGCGTCCCTGCGGGGTCGCGTAGATCTGCACCATCGGCTGGATGTCGTATTGGGATACCACCGCGCTCGAGGTCGACCGCTTGATGTCGGCGATGCCGCCGAGGATCGGCGGGGTGGCTGTACTGGCCGCGGTGATCGGCAAGGTTTCCAGCGCGCTCAAGGAATCGATCTGGAATTGCGGGGTCTGCATCACGATCGAATAGGAAACGCCATTGTCCGGGTTGAGATAGTAGGTCGGCGCCACCTGCGAGCTGCCGGCCAGATTGACGACCAGGCTATTGGTGACGTCGCGCTCGGTCAGGCCGACATACTGTGCGCGCGTCCGGTCGACATCGATATTGAACGTCGGATTGCTGGGCGATTGCTGGATGCGGGCATCGGCAATGCCAGGGATTTTACGAATCCTGCTCAACAGTTTGTTGGCATAAGCAAAATTCGAGTTCACATCGGCGCCGCGGACCTGAAGGTCGATCGGCGCCGGCGCGCCGAAATTGAGGATCTGGCTGACGATGTCGGCCGGCAGGAACGCGAACGTCATTCCAGGAAAGGCGCGCGGCAGCTGCTCGCGCATCGCCTGAACATATTCGGCGGTCGGCCGGTGGCCTTCCTTCAGCTTGATCTGGATATCGCCGTCCTGCGAGCCGATCAGGCCGGTGTTGTTGTAGGTCATGTTGATGCCGCTGATGGGCATGCCGATGTTGTCGGCGAGCGTTTCAATCTCGCCTGATGGGATGATCTTGCGGATCGCCTTCTGCACCTCGGCGAATTGATTGGCGCTTTCCTCGACGCGGGTGCCGACCTGGGTGCGGACATGCATCAGGATCGAGCCGGCATCGACGGTAGGAAAGAAGTTTCGGCCGAGATACGGCACCAGCAGGAACGAAGCCGCAACGAGGCCCAAGAACCCGATGACAAAAATCGGCCGCCGCTGCATCGCGAGTGACAGCAAATCGCGGTAGCCGCCACGGATACGCTCGAACCGCGCCTCGAAACCGCGCTGAAACCACACCAGCGGGTTACGCGTCGGTGGAGCCTCGCCTTCGGCGTGATGGGTATGCGGCTGCAGCAGATATTTCGCCATGGTCGGCACCAGTGTGCGCGACAGGATGAACGACCACGTCATGGCGAACATCACGGCTTCGGCCATCGGCACGAACAGAAACCGAGCCACGCCGGTCAGGAAGAACATCGGCACGAACACGATGCAGATGCACAACAGCGAGACGAAGGCCGGCGTCACGATCTGGTTGGCGCCGTCCATGATCGATTGCTCGACCTGTTTGCCCTGCTCCAGATGGTAGTTGATGTTCTCGATGGTCACCGTGGCGTCGTCGACCAGGATGCCGACCGCGAGCGCGAGACCGCCGAGCGTCATGATGTTGAGGGTCTCGCCGATCGCCGAGAGCATCACGATGGCACCGAGCACCGACAGCGGGATCGAGACCGCGATGATAATAGTCGAGCGCCAGCTGCCGAGGAACAACAGGATCATCACGCTGGTCAATAACGCGGCGATGATCCCTTCATAGGCCACCCCGGTGATGGCGCCACGGACGAACAGCGACTGGTCGCCGATGAAGCCTATTCTGAGCGCGTCGGGAAGCTGGTCCTTGACGTCGATCACCTTCTGCTTGATGCCGGCGATGATATCGAGCGTCGAGATCGAGCCCGCCTTCAGCACCATCATCAAGACCGAACGGTTGCCGTCGACGTGAACGATATTGGTCTGCGGCGGATTGCCGTCGCGCACGCTGGCGACGTCGCGGACGTAGACCATGGCGCCGTTCACCGCCTTGATCGGCAGGTCGCCGAGGTCTTCCATCTTGAGCGGCGAATTGTTGAGCTGGATGTTGTATTCGAACTCGCCGATCTTTTGCGTTCCGACCGGGGTGATCAGATTTTGCGCGGCGAGCGCATTGGCGACGTCCTGGCCCGACAGGCCGCGAGCCTGCAGCGCGGCCGAATTGAGGTCGATCTGCACCTGGCGCTGCTTGCCGCCGAACGGATAGGGGATCGCGGCACCGGGCACCGTGACCAGCGGCGTGCGCAATTGGTTGATGCCGATGTCGGCGAGGTTTTGTTCGGTGAGACCCTCGCCCGACAAGGCGACCTGGATGATCGGAACGGTTGACGCGCTGTAGTTCAGGATCAAAGGCGGCGTCGCACCCGGCGGCATCTGCTTGAGCAGCGTCTGCGAAATCGCGGTGACCTGGGCATTGGCGGTGCGGATGTCGACATTTGGCTGGAAGAAGATCTTGATGATGCCGAAACCGTTATAGGAATTGGCGACGATATGTTCGATATCGTTGACGGTTGTCGTCAGCGCGCGCTGAAACGGCGTGGTGATACGGCCGGCCATCTGGTCCGGGGGCAAACCGGTATACTGCCAGACCACGCCGATCACGGGGATGCGGATGTCCGGGAAAATGTCGGTCGGCGTGCGCAGCGCGGCGAGCGGTCCGATGATCAAGAGAAGCAGCGCCAGCACGACGAACGTATAGGGCCTGCTGAGCGCGATACGGACCAGTGCAATCATAAAATCGAAATTCCCCAATCGGGCGGAAGCTTTGCAAAACACCTCGCAATTTGTGTGCCACAGTGCCAATCCGCTCGCGCTGATGTACCCGAACCGCGGCCAAATAGCCAAGGCCCGGGGGCGCCGCCGATCTTCACTTCCGCGATACCACGCTTGAGTGTTACCTCGCCGCGCTTGCGCGGCGAGGCAGAAGCGACCTCCGTCAGGCTGCCCGCACCGAGTTGAGGAACTTGCCGACCTCGAGTTTTAGGCGGTTGCTTTCGCCCGACAGAGACTGCGCGGCCGACAGCACCTGCGACGAGGCCGATCCGGTCTCGGTCGCACCACGCTGCACATCGGTGATGTTGGACGAAACCTGCATGGTGCCCTGGGCAGCCTGTTGGACGTTGCGGGAAATTTCCTGGGTCGCCGCGCCCTGCTCTTCCACCGCGGCCGCAATGGTCGAGGAAATCTCCGACAGTTTTTCGATGGTGCCGCTGATCTCCTTGATCGCGCCGACCGATTCCTCCGTCGCCGACTGGATGCCGGTGATCTGCTGACCGATCTCGCCGGTCGCCTTCGCGGTCTGCTCCGCCAGCGCCTTCACCTCAGAAGCCACCACGGCAAACCCCCGGCCAGACTCGCCGGCGCGGGCCGCTTCGATGGTCGCATTCAGCGCCAGGAGGTTGGTCTGCCCGGCGATGGTGTTGATCAGTTCGACCACGTCACCGATCCGGCTGGCTGCTTTGGACAATTCGCCGACGCGGTCGGTGGTCTTGCGCGCCTGATCGACCGCCTCATTGGCCATCCGCGCCGATTCCTGGACCTGACGGCTGATCTCGGTGACGGAGGAGGCCATTTCTTCGGTGGCGGAGGCTACCGACTGCACATTGGTGGAGGCTTGCTCGGAGGCCGCCGCGACCATGGTGGTGAGTTGCTGGGCGCGCTCCGCGCTCGACGTCAGCGAGCTTGCGGACGCTTCGAGTTTGGTCGATGACGACGATACGGTTTCGATGATCTCACCGACGGTGCCTTCGAAATCGTCGGCAAGCCGGAACATATCCGCCTGGCGTTGCTGCCGCTGTCGCTGCTCGGCGTCCGATTGCTCTGAGCGCAACCGGTTGGTCTCGATCATCGCCCCCTTGAACACCTGCACCGTTTGCGCCATCTCGCCGATCTCGTCGTGGCGGTCTGCGTCGACAACGGGAGCGTTGAACTCGCCGGCGCTCAAGGCTGCCATGCGTGCCTTGAGGCGCGACAGCGGCCTCACGACGCTGCGCGCGACCGCCCAGGCGATGCCGATCGAAAACAGCATCAGGACGCCGATCACGAGAGCCGCCATCCGGGCCATTCCCCAAAAGGTCGTGTCGATATCGCTCATATACTCGGCGGAGGCGATCATCAGGTGCCAGGGCGCAAAGCCCCGGACATAGGCAACCTTCTCCATCGGGATTTTGCCGCCGCCCTTGGGGAACGCGTATTGGATCGTGCCCTCGCCCTGACGCTTCGCCATCTCGAGCATCATCGATGCGAACGGAAGACCGTTGGAGTCCTTGAGGCCGCGCACATCCTTGCCGATCAACGCTGGATTTCCCGTATTCACGACGCAGAGCCCGGTCTCGGTGTCATACATGAAGACATAGTTGGTGTGGCCCTCGAACCAGATGCCGCTGGCGGCAGCAGATAGCCGCGCCTTCGCCTCGTCCTCGGTCATCGCGCCGGATGCGGCCGCGTGCTGGAAGCTTTCCGCCATGTTCCAGACGGCGTCGACCATGGCATGAGCCTTTTCGGTCCGCTCGGCGGCGAGTTCGGCGCGGGCAATGAGAAGGACGGTGACGGCGACGAACACCATGAAGACCGCGCCGGCCACGGCCATCGCGGTGAGCCTGGCGGCGATCGAGCGGAGGGCCAATATTTTGAGCAGTTTTTTCATGACCATCTATCCAGGGCTGCCGGCTTGGCGCCGATCGAGAACTTGGCGAGCATTTCAGGAATTTTTCTGTTTTGGTGCGGGCGGTGAATCGGCAAAGCGACAGAGACATCCCCGTCAGCATCAGGCCAACGCGTGCTGGGCTTTTGTTAACCCAGTTCTTCTTAAGACTCCGTAAGGCTACCGACAGGCCAGCGTCGAAAAACGCGATAGGCTCAGCGCATCAGCTTGAGCGCATCGGTGAAAAATTCCGGGCCGCCGAAATTGCCTGATTTTAGTGCAAGCAGCATGTCGCCGTCCTTGGCGCCGACCGCGCGCAGCACCGGGACGCCGGCGGCGATTTCCGCGCCTACCAGAAAGCCGGGAATCGCGAGGCGGTCCACCACCGCGCCGGAAGTTTCACCGCCGGCGACCACCAGCCGCTGCACGCCCGACTGCACCACCAACCCTTCCGCGATATCCGCCATCGCCTGCTCGATCGCTTGTCCCGCGGCATCGCGGCCGTGACGTGCCTGCAGGGCGGCCACTTGGTCCGGCGTCGAGCTGCTGGCGATCAGGATCGGGCCTTCGCCGAGCCGTTCTCTCGCCCAGGCCAGTGCGCGCCGCGCTTCCTCCTTGCCCGCAACGACGCGATCGGGATCGAGATGCAGCACTGGCATCACCTTTTCGGCGCTGGCAATCTGCTGCAGCGTCGCCTGCGAACAACTGCCGGCAAGGCAAGCCGCCGGTCCGCCCACGGCTGCGTCGGCAGCAGCATCCGGCGCATTCGCATTGATTTTGCGTGAGACGACCAGCGCGCGGGCAAGGCCGAGCCCGAGTCCGGATGCGCCGACGGAGAGGCGATGATCGAGTGCGACCGTGCCGATGGTTTCGAGATCGCGTTCGAAAACCGCGTCCGCAATGACAGCACCAAAACCCTTCCCCGAAAGATCGGCAAGGCGGGCGCGGACAGCGTCCGGCCCGCGCGCGATGTCGGCAAGAGCGACGAGGGCAACTTTTGTCTTGCTCTGGCGTGCCAGCACCCGCACCAGATTGGAATCATGCATTGGATTGAGCGGGTGATCCTTCAGCGGGCTTTCATTCAGCGGCACCGAGCCCACGAACAGATTGCCCATATAGACCGTTCGGCCGGTCTCCGGAAACGCCGGCGTCACCAATACCATCGTGTCTCCGGAATCGGCGCGCAGCGCGTCCATGACCGGGCCGATGTTGCCGGCGTCGGTGGAATCGAAGGTCGAACAAATCTTGAACAGCACATGATCGGCCCCTCGCCCGCGCAGCCATTTTTCCGCGGCGCGCGAGCGCGATACCGCAAGGCCCGCTTCGATCGATCGGCTTTTCAGCGACACCACCACCGCATCGACGTCGGGCAGCGCAAGATCGTCCGAGGGCACGCCGATGGTCTGCACCGTGCGCAGGCCGCAACGTGTGAGCGTGTTGGCGAGATCGGAGGCGCCGGTGTAGTCGTCGGCGATGCAGCCCAGCGCCAGCGTCACGGTTTTACTCCGGCGTAGGGCTTGAACCAGGTGAGACCATCCGCGGTCTTGCCGCGTGGGTTATATTCGCAACCAACAAAACCGCGATAGCCGAGCCGGTCGAGCTCATCGAACAGGAACGGATAATTCAACTCCTCGCCGTCCGGCTCGTTGCGCGAGGGGATGCTCGCGATCTGGACATGGCCGATGATCGGCATCATCTCGCGCAATCGCATGGTGACGTCGCCATGGATGATCTGGCAGTGATAAATGTCGAACTGCAGTTTTAGATTCGGGATTTGCAGCTCCCGGATCAGGTCGCGCGCAAAGTCAAAATCGTTGAGGAAATAGCCGGGCACGTTGCGCGGGTTGATCGGCTCGATCACCACGTCGAGGCCGTGCGGATTAAGAAACTCGGCGGTCCATACCACCGATCTGTTGAACGCGGCGCGGGCTTGCGGATCAAAGCGGTCGGCGATGCCCGCCATCAGATGCAACCGCTTTACTCCCGTCGCCTGGGCATAGGGTAGCGCGGTGCGCACGCTATCCTGCAGGTCTGCAAAACGATCCGGCAACGCCGCAAATCCCTTTTCGCCGGCGTCCCAATTGCCCGGCGGCAGGTTGAACAGCGCCTGCGTCAGATTGTTACGACGCAGCCGCTCGCCGATGGCGTCTGCCGGATGATCGTAGGGAAACAGGAATTCGACGGCGGTGAATCCGGCCTTCGCCGCCGCATCAAAGCGATCGAGAAACGGCACTTCGTTGAACATCATCGTAAGATTGGCGGCGAAACGGGGCATCGACGGTCCTCTTGTTCGTTCGCTTCTATTTCGGCTCGCCGGGCAGACGCGTGCCCGAGATGCGCCCGTAGAGCCGAGCCACCGAGGCGTCGTCGTCGCGGCCCATGCCGGACGCCGATGCCATCAAAAACATCTGCAGCGCCGCGGATGCCAACGTCGCGGGGAACCTGGCATTACGCGCCATGTCCTGGACGATGCCGAGGTCTTTGACAAAAATTTCCACCGCGCTGCGCGGTTTGTAATCGCCGGCGATCACATGCGGCATGCGGTTCTCGAACATCCAGGAATTACCGGCCGAGGCCGTGATCACCTCATAGACTTTTTGCAGGTCGAGGCCTTGCCTGGCGGCGAAGGTGATCGCCTCCGAGGCGGCAGCAATATGCACGCCGGCGAGCAACTGGTTGATCATCTTGAACGCGGCGCCCTGGCCCGCGGCATCGCCGAGCTCATAGAGTTTTGCCGCCATGGCGTCGAGCGCGGGCCGCGCCTTGGCGAAAGCGGCAGCACTGCCCGAGGCAAGAATAGTCAGTTCGCCCTGTGCTGCGCGCTGCGCCCCGCCGGAGATCGGCGCGTCGAGATAATGCCGGCCGGTCGCTTCCAGCTGTTTCGCCAGACGCTTTGCTACTTCCGGATCCATGGTGGCGGAGGAGACGAACACCGCATCCTTTGCCAGCGTCTCGACGACGCCGTCCTTGCCGAACAAGATGGTTTCGGTCTGGGCGGCGTTGAGGACCACGCTGACGACGATACCGGCCCCCTGGGCGGCCTCCGCCGGCGTCTTGGCGCCTTTGCCGCCTTCGGCAACGAACCGTGCAACCGCATCCGCAGACACATCACAGCCAGTCACATCAAAGCTCGCGCGGCGAAGCGAGGTCGCCATGCCAAATCCCATCGAGCCGAGCCCGATGACGGCGACGCGCGGTTTTGGGATGTTTGCTTCAGGCATGCGACTTTTCCTTTGGCGGTTCCTCTTAAGCCGAAATTCGAAAACGGCTTTTGTCTCTCCGTATCACGGCTTGGCCGCGCTGCCAAAGCATGAGACAAGGCGGCAAAGAGGGTGCTGCCATGACCGAAAGCAAGATCCGCGAGGAAATCTGCCGGCTCGGCCGCTCGCTGTTCGAGCGCGGGCTGACGCCGGGCTCCTCGGGCAATATCAGCGTGAAGCTCGACGACGGCGGCTGGCTTGTGACGCCGACCAACGCCTCGCTCGGCTTTCTCGATCCGGCGCGGCTGTCGCGGCTCTTGCCCGACGGCCAGCTCGCCTCCGGCGATGCCCCGACCAAGGAAGTGCCGCTGCATAGCGCGCTCTACCAGACGCGCAAGGCCGCGCGCGCGGTGGTGCATTTGCATTCGACGCATTCGGTCGCACTCTCGATGCTGCCGGAGATCGACCCGCGCGCTGCACTGCCGCCGATGACGGCGTATTACCTGATGAAGTGCGGCTCAACCGCGCTGGTGCCGTATTATCGGCCCGGCGATCCCGCGGTCGCCGATGCCATCAAGGGCCTCGCCGGAAAATATTCATCCGTGCTGCTTGCTAATCACGGCCCGGTGGTCTCAGGCGATACGCTGGAAGCCGCGGTGTTCGCGATCGAGGAATTGGAAGAGACCGCAAAACTCTATTTGCTATTGCGCGGGCTGAACCCGCGTTTTCTGACGCCGGAGCAGGTCGCGGATCTGATAAAGACGTTCGGGCTGACATCGCCGGAACATGGGCACGACTAGCGCCCTCGTCCCTGACTGCCGGAACACGCCTGCCTTAATATTGAGACAACTGCTTAAAATTAGAGCAGCCCGCGGCCGATTTGAACCGATTTTGGTCGGCAGCCGGTATTTTGCGACCGGCGCGGATCGATCCAACCGGTCGTCGAACGGCACCGGATCGGTTTCACTGCGCGCGACCGGAACAGAATCGAGGGGGCGGCACGAAAGCACGGCGCAGACGCAAGGCCCGGCCAACCAATCGCTGATGCGCGTCGCGCCTTGGCATACGCGTTGCACATGTTCTTGCCGGGCCGGGCGTTCTTACGAAACAGGGGCTACTCGGCGCGCCAGGGGTGCCCAATCCTCGGCAGACAATACGGACGGGACACGGATGGCAGCCAGAGCAGCGTTGGAATTGGTGCAATTGACGAAAACGTTCGGCAGTACCACCGCCGTTGACGCGATCAATCTCAAGATCCCGGCGGGCTCCTATTGCTGCCTACTTGGGCCTTCCGGCTGCGGCAAGACATCCACCTTGCGAATGATCGCGGGCCATGAATCGGTGACATCCGGGGACATTATCGTCGGGCCCAAAAACGTCACTGATCTCGCCCCCGCCGAGCGCAGCACGGCGATGATGTTCCAGTCTTACGCGCTGTTTCCGCATCTTTCCGTGATCGACAACGTCGCCTTCGCCCTGAAGATGAGAGGCGTCGTCAAGCCGGAGCGCCATGCCGAGGCCAAAAAACTGCTCGAGCTTGTCGACATGCAGGCTTATGCAGCGCGGCTTCCAGCGCAGCTTTCGGGTGGCCAGCAGCAGCGCGTGGCGCTGGCCCGAGCCTTGATCACCTCGCCGCAAATCCTGCTGCTGGACGAGCCGCTTTCCGCGCTTGACCCATTCTTGCGGCTGCGCATGCGCGCCGAACTGAAAAAACTGCAACGCGAGCTGGCGATCACCTTCATCCATGTCACGCACGGTCAAGACGAGGCGATGGCGCTGGCGGATATCGTGGTTCTGATGAATGCCGGACGGATCGAACAGCAGGGCTCGCCGCGCGAGATTTTCAACCATCCCCGTACCGAGTTCACGGCGAAATTCATTGGCGGCCACAACGTCATTGCCGTCGGAGACGAGACCTTCGCCGTTCGCAATGATCGTCTGATGCTGAAAAGGCCGGGCGAGGCCGTCGACGGTCCTTCGATCGCGGGCACCGTCAACGAAGTCGAATACCAGGGCACGTATGTCATGGTCGGGATTTCAGCCGAAGCCGGAACCGAGATCTCCGCCCATCTCACCGAAAGCCAGTTTGACGCCGCCAATTACAGCGTCGGCGAGCGCGTTGTCGCCACCTGGAACCCGGCGCTCGCAACGCCGCTGAAGACCCATAGTCCCGCAACCGTCGCGTCGCCTGAGCCGGTGGCCTGACATCCAACTTTGGAGATGACCATGACCGATCGATCGAAAATGAGCAAAAGCATCAACCGTCGCACGTTGCTCAAGGGCGCCGCTAGTGTAGCCGGCCTTGCTGCGGGCTCGGGCGCGATTACCGGATTTCCCTACGTCCAGTCAGCCGAGCCGAAGGTTCTGCGCTATCTCGGAACCGCGGTGAACGAAGGTGACGAAATCTCGAAGAAATGTCTCGCGGATACCGGCATCAAGATCGAATACATCACGGCGACGACCGACGATGTGACCAAGCGCGTCATCACCCAGCCGAATTCATTCGACGTGCTCGATACGGAATATTTCTCGCTGAAGAAGCTCGTGCCGTCGGGCAACATTTTTGCGCTCGACGCCAAGAAGATCAAGGAATTCGACAACATCACTCCGGTCTTCACCAAGGGCCAGCTGCCGAACGGCAAGAAGATCGGCGGTCAGGGCACGGCGCCATGGAAGGTGCTTTACCTTGAAGGTGCGAATTCCAAGAACTTTTCGGCGACCCCGACCGAATTCATCACCCTGATCCCGACCGTCTACAATGCCGATACGCTTGGTATTCGACCGGACCTGATCAAGCGGCCGATCAGTTCGTGGGCCGAACTGCTCAACCCCGAATTCAAGGGCAAGGCCGCGATCCTCAACATTCCCTCGATCGGCATCATGGACGCCGCGATGGTCGTCGAAGCCACCGGCCAGCACAAATATGAAGACAAGGGCAACATGACCAAGGCCGAGATCGATCTCACCATGAAGGTCATGACCGACGCCAAGAAGGCCGGCCAATTCCGCGCGTTCTGGAAGGATTTCAATGAATCGGTCAACCTCATGGCGTCGGGCGAAACCGTCATCCAGTCGATGTGGTCCCCGGCCGTCACCAAAGTGCGCTCGATGGGAATCGCATGCACCTTCCAGCCGCTCAAGGAAGGCTATCGCTCGTGGGCGTCCGGTTTCTGCGTCTCGAAGGCGGTTTCGGGACCAAAACTCGATTGGGCCTATGAATTCGTGAACTGGTATCTCTCGGGCTGGGCCGGCGCCTATCTCAATCGCCAGGGCTATTATTCCGCCGTGCTCTCCACCGCCAAGGCCAACATGACGGCCGACGAGTGGGGCTACTGGATGGAAGGCAAGCCCGCCGCCGGCGACATCAAGGCGCCGGATGGCACCCTGCTCGAGAAGGCCGGCGCCGTCCGCGACGGCGGCTCCTATGACGACCGCATGGGTGGCGTCGCCTGCTGGAACGCGGTGATGGATGAGAACGACTACATGGTCCGCAAGTGGAACGAATTCATCGCCGCTTGATGCATCCATGCGCTTGCCGCGCCCAAAAGGCGCGGCAAGCCCCCTTCCGCGTGTGAGCAGAGTGGCCCTTCGATGAAGCAGGAACGCAGATCGATCGCATGGCTTCAGGCCGGACCGATGATGCTGGTGTTTGCGCTGTTCTTTCTGTTGCCGCTCGCGCTTGTGACCATCGTCAGCGCGTGGGATTATAACGAATACGAGATGATCCCGGCGTTCAGCCTGCGCGGCTACACCGATACGTTCGAGGGCTGCATCGCCGGCCTGCCGGACCTCTGCACGATCCTGAAAACCTACCTGAAGACGGTGAAGCTATGCCTCCTGACATGGGGCTTGACGCTGCTGATCGGTTTCACGGTTGCCTATTTCCTCGCGTTTCATGTTCGTTCGAAGACCTGGCAGATCGTGCTCTCCCTGCTTTGCACCATTCCGTTCTGGACATCGAACGTGATCCGCATGATCGCGTGGATTCCGCTGCTTGGCCGCAACGGCCTGGTGAACAGGGGCCTGGAGGGCGCAGGCTTGATCACGCAGCCGGTCGAATGGCTATTGTTCTCGGAATTCTCCGTGGTGCTGGCGCTGGTTCATCTATTCACCTTCTTCATGGTGGTGCCGATCTTCAACTCGATGATCCGCATCGACAAGAGGCTGATCGAAGCCGCCTATGACGCCGGAGCGACCGGCTGGCAGACCCTGGTCAATGTCATCATTCCCTTGGCGAAGCCGGGGATTGTCATTGGTTCGATCTTCGTGGTCACGATCGTGATGGGCGATTTCGTCACCATTGGCGTGATGGGCGGCCAGCAGATCGCGTCCGCCGGCAAGATCATCGAGTCGCGCCTCTCTGCGCTGCAATTCCCGGCTGCCGCGGCCAACGCGGTCATCCTGCTCGGCGTCACCATCTTGATCATTTCCTCGCTGACGCGGATCGTCGATATCCGCAAGGAGCTGTGAGATGGGCGAGAAGCGGTCACGATCCTTCTACGTTCTCGCGGCGTTTTTCATCGCCTACGTGCTGTTTCTGTACGGGCCGATGTTTGCGATCTATATTCTTTCGTTTCAGGGGCCCGATGGCGGCCTGACCTTCCCGATGAATGGCGTTTCCCTGACCTGGTTTGGCAAGGTCTTCTCCGGCTCAGGCATTGTGGATATCGGCGCCGCCTTCAAGCGGTCGCTCAAGCTCGGCCTCCTCGTCATGGTGCTGACGGTTGTGCTGTCGGTCGCGGCCGGCATGGCGTTCCGCAGATCGTTCAGCGGCGCCACGGTCTTGTTCTATACCGCGATCGCCAGCCTGATCATGCCGTCGATCATCACCTCGCTCGGCATCGCCCTGGAATTCCGGCTGCTGGACGATTTCATGATCAAGCACGGCGGCGCGTGGGCGGAGGGCTGGACCACGGCCATGGGGCTTTTCACCTCGGGCCTTGGCGCGCATCTGACCTGGACGCTTCCGTTTGGCCTTTTGATCATGTTTGCGATTTTCAACCGCTTCGACGGGCGGCTCGAGGAAGCCGCGCGGGACCTTGGCGCGACGCCATGGCAAACCTTCCGGCATGTCGTGCTGCCGATCATATTGCCATCCGTGGTGGGCATCGGCCTGTTTGGCTTCACCCTGTCGTGGGACGAACTCGCGCGTTCGAGCCAGGCCATCGGTTCCGTCAACACCCTTCCGCTTGAATTGCAGGGCCTGACCACCACCGTTACCAAGCCGGACATCTATGCGCTGGGAACGCTGACCAGCGGCGTATCCTTTCTGGTTATTTTCTCGGCATTGATCGTTATTCTCGTGCTCCAGGCCCGGCAGCGGCGCCACGGGTCGGATGCCGGCAAGGGCATGGTGTAGACGATTATCGCGAAACCCATCGCCGCGTGGTTGAGTTGATGGGTTTCGCAAGCGCGCAACCCATCCTACACTGTCCGCCTTATATGACTGGAAGGCTCGCGTGCGCATTCTCATCGTCAATCCAAACACCACGGCCGCCATGACCGAGAAGATCGGCCGGGCCGCGCGCGCGGTGGCGGCCTCGGGGACCGAGATCATCGCGGTCAATCCGCAGGATGGGCCGGTCTCGATCGAGGGCTATTATGACGAGGCGTTTTCGGTGCCGGGACTCTTGAGCGAAATCGCCAAGGGCGAGGTATCAGCCGTTTCGGCGCACATCATTGGCTGTTTCGACGATACCGGCCTTGAGGCGGCGCGCAGCCTTGCCTCAGCGCCGGTCATCGGCATCGGCGAGGCGGCCTTTCACCTTGCCTCGATGCTGGGGCATCGCTTTTCGGTGGTGACGACGCTGTCGCGCTCGATCGCCGCGATCGAAACCAATTTGATGAAATACGGTCTTGCCGGCCGCTGCGCCAAGGTGCGGGCCTCTGAAGTGCCGGTGCTTGCGCTCGATGATCCCGCTTCCAACGCGGTCGCGCAGATCAGCGCGGAAATCGAACTCGCCAAGCATCACGACAGGGCCGAAGCAATCGTGCTCGGCTGCGCCGGCATGGCCGACCTCGCCGCGCACCTCACCGAAAAGCATGGCCTTCCGGTCATCGACGGTGTCGCGAGCGCGGTCAAGCTCGCGGAAGCTTTTGGCGCGCTTGGTCTCAAGACATCAAAGGTCGGGAGCTATGCCGCTCCGCGGCCAAAACCCTATCTCGGATCTTTCGCACCCTTCGCGCCGCGCTGAAGATGGCGAAATACGCTACGCTATTTCGCCCTACGCGCTCATTGCTCGTCGTCATCGCAAACGCTCCCTCCACGTCATTGCGAGCGCAGCGAAGCAATCCAGCTTTTGTCGCCGGGAAATAGAAAGCTGGATTGCTTCGTCGCGGAGCCTGTCATCGGGCGCGCATTCGCGCGACCCGTTGGCTCGTCGCAATGACGAAAATGAGGCTATAGCCCCAAATACGCTCTCCGCACGTCCGGGTTGGTCTTGATGTCGCTGGCGGCGCCCTGCATCAGCACGCGGCCGGTTTGCAGGATGTAGGCGCGGTCGGCGATATCCAGGCACTCGGCCATGCGCTGCTCGACGATCAAAACCGTCATGCCGGCGTCGCGGATGCGTTTTACTGCCTGAAAGATTTCGTTGACCAGCTTTGGCATGATGCCTTGCGACGGCTCGTCCAGCATCAGAAGCCGCGGCCGCGTCATCAGGGCGCGGCCGATCGCCAGCATCTGCTGCTCGCCGCCGGAGAGCGTCTCGGCGCGCTGCTCCAGGCGTTCGGACAATCGCGGAAACAGGTTGAACACCAGCTTTAGCGGCGCGTCGCGATCACTCTCGCTGCGATACATGTAACTGCCGAGGCGCAAATTGTCTTGCACCGACAACCGCGGAAACAGCCGGCGGTTCTCCGGCACATAGGCGATGCCGCGCGCGGTGATCAAATGCTGCGCCAGCCCGTCGACGCGCGCGCCGTCGAAGGTCACAGTGCCAGCGCGTGAACGCTCGGCGCCGGCGATGGATTTTAACAATGTCGATTTGCCGGCACCATTGGCGCCGGCGACGCAGACGATCTCACCCTTGGCGACCTCGATGCTTACCGAAGAGATCGCGACCAATCCCTGATAGGCGGTGGTGACTTCATGCACCGACAGCATGACGATCCCCAAGATAGGCGCTGATGACTTTTGGGTCGCGTACGATGTCGGCCGGTTTTCCCTCGACCAGCACTTTTCCGAGATCGAGCACGATCGCGCGGTCGACCAATGGCATCACGATCTCCATGACGTGCTCGACCATCAATACAGTGACCCCGGAGGCGCGCACTTTCCGCACCAGTTCGACGCCTGTTTGGGCCTCGATCGGCGTCAACCCGGTGAGCACCTCGTCGAGCAGCAGCAGCTTTGGTTCGGTCGCGAGCGCACGCGCGACCTCGAGGCGGCGTTTTTCCGACGGGATCAATTCGCTGGCGAGCACGTCGGCGCGCCCGGCGAGACCGCAAAATTCCAGCACGTCATGGGCCTTGCGGCGCGCCACGCCCATCACCGTGGTGCGGATCAGCGCGCCGACGATGACGTTGTCGATGACGCTCATCGTCTCAAAGCTCTTGACGACCTGAAACGTGCGCGCGATGCCGCGCTGGCAGCGCTCGGCGGCGGGGAGCGCGGTGACGTCTTCGCCGTCGAACAACAGGGAGCCCTGCGTCGGCGGCAACACGCCCGCGATCAGGTTGAACAGCGTCGACTTGCCGGCGCCGTTCGGACCGATCAGGCCGACGATCTCGCCGTGCCCGACCGAAATCGAGATATCGCTGTTGGCGATCAGGCCGCCAAAGCGTTGCCAGACGCCGCGGGTTTCCAGGAGAGGCGTCATCGCACGGCCTCCTTGCTGCGACGCGAGAACAGCCCGACCAGGCCCTCAGGCCGCGCCA
>WNFM01320016.1_pt1 | contig 24688 bp, 22 predicted proteins | sample 5400271 | NCBI WGS metagenome assembly WNFM01 (sample SAMN13153352, study PRJNA577476) | soil metagenome | isolation source: 60 cm saprolite on Douglas fir-dominated hillslope | place: USA:California | collected 2013-09-17 | reverse complement strand
AGGTCGCCGACAATCGGATACAAATCACGCAGTGCACCTCCCTTGGGCCCGCTAACGACAAGGCATCGACGGCCGTATCGACTGACCAGCGAACCGACTTCGCTGATTCGGCCATTGCCGAAAATGATCTCACCCGCGTGTTGATATTCGAAAGCTTTCAATGTCTGATGCCTTGATTATTCCGACACGATCGCCTGCATGGTCGCGGAACGTCAGTTCCTCGATGATCCGCTTGCCCGAGAGCGCCATAGTGTTCTCCTCGTTTTCTTAATGATTTCGGAGGCCCCAAAGACGATAAGTGTCACGATCAACACAGCGCCCGTCACTATTTGTTGTTCCTCAGGCGTCACGCCGGCTAGGCCCAGCGCATTCTGAGTGAAAGCAAGCACGAGGAGCGCGATAAGGACGCCGGTCATCGTGCCGGCGCCTCCGAAAATGTTGACACCACCGAGAACAACGGCAGTTATCACGGGAAGTTCGAGGCCAACGGCGGTATCTGAACGTGCACTTGCCAGGTAGGCAGTCAGAACGATCGCGGCCAACGAAGACATGGTCCCGGAGGCGATAAATACGCCCAGAATGGTCCGCCTGATATTGATCCCCGAGAACCGGGCGGCCTCCCGATTGTTTCCGATTGCGTACAACGCCCGCCCCCAATGGGTTGCGTGCAGAAATACTGCGAACCCGATGAAGAACAAGACGAAGATGATCGAGCTCCACGGGATCGGTGTGCCGTCGATCGTTCCGAATCCAATGCTTTGATACCACTCCGGGAAACCGCTTACGCCGCGTTCGGTCAGGATAATCTGCGCAATGCCTCGATACAGTGCGAGCGTCCCAATCGTAACTACCAGAGAAGGCAGTGCGCCGTAGACCACGATTAATCCGTTGATGAGACCCGCCAGCGTTCCGGCGACGATGCCTAACACCATAGCCACTTCGACCGGAAGCTTTTGCTCAAGGCATACCGCCATGACCGACGCACAGAGTCCGACGATAGACCCGACCGAAATATCGATTTCCCCTGTCACAATGATCAGGGTCATCGGCAGCGCGACGATTGCCGCCGGTGTCATACCTGCCAGCGCAATTGAAATGTTAGAAGGCGCCAGGAAATATTGAGAAACCTGAGCGCCACAGATGAATGTCCCAATTAGGACGAAGAGCAGAAACACTTCCCATCGCGCGAGTGACCCACGTAACCAAACCATCGTGCGGCCTAAGTTCATGATGCGATTCTCCTCCGTGACGGCTGTCCCCGGCGAGACTCGCGTTCGACCTGCTCGGCCCGTCTCGCTAGCTGGCTGTAGAAGACCACGGTGACGACGATCGTTGCACCGAGAACGGCCTGGAGCCAAAATCGGTTGATCCCAAGGAGCTGAACTCCGTTCTGCAAGACCGCGAATATCACTGCGCCGAGAGCAGCACCATAAACCGATCCGCTGCCTCCGAAGATGCTTACTCCTCCAACTACAACGGCCGAAATGGCTTGGAGATGGAGATCGGGCGCGATGACGGCGTCCACCGTTCCAAAGCGCGACCCCCAGAGGACACCGACAAGGCCGCACAACAGCCCGGATAGGATGAATACCAAGGCAATATGCCGTTGTTCGCTGATGCCGGCGAAGCGCGCACTCTCCTGGTTACTGCCGAGTGCATACAGGTTTCGCCCGGTTCGCGTGAAGCGCGCCGCCAATCCAAATCCGACGGTGAAGAGGACCGCCAACCAGACGAGTAGCGGCACGCCCGCAACATGGAGCCGGGCGATATCCCCATAAGTATCGGGCAACACCGTTGCCGAAATCTGCCGACCGGCCGCGAGGACGATCACGCCGCCGCGGTACATGGCGAGCGTTCCGAGGGTGGCGACGATCGCCGGAATGCGAAAGGCAGTCACTACCAAACCGTTCACAACACCGAGTGCACCTCCGACCGCGCATCCGAGGAGGAGCACAAACAGGATCGACTCGTTGGGATGATGCTCCAGCCAACCGGCAGAGATGAATGCGCTCGTTGCGACGATGGCGCCAACCGAGAGATCAATCTGGCGAGCAATGATGACGAGGGCTTCGCCGAGGGCAACGATGCATACCAGGGTGGCCGAAAGGGCGACCTGTTCGAGGTTTGCTCCCTGCAGAAAGCGAGGCTCGCGCATGGTCACGGCAAGACAGATGATGAGAAGAGCCAGAACGAGGCCTAGCTCCCGGATACGCATCAACCGTCCGATGAAGCCGCGCAAGCTGCCATGCGACAACGCCGCCGTCTTCTCTGAAGGTCTTGTCAATGCGGCACGCGGAGGGTTGGAGGCGTCGTGGTCTCGCGCTGTGTGAGCGGCAGCGAGCAGTATCGCCTCACGATCGAACGAAGCACGGGCGGATTCAGCGGCGATATGCCCGCTGCGGAAGACAATGATTCGATCGGCCATCCCGATCACCTCCCGCGCATCGTCGCTAATGAGGATAACAGCGAGCCCTTGAGCTGCCAAATGGGAGATGATTCGATGGATTTCCGCCTTGGCCCCGACGTCAACACCTCGCGTCGGTTCGTCAAGGATGAGCACCTTTGGAGATGGAATCAGCCATTTCGCCAACAGCACCTTCTGCTGGTTGCCGCCGGAGAGGGTGTTCGTCAGTTGCTCGACTCCCGTTGCGACAACTCGCATCCGACCAGCGAAATCCCGGGCGATCTGCGTCTCCTTCGCGCGGTCGACGACGCCAAGTCTGTTGGCCAGCTGCCGAAGGATCGGGAGCGTCGCGTTCGCGCGAATTGGAAACGGCAGCACGAGCCCTTGCTGGTGGCGGTCTTCGGGCAGGAACGAGATTCCAAGCCGCATCGCATGCCGCGAAGAGCGAGGTCGAACGAGGTGACCTCCCACTCGGATCTCGCCGCGGTCGGGTCGCGTGATCCCGAAGAGCATCTGGGCGACCTCCGAACGGCCAGCGCCGACGAGGCCGAAGAAGCCTAGGATCTCGCCCGTCCGGACTTCGAAGCTAACGTCTTCTACGAAGCCAGCACCGGAGAGTCCCTGCACGCTGAGGATCGGCTTTCCAATCTGGGTATCTTCTTTCGGGAAGAAAGCCCCCGGTTCAGTGCCAATCATGTGGCGTACGGTCTGTGCTGGAGTGAGATCGGCAGTGTGAGTTGTGATGATGCGCTTGCCTGAGCGGAGGATCGTAACTTCATCGCCGAGGCCGAGAATTTCATCGATGAAGTGACTGATGAAAAGAATGGCTACCCCTTGCTTCTTCAGCCGCTCAACGATCTCGAACAGCCGCTCTACCTCGCGGCTTGAGATGGTCGACGTCGGCTCGTCCATGACAAGCACACGCGCATCGATCGACAGAGCTTTGGCGATCTCGATTGCCTGGCGCTCGGCTATGCTCAACATCTTTACAGGCACGCGAACGTCGATCTCGACGCGTAGACTTGATAGGAGTTCCTGAGCCTTTCCTGTCATCGCAGCCCAGTCGATCCCACCCATCCGCCGTGGCTGGCGGCCAACAAAGACGTTTTCGGCGACCGACAGATCCGGAAAAACGGCGGGATGTTGGTGAATAACTGCGATGCCCTGGCGCCGGGCATCCGCGGCGCCGAGGATCGCGGTGTCCATGCCATCCTTCAGGATCCGGCCGCTGTCCGGTTGATAGATCCCACCCAGGATCTTAACGAGTGTGCTCTTGCCGGCCCCGTTCTCGCCGGCGAGAGAATGCACCCGCCCGGCGCGAAGGCTGAGATCAACGTCGCTCAGTACCTCGACGGGCCCGAAGCGCTTGGTGATCCCGCGAAGTTCAATTACGGGAGCCTCTAAACTGCACCCCGGATTGGTATCGTTCAGGTTCCGTGCCCAAGGGACGTCTTTGGGCTCTCCTGATGGCGCCGGTTTCACGTCGGTAGTGGCGCGGGGCGACAAATCCCCGGTTGCATCCCCGCGTCCTTTCTAGACGATGGTTAGAAGTTGTAATCCTTAACGTTCTCTGGGGTGAACTGAAGCGGCTCGCCGGTAATGATTTGTCCGGTGGAGTCGATCTCATATTTACCCGGCCACTTGCCGCTGGTGATCGTAAAGGAGTCGCCGGGCTTTCCCTGAATCTTCCCCTCGGCGAAATACTTTGCCGCATAGTATGTGACATAACCGAGTTTGATGGGATCCCACAGGTAGAATCCCTGGATCGTGCCGTCGAGCATGTATTTGCTGGTAATACTCGGGACGCAATTACCGGATACCTTGATCACGCCTTGCTTGTTCACGGACTCGAGAGCCCGTGCGACCGCGGGAAGACCGGGGCAAGTCGGTGCAAAGATCCCCGTGAGATCAGGATACTTCGTGGTCAACGCAACGGTCGCGTCGAAAGCCTTTTGTTCGTTATCATATCCGTACACCTCGTCCACGATTTCGATGTCCTTGTACTTCTTGAGTTCGTCCCGAAACGCTTTGATCCAAGCATTCTGATTGGCGGCTGTCGGCTGGGCAGATACGATAGCGACTTTCCCTTTTGGTCCCATAGCCTTGACCAGTAATTCGGCGCCGAATCGACCGATGGAATCGCTCGTCGCCTGATTAACAAAGAATGGACGTCCTTCGGGAGCCGAATCCGCGTCGAATGTAACGACCTTGGCGCCGAGCTTTTGGGCCCGCTTCATTGCGGGCACGACCGCATCGGGATCGCTCGGGGCGACCGCGATTGCGCGAATATGCCGGTCTGCCAGATTGTTGATGAGCTCGACCTGCGCCTGTCCGCTCGATTGCGTCGGACCGTAGTTATTGGCGGTTCCTCCAATCTCTTTAGCGGCTATCCGGGCGCCTGCCAGGGGGGCGTTATAGTATGTATTGGTCGTCTCCTTAATCACCATCGCCAGCTCGAAATCGTCCGCCTTGGCCGTAGTGGTGCTAACGGACAGCAATGCGAATGTCGTTAGGGTTAGTGCTACTAACAGATGCCCATTGATAGTCTTTGCGACTACCGCCGTTACCTTATTTGTCTCCGCCGATGCGGAATTACTGCCCGCAATGCCGGTTACCGGCACTGTGAGCATCGAGTTCAGAGGGGGACTCATCTTCATATTGCTCTCTCTCTAAGATTGATGAACATACAAACGTGCACTGAATCGACCGGGTGAGGTATGGGGGAGGTCCTCGGTCGCAGCGCCTGCGTTGCTACACTAGCAGAAAAGGACTCCTGGCGTGAACTGCTAATTTACGCCAGATTTATCGCAAAATCCGCGCGAAACGCCGGAAGCGGACCATCCTGCTGGCATTAACTTCAACCCACCACGGATTCTATCATGGCGCAGCGAGGTATGCCGCCGAACACGACTGGCACGTTGTTGCTGACATGATTTATGACGCAACGATACCGGTCGGATGGAAAGGCGATGGAATCCTCTCCTTTGTCGGACATTGGGAAGAATTGGCGAACTACGTGAAAAAGGTCGAAAGTCAAAAACCGACTTCGAGCTCGCAGTCAAGCAGTACCGGATCGATTTGCCGCTCGATTGTGTCGAACATGCGATCGACGAAATCTGTCAGCGCCTCAGATGCGGCCGTTGCTGCATTGACCTGGCGATTGGCCACGGCGTCTAGTACCGCAAGATGGCAGTCGACCGTCGGATCGAGGCTAGCGTCACTAGCGATCTGCGTGTGATAAATCCAACCGATGCGACGAAAGATCGTATGTAATGGCCGAAGCGTGTGCTCGAGGAACGGCTCATTGGCTGCTGCGATAATGAGCCGATCAATCCGTCGATCGAAGGCGTTGAACTCGTCGACCGTCATTCTTTCGCGCCGCTCGCGCAAGGCACGACTGACGTAAATCATCTGACGCAGGTGCGCCGGTGCGGAACGCTCAGCCGCGAGCCTAATTACGAAACGCTCGATGTCGCGGCGCAACCACAGCAGGATACGCTCGCGTGCGAGATCAATCGGCGCAATTTGCAGACCATGCCGCGGGCGAACAATAATGAGCGTATCTGCCGCAAGCCGATTGACGGCCTGATGCACTGGTGTGCGCCCAAAACCGGTCATGTCCTGAAGATCCTGCATTGCCAGAAAGCGACCTGGCTTGAGTTCGCAATTGACAATAAGATCTTCAATTCGCTCATAGGCCAACTCGAAGAGGTTCACCCGATTGTGCCGGCGCGCCGCCGGGATGGCAGGGTCGGCCGCGATGAGCTTCGGCCGCGGCTGTTTCCGGCGGTTCATAGAGAATTTCTCATGGTGGTTTTCCTGGGTTTTTGCCCGATCAAAGGACGGCCAAAGTGCCGCCGTCAACAAAGATGAGCTGACCATTTACGTAGTCGGACGCAGCTGACGCCAGGTAGACCGCTGTGCCAACGAGATCCGCTGGCACGCCCCAGCGGCGCGCCGGTGTCCGCTGCTTGACCCAGGCGTCGAAGCTCGGCGCTTCGACCAGCGCTCTCGTCATTTCGGTGACCATGTACCCTGGGCCGATGGCGTTCGCCTGTATTCCGTGCTCAGCCCATTCGGCCGTCATCACGCGCGTCAGCAACTTTATACCGCCCTTTGCTGCCGTGTATGGACCTGTGGACGCACGTGCAACCTCGCTTGTCAGCGAGCCGATGTTGATGATCTTTCCTCCACGGCCGCGTTTAATCATGCGCCGCGCCGCCTCGCGTCCGACCAGAAAAGCACCCGTCAGATTAGTGTCGATCACCTTCTGCCACTCCGGCAGTTGCAAATCTACGATCGACTTGCGTAGCTGAATGCCGGCATTATTCACCAAAATGTCGACCGCGATTCCCGCGTCATCAAGCTGTGCAAAAGCGTTTTGTACCGCCTCCTCGTCGGTGACGTCGAACAGTGCTTCGTAAACGGTGTGACCCTTCTCACGAAGGGTGGCAGCCGCCGTAGATAGTTCGAAATCGCGGCCGTTAAGTACGAGGGTTGCGCCTGCTGCGGCGAGACCCTCGGCCAGCGCGTTTCCGAGCCCGCGGGAGGAACCCGTGACGAGGCTGGTCCGTCCACTCAGATCAAACAATTTTGAAGCCATTCTATTCTTCCTAAAGGTGACTCCGACGGACATGCAGGTCCGCGCGCTCAAACACAGCAGGCTGAAGCTCAACGCACAGGCCGATCCCTTCCATCGGGTAGACAAACCCGTTCTCGATTCTCGGAATGGCCGTGACAAGTTCCCGGTACCAGCTGGTGTAGAAAGCACGCACCGACTCCTGGATCAATGTGTTAGGCTGGCTGAACGACGCGTGTACCGCGGCGACGAAGCCAACTCGCCCGGTACAATCATGAGGCGCGAATGGCCGATGCCACGTTTCCGCTAGCGCCGCGATCTTGCGGCCTTCTGTCAGCCCACCGGCCCAGCAAAGGTCTACCATGGCGACATGCGTCGCATTGCGCTCCAGGAGCTCCTTAAACGGCCACCGAGAACCAAGCGTCTCGCTCGCGCAAACCCAGACATTCGTCGACTGCGCGTATTCCGCGAGTGCTTGGGGCGAGTTCATTCGAATCGGGTCCTCGAACCAGGTCGGTGTGTACGGTTCCAACGCCTTGGCGATTTTCTTGGCAGTCGGCAGGTTCCACAGGCAATGGAACTCGACCATAATTTCCATGCGGTCACCGACCGCCGCGCGAATCTTCTCGAAAGGCGCGATCGCCATCTTCATCTGCTCGGCAGTGATGTAGAGCCCACCGGTTTCTTGTGCCGCGGGATCAAACGGCCAGATTTTCATGGCCATAATGCCTTGCTCGAGCAGACTCTTCGCCAAAACGTCCGCCTGGTTCATGAAGGCAGAAAGGTCCTCGTAGGGCCCTTCCTGGTCTGAAATGTTCCAGGTCTCGACGGGGCGGATATTCCGCGTGCGAACGTAACGATATCCGGCACAAGTGTTATAGACACGCACTTTCTCGGCGCAAAGCCCCCCAAGCAGCTGATGAACCGGTTGCCCGCAGAACTTACCGAACAGATCCCATAGCGCAATGTCGATAGCCGAGGCGGCCCGGTACTCGGCGCCGGTGGATGACTGCGCCAACGGCAGATTGAGCATCTCTTTGTTGAGGAACTCGATCCGCAAAGGATCGCGGCCCAGGAGGCGCTCACTAAGTGTGTCGTGAATATGCGCCTCGACTGCACCTGCGCCGTAGAACGTTTCGCCGAGACCGATAAGTCCTGCATCGGTGTGCACCCGAACCCATAGGATGTTAGAGAACTCGTCGGTCCGCAGGGTTTCAAGGGCAGTGATTTTCATGAAAATTCCGTTTCGTCAGCTGTCACCGCAACTAGGATCGTCCGGCCCGATAGCAGGCCTGTCGGAAGGTGAGGAGCCAGAGAATCGTCCTGCTTCGGCCTCAACCTCTACGCCGGTTAGCCTTGTTTCAGTTTGCGTTAGCGGAGAAATATCACAATATATCACTGCTCGCCGCAAGACGAATCCCGCATCTTCCCCACTGCAGCCCATGAAACAGCTATTTGATGGCGTTTATCTCTTGGAAGGGCAGGTCGGTGTTCGGCCATTGTATTTACCTCTTTTCCACGGCGATTACGGCGCTCTGTTACTGGACACGGGTTGCGCCGAACATGTCGACAGCATGATACTGCCGGCTTTAACTGAACTCGGGGTTGAACCGGTTGACTTGCGATTTGTAATCAACACCCACCCGGATTCCGATCACGTGGGTGGAAATGCTGGCGTTAAGCGTTGGGCACCGCGTACATTGCTCGGTTGCGGAGATGCGGACCGTGAAGCCATCGATGATCCGGACATGCTCTTTCGTAGCCGTTACGATGCTTACCGGGCATTCGGCGTTTTTTATCCCGAGGAAGTAGCCAGGAATATCCGGCGCGATCTTGGAGAGGTTCAGCCAGTGGACATCACCTTTCGCGGAGGAGAACGCATCCGCTTGGGTCCTGCCTGGGATCTCGAGATAATTTCCCTTCCGGGCCACAGCAAAGGTCATCTCGGCCTGCTTGACCGTCACCATCGCGCCCTGTTTGGCGGCGACGCAATTCAGGGCTGTGTCTACTTGGATGTGTTAGGAAAACCCGCGCTCTGCCCTACCTATCTTTATCCCGAGACCTACTTGCAAACCTGCCAGCTAATTGAACACCTCGATCTCGATTATTACGTAAGCTGCCACTGGCCAATAAAGAAAGCTCACGAAATCGCTGAGTTCTGCCAGGAAACACGCGCGTTTGTGGAACGGACGGAGCTTTTGTTACAAAGCGCAGGTATTACCGATTTGCGGGAGGCCTGTCTCAAGCTGGGACCGCAGCTTGGGCAATGGCCGGAGCCGATCCATCTCGAGCTGGCGTACGCGCTTGCCGGTCATCTCGGCTTACAATGATCGTATGAAGATCGAGAATCTCAAGACCGTCGTCGTAAATGCCGAGATGCGGAACTGGGTGTTCTGTAAGGTCGAAACAGATCAGCCCGGCCTATACGGGTGGGGGGAAGGATCGCTCGAATGGAAGACTCGCTCGGTGGTTGGCGCGATCGAGGATTTTGCTCCGATGGTCATCGGAGAAGATCCGCGCCGGATCGAGCACATCTTCCAAAAACTCTATCGGCAATCGTTCTGGCGCCTCGGCGTAATCGGTATGAGTGCGATCTCGGCGATTGAGCAAGCGCTTTGGGATATCAAGGGCAAACTCCTGGGCGTACCTGTCTATGAGCTGCTTGGAGGCCAGGTCCGCGACAGAGTGCGCATGTACACTCACCTCGGCGGCGGTAACATGAAATCAGTTTATGAAACCTTTGATGTCGAGCCCCTCATCGATCTCGCCCTCAAAGTTGTCGGCCAGGGATATACCGCTGTGAAGGTTGTCTTTGTGCCGTACTCGGAGCCCTTGGAAGGTATTGGAAAAGTGAAGCAATTCGCCAAGCTCATGGGAAAACTTCGCGAATGTGTGGGGGAACAGGTCGATGTAATGATTGATTTCCATGGGCGGACTTATCCAGCGATGGCGATCCAGTATATTAATGCTGTCGCGGAGTTTCGACCTTACTTCTGTGAAGAGCCGGTACCGCCCGAAAACGTCGAGGCACTTCGTGAGGTTCGGGAGAGCGTTCAGGTCCCGATTGCGACCGGTGAGCGTTTAGTAGGCCGGCATCAGTTCAGGCCACTCTTTGAGCAACGAGCTTGTCACGTGATTCAGCCGGACCTCTGTCATTGCGGCGGCCTTTTTGAGGCAAAAAAAATCGCCGCGATGGCCGAAGCCTACCAGATGGGTGTAGCACCACATAATCCGCTTGGTCCGGTGGCAAACGCTGTCGCCCTTCACTTCGCATTGTCGACCCCTAATTTTCTGATCCAAGAGGACATGTTAAGCGATGTGCCCTGGCGCTGGGATGTCGTACAGAGCTCTTTAGAGACGGAGAACGGTTATTGGCTGCCTACCAATGTTCCTGGGCTTGGTATCGAGGTAGACGAGGCGCGGGCGAAAGAGCATCCGTTTCAGCAGGAGGTGATGCACCCCCTTACGATCCGTGCCGCCGACAACGCCATTCTGGATTGGTAAACTTTGACAACTCAAACACAGTTTTCTAACTGGCTATTGCACGCACAGTTGATCGTTCAGCGGACGGGCGTCGTCTGGCTCGTGGTTATTCTCCTCTACGCGGTTTCGGGACTTTTTTCACCTGGAATGTTTCAAGTCAGCCAGGTTCTAAACATTCTTCAGGTCGCGGCCTTTCTTGGCGTGGTGGCGACCGGACAGACATTGGCTCTGCTGACGGGTGGCATTGATCTTTCGGTCGCCGGCGTCGTCACGATGTCCAACATTGTATCGACCAGCATCATGGCCGGGAGAGACGGTAACATGGTTATGGCGGTTGCCACATGCATCCTGCTCGCTGCCACGGTGGGTCTGATCAACGGGTTGATGATAACGGTTATCCGTGTCGCGCCCCTCATCGCCACACTCGGGGTGAATTCCATCCTGTTTGGCGCTGCTTTGGTGTATACCCATGGTGCCCCGCATGGGAGCATCTCTCCCGGATTCGCAGTTTTTGGCCAGGGGCATATGACGGTGTTCCCGGTTAGCACCGTTTGTTGGTTAACCGTCGCGCTGACTATTGCCTGGGTGACGCGACAGACCGTCTTCGGAAGGCAACTCTATGCCGTTGGTGCGAATACCACAGCTGCACGAATGATGGGTATCCCGGTGAGGAGAATTGTGATCATCGCTTACATCCTCAGCAGTGTCATGGCCGTGCTGGGTGGTTTGTTGCTTACATCTTACATAGGTTCTCCCAGCCTTGGAATCGGAGATCAATTTCTCCTGAGCTCGATTGCTGCGACGATTGTTGGCGGAACCGCGTTGACCGGTGGAATGGGAAGTGTGATCGGAACCATCGGCGGAGCCCTTTTCATTACTGAACTGAACAGCTTTACCACGATTGTACGCGTCTCGACGGGCACCCAGTTTGTGCTCCAGGGCGCGGTTATTGCGCTGAGCGTCCTTCTGTACCGCTTTGTCGGACTCGGTCGGGCAAGCAGCTAATCCAGAACAGAAACCACCCCATGGAAAAAAAGAATGAATCCCCCCATTATTCGCGCAGACAAGCGATCAAATTGGGAGCAGCCGCGCTAGGCTTCAGTACGGTTGTGCGGGCTTTCCCAGGGTTGGCCGACGATGTCATCAGCAAGGCTAAAATTGTTCCAACCGGTGAGACGGTTAGTGGGGCAAAATATAAGAAAAATGGCCCATTCCGGATCGGTTTCAGCAACGGATTCTCTGGTAATACCTGGAGAACGGAATGCCTCTACACCGTCAAGAAGGAGGCTGCTCGACATAAGGATCTTGCCGATTTCATCATCGTCGACGGCCAGGGTGACATAGCGAAACAAGTAAATGACATCGAGAACCTCGTCTCGCAGAACGTCGACGCGATTCTCTGTATTCCTAATTCCGGTTCCGCGGTTGCGCCCGCGCTGCGCGATGCGACAAAACAGGGGATTGTTACGGTGCCATTTAATCTCCCGGTCGATGGAGAGGGCTGGACGGCTTACACCGGTACCGATCCTCAAAAGAAAGGATTTGAACTTGGGAAATGGTTGCGAGGTGCCCTGGGCGATTCAGGCAAGATAGTCGCTCTCGGTGGGCTGCCTGGGAATTCCTATACAGCCGCGGCGTGGGCTGGTGCGCAAAAAGCGATGGAAGGCAGTAAGATTCAAGTTCTGGCTTTCCGGGATGCCTCCTGGGAGGAGGATCGGGCTAAGGTGATCATGGCGGACCTGATCGCTGCTTATCCGGAAATTGAGGGAGTCTGGTGTGATGGATCCCAGGACGCGGCCGGAGCCATGAAAGCTTTGCTGGGTGCCAAACGGCCGTTGGTACCAGTGACTGGGGACGACTACAATGGATTGCTTAAGCTCTATGATCAGCAAAAGGCAAACTATCCGAAGTTCGACATTGGACTGGTGTCTGAGCCAAGCTGGGAGAGCGTCGTCGCTTTGCGCATCGCGCTAAAGCTTCTGCGCGGCGAAGATGTGCCCAAACGTCAGATTATCGAACCGCAGCTGATTACCTCCGAAAACTACAAGAACTATCTGCGCCCTGATCTCGCGGACGGCGTATTTGTCGACACGGATCTCTCTGACGATGAGTTGAAGGCGTTATTCAAATCATGATCGGTCCCGAGTCCGTTGCTCCGGCAGATAGCTCTGTATCGGTATTGGCTGTCGACGACGTCGATAATTCCTTCCCGGGAGTGCACGCGCTAAAGCACGTCTCGTTCGACTGCCGGCCGAGCGAAATCCATGGACTAGTTGGCGAGAACGGTGCCGGCAAAAGCACCTTGATGCGGGTGCTGGCAGGAGTAGTTCAACCAGATTCGGGAGTCATTCGAGTTAGGGGGGAACGTGTCATACTAAGTTCTCCCCGGCATGCCCATGACCTCGGAATCGCCATGGTGTACCAAGACACTCGGCTTGTCGACGACTTGGACGTCGCCCAAAACATTTGGCTGGGACGTGAGCCAGGTTCTTTTTTCTTGGTCGATCGCCATGCGATGGAAGCCCGGGCGACATCGATTTTGCAACGTCTCGGTCTGGAGATTGATCTGCGCAGAACGGTGCGCGAGCTAACTACGGCTGAGCGTCAAATTGTGGAGATCGCTCGAGCACTGACGGCCGATCCGGCAGTACTCATTCTGGATGAGCCTACTTCATCACTTGATCCCAGTGAAGTAGAGCGACTCGAAGGAATCTTACGGAGCCTGCGGAATGGGGGCACCGGAATAGTTTTTATTTCTCACCGTTTGCCTGAGGTGCTCGAATTCGCCAACCGGATTACGGTACTGAAAGACGGGGAAATCGTCGGTACGGTGGTGAATGAGGGAATTACGGAAGATTTTCTCGTTCGCAAGATGGTTGGGCGCCAACTGTCGTTGGCGTTTCCGCCAAAAAGAGGCAAACCCGGCTCAACTAGACTGGAAGCGAAAGATCTCTCGAGCCCTGGTAATTTTCAGGAAGTTTCATTCACAGTCGCTGCGGGTGAGATCGTCGGGTTGGGTGGTATCCAAGGTAATGGGCAAAGGGAGATAGCGCGTGCGCTTTATGGGCTGCTACCGGCCGGCGGCGAGATCAACCTTGATGGCTCGCGGGTTGCGTTGCGTTCGCCCCGTGACGCGATCCAGGCAGGGGTTGTCTATGTCCCTGCGGACCGCCGCGGCGAAAGTATCTTTGCTCCGCATTCAATTCGCAGAAACATTGCTGCTCCGCATTTACCGTACTGGAGCAGATTTGGCATTTTAGATCATTCCGTCGAACGAAAGGCTGTATCTGATGTCGTTACCACGTTTCAGGTGCGCACCCCTTCGCTCGAGCAGCCGGTCGGATTTTTGAGCGGCGGCAATCAGCAGAAAGTGGTCGTCGGCCGTTGGGTCTTAGCCCGGCCAAAACTCTATATCTTCGATGAACCGACCCAAGGGGTCGATGTTGCTACCAAACTGGAGCTTTACCGTGTAATCCGGCAACTCGCTGACCAGGGGGCTGCCGTTATACTACTCTCCTCTGACTTGCTAGAGCTGATCAGCCTTAGCGACCGAATTCTCGTCGTGGCTCATGGTTCAATTGTTGACCGGGTAGCGGCCAGTGACGCAACCGAAGAACGGATCATTGGCAGCGCAGTTACCCGCGCGCGGAACAGCGGAATATCCCGCACAGAACCAACAGAGTCGCCGGGTCCGATGGTCAGGCCTCGCAAACGGCTTGGAATGGGACAGGTGGCATGGCGACGTTACGCCGGTACGATCCTGCTGTTAGGTCTTCTTTTGCTAGTTAGCATCTACACATCCAGTCAGTCCCGTTATTTCTTTACCGAGCGAAACATGGGCAACCTCGTCATCCAGGTCGTTCCGCTCGCGTTAGTAGCAATCGGTCAAATGGCGGTGATCCTCCTGGGTGGCATCGATTTATCTGTCGGGCCGGTGATGAGCTTAACGACTGCGGTGGCCTCCTACGTGGTAATCAATAACCACAGCGAATTAACCGGTGCCGCTCTGTGCTTGGCAGCCGGTTTGTTGGTCGGAGCGTTGAACGGCTTACTTATCCTCGGTCTGCAAATACCAGATTTGATCAGCACACTTTCTACTTACTCGCTCGTTCTTGGCCTTGCTCTCATTGTTCGGCCAAGCCCAGGCGGAAATGTCAGCGAGACGTTTTCGGATTTCATAACCATGCGGCTCGGTTGGTTACCCGTCGCGGGTCTGGTCGTCCTGGCAATCAGTGCCGTGGGAGAATCTTGTCTGCTCAGAAGTAGAATTGGTATTCGGCTGTATGCCACGGGCTCGAGACCGGAAGCTGCTTTTGTGGCTGGTATTCCCGTGGGCCGGGTGCGCTTGTTGGCCTATCTATTTTCCGGTTTCATGGCCGCGGTTGCTGGTTTAGTCATAGCCGCTCGCATTGGCAGCGGAGACCCGCAGGTGGGTAGTCAATTTACTCTCTCATCCATCGCCGCAGTCGTTGTCGGTGGCACTAGCGTGTTCGGCGGGCGCGGGACACTCGTGGGGACTTTGCTTGGTGCAATTCTGCTCGTACTGCTGCAAGATGCTCTTAACCAGCTGCACGTCACGGCTTACTACCAATACATCTGGACCGGTGCGCTGCTTCTTGTCGCAGTAGCACTTTATTCCATCCACGAGTATGGAAGAAGAGGATGAGCTCCCAACCTGGTCTTCAGCTTTCTAGGAAAACCGGTGCGATCGCCGACAACGCCGAGTAGTTTCCCTTGGTAAACGCTGCTTCGTGCACGCGTCATCAAAAGCCCCAGTTATTGACGATGAAGAGGTTCGCGGCTGGGTGCTGAGCGGTGCTCGCAGTTGAGACGGGGAAGCCTCGCTGCTCCGTAAACGGCTCGTGAAGCACAGGGTTGAACGACGGTGGGTTGTCGCCAAGCGTGGTTAGTCAGGATCGAGCCACCCAGGCAGTGGGCGTCAGTTCAGCGACGCGGCTGACCGGAAGGTCGGCCAAGCCTGGTAGGATAGAAGCGAGGTATCGCGGATGGGGAGCTTCAACCGACGGCACGTTTCGACGCTCGTTAGCCAGAGCTATCCGCAACTGCGCCGTTACGCGCCGCAACTACTGGAGACGTTCGAATTTCGATCGACTTCAGCTACCGAAGAAATGCTCCAAGCGGTCGCACTGCTCCGTGAACTCAATTCCAAAAACGCGCGGCGTGTTCCGGACAATGCTCCTAGCGGATTTATCCGGCCACGCTGACAAAAGCACGTCTTCACCAGCGAGGGAATCGATCGGCGTTTTTACGAAATCTGCGTGCTCTCGGAACTGGGCAAGACGCTTCGGGCCGGACATCTTTGGGTTGTCGGCAGTCGCCGTTACAAAGATTTCGAGGAATACCTGCTGCCGCCCGAGGTTTATCGGGCGATAAAACTCTCGGCCTGGCGGCCGATGGCTTAGAGGGGTGGGGTGAGCCAGCGGTCGAAGGTCGAGCGGATACGGTGGTGGCAGCAGTGACCGAACTCGGTTGCTATCTGCGAGGGCAAGACCCGGATCAGATCGAAGATATTTGGCAAGTGTTGTGTCGTGGAGGTTTTTATCGGGGTGGTCCGGTTTTGATGAGCGCGATCGCCGGTATCGACCAGGCCCTTTGGGATCTTCAAGGTAAACGCTATCGGCTCAGTATTCACTAGATGCTAGGTGGCAAAGTCAGGGATCGCATGCAGGTCTATTCCTGGGTAGGTGGTGACTAGCCGGCCGAGGTGGCGTCCGCAGCGAAGGAAAAGCAAGCACAGGGATGCAAAGCGGTTAAAATGAACGCGTGTGCCGAACTTCACTATATCGATTCGCCGGCAAAATTGGACGAGATTGTCCAGCGTGTCGGATCGGTGAGAGAGGCGGTTGGGAAATGACTTTGGGATAGCCGTAGTTTTCATGGCAGGGTCCACCGTGGAATGGCTAAAACATTGGTGAAAGAACTTGATTCATTCCGACTGATGTTCGTCGAAGAACCAGTTCTTTCTGAACACCTGGAAGCGTTGGTCGAAGTCGCTCGACATACCACGACACCGATTGCGTTAGGTGAACGTCTTTACAGCCGGTGGGATTTCAAACGCTTCTTGCAGGTTGGTGTCCTCGACATCATCCAACCAGACATCTCGCACGCCGGAGGGATCAGCGAGACTTACAAGAGCTGCGCGATGGCAGAAGCATACGATACCGGTGTCGCGCTTCATTGTCCTCTTGGACCGATCGCGCTTGCCGCAAGCCTTCAGGTGGATGGCTGTATTCCGAACGCTTTCATTCAAGAGCAGAGTCTTGGTATCCATTATAACGTTGGAGCCGAGTTCAACGACTACCTGGTTGATCCGTCGATATTCAAATACACCGATGGCTACGTTGGCATTCCTCAGGGACCCGGACTGGGGATTGAACTTAAACGAGAAAGTAGTTCGTGAAGCTAGCAGGGTAGGACATAGCTGGAAGAACCCAGTCTGGCGAAACAAAGACGGCAGCGTAGCAGAATGGTAGCGACTAAAGCTGCAGATAGGAATCAATGGACCTGCTCCTGAAATGAAGCGATCTGGTCCAGAATCGACCTCGCAGAAAACCGTCGCGCTCTTGGTCGAGACGTCGAGAGCTTACGGACGAGGTATCTGTAGGGGCGTAGCCCGATTCACCGAGCAGCATCCCCATTGGATGATCATCTATCAGGAACGAAACCTGAAACAGTCAATTCCTCATTTTCTAAGGAAATACAAGGTCGACGGCATCCTGATGCGAGTCGACCAGCCGGCCTTAGCCCGGGAGATAGTCTCTCTCGGAATCCCGACCGTAGATCTTTTGGGTGAACCCGACAAGGACGGCTGCCCGGTCTACATGACCGACGATTTCGCTATGGCCGCAATGGCGAGTGATCATCTAATAAACAACGGATTTGTTTACTTCGCGTTCTGCGGCTTTCCCGGGATTCCCTTTTCTGACCGGCGGCAACGCGGTTTCACCGAATGCGTGGGTCGTAATGGGTTTCAAGCAGTCAGCTATGAACGTCGCTCAAGACATTTCGGTGAAATTCTGCGCGCCGAAGAACATGGATTTCTGGAGATCGACGTGATTGCGAAATGGCTCAGAAGCTTGCCTAAACCAGTTGCTATTTTCGCCTGTAACGACGTGCGTGCGCTGCAAGTCGTCCAGGCTTGTCATGTAGCTGGTTGCTCCGTTCCGGACGAAGTCTCTGCGTTGGGTGTTGATAACGACGAGATCATCACGGAACTCTGTCATCCCAAGCTAAGCAGTATTCAGCCAGATACCTTGTCTACCGGTTATAAGGCATGTCTGTGTTTGGATAATATGATGAACCGGTTGAAGCCGGATCCTTATTTTGATTGGACTCCGCCCGTCGGGGTGATCGAGCGTGATTCAACCAACATCATTGCTACGACGGACAAGTTAGTAGCAAATGCGCTTCGAGCGATCCGTGATGAGGCCTGTGATGGTCTGACGGTAAAAAAGCTGCTCGATCATCTGCACGTTTCGCGGAGCCAACTGGAAGCCAAATTCAGAAGGATTCTCGGTCGAACGGTTCATGACGAAATAACGCGGGTGCGTTTGAAACGGGTTTGCCAGTTGTTGTACGGTGGTGATGATACTTTGAGGACAATTGCCCGTAAATCTGGGTATCTCGACATTTCACACCTCAGCCGGTTGTTTCGAAAGAACTTTGGTGTTTGGCCGGGCGAATACCGGAAGCGGATCAGAGTTCGGGTATCCGCGGATCAGAGTTCGGGTATCCACCCTGCCGATCGGGCAATAAGCCCCCCGTGTAAAAATAGACAATAAGATTGGCAAATCTGCCAATTTATCCGAAACAACTCTCATCCTATATTGGGCTTCTGTTGTCCCAGGGCGCTACAGCCTTGGCCGACCTCAGCCCACCGTTATCCTATGTACAAACCGCGTCCCCCCCGCCTCATTGAAAGGCTCGTTGTCAGTTCTTTGGTACTGATTGGCCTCGCTCTCCCGTTCGCCCATGCCCAGGAAAAGAGCAAACCATCCGACCAGCTGTACGTTGAAGTCTCCGCTCTCGGGAGTCTGGATTACTTCTACGACCACAAAATGGGTCTGCAGGAGGCAGGGAAAGCGATGGGGGTCAAGACTGAATACGTCGGACCTGCCGAGTACGATATGTCGGCAATGATCACGGCTTTCGAGCAGGCGATCGCTCGCAAGCCGGCAGGAATTATTGTTGTTGGGTTCGAACCGTCGCTGAACGCCATCGTCGACAAAGCCGTCGACGCTGGGATCCCCATTGTTACTGTCGACGCTGATCTACCCGGTTCTAAACGGATCGCTTTCGTCGGTACCGGCAATTTTCAGGCAGGTTATGAAGGGGGGAAGAAACTATCCCAACTAATCGGCGGAAAAGGCAAGGTCGCCCTGATGACTAAGCCCGGCCAATCGAATCTGGAAGAACGAATCGCCGGGTATAAGAAGGCATTTTCAGAAAGCCAAGGCATTAACATGGTGCAAATCGCCGATACTCAGTCCGATCCAGGCGTAGCGGCGCAGGCCGCTGCTTCTCTGCTGCAGAAGTTTCCGGATCTTGCTGGGATTGGCTGTGTTGAAGCGGCCGGCGGAAGCGGAGCGGCAACAGCAGTAAACGAGGCGGGCAAGAAAGGGACTGTAAAGATCGTTGCCATGGATCGCGGGAATGAGGTGCTGCAAGCGATTAAGGATGGTGTGATTTCCGCCACGGTAGTTCAGCAGACTGCCTTGATGCCGTTCTACGCGTTACAGATCCTTTACAATCTGAACAACAATCCAATCCCGATCTCGAGCAATAATACGAAGGCCCACGTTACCGGTGCTCCCGCTGTCGTGGATACTGGCGTCATCATCGTAGACCAAAACAATTACGAATACTTCGTCCGGAAATAAGAAGTACCGATCTCTCGCCCGCACAAATCACGCGCCATGAGAATCGACGCTCTCATTGCGGGCCAGAAAGCTCTCGATCAGATGCTTGCGCCTCTAATCGAGAGTCTATTTTAAAAAGGATGAGTAAACAGATTGCCAACAAAGCTTTTGGACAAACTTATCAGCAGAATAGTCCGGCGCAGCCGGAGGATTCTGCTGCCTGAGCCTGCATTGGTCACAAATCTCTAAAGATTTGTGACCAATGCAGGCTGGTGAGAATATCCTGGAACTTCGGCTGGTAACGAAAGATTTCCCCGGAGTGCGAGCTGTCAATCAGGTCGATTTTGAGCTGAGGCAAGGAGAAGTCCATGCGGTTGTCGGCGAGAACGGAGCAGGCAAAAGCACCCTGATGAACATTCTGGGCGGCGTCCTTCAGCCTGATGCCGGCGAAATCATTCTGGAAGGAACGCCTACCCGGTTCGCTGATGCAGCGGACGCGGGTCACAAAGGTATCGGGGTCGTTTTTCAGGAATTGAGCCTGGTACCGATGCTGAGCGTGGCGGAGAATATTTTTTTCAATCGCCAACCGACCACGCCAATCGGTTTCGTGGCCTCCAAGCGATTAAATAGCGAAGCACGACAGTTGCTCGCATTGTTTAAGCTCAAGGTGAACCCGGCAAGGTCAGTGAAGGATTTAACGATGGGGTATCGCCAAATCGTTGAAGTGCTTAAGGCCATTTCACTCCGACCGAAAATCTTGATTCTTGATGAACCGACTTCTTCGTTGGGCGCAGCGGACATAGACCGATTGTTTTTCAACATCCGGCGGCTGAAATCAGAGGGCGTATCATTTATCTACATTTCTCACCATTTGCCGGAGATATTTCGGATCGCTGATCGGGTGACAGTACTCAGGGATGGGAGGAATGCCGGCACGTTCAGCATTTCGCAGGTCGACGAAGAAGCGTTAGTCAAACGGATGGTCGGTCGCGAGTTAACAAACATGTACGGAAAGCCCGGCAACGCGATCGGTGATCACTATTTCCGTTTCGAAAGAGCAGAGGGCGGTCCGGAGTCAGCTCGTGCCATACAGCTGGACTTGCGACGTGGCGAGATTCTCGGGATCGCCGGTCTGATCGGATCCGGGCGCTCCGAACTCGCAATGGAGATGGTCGGTGTCATACCCAATCGCCGAAGTGCAGTCTTTCTGGATGGCCAGCGCTTTTCGTTCCGGCATCCCGCTGAAGCGATCAAGCAGGGAGTTGTGTACCTCACTGAGGATCGCAAGGAATTAGGTCTTTATCTGTCGATGTCTGTACAGGACAACTGCGTTGCTCCGACCCTACGAGCTTACACGAATGCGGTTGGCCTTCTGTCGGATGAAAAGATCAGTTCCGCAGCGTTGGTTGCTCGGCGGCGATTCAATATTGCGACGCCGACCGTGCGCAAACTCGTTGGAGAATTGTCGGGTGGCAACCAGCAAAAGGTGCTTCTGGCCATGTGGACCAATGCGCAGCCTAAAGTGTTGGTGGTCGATGAACCGACCAAAGGGGTCGATGTTGGAGCAAAGTCTGAGATTTATCGATTACTCCGCGAATTAGCCGCTTCCGATATCGGCATCATCATGATTTCCTCCGAACTGCAAGAGATTCTCGGCATGAGTGACCGCATTAAAGTCATGCGGGACGGACGATTTGTGGCTGAATTCAGCCGAGAGGAAGCTACCGAGGAGAAGCTTATTCTAGCGGCAACTGGTTTAGCCAGGAGTATTAACGACTCCAGATCAACAGAATGAAGGCCGACGTCGAACCCAAGAATCAAAGAGACCTGGACCGGGAACAGCCGGCACCCCTGGTTCTCGACCTCTTGAGACGACTGACCAGTTTCCGAGAATTCATGATCTTGGCGATCGTCATCACCGGATGCGTCGTGATGTGGTTTACCACACCGATTTTCATGACATTTGGCAATTGGTCCGCCCTGCTCCTGCAGGTTTCGGTCGAATGCATTGTGGCGATCGGCATGACAGTCCTACTCGTCAGCGGCGGTTTTGACTTATCGGTGGGCTCTACCTTTGCGCTGGGCGGAGCTGTCACCGCAATGGCCATTGTTTGGGGAGTCCCTCCACTCATTGCGGTTCTCCTCGGTCTCGGCACAGGAGCGGTCATCGGATTCCTTAATGGTTTCATCATCGCCAGGATCGGCATCAACCCGTTCGTTACCACCCTGGCGATGATGAGCATGGTCCGTGGGTTGCTACTCGTCATAACGCGAGGTCGGAATATTTCCGGGTTGCCGGAATCGTTTCGCGTACTGGGTCAAGGCAGCTTATTTGGCGTCCAAAACCCGATCTGGATCGCTCTGCTCATGGTTTTGATCGGGGACATCTTTCTCCGGAAATCTCGATTCTTTCGTCAAAACTATTATCTGGGCGGAAATGAGCGAGCTGCTGTGCTTTCCGGAATAAGGGTCGAACGGCTCAAAATCTTCAACTATGCGATTACCGGTCTGTTGGCGGCCTTCGCCGGCATTTTGATGACCGCTAGGCTGGGCGCCGCATCGGTGACCGCAGGCACTGGCCTGGAACTGAAAGTGATATCGGCTGTGATTATTGGAGGCGCCAGTCTCAAAGGAGGCGAGGGCACGATTCTTGGCTCGTTTCTTGGTTCTCTTTTGATGGGTATCCTAGTCGGCGCACTGACGATATTGGGGGTGGACGTTTACTGGAACACTCTTGTCATCGGGGCAACGCTGTTGCTCGCCGTGCTGATCGATACCTTCGGCCGGTACCGGCGCAGGGTGTAGTGGATGGAACAATCAGAAACCACGTTGTGATTTCCTCAGTATCTATGAATCGACTCCAAGACAAGGTGGCAATTGTGACAGGCGCAGGCGACGGCATTGGTCGCGGGATTGCATTAGCCTTTGCCAAAGAAGGCGCCAAGCTGGCCGTCTGCGATTTAAACAAAGCGAATGTTCACGAAACGGAAACAATGATCCGAGCGACCGGTGCGGATGTGATGGCGAAGGTACTCGATGTGCGTAGACCGGCTGAAATTGAATCGTTTGTTCGAAGTGTACAGGATCACTTCGGCCGCATCGATTGTCTGGTTAACAATGCAGCGGTCATGCCAGTGGTACCGGTTGAAGCAATTGAGCCGGAGACTGTCGATCAGATTTTACAGGTGAATCTGCGCGCACCAATTTTGTTCACCCGCTATGTAACTTCTCATATGCGTAGCGCCGGCGGAGGGTCGATCATTCATATGGCCAGTGTCACCGGGCATAACGGGCATCCAGGCATCACGGTTTATGGAGCCACCAAAGGAGGGCTAATCGCTTTGGCCCGGGGACAGGCGATTGAGCTCGCGAAAGCTAATATCCGGGTCAACACCGTTTCGCCTGGCACCGTCGATTCGCCGATGCTGCATCGATTCCTGTCGGAAAATGCAACGGATGTAGAAAAAGCGAGAACCGCGTTTGATCGGCTCCACCCTCGGGGAAAGGTCGGTTCAATCGAGGAGGTGGCCGCGGTGTTTGTTTTTCTGGCGAGCGACGAGGCGGCAAACATTACTGCAACCGATATTCGGTGCGACGGCGGATACGCTGTTCAAGGCCATCAACCCACCTCCTGATTGATGATGAAACAGTTGTTTGATGGCGTTTATCTTTTGGAAGGCGCGCACTTCTTGGGAGGACTGCCAATCCTCCCACCTTTTCCGCAGTGCCTTCATCCGCTGACCAGGTTTGTCATCAAAAAGTATCTTGCCAAGAGCCATGCTTTGCTTCCTAAACTTCGCACTCCGTTTCTTCAGGTATTGGACGACCTTCCCCACCGGTGTCCTGTATCCGGGATTACTTAGATGCACTAGGAAGCTTTTCAGCACAGCCAAATCATGGTCTTTACCCAGCTTGTCTTGTAAGCAATCTAGATTTTTTACCGTTTTTCCAAGTCGGCTGGGCCACATCGGTGTAAGCATCTTCAGTAGATAGAAGTAGTATTTTACCCGCTTTCGCCATTCGTGAAAATCCTCGTCTTTATTGCTGGATGAAGCGCACTTCATCCACGTTCGATTCTGGCGATACAGTTTCTTCAAACCCGGTTCGATTGTTTTCCAACCACGATCGGGCAAAGACAGCGCGTGAAAGGCACGGCGTGTTTGCGCGAGGGCTCTCGCAGCGAGTCGGAGCGCGGATTCACGGTCCTCGTCATTAGAGACGATGCGGGGGTTTGAGCGAGAAAGGATTCAAAGACTTCCTGGACTGCAGCGTCCTGTGAATGGCCCGCGAGCTTGTCAGTAACCTGTTCAAGCGTTTGTCGTGCCACCGTAAGATCACGCAGACGGGCGAGACGCCTAGCGGCAGAGCGAAGACGAGCGTTTTCGCGTTTAAAGAAGGTCTTGCTGACGAGCGGTCGCAGCAGTCGCAAGATGGCCCGCAGTCTTTTGATCGCCAACCGAACCTGGTGCAAATCTTCTTCGCGGTCCGTGGACGGTTGTTTAATACACGCAATGGCACTCTTGATCAGTTCATCGACGATACGTCTCAAGCCCGCGCTTACGCTCTCGTTTCGACAGAAGACCAGTTGGGACGCTTTCACAGGGATGGTGTCGACAAGCCTCCGAAAAGGCCGAAGATGAGACATTTTCCTTTCGGGAAGTGCGCAGTCAACACTGTTGGCGAAGACCAGAAAAACATGGTCGTCAAACCTTCGTTCGTGCATCTTTCGTTTTCAGAAACCATTTTGGACAGGTATCACCTTCAGAACTAACTCGACGGAAGCGCACCTGATCGCTTCTCCAGCCGCCCTCGTGAAATCGGGGTAGTCGCCGGCATCTCGTTGACAAGGACCTCCCAGCCGGCGACTGGACCGAGCTCGAACGGATGTGCTGCCTATTCTTCGGGTTCAAGGTGTTGTTGGGACCGGCCAGGTCATTTCATCGTGGTTCCTAGATTCGCCTTTTCTTAGCAACGCTCTGGACTGTCCTATGGCAGTAGGTCCTGCTCCCACTTTTCCACAAGCGTCGGAACTTTGCCGCTGATCAGGTCAGCGAGAGCGAGGAGCGCGCGACGAGCGTCGCCGACGGGATAGTAGAACGCGTTCCAATTCTCATTATCCTCACCATCGTGATTCGGAATCACGTGAACAAAATGCCATGCTTCTTTCAATTCGTCGTAGGCGCTTTTGGCCCGACGCTCAATATTTTCGAGATCCTGCAGCGAGAGGATACCTTTTTGCCATTGAGTTCTGCGTAAAAGCTTCCGTCGCATCACATCAGTTACAAAGTCGATCAGCGACACATGCCGATCGGGCGATCGCAAATAGAGAATTTCGTCCCGTGC
>WNFM01266244.1_pt1 | contig 24690 bp, 22 predicted proteins | sample 5400271 | NCBI WGS metagenome assembly WNFM01 (sample SAMN13153352, study PRJNA577476) | soil metagenome | isolation source: 60 cm saprolite on Douglas fir-dominated hillslope | place: USA:California | collected 2013-09-17 | reverse complement strand
CGGTCAGGCATGCGCAGTGAGTGCGGAGGTGCCGTAGACTATCCGCGCGTCTAGCGCTCGTAGCTCAACGGATAGAGCATCTGACTACGGATCAGAAGGTTGGGGGTTCGAGTCCCTCCGAGCGCGCCACCGTCTCCGCAGGTCAGGGTCTTGTTCTCAGTCGTGAGCGAGGCCCCGTTCGACCGTCTGAGAGCCTGTCGTCTCACAATTTCTCACAGTTGCTAGGCGATCTTGTGAATCTTGGCGAGCGCGGCGGCCCTGGTGCAGGTCGTCGTCGCTGGCGTGGACGTAGGTCTTCTGGGTGCACGCGGAGTCGTAGTGACCCGCCCACTTGCTGATGATGGAGATCGGGACGCCCGCATGCTCCATGACCGTCAGGGTTGTGTGCCTGCTGTCATGCAGGGTGATCCTGCGCAGTCCGGTCCGCTTGAGCAATCGGCCGAACTCATTCGGAGTACCACTCCGGGCGAACTGGCGTGCCCAACTCGTCGGTGATGACGTACTGGCCGCCGGAGTACCAGTCGAGCAGGGCGAGCCCGGACTGATACGCCGTACCCGCGTTCGCGCTCTCCTCCAACTGGAGCTTGCGCAGCGCCGTGAGCGCGTCATCGGCGGTAGCGTGGGCTTGCTGTTGCGGGACGTCGGCTCCTCGATCCGTACCTTTTACTCGACCAGTACCCGCGCCTGGTTCACGGTTAGAGTCTTGGCCTTCAGATCGATATCCGACCAGCGCAGGCCGAGTTCCCACGAGAACTAGGGTCGAGCCGCGGTGAGGCGTTGCAGAGCCGCGTCTGCTGGCGGTCCCCACGTGGCTTTTCCACCTGGGCGGCCGTGGACTCCGGCATCGCCAATGAGTATGCAGGCGAGTGCCTTACTTACCGCCCAGCCGCGAGCGCGGCGCAGGGTCGCTGCGTCAGCAGCCGACGAGTAGCTCTGATGGAAACGGTCGATGACCCCATCGGGCAGAAGCATCCAGCAGGCAGCCAGGTCACAGGCCGGGTCCCCCGCGCACATGTCGCCAAAGTCGACCACGCCGCAGAAATTGCCGTCTCTTGTCAGAAGATTAGCCGGGTGCAGGTCCCCGTGCAGCCACAGAGACGGACCTGTCCACTCAGGCGCAGCTAGCGCATCATCCCAGACCTCGCGTACGGCGTCCGGCTCGGAAATCAACCCACAATCGGTTGTCTCCTTCAGGAAATGCGCGAAACCTTCGCCGCTATCGGCCAGCGGACCACCTCGGTTGTTCCGGCCAGCAGGCGCGTCGTCAGGCGCGGGCTGATGTAGGGCTGCTAGGAAAGCCGCCAAGGTATCGGCTGCCTCGGCACCGCGAGTCGCAGGGGCGCGGTCAGCAGGTTCACCGGCGACCCAGGTAGTGACAATCCAAGGGCGCGGGAACCGCACGGAAGGCTGGCCTAGACGCTGCGGAACAGGTATCTGCAATGGGAGGCGCGGCGCTATAGCAGGCAGCAAGGTGTGCTCCTTGAGGAGCAGCTCGTCTGCGTCCTGAGTGGCCCACGGCAGCCGGACCGCAAGGTCGTCGCCGAGCCGCCACAACTGATTGTCCCAGCCACGAGCACCAAACGTCAGCGGCAAGTCGGCCAGGTCGGGGTGCTGTTCGCGGAGCAACTCTGCAATCAGATCCGCGGTGATCTCATTTTCAGTGTCCGTCACAGAAGGAACCGTAGCCCTAGCATCGAGAACCGGCCCTTAGTCAGGCCGATTGGGGTGTGGCAAGCGCACCCGTCATCACGGTGAGAGCGGGTGGCGACGACATCCAGGATCGCGGAGCCCGAGCCAGCCGAACGGTGCCGTGGGCAGAGCTGATAAGGAAGCGGTGACCGCTAGCGAGCATGACCGCGCCATAGAAGTCGGAGCACAAGCGATCACGCCCCGGGAAGTGACCAAGATCGAACGGCAGCGGGCAGCCGAGCTCGGAGTCATCTAGCGGATGACGCTCCTCCGGCACCGAGATCGCTGCCATCTCCGCGAAGCTGTGCGTGGTCCTGAGTTTGGCCGTATAACAATGCACAGGCAGGTCAACTCATTACGGGGTCAGCGCTCTGCTCATCGTCCATGTCGTCTGGGCTGGATCTGGCCGGATCAGGGATCCCCATGGCGGTGACTCGCGAGTCACGGCAGATAGAAACCGCCTGCCGTGCTCGTCGAAACTGAGGCGCCCGGCCCGGCAGGTGCGCGGCAGCCGGAGACGTGCTTCTCCTGACGCCCCCCGAACTCGCTGGCGGCGAGCCACATAGCATGATCGCTAGACTGGCCTCCTGGCCGCGTTCGGCGACGTCACCGCGTTGCGCTCAAATCGATTACCGCCCGAGACTGGGAACGACCCCTGGGCCCAGCCGATGAGCGAGGAGGATGCCGTGAGCGAACTCGACCGTCTGGAAGCGGCGGTTGGCGAGTGCCGCGAGATGGTCCGCGAAGCCCACGCCGCCACGAAGGACCTGCGGGCCGCCGTGCGCGAGGCGAAGAGCGAGCTGCGCGCCCTGGCGAAGGACGAGGTTGCCGCCCAGGTCCAGCTCGAGGTATCTCGACAGCTGGAGGAGCTGGGCGAACGGACCCGTGAGGCCGTTACCACGGCCACGCAGAAGGTAATCGCCGAGTTCGACCGGTTCGGTGAGTCGTTGCTGGGCAAGGAGACCTACTGGCAGAAGGCCAGCGGCCGACGCGCGGTCGCGCGCCCCGACACTGATGTGGTGACGCTCGACGTTCAGCCTGACGGGGACGAGGCCTGACGGGGACGAGGCCTGACGGGGACGAGGCCTGACGAGGCCTGACGAGGCCTGACCAGGGTCTGGTCAAAGAGCCGTCGCGAGCTGCCGCACTCTGCGGCCGATACAGCACGAAACCACGGTTATCCGCCACACCGCCGGCTCAGCGGCGCGCGACCGTGTCACTGCCCGTCGGTTTCACGCTCCGTTCGATGACGAGCCCGTCATGACGCCATGAAGGCGTTCACCTATAACAGGTAGGCTCGCAATTCGTAAACGCTGAGCGACGAGGCGGATACGTACGGTAAACCAATAGGGTCTGCGGCACGTCAGACAAGTGCCCGCCTGACGGCGGACCGCGCGGAAGCCACCGCGCTGGCAGACCGCAACGTCAGCGGCGGCTCCGGGCATGTCAGCGGCGGACACGCAGGCGGCCGAGCCCGACCCAGGTGCTGTCACCGTCGAGCCCGCCAGACGGCCCCGGGGGTCGGCTCTTCCTGGCGGTTGTGGCCGGCGCCCCGGGGGGGTGCTGCCGATGGAAAGGAGATGCCCGTGGTCCCCGAAACCGGGCTGATGCTCGCCGGGTTCTTCGTCCTGGGCTGCATCGGTGCCGTCATCGATGCCGTGCTACTGGCGGCATACCTGTCCGCCCGGACCCCGCGAAGCCCGCGGCCGTCAGCTGCGGACCGTCCGCGAGCGCAGTAGCCGGAATCAGCCGATTACGCCCCTTGCGTCACCGGGACGCTCAACCCTGCGCATGATGGCAGCCATGACGATGTCTGCCGACTTCTCGGCGATCCCCGAGGCGCAGCGGCCGGAGAAGATTGAGCAGCTGTGCGCGGCCATGGAGGCCGCCGACGCGGCAGGCCACTACCCCCGGCTGACCGTAGAGCGGCCGTGGTCGGCGCACAACCGGGTGCTTGAGGGCGAATTCGCCTCGCCCAGGGCGATCCGCTGGTACCTGCAGCGGGAGCTGGGCCGGCTGGCGGCGGCCGGCGCTCGTCTGTCGGTGTGCCCGGGGCGTCAGGCGCTCGATCTGCACGACCCGGCCCTCGTGACGGCCGTCGACGAGACCCGATGGGACCTGCGGCGCAAGAAGCTCTTCCTGTTCGGGCCGGAGCGGATGGCCCTGTCGATCGACCGGCTGCGGCACTACACGGGGACGGCCGCCGAGACGTTCCAGCGCTATGTGCTGCTCACCAACTACGCCTGGCACGTGGAGGAGTTCCGCGCCGCCCTGCCCGTGACCACCGGCCCGGATTCCGACGGGCACCAGATGCCAGCCTGGCATCACGCGCAGCCCGACCGGGCCGGCCTGACCATGATCAACATCGGGGTCGGCCCCTCCAACGCCAAGACGATCACCGACCACCTGGCCGTGCTCCGCCCCGACCTGGTGCTGATGATCGGGCACTGCGCCGGCCTGCGCAACCGGCAGGAGATCGGCGACCTGGTGCTGGCCACTGCCTTCATGCGCGACGACCGGGTCCTGGACGACGTGCTCCCGCTGAGCGTTCCTGTCGTCTCGAACTACACCTTGAACACCCTCCTGCTCGATGAATTGGCGTCCCGCGGCCTGCGCAGCCGGATGGGCATCGTCTTCACCACGGCCAACCGGAACTGGGAGCTACAGTTCGCGTCGGTGGCCGATCACCTGCAGCGATCGCGCGCCCTCGCCGTGGACATGGAATCCGCGACCGTGGCCGCCAACGGATTCCGCTACCGGGTACCCACCGCCACGCTGCTCGCGATCAGCGACAAGCCCCTGCATGGCCGGCCCAAGCAGAGCGGGGACGCGCAGGGATTCTATGCGGCCACCCGCCGCCAGCACGTCGAGATCGCGATCGCTGTCGCCGAGAGGGTCAGGCGGCTGTATCCCGGCGGGCTGCCCACCGCCGACATCCGCTCCGCCGACGAGCCGCTGTTCGGCCTGACCGATCCCGAGCCAGCCCAGCCGCGCCGCCCGCCGCTCACCTGATATCCCGGCTCAGGGGTCCTCAGAGGCCGCCATATCCGGCGAGCGGATGGGTTCAGGCTCCGTCCGGGCTGCGGCCGCTTCCTCCTGCACCCCGGCTCGCAGGCCGAGCAGGGTCACGATCGCCGCCACGGCCATGACCCCGGCCATGATGTAGAGCACGGTCTGCGTGGCGCCGGCGAAGTCGAGCCGGACAAAATGCGGAATCGATGCGAGGCTCCCGCTGCGGGACTGGGACAGGCTCGACGCCGCGGCGCCGGCGCGCGCTGGGCACGCCCTGCGAGACCAGGGACGCGGCTACCTTGCTGCGCATGACCGTGACCGAGATCGTGCCGAGGACGGCCAGCCCGAGGCTCGCGGCGTAGTTCCGGACCGTCTGGGTGATGCCGGTGGCCTCGCCGTAGGACAGACGGCTGGCCCGGTTGACGGCGTCAGTGCTGGACGGCCCGAGCATGAATCCCATCCCGGCCCCGGACAAGGCGATGAACCACTGCTGCGAGCCGAAGTCGAGCCCGGTGACCTTGCCGCCCCACAGCCAGAACCCGACCGCCCCCAGCACGCAGCCGAGGAGGACCGGGCGCTTGGCCCCGACGCGGTCCAGCAGCCGCCCGCCGATCTGCGCGGCGATGACGAAGCCGATGAAGAAGAACAGGAGGATCACGCCGACCTGGGAGGCCGATTCCCCAGCGAGATCTGGGCGTACTCGCTGCCGAAGAAGAACACCGGGATGAACACCAGGTTGGTGACGCCCAGCACGATGTTCTCGACCAGGACCGGGCCGACAGCGGTGAGCCCGCCGGCGATGCCGAAGAACAGCGCGAGGGCCCTACCGCGCTCGCGGAGCGCGAACGTCTGCACCACGATGGCCAGGGCGGCCGGGAACATGATCGCGCCGCCAACGCCCTGGACGGCCCGGAACGCCACGATCCAGGCCTCGGCGAGGCCTCCTTTCGGGGTCAGGCCGCACAACGCCGACGCTCCCGCGAACACCACGACGCCGATCGTGACCATCTTCCGGTGGCCGACCGTGTCGGCCAGCCGGCCGCCGAAGGCATTTCCATAACGGCCAGGGCGCGCTGGCCCCGGTCTAGGCCCGGCGGCTCCATTGCGGGCCCACCGACAGCCAGGCCGTCTCCCAGCCATCGAGCCTCCTGCGGTCCAGCAGTCGCCGGCCTAGCAGCGCCAGACCCGCGAGCAGCACGGCGAGAGCCGTGAGAGCGACCAGCGCCGCGAGGGTGGCCCGGTCCCGGACCCGGCCCGCGGTCAGCGGCGGCATCCGCACCTTCCCGGCGTGATCAAGCCAGACCGACACGGTGCTGCCCGCACTCGTGCCTGAGACGGCCGGGACCATGGCGACGTGCGGCCGCCCGCCCGCGGACCAGCGCGCCCGCGTCCAGGTCACCCAGGAGTTCGCGCCGTTGTCCGACATCACCGGACCGGGCACGGCCTGCAGCAGGACCGCGGGAACCCGGTGCCACGAGCGCTGGGCCTGCAGAGCCGCCGCGTTCTGCGCGTGGGCCCAGGCGGAGGCCGCGGAAACCAGGGCCGGGCTCAGGGCCAGGAACACGGCGATCGCCGCGGGCAGCAGCCACGCCTCGATCACGTCCGAGCGCCGGCGCAGCGGGTTGTGGTCAAGCCCCAGCCTGCCAGCCAGCCTCGTCCACGTCGTTGTGGGCGTCATACCGTTCACCCCATCGGCGAAAGCGACCGCGGCGGGCAGCCTCCTTGCCTCCCTTGCGATCGCCTTCGTATTACGAGTCTGCTCCCCGGTCCTGGCCCAGGCAATCGCTACGGCCCTCATCCGCGAAACACGTACGTAACGTATTCGTAACATGCTTGGCATACGGACGGTGCAGGCGGGGGCCAGCCCGCTGCAGGCGGGGGCTAGTCCGCTGACCGGCGCCGGGATTGACCCCGGTGCTCAGCGAGGCCCGCTGACGTCCGTTATGGCATATCTCAGGCGTCGGCCGCAGCCGCGGCGCGGGCCCGCTGGGCAGACAGGTCGCGTTCCTGCTTGTTACGGGCCAGCGCGGCGGCGCGCTCAAACTCGGCCCGGGCCTCGCCGGGGCGCCCGAGCTTCATCAGGAGATCCCCGCGCACGCTCGGCAGCAGGTGGTAGGCCTGCATCGAGGGCTCGCTGGCTAGCGCGTCCACCAGGTCGAGGCCGGCCTGGGGCCCGAGCGCCATCGACACCGCGACCGCCCGGTTGAGCTCGATCACCGGGGAGGGCATCATCTCGGCCAGGACGGCGTACAGGCTCGTGATGCGCGCCCAGTCCGTGTCCTCCGGCCGGAACGCCCGAGCATGGCAGGCGGCGATGGCGGCCTGCAGCGCATACGGGCCGCGTGCGCCCCCGAGCTGCTCCGCCCGGGCCAGCGCCGCCAGGCCGCGGTTGATCAGCAGCCGGTCCCAGCGGCGCCGGTCCTGGTCCAGCAGCAGGATCGGCTCCCCGGCCGGCCCGGTGCGGGCCCGCACCCGGGAGGACTGGATCTCCAGCAGCGCCACCAGCCCGTGAACCTCGGGCTCCTCGGGGGTGAGCTGGGCGAGGACACGGCCCAGGCGCACCGCGTCCTCGCAGAGCGCCGGGCGCATCCAGTCGTCGCCGGCCGTGGCCGAGTAGCCCTCGTTGAAGATGAGGTAGATGACCTCCAGGACCGAGGACAGGCGGGCCGGCCGTTCCTCGACGTTAGGCACCTCGAACGGCACCCGCGCCTGGGCCAGCGTCTTCTTGGCCCGGACGATCCGCTGCGCGATCGTCGGCTCCGGCACGAGGTAGGCGCGCGCGATCTCGGCGGTGGTCAGGCCGCCGAGCAGCCGCAGGGTCAGCGCGACCCTCGCCTGGACGGCCAGGATCGGGTGGCACGCGACGAAGATCAGCCGCAGCAGGTCATCATCGATGTGGTCGGAGAACGCGCCGTCGAAATCGGGAGTGACGCTCTCCCCCTCGGCTTCCAGCGCCCGGGCGATCTGCGAGTACTTATGCTGCAGTTCCCGGTTCCGCCGGAACATGTCGACGGCCCGGCGCTTGGCCACGGTCATCAGCCAGGCGCCGGAGTTGCGCGGGACTCCCGACTCGGGCCACTGCTCCAGGGCGGCGACCACGGCGTCCTGGGCGAGCTCCTCGGCCAGGCCGACGTCACCGGTGTACCGGGCGAGCCCGGCGATGAGGCGCGCTGACTCCATGCGGATGACGGCCTCGACCGCGGCATGAGTCTCCGAAACCGTCACGACAACCGATAACACCATCCGATTGCCGCCCGGGGCAAACCGCCGGGGTGGTGCCCGAGCCGGGCTCAGGCGCCACCCCGGCGGGATCTGCTGCTCCTGGGGCCGTCGGCGGAGCCCGGGCCGGCCCCACAGCGGAGACGGGCGTCAGTAGACCTGGCGGATCGTGCTCTCGCCATCGCCGGCGAGGTCGAGGAACCGTTTGGTCCACTCGATGGCCTCGTCCTTGTCCCGGACCTCCATCAGGGCCCAGCCGCCGATCAGCTCCTTGGCCTCGGTGAAAGGCCCGTCGACCACGGTGAACTTCCCGCCGGAGCGGATCACCCTGGTGGCCTCCGAGTACAACTTGCCCATCTCCTCCATGAGCTCGGGGGTCGGCGGCGCGAGCGGCGCCGACGGGTCGCCCAGCGTGTACCCGAGGTATCGCATGGTCCTGCTCCTTTCGCTGGTGACCGGCGCCCCTGGGGGCGACCGGCCCGGCCGTGATCTCTACGGCGCTTCCTCTACGCCCAGGCGTCGAACGCCGGGGCTTCAGATCGACACCCGGCCGGAAGAACGTTGAGGAATTTCCGGCGCGTCGGCCTGCGCGTTCATCCGACGTTTACCGCGCAGCGGTGCGGGTATCCAGGGCGCCTGCATAGGACGGCGGCCAATCTGGGGGGGTTGGCACGATGGTGTCGGAGACCAGGGCGGCCCAGCCGTCAGGGCGCAACGTGCTCGAGGACCTGGACTCGCGCATCCCGACGAACTTCTACTGGTACCTGGCCGTGCTGGCGTGCGTCGGCGGGTTCCTGTTCGGATACGACACGTCCAACATCGGCTCGGCGCTGGCCTTCATTCCCTACCATTTGTCCAGTTTCGCAACAGGCTACCTGGTGGCCGGAGCGTCTCTGGGCGCCGCGGCGGGCGCGCTCATCGCGGGGCCGCTGACGGACCGCTTCGGGCGCAAGGTCCTGCTGATTACCGACGCCGTCATCTACGCCATCGGCGCGATCTTGTCCGCGGTCACGGTGAACGCGGGCATGCTGCTCGCGTCCCGCACGCTCATCGGGCTCGCGATCGGCGCCGACTCCGCGATCGCCACCGCCTACATCGCGGAGTTCGCGCCCCGCAGCCGGCGCGGCCAGCTGAGCATCATCCAGCAGTGGATGATCACCGTGGGGATCCTGGTGTCCTACCTCGTGGCCGTGGTGATCCTGAAGGCCGCGCCGGGCAGCGCCGGCAGCGCCGACTGGCGGCTCATCCTCGGCCTGGGCGGCATCCCGGCGCTGCTCGCGGTGGCGCTGCGGTCCAAGATGCCAGAGTCACCGCGATGGCTGATGCTGCATGGCCGTTACGACGCCACCAGGCAGGCCTTCGGCCGTCTGGGGATGGAAGTTACCGACGACGAGGTACGGCGGGCCGCGGACGAGCTCGCCGGGCAGGAGCGGCAGCGCGGGCGCAAGACCCAGTGGACCGCAGGCGTCCGGCGGGCGCTGATCGTGGTCTGCGCCTTCTTCATCTTCCAGCAGATCACCGGGATCAACGTCCCGTTCTACTACGGCCCGACGATCCTCTCGTCGTTCTTCCGGAGCGGGCACAACGCGGTCAGCGCCGCGGTCGCCGGAGTCGAGGTCACGGCCATCCTGGGCGCGGTCAACGTGATCGCGACGTACTTCGCCTTCCGGTGGATCGACAAGGTGGGCCGGCGCCCCCTGGCCATGTGGGGCTACGCGGGCATGACCGTGTTCATCCTGCTCGCGGCGGCCGGGGTGGCGTTCCTGACCGACATCCCCAAGACCGTGGTGGTCATGGTCGGCTTCTCGTTCTTCATCACCTCGTTCGCGATCGGCGTCGGCGGAACCGGCTGGCTGATCCAGGGCGAGGTCTTCCCGACCGCCGTCCGGGGCCGGGCGGCGGCCATCGGCGCGTGCGTCGACTGGCTGGCCAACTACGCGCTCATCGAGGCGTTCCCCGCCTGGCACAACGCGATCGGGCTGGCCTGGGTCATGGTGTGCTTCGCCGTCCTCTGCGTGGTGGCGATCGGGTTCGTCTACCGGTTCCTGCCGGAGACCAAGGGATTGTCGGTGGAGCAGAATGCCCGCGTGTTCGAGCGGGAAGCGGCCGGCCGTGAGCGGACCCGCCCGCCCGCCGGCCCGTCAGAAGGAGCAAGCCTGGCTTGAGTGCTGCGATCCATCGGGATTGACGATGGATGTGCCGACCGCAACGCTGGTCGGGTGAGCGAGCCAGCGGGGAGCGGCAACCAGGGCGGCCCGCAGGCGAGCGGGAGACACCGCGTGACTGAGGAGCGGGCGCAAGCTGAGCGGTTCGCCGAGGTCTTCCGGGCCGTGTACCTGACGTTTCACCGGCGCGACGGCCCGCGGAGCCAGCTAGCGGGCGCGTCGCGGGCGGTGCTGGAGCACCTGGCGATGGCCGGCCCGCTCACCGCCGGTGAGGCCGCGGCGCACCTGAGCCGGGCGCAGTCGGTGGTCAGCGAGATCGTGACCCATCTCCAGCGTCAGGGCCTGCTGGAGCGCGAGAACGATCCGGGCGATCGGCGGCGAACGCTGATCTGGCTGACGTCGGCGGGTCACGAGGCCCTGCGCCGCGACCGCGAGGTGCTCGGCATGGACCTGCTCGCGCCCGCGCTGTCGCGGCTGCCGCCTGGCCAGGCTGACGCGCTCATCGCCGCGCTGCGCACCCTAGTCGACCAAGGCCATCCAGTTCCGGCACCCGCCAGAACGATCCGAGGAGAACGCCATGACCACGGCTCCCGCCTGTGAAAGCTGCGGCATGCCCATCGAAACCGGCCGTTACTGCAGCTACTGCACGGACGAATCGGGGATTCTCCAGTCGTTCGACGAGCGGCTGGAACGGATGGTCGTGTGGCAGGCGCGGCGCAATCCGGGTGCCACGAGGCAGGAACTCGAGCGCCAAACCCGCGCCTATATGGCCACCATGCCCGCCTGGCGAGACCATCCCCGCCTCGCATCGCCTGCACCCTGACCGGCTCGCTTCGCCCGCACCCTGACCGGCTCGCTTCGCCTGCACCCTGACCGGCTCGCTTCGCCTGCACCCTGACCGCGCCGTCTCACCCGGCGCTGCCGCTCGTGCCGAGCTGGATTGTTGACCCGGATATCCGCGCAGGTCGCGGGCGTAGTGCTTGATCCGCGGGCCCAGCCGCCGGGCAGTGCGACCGAGCGGGCCCCGTCGGCGCCCGGGATCTCCGTTTTGCGGCACAGCCCGGCTGAAACGTGGTCACAGGCGGTCGTGCGAACAGCCGCTGGTGACCACAAAGCCCGGATTTTGCCCGCTTCCTCCCAGTAACATGCGTACCCAGGCAGGAGTCCCCGGTCATCGATCTAGCGGCGACCGCCGCGCCCGGGGTGCGGCCGTGCCCGCTGTGCCGGCCGTGCCCGGATGCCGGGCGCGCCGTTACCGGCGGGAGTTCCCCGCCGCGCCTGGGGTGAGCCCAGTTTCTTCTCCGCCCGGCCGGAGAAAACCATACTGGGAAGGGCGGACCGGCATTTCGGGCTGAGGACGGGATTCATGCGGTTGCGGACGGGCGTGGCGATTGACCTCGGAACGGTTAATACGCTGATCCACATCACCGGCCAGGGGCTGATCATCGAGGAGCCCTCGGCGATCGCCATCGACAGGGAAACCGGCAAGGTGGCCGCGGTGGGCGAGGTAGCGGATGCCCTGTCGGGCAAGGATCCGCAGGACGTCGAGGTCATCCACCCGCTGCGGAACGGGGTCATCGCCGACCTGGACGCGTCCACGGCCATGCTGCAGGCGTTCGTGCGCCGTGCTCGCCTGCATCGCCGCATGCTCAGGTCCTCAGCGGTGGTCTGCGTCGGTCCCTGGCCGCCTCGGTCGAGGCCCTGCGGCCCCGCTGCGCCGTGCGCCTCGTGGAGGAGCCGGTCGCCGCCGCCGCTGGCGCGGGCATCGACCTCTCGGCCGGGTCCGGCGCGTTCATCGTGGACGTCGGGGGCGGAACCACCGACGCCGCGGTGGTGGCAGGCGGTCACCTGGTGCGCGACAGGTCGCTGCGCGTCGGGGGCAACGCCATGGACGAGGCGATCGTGCACGCCGTCAAGGCCGAGTTCGGCCTGCTCATCGGCCGCAACGCCGCCCGGAGCCTGAAGATGATCCTCGGGCTCGCGGACGGCGCGGCGGAATGGGTGGAGACGGTCGGCATCGACTCCGCGCGCCGGACGCCCCGCGTCGAGCACGTCCCGGCGTGGCTCGTCGCCTCGGCGCTCGAGCAGCCGGTCGGGACGATCGCCGACTTGGTGCAGGAGATGATGTCGGACATCCCTGCGAACCTCGCGGAAGACGTGGTGCGGGGGAAGATCCGCCTGGCCGGCGGCGGAGCCCTGCTGCCCGGCCTGGCCAGCAAGATCGAGGCGGCCACCGGCATCCCCGCCGCCGTGGTCGACGACCCGCTGCGGTGCGTGGTCCGCGGAGCGGCCGAGATCCTCGAGCGCGGCGACGGCCACTGACTCCCGCACCCGTGGCTGGCGGGAACTAATTTTTGCGAGCAGACCGCCGACGCGATGACGGCGGTGACCGCATTCGGGTGCGAGATCAGTGTCAGGTGTGATCCTCCCCGGAAAACGGTGATGTGTGAGTGTGCGCGGTGGGCCATCGCGAGCTCCGAGGCGGACGTGATGATCTGGTCGCCGGTGCTGATGAAGTACCAGGAGGGGATGGTCTTCCACGCTGCGGCTTTCGACGGTGTGTTGAAGGCGGCCGTGGAAGCGCCGCTTTGGGACGCCCACAGCAGCTTCGCCTCGCTCCGGGGCAGGTCGCTGGCGAAATTGTGGATGAAGATGTCCTCCTTCAGGTACAGCTCGGACGCGCCGTTAGGTGCGTTCGGGTAGGTGGTGGTGGTGAAGAGCTGGGCCGGCTTCTTCTTGGCTAGGACAGAACCGGCCCCGCTGAGCTGGCCATTAGTTTCGCCAGGCGCAGGGGCGGCCGCATCGACGTAGACCAGCGCCTTGACATTAGCGAGTCCGGCCGCGGCGTTGGTGATGACAGAACCGCCGTAGGAGTGTCCGACCAGCACGACCGGGCCGTGGATGCGGTTGAGATAATCGGCGACGAATTCCGAGTCGGTGGTCAGGTTCTCCACCGGGTTCGGGATCGCTCGCACGTCGTATCCGGCGGCCTGCAGCGTCCTGACTTCTCCGCGCCAGCTCGAAGCGTCCGCCCAGGCGCCGTGGACCAGAATGACGATCGGCTTGACCCGCCCAGGCGCCTGGCAGCTGGTTAGCTTGCGTACCAGCGCCGATTCGGTCGGTGCTGGCGGCGCTGTCCGAGTACTCGCCGCGGCTTCGCCTATGGAGGTGGCCATCAACGTTGCCGCGGCCACGAGAACGACCATGACGGCCGCCCGCAGGGCAGGATGTCTGAGAATGAGACGTGGATACCGCATGGTCAATTCCTTTCTCCTGGGTGTGCGGTACGTCTGCCGGAACCGCTCGCCGGCCGTGCCCGGGCAGTCCGCCGGCGTGCCCGGTGGCCGGCTGGGGCTACGCACCGCTGACTCACCGACATGCACTCTCCGCCTGAGCTGGCGGCGATCCTGTCGGCCGAATCCGGTCGGCCGTCGCTCGACGCCCCCCGCGCTGCCACCGGGAACGCCGACCCCAACCGGATCTGAGTGTCACCGCCCGTGAGCTGTCCGAAACGCCCTCCAGGCCAGCAGGCAAGCCGTGGATCTTCATTGACCGGATCTTTTTAGCCAGAGGCTGATGCGAGCGCGTCCGGCCGACCTTACTTTGCGGGTATGGGTCAGCCACGGATTCTGGATTCGCAGGCGCCCCCGTGCCGAGCCGCCGCCCTGGGGGTGTACCGGCGCCCGCTCCGCCCGGACGGGTCATGCAGGCCGCCAGGGCCCAAGGAAAGAGGCGCTAATGCAGTTGAACATGCAGGCCATGTTGCTGAATGTGAGCAACGTGGACCGGTCGATCGAGTTCTACCGGGACATATTCGAGCTGCGCCTCGCGGCCCGGGGCGACCGGGTTGCCGCGCTGATGATCGACGAGACGAGCCGACGACAGGTCCTGGTGCTGCGTGAGCTGGGCCCACAACCCATGCACCCAGGCCGGGGCACCATCGGGCCGCGGCTGCTTGCTCTTGAGGCTGGCTCACCCGCCGAGCTCGATGTGATCGAGCAGCGGCTGGTGGAGCGGAAGGCATTCGCCGGGCGCAGGCGCACTGAGACCTGGCAGGCCATCGTGGGCGTCGACCCCGACCGCATCCAGATCTCTGTCTCATCGAGCTTCACCGGTGCGCCCATTCGAAGCGAAGACTGGAACCACCTCGACCAGATGGTCTACGAGGTCGGCGAGTGACACGGAGACGGGCAGTTCCTCGCCTCGGATGAGCAGCCCCGGCGCCGACCCGGCCGAGGCGCGGGAAGGCTGGCACGGCGTTGCATCGACGGGGCGTTGCGGCAGGATGGACGGGTGACCGATGGTGACCTGCTGCGCGAGGCGGTCGCTGAGCTGTACTCGTCCGACCCGGCCGAGTTCGTCGAGCGGCGCGGCGTCCTCGCGGCCCGGGCCCGCGCGGCCGGGGAGGCGTCGGCGGCGAAGACCATCGCCGCGCTGCGCAAGCCCACCCGGTCGGCCTGGGTCGTCAACCGGCTGATCCGGTCGGACCCCGATGTGGTCGCGCGGCTGGCCGGGCTGGGCGACGAGTTCCGGGCCGCGCAGGGATCCCTGGACGGCGCGGCCATCCGGGAGCTGTCGATGCGGCGGCGCCAGCTGATCGGCGAGCTGTCCCGCCAGGCGTTCACGGTATCCGGCCTGCCGTCGCCGCCCGCCGCGCTCCAGGACGAGGTGACCGCGACGCTCGGCGCGGCGCTGGCCGACCCGCAGGTTGCCGAGCAGCTGGCGGCGGGAACCCTGGAGCGGCCGGCCCAGGCGCCGCCACCGGGCCCGCGCCGCGCCCAGGCCGTCACCAAGCCAGCGACCCGGGCCGCAGGCCAGGGCGGGCCGGCCCGGCGGGCGACGGCCCAGGAGAGAGCGGAGTCCGCCGCCGCGGCGCGGGCCGAGGCGGCCGCCCGGGAACGGGCGGACCGGCAGCGCCGCCGCCAGACGGCTCTCGCCGAGGCCGAGCGGGCGGTGGCCGAGGCCGACGAGGCTGCCGCGGCCGCGGCCGCGGCCGAGCTGGACCTGGAGAGCGCCGTCCAGCGGCTGGAGGAGCAGCTCGCCGACGCCCGCCAGGGCCTGACCAGCGCCAGGATGGCGGCCCGGCGGGCCAGGAACCGGCAGCGCCAGGCGCGCCAGGCGCGAGACCGGCTGCAGGCCGCGGCCGCTGACGTGCCATGACAGACCCGGCCGTTCCGCGCGCTGCGGGCCTGGGCGACCATGGCCCACCTCGGCCGGTCCGGCATCACCGCCCTCGTCGCGCGCGCCGTCGCGCTCGCCCGCACGCTGGCCGCGATGGTCGACCGCGCCGATGACCTGGAGCGGCTCGCCCCGGCCGTTACGTCCATCGTGGCCTTCCGGTACCGCCCGGCTGGCCGGGACGACGCGTGGCTCGACGCCATCAACCACGCCATCCCGCCCGCGGTGCGGCGGCGGGGCCGGGCGTTCCTGACCGGCACCCGGCTGGCCGGGCGGGAGGCCCTGCGCGCCTGCATCATCCACCCCGGTACCACCGAGGACGACCTGGCCATCCTGCTGAAGGAGGTGCGTGCCGCCGGAGCGCTCGCGTCAGGTCCGGCTCATCCCGCCGGGATGGACGTTAACCCTTGATTCATAACGCAGGGTCGCGGGCCGAGCTGCATGAGCGAGCGGGAGACACAGTCCGCTCCGGGCGAGACCTCGCCGCTCTCGATGAGCGGGGCCATCCAGCTCTAGCATGGCTCCCGTGACTGACTACGAGCTGGCCCACGAGTACGAGACGGTCAACTACCACCGTCACGGCGGTGCCGCGAAGATCGAGCTCAACCGTCCCGAGCGCCTGAACGCGTGGAACGAGCAGTTCAGCCTCGACCTGCTGGCCGCCCTGAACGCCGCCGCCGAGGACCCGGACGTCCGCGCGGTGCTGATCACCGGCGCCGGCCGCGCGTTCTCCAGCGGCGCCGACCTCGGCGGAGACCCCGAGCATGGATCCGGCCAGGCCATCTACGAGCGGCTGACCAAGCGCTACCACCCGATCGTGATGAGCATCCGCCAGATGCCCAAGCCGGTGGTGAGCGCCGTTCACGGGCCCGCCGCGGGGATCGGCGTCTCGCTGGCGCTCGTCTGCGATCTGGTCACCGCCGCCGAGTCCGCGTACTTCCTGCTCGCGTTCGTGAACATCGGCTTGGTGCCCGACGGCGGCTCGTCACTGCTCGTGCCGGCCCGGGTGGGCTTCACGCGTGCCACCGAGATGGCCATGCTCGGCGAGCGGCTCGGGGCCCGGCAGGCGCTGGAGTGGGGCCTGATCAACCGGGTCTGGCCGGACGATGAGCTCGCGGCGCGCGCCGACGAGCTCGTCGGCCGGCTCGCGGCCGGCCCGACCAGGTCCTACTGGGGCGCCAAGCGCGAGCTCAACCGGTGGCTCTATGAGGGCATGGAGTCCCAGCTCGAGTTCGAGGCGCAGCTCCAGCGGGAGATGGCCGGCACGGACGACTTCACCGAGGGGGTCACGGCCTTCACCGAGAAGCGGGCGGCGCGATTCACCGGCCGGTGAGCCGGCCCTGCCGCTGGGCCGGCCGGCCGACCGGGGTGACCAGCGCTGGGCGTTCGGGATTCTGGGCCTGTGGCAGCCGGGCCTGGACCAGGGCCGCAATGCCGTCCAGGATGCGCTCCAGGCCGAAGGTGAACTCGTCGTCCGGGTCGTCATGGACGTCGAAGACACCCGCGGCGATGAACGTGGCCAGCGCCGGGAACCGCGCCGGGTCGGTCAGCGTGGCCAGCATGCGCGGGTAGGCGGACATCCACTCGTCCGGGGTCACGCCGGACGCCTGGATGGCGGCCGCCACGTCGGCCTCGGTGGTGGCCAGGGTCCTGACGTACCCGCTGATCAGCATGATCACGGACGCCTTCTCCGCTTCGGCGAGGCCGCTGTCGTTCAGGCTGTACAGGCCCTGCTCGAACCAGGCCACCTCGTTCGGCAGGATCGGCAGCCCGCTGATCGGGATGCGCACCGCCCACGGGTGCCGCCGAAAGCTGCCGCGCATCGCCCAGGCCCAGCGTGACAGCGCGCCCCGCCATCCCTCGTCCGGCGTCCCCGCGGCCGGAGGCGTGCCGTACGCGGCGTCGACCATCAGCTTGACCAGCTCATCCTTGGCGCTGACGTAGCGGTACAGCGACATCGTGGATGCTCCGAGCTCGCCCGCGACCCGGCTCATGGAGACCGCCCCGAGGCCATCGCGCGCAGCGACCCGGATCGCGGCCTGGACGATGCGCTCCAGGCTCAGGCCGGGCTTGGGTCCCTTGCCCGGGCGCGCCCGCACGCCCCACGCCGCTTCGATGAGGGCGGGCAGCGCGGACCCGCTGTCGTCGTCCATAGCTCACTCTCTCAGCCGCAAGCCCTCTCTCAGGTCGCAAGCTGCTCAGGTTGACAGCCTCCTCACGACTGTGTATACCTTACGCAGTAACGCGTATGCCATACGCAGAAAGAAGCTCGGGAGCGGCGGTGGAAGCGGGAGCGGCAGTGGACTCGGGAGCGGTAGTGGAGCCGGGAGCGGCAGTGGATTCGGGAGCGGTGGTGGATTCGGGAGCAGGGGCGGAGCCGGGAGCGGCGGGGGGGGATTGGCGTGACCATGGCCAGTGACCTGGCGGTCGAGGCAAGCGGCCTGGAGAAGTCCTTCGGCACGGTGAGGGTCCTGGCGGGCGTTGACCTGCGCGTCGTGCGCGGCAGCGTGTTCTCCCTGCTCGGACCCAACGGATCAGGCAAGACGACCACCGTCCGCATTCTCGCGACGCTCACCAGGGCCGACGCGGGCCGGGCGCGGGTGGCCGGCTACGACGTCGCGGCCGACGCGCGCCTAGTCCGCCGCAGCATCAGCCTGACCGGGCAGTACGTGGCGGTGGACGGACTGCAGACCGGCGAGGAGAACCTGCGCATGATGGCGCGGCTGCAGCGCCTGTCGCCCGACCGCGCCCGCCGCCGCGCGCGCGAGCTGCTGGCGCAGTTCGGCCTGACTGACGCGGCGGGCCGGAAGGTCAGCACCTACTCCGGCGGGATGCGCCGCCGCCTCGACCTCGCGGCCGGCCTGGTGGGCCGGCCTGCCGTGGTCTTTCTCGACGAGCCGACGACCGGCCTCGACCTGCGCAGCCGTCAGGCCATGTACCAGGTCATCGCCGGCCTCGCGGGCCAGGGGATAACGGTCTTCCTCACCACCCAGTACCTGGAGGAGGCGGACCTGCTGGCCGATCACGTGGCCGTGATCGACGGCGGGCGCGTGGTCGCCGCGGGCACGCCGGGTCAGCTCAAGAAGCAGGTGGCCGGCCAGCGCCTGGACCTGCTATTGGCCGACGCCACGGCGTTCGACGGCATCGCCCGCCTCGCCGGCGACCGCGCGATCGCCCGTGATCCGGGCCGCCTGACCATCGGCGTCGCCACCGACGGGACGGCGGCGCACGTCCGGGCCCTGCTCGACGAGCTCGACCCGCAGCGCTCGGCGGTGCGGAGCTTCTCCGTGCATACCGCCACGCTCGACGACGTGTTCCTCGCCCTGACCGGGCGCGCCGCTACCCGACCCGACCAGGAGACCGCCCGTGTCTGAGTCACTGATCATGGCCGGCCGGTGCCTCCGGCTGAGCAGCCGCCAGCTCGACGCGCTGCTGACCTCGCTGATGCTCCCCGTCATGCTGATGCTGATGTTCGTCTACCTGTTCGGGGGCGCCGTCCACACCGGCACCAGGTACGTGACCTACGTCGTCCCGGGGGTGCTGATGGTCTGCGCGGGATTCGGGGCCGCGACCACAGCGGTGAGCGTCACCCAGGACATGACCGGCGGGATCATCGACAGGTTCCGGTCCATGGATGTCCGTGGCGTCGCGTTCCTCGCCGGTCACATCGTGGCCAGCGTCGCGCGCAATGTCGCCTCGACCGTCCTGGTGTTCGGCGTGGCCTACCTCATCGGATTCCGGCCGCACGCCGGGCGGCTCGGATGGCTCGCCGCGGCGGGCGTCCTTCTGGCGTTCATCCTGGCCATCTCCTGGCTCGCCGCGGCGTTCGGCCTGCTCGTCAGCACCATCGAGGCCGCCAACAGCTTCACCTTCATCATGGCGTTCGTCCCGTACGCCAGCAGCGCGTTCGTCCCCATCGCCACCATGCCCGGCTGGATCCAGGCCTTCGCGCGCCACCAGCCGATCACCCCCGTCGTCGAGACCCTGCGCGGCCTGCTCCTGGGGACGCCGGCCGGCTCCAGCCTGTGGATCGCGCTGATCTGGTGCGGCGGCCTCACGGCGGCCGCCGTCGCGGTGTCCGGGCTGCTGTTCCGGCGGCGCACCGCCTGACGGCGCCCGCCCCCCGGGCCCCGCCCCCCGGGCCCCGCCTCCGAAGCCCCGGCGCTGCCGACCCTGCCGCCAGCCGCGGGTTCGGAGACATCGCCGGCGCGTTGGTGTTGCCCTGACGACAGCGACGCGCCGGCGATGCTGCCCCGCCCCGGCGCTGCCGACCCTGCCGCCAGCCGCGGGTCCGGAGACATCGCCGGCGCGTTGGTGCTGCCCTGACGACAGCTACGCGCCGGCGATGCTGCCCAGTCGGCTCGGTTGGTGCCTGATCGGGGCTACCTGGCCGATTCGAGGTTCTCGCGGATCGTCTGGGTCATCGGGTGGCCGGGAGGCAGGTACCGCTCACAGTCGGCGAGAGTTCGCTCGAGGACCGCGATCGCCTCGGTGCGCCGCCCGATGGTGTGGTACGCGGAGGCGAGGTTGGCGCGCGAGGCCAGCGTGTTCGTGTGACCCGGGCCCATCTGCCGCTCGTAGTCATAGAGCGTCTGCTCGTACAGCGGGATCGCCAGCCCGATCCGGCCGGCCGCGTCGTACGCGGACGCGAGGTTGCCGCGCGCGGCCAGCGTGTCGGGATCGTCCGGGCCCCGCATCCGCTCGCGGGCGGACAGGACCTGCTCGTAGAGCGGTATCGCCTGCCTGAGGTTCCGCGCGGCGTGGTAGGCGGAGGCCAGGTTGGCCAGTGACATCACGGCGTCCGGGTGGTCCGGCCCGAGGACCCGCTCCCGGTCGGCCAGCGTGCTCTCCTGCAGCAGGATTGCTTCGTCCCGGCGCCCGGCGGCGAGGCGGGCATGGGCCAGGCCATTGCGCGCGGACAGGGTTCCTTGATGATCAGGACCCTGTGCCCGCTCGCGTTCCCCGGGGCTGTGCCCGAGCGCGGCGGTGGCGTCCTGCGGGCGGCCTGCGGCCTCGCCCTCGGCGAGGTGGCTGCAGGCCAGGAGGGTGCTGGGGTGACTTGGGCCCAGGATCCGGCGGCCGGCGTCGGCCATGGCTCGCCAGTAGGGGATGGCCAGGCCGGGCAGCCTGGAGCGGTCCAGGCTCTGGCCGGCGCGCAGCAGCACCGGGTGCGCCTCGGGCGTCCAGAGCAGATCCGCCGTCGCCCGGTGCAGGCTGGCCGTGCAGTCGCGTAGGGCCTGGGTGACGAGCGGCTCACGATCACCATGCGGCCACGCCTGTAGCAGGGCGTCGGCCGCGGCCGCCGCCGTCCACTCCAGCATCGCGGGCGGGATGACCTGCCGGGCCGTGGCCTGGACCAGGGTGTGCATCCCCACCGTGCGTGACGCGCTCTCGGGAGCGATCGTCACCAGGCCGGCGCGGGACAGCCGGTCCAGCACGCCGTGGACCTGGGTCTCGTCGGCCGGGGTGCCCGTGGCGTGGCGGCCGCCGATGTAGTCGCATGCCGCCCGGCTCGTCAGCACCGCTCCCGGGATGCCGCCCGGGTCGAGCAGCGCAATGAGCGCGAGGGCGGGCCGGGCCAGGCCGGGCGGGGAGGCAGAGTCGGCCAGGTCGAGCGAGATCGACCAGGTGGCCGCCACGATGGCCGCACGACGGTCAGCCTGCGTGACGGCCATCTGCCGCCTTCTGTCGGCGAAGTGCGCGTGGTACCGCTGGCAGTCGATCCCGGTGTCGGCGATCACGGCCGCGGCCTGCGTCAGGCCGAGCGGCAGGCAGCCGAGGTCACTGGCCAGGTCGATGGCCCCGTTCCGCTGGTCGGGATACAGGCCAGCGGTCAGGTAGCTCAGCGCCTCGCGCAGGCTGAACGCGCCGATCTCCAGGACCCTGCGGCTCGGACCCTGGACCGCGGCGGCGGGCAGCCGGGTGGTGACCACGACCCGGCCCGCTGCCCCCCGAGGCCATAGCTCGTTCAGGTCAGCGAGGTCAGCGAGGTCGTCCAGGACCACCAGCCACGGCCGGCTGGTGTGGGCCAGCCAGTCCACGGGGGCGCCGGCCGCCGCGCCCGCCTGCGCGTACCCGGTGATGAGCGAGTCCCGGCTGGCGGCGTGCACCCAGGCGAGCAGGTCCACCGCGCCAGCGGCCCAGAGGAAGCGCGCGAGCGCGGCGGCGAGCTGCGTCTTTCCGGTGCCCCCCATCCCGGTCAGCGGATGCTCGCCGGCCCCTCCGGCCTGGGTCCGCGGGACCAGCACCGCCGTCTCCCCGGGGGCCGGGCGGATCGAGATGTCAAACCCGGTCTCCGGCCGCGGACTGAAGTATTCCGCGAGCCGTGGCACTGTGCCGAAGCGAACCGGCCAGTGCTCCGGCCGTCGCCGTCCATCGGCCGGCTCTCCGGCGCTGACCTGGCTGTTCATGGTCACGCTCGGCACCAGAACTTCCTCCGTATCGCATCAGCAAGATTACGGCGAGCCGCCGGAGGATAAGAGAGGATTGAGGAACGAGTGTCTCGATCTTTACACCAAGTCGCACATAAGGGAAGTAATGCTCAGTTTTGGCGTGTCTTTCATGGCCGATCCGCCCGTGGCCGAGACCGTCGGCCGGACCGTGCTCGCCGAGGAGAATGGCTTCAGTCACGCATGGCTATGGGATAGCCACGTCCTGTGGCAGGAGGTCTACCCGATCTTCACGCTGATGGCGGCGGGCACGAAGGACATCCACATCGGGACGTGTGTCACCAACCCGGTGACCAGGGACCCGACGGTGACCGCGGCCGCGATGGCCACGCTCAACGAGATCTCGGGCGGCCGTATGGAGATGGGGATCGGCCGAGGCGACTCGGCGCAGCGGGTGCTGGGCCGCGGGCCGGTGACCGTTGCCGCGCTGGAGCGGGCGTGCACGACCATCCGGGACCTGGCCGAGGGGCGCCCGGTTGACCTCGACGGCACTGAGGTGCAGCTCAAGTGGTCGGAAGGCCACCGGCTGCCGGTCTGGGTCGCCGCCTACGGGCCGAAGGCCCTGCACTGCGCGGGCCGCGTCGCCGACGGCGTCATCCTGCAGCTCGCCGACCCGTTCATCATCGAGTGGGCGCTGCGCTACCTGCGCGAGGGCGCCGAGCAGGCCGGGCGCGACCCCGCCGACATCAAGGTGATGGCGGCCGCCCCGGCCTATCTGTCCGATGACCTGGCGCACGCGCGCGAGCAGGTGCGCTGGTTCCCCGCCCTGGTCTCCAACCACGTGGTCGACCTGGTGAAGCGCTACCACGACGCCGGGCTTCCGGCCGAGCTGACCGACTACATCGCGGCCCGCGAGAGCTACGACTACGGCCACCACGGCCGGACCGGATCGGAGAACGCCGAGTTCGTCACCGACGAGGTGGTGGACAGGTTCTGCGTGATCGGCGGCCCGGAGCAGGTGCGGGCCAAGCTCGCCCAGCTGCGGGACCTGGGCGTGGATCAGTTCAACATCTACTCGATGGTCGACGATCCGAGGGCGCTGATCACCGGCTTCGGCAGCGAGATCATCCCAGCTTTCCGCTAGGACTGGCGCGGCGAAGCCGGGGGAGCGCACGCTGTACATGCGGGTCGCGCAGGGCCAGCCCGCAGATGAATGTACGGCCAAGCGGGTTATAACCCGCCCATCGGTACATTCATGGCTCGTCAGGCGGCAGGACAGCGGCAACGGAGGAGGGACACCGATGCGACCGGTGCGCGCAGCACTGATCCAGGCGCAGGCCAACATGTCCAAGCAGGAGGCGATCGACAAGCACGTCAAGATGATCGCGGACGCGGCGGGCCAGGGCGCCCAGGTGGTGGGCCTCCAGGAGATCTTCCACGGCCCCTATTTCTGCGCCGAGCAGGACCCGAAGTGGTACGCCACGGCCGAGCCGGAGGACGGGCCGACCGTCAGCCGGATGCGCGAGGTGGCCCGCGAGCACGGCGTCGTGCTGATCGTGCCCTGGTATGAGGAGCAGCAGCCCGGTGTCTACTACAACTCGGCGTGCGTGATCGAGCGCGACGGCACGGTGGTCGGCAAGTACCGCAAGACTCACATCCCGCACGTCGGCCCCTGCTTCTGGGAGAAGTTCTACTTCAAGCCGGGCAACCTCGGCTACCCGGTATGGGAGACGTCGGTGGGCCGGCTCGGCCTGATCATCTGCTACGACCGGCATTTCCCGGAGGTGGCCCGCGAGCTGGGACTCAAGGGCGCCGAGCTCGTCTTCAACCCGTCCGCGACCGTCGAGTCGCTCTCCAAGTACCTGTGGGAGCTCGAGCAGCCCGCGCACGCGGTGGCCAACGGGTTCTGGATCGCGGCGAGCAACCGGGTCGGCATCGAGGCGCCGCTGAACCAGCATAAGTTCTACGGCTCCTCGTACTTCTGCAGCCCGCGCGGGAAGATCGTGGCCCAGGCCTCGGACAGCGAGGACGAGGTGCTGGTCGCTGACCTCGACCTGGACGAGATCCGCGAGGTGCGCAACACCTGGCAGTTCTTCCGCGACCGGCGGCCCGAGACCTACGGTGAGCTGGCGCAGCAGCTGCCATGATGTCGCCATGACCACGCTGATCAAGAACGGGACGGTAGTTACCGCCACCGACATGGCCCGCGCCGACGTGCTGATCGATGGCGAGCGGATCCAGGCGATCGGGACCGGGCTGGCGCAGACGGGCACCGGCACCGGTGCGGATACCGTCATCGACGCGGCCGGCCGGTACGTCATGCCGGGCGGGATCGACGTGCATACCCACATGGAGCTCCCGTTCGGCGGCACCTTCGCCTCCGACGACTTCGCCACCGGCACCGCGGCCGCGGCCTGGGGCGGCACCACCACGATCGTCGACTTCGCGGTGCAGAGCTACGGCGAGAGCCTGGCCCAGGGCCTGGACCGGTGGCTGGAGAAGGCCGACCCCAAGTCGCACATCGACTACGGCCTGCACCTTATCGTGCGGGAGATCAACGACGGCATCCTGCGCGAGATGGACACGATGATCGACCGCGGCGTGCCCTCGTTCAAGCTGTTCATGGCCTACCCGGGCGTGTTCATGCTGGACGACGCGTCGATCTTCCGCGCGATGAGCCGCACCGCGGACAACGGCGGCCTGATCATGATGCACGCGGAGAACGGCGGCGCGATCGACGTCCTGGTCCAGCGCTACCTGGCCGAGGGCAAGACGTCGCCGGTCAACCACGGCCTCACCCGGCCGTCGTCCATGGAGGGCGAGGCCACCCACCGCGCGATCGCGCTGGCCGAGCTGGCCGGCGTGCCGGTCTACATCGTCCACCTCAGCTCGCGGGAGGCGCTCACCGCGGTCCGCGAGGGACGCAGCCGCGGCGTGCCCGCCTACGCGGAGACCTGCCCGCAGTACCTCTACCTGTCGCTCGACGACCTGGCCCGGCCCGGCTTCGAGGGCGCCAAGTTCGTCTGCTCGCCGCCGCT
>WNFM01131256.1_pt1 | contig 24730 bp, 26 predicted proteins | sample 5400271 | NCBI WGS metagenome assembly WNFM01 (sample SAMN13153352, study PRJNA577476) | soil metagenome | isolation source: 60 cm saprolite on Douglas fir-dominated hillslope | place: USA:California | collected 2013-09-17 | reverse complement strand
ACTTCGCGCTCGCGCACCGTCAGCCCGGGAAAACTGCCGCGCCCCGGAATGCCTGCCCCAGGCGGGTAAAACGCGGGGACCGCCTCGAGGAAATCCCGCCATGCGGGCTCGTTCTGCATCATCAGGTGATTGCGGGTTTCGAGCGTGATGAAGCGCGAGCCGGGAATGAGCCCGGCGATAATCCTTCCCTCCTCGTACGGAATGCGTATCTCGCCGCGCCCGTGCAGAACGAGGGTCGGGCACCTGATCTCGCGCGCCTCGGCCTGCACGTCCACTATGCTATTGGACTTGAATATCATCGCCGCTGTCTTGGCCGATGCCGTCAGCGGCATCAAGTCGTTGAAGGCATGGATGGCATCGAGGCCTGCATCGGGCATGAACTGGGTGGTGAAAACCTGCCGGAACGAGGGATCGTCGCCGCCCCAGCCGATTTCGATGAGCTTGACCATCGTTTCCATCTGCTCAATTCGCTCCGGCGGCAGCCCCTGTTTCGCCCAGCCGCGCGCGAATCCGCCGCAGATGGCGAGATGGCTGACGCGCTCGGGGTGGCGGGCTGTATAGGCGATGGCGTACGCAGCCCCTTGTGACAGCCCGAGCAGGGCGAAGCGCTCGAATCCGGCTGCGTTCACTACGCACTCGAGGTCCCGCACTTGAGCCTCGAGAGAGATTTCAGGCACCTCGCGATCCGAGAGCCCCGTGCCACGCGGATCGAAGCGCAGGAATGAATAGCGTTTCGAGAGGTCCTCGACCCACGGCCGGACGGCCGGGTTGGACCAGTCGTGCTCGAGATGCGTGAACCAATGCGGGGCCCGCACCAGAGGCGGGCCATTCCCCGACCTGGCGTATGCCAGCCTGACGCCGTCGCTCGATGTGCAGAACTGCACCTGCGGGCGCATGCATTGGATTCTACAATCCACGGCTTCGAATGAACGCGCTGCTCGCCTGGTACTTCGTGGCAGTCTGGGGCTCGGGCTACATCGCAACCAAGATCGGGCTGCAATACGCCGCGCCATTCACCTTCTTGAGCCTGCGGTTTGCATTTGGCCTGCTCTGCCTTTTTCCCATCGTCCTCCTATTCCGGCCGAATTGGCCCAAGAGCGGAAAGGAGTATGGCCACCTAATTGTGGCTGGGCTGCTGATGCATGCTGTGCAGCTCGGCGGCAGCCATTCGAGCCAACCGCTGGTCACGGCTTTTGCAGTCACCTATTTATTCAGGGAAAAGATCTATCCGGGCCAATGGCTCGGCGTCTTCATCGGCCTTGCCGGCGTGGCGCTGGTCGTCTGGCACAAGATCGACATCCGCGAGGTCACCTGGGGCAGCCTGCTCGGCACGCTGATCGCTCTCGCCGCAGTCACCGCGGCAACGCTCTATCAGAGGACATTCGCCGCCAGGACCGATCTCAAGGCTGCAGCGGTCGTCCAGTTTGCGGCCTCGCTCCTCGTGCTCGCTCCCCTAGCCATGGTTTTTGAAGGTTTCAAAGTAAGCTTTTCCTACGAGCTCCTGGCGTCCATCGCGTTCCTCGTGATCTTCGCCTCGATCCTCGCCGTGAACGTGCTGCATCTGCTGATGCGCCGCGGCGAGGCGACCCGGGTCGCGAGCATGATGTATCTTCCCCCGGTGTTCGCCGTGGCCCTCGAGCTCGCCTTGTTCGGCGTCGTGCCGAGCGCGCTCTCCTTCGCCGGGATGGCCGTGACCTGCGCCGGCGTCGCGATGGTGGTCTGGAAAGGGGGGCGGAGATCCTCTATTTCGTCGCGCTGAACGCGCTGGCGCACCTCGCGTTCGTGGGCAGCCGGATGACTACTTCGCTGTTCGCGCTGTGGCTCGGGGCCTCGGAGCTCAGGGTGGGATTGTGCATGTCCTTGTTCGCCGCGCTGCCAATGCTGCTCTCGGTTGCCGCCGGGCGCCTCATCGATCGCACCGGCCCGCGCCGCCCGCTCGCCGTGGCCCTCGCCGCGCTCGCCTGCGGTAACGCGCTGCCTTTCCTGTTTCCTTCCCTGGAGATCCTCTACCTCTCGAGCACGCTGATAGGCACCGCGTTCATGCTGGTGCACATCGCGATGAACAGCGTGATCGGGGCGCACGGCAGCGCCGAGCACCGGCCGGTGAACTTCTCCTGGCTTGCGCTGGGCTTCTCGATCTCCGGTTCGCTCGGCCCGATCGTCGCGGGCATTGCGATCGACCAGTTCGGCTACACGCGCGCATTCTTCGCGCTCGCGCTGTTCCCGGCGCTTGCGTTCATCCTGCTGCTGCTGCGCAAGCGGCCGCTGCCGCGGCCCGAGCACCACGCCCCGCCCGAGACCGGCGTGCTCGGGCTTTTCCGCGTCCCCGGGCTGCGCACGACCTTCATCGTCAGTGGCGTGCTCGCCATGGGCTGGGACTTGTATTCGTTCCTCCTGCCGCTCTACGGGGCGCGCCTCGGGCTGACGGCAGCCACCATCGGGACGGTGATGGCCACCTTCGCCATCGCCACCTTTGTGGTGAGGCTCCTCATGCCGATCCTGGTGCGCCGCTTGCGGCCGTGGCAGGTCATCATCACGGCGCTCGGCGTGGCGGGGGCAAGCTACCTGCTTTTCCCCCTCGCAGAAAGCGTGCCGGCGCTGATGGCGCTGTCCTTCCTGCTCGGGCTCGGGCTCGGCTGCGCCCAGCCCGTGATCATGTCGATGCTGTACGAAGCGTCGCCGCCCGGCCGCCAGGGCGAGGCGGTGGGCGTGCGCACCACGATGTTGAATGCGAGCCATACCGTCATCCCGCTCGCCTCGGGCGCGCTCTCCGTGCTCATCGGCATGGCGCCCGTGTTCTGGCTGCTGTCGGGCTGCCTGCTCGGCGGCGCATGGTTCGCCCGGCGGCACGCGCGCAGCAAGGGATTGTGAAGCCAGTAAAATAAAAATCATGCGCCGCGTGACGCTCACCCAGTTCCTGGTCTCCCGTCAGCGCGACAAGAATCTCATCAACGCCGACCTGCGGCTGCTGATCGAGACCATCGCGCGCGCCTGCAAGGGGATCAGCACCCGGGTGAACAAGGGCGCCCTCGCCGACGGGCTCGGCTCGGCCGGCACGAGCAATATCCAGGGCGAAGTCCAGAAAAAACTCGACGTCCTGTCCAACGAGATCCTGCTCGAGGCGAACGAATGGGGCGGCAACCTCGCGGCGCTCGCCTCGGAGGAAATGGACAACCCCCGCCCGACTCCGACGCACTACCCGCGCGGCGAATACCTGCTGCTGTTCGATCCGCTCGACGGCTCATCCAATATCGACGTCAATATCTCGGTCGGCACGATCTTCTCGGTGCTGCGCTGCCCCAAAACCGCGCAAGGCGCCTATTGCGAGCCCGACGAGAAGGCGTTTCTGCAATCGGGCAGGAACCAGGTCGCGGCCGGGTTCGCCGTGTACGGCCCGACCACGGTCTTCGTGCTCACCGTAGGCGACGGCGCGCACGGCTTCACGCTCGACCGCGAGACCTTCACCTTCGTTCTCACCCATCCGGACATCAGGATCCATCCGGACACGCAGGAGTTCGCGATCAACATGTCGAACCAGCGCCGCTGGGAGCCTCCGGTGCAGCGCTACATCGAGGAGTGCCTGAAGGGCAAGGAAGGCGCTCGCGGCAAGGACTTCAACATGCGCTGGGTCGCCTCGATGGTGGCCGACGTCTTCAGGGTGCTTTGCCGCGGCGGCATCTTCATGTATCCGCGCGACGCCAAGAACAAGGAGGGGCGCCTGCGCCTGATGTACGAAGCGAACCCCATGGCTTTCATCGTCGAGCAGGCCGGGGGCGCCGCCACCGACGGCAGCACGCCGATCCTCGACCTCAAGCCCAAAGGCCTGCACCAGCGGGTGGCCGTGATCCTCGGCTCGAAGAACGAAGTCGAGCGCGTCACCTCCTACCACCAGAAATAAAAAGGCCCGGCTCTCCAGCCGGGCCTTCCTACTGTTCTCCCTGAGCGTTCTTTATTTCAGGTGCTTGCTGACCAGCTTGGTCATCTCGAACATCGAGACTGACGACTTGCCGCCGAACACTGCCTTGAGCTTGTCGTCGGCATTGATGTTGCGGCGATTCTTCTTGTCCTGCAGGCCGTTGCGCTTGATGTAGCCCCAGATCTTCTTGGTTACCTCGGTACGCGGCATCGCGCCGGAGCCGATCACTGCCGCGAGCGTGCTGCTCACGTTCATCGGCTTCATGAAAGCCGCATTTGGCTTACGCTTCTTGCCGCTCTTCTTCGCCTTCTTCTTTGCCATCTTCTATTCTCCTCGTCTGAACGATTCGGAATGCCCGTCTTATCCCGGATTTCTCCCGCCGACACTGCGCGGTGACGAGAAGATGCCGAATACTTCGATGCGTGTCAACGATTTTCAGAGGGAAAATGCGTCAGTTTCCCTCGGAAGTTGGTATTCGGCCACGAGCGCAGCCTCGCTCGCCGGCTGAAATTCCGAGTGAAGAAAGCAGCAAATGCTGTCCGAATCCCGACAGTTATGAAGCACTTCTACAGTGCTCCACGCGTAAAATGCGGGCGTGAACGTCGCCGATCTACGCCAGGAGTACATGAGCGCGGGCCTGTCCGAGGCGCAGGCCGAGCGCGATCCCATCCGCCAGTTCGAGAACTGGTTCGAGGACGCGCTGCGCGTGCAGCTGCCGCTGCCCAACGCGATGACGCTCGCCACGGTGGGCGCCGACGGGGCGCCGGCGGCGCGTGTCGTGCTCCTGAAGGGTATCGACCGCGGCGGCTTCGTTTTCTACACTAATTACCGCAGCCGCAAAGGAGTCGAGCTCGAAGCCCGCGCCGCCGCTTGCCTGGTGTTTCTCTGGTCCGAGCTCGAGCGGCAGGTGCGGGTCGAGGGCGCAGTCGAGAAAGTGGCCGCGGAGGAGTCCGACGCCTACTATGCGACCCGGCCCCTTGGGGCCCGGATTTCCGCCTGGGCGTCTCCGCAGAGCGACAGGGTTCCCGACCGTTCGGTTCTCGAGAAGTCATTCGCCGAGAAAAAGCGACAGTACGGCGAGCGTCCTCCACGCCCGCCCCACTGGGGTGGGTACCGGCTGATTCCGCACGCGATCGAGTTCTGGCAGGGCCGTGCCGACCGCCTGCATGACCGGCTGCACTACCGCAGGGCAGCCAACAGCTGGGCCCTCGAGCGCCTTGCTCCCTGAAGAGGTCGTGCGGCTTCTAAGGAAGCTTGGTCTCGCCGGAAAGGACGAGACCCCGACTGGCGCAGTGCTTCCGGGCGGCGTGTCCTCCGACATATGGCGGGTCGAGCTCGCCGGCGGCCCGGTATGCGTGAAGCGCGCCCTGCCCCGGCTGCGCGTGGCGCAGGTGTGGGAAGCCCCGATCGAGCGCAACCGGTTCGAGTACGAATGGTTCCGCGTCGCCGGCAAAGCCGCGCCGCAGGCCGTGCCAAAGGTCATCGGCCGGCAGGACGGCCTGTTCGTCATGGAATACCTGGAGCCGGCGCGCCACCCGGTCTGGAAGGCGCTGCTCAGCCAGGGCCGGGCCGATGCCGGCACTGCAGCAAAGGTGGGCCGCACGCTCGCCACGATCCATGCCGCGACGGCCGGCCGCGAGGATATCGCGCGCAGTTTCGCTACCGACGAGATCTTCTACGCCATTCGCCTTGAGCCTTACCTTGTCTTTACCGGATCAAAATTTCCGGAATTGAGGGAAATACTGAATTCCATTGCAAAACGGACTGCAGGCACCAGGCTATGCCTGGTCCACGGCGACGTCAGCCCCAAGAACATCCTGGCCGGCCCGCACGGGCCGGTGTTCCTCGATGCCGAATGCGCCTGGTACGGCGATCCGGCCTTCGATCTCGCCTTCTGCCTCAACCATCTCCTACTCAAGTGCCTGAGGGTGCCTGCCGCGGCGAACGATTTTCTGCAGAGCTTCCAGTCGCTATTCGAGGCCTACAAGGAAAAGGTCTCGTGGGAGGGAACCGAGACGCTTGAAGCCCGGACCGCGACCCTGCTTCCCGCCTTGCTCCTCGCCCGTGTGGACGGCAAGTCGCCGGTCGAGTACATAACCCGGGACGACCAGAAGCAGCAGGTCCGTGCCGTGGCGCGCCGGCTCCTTCTGAATGAAACTCCAAGGCTGTCATCGGTTCGCGAGACATGGCAAAGATCCTTGAAGTAAAAGGCCGGCGCGTCTGGGACTCGAGGGGCCGCGCGACCGTCGAGGCCGAGGTCGTCGTCGGCCGCGGCACCACGCCGCTCGCGGTGGGACGGGCGATCGCCCCTTCGGGCGCCTCCACGGGCGCGGCGGAAGCAAAATGCGTCGATGTAAGAAAAGCGGTTCATAACATCAACCTGCGCATCAACGACGGCCTGCGGGCGCTCAGTGTCGCCGACCAGGAAGCCCTCGACCGCCGGCTGATCGAGCTCGACGGCACCCCCGACAGGAGCCGCCTCGGCGCCAACGCCATGGTCGCCGTGTCGCTCGCCTGCGCGCAAGCGGACGCCGCTTCCCAGAAAATTCCGCTATGGAAAAAGCTTTCGGGAGGGCGCCGCGTCGCCATGCCGGTGCCGCAGATCCAGATCTTCGGCGGCGGCGCGCACGCGCGCGGCAGCGTCGACGTGCAGGACTACATGATCGTCTGCATCGGCGCAGGCAGCTTCGGCGAGGCCCTGGAGTGGACCTCGCAGGTCTACGCCGCCGCCGGCGCGCGCCTCGAGAAGCGCGGCGCGCTCGCCGGCGTCGCCGACGAGGGAGGCTACTGGCCAGCTTTCAAGTCGAACGAGGAAGGCCTCAGCGAGCTGGTCGGCGCGATCTCCGACGCGGGCCTCGAGCCCGGAACCGATGTCGCGATCGCGCTCGACATGGCGGCGACGCAGCTGCATCGCGCCGGCAGCTATCACCTGGCGCTCGAGAATCGCGCGCTGTCCGCCGGGCAGCTCCATGCGATGCTGCTGCGCTGGATCGAGCGCTATCCGATCGTTTCCATCGAGGACCCCTTCGCCGAGCACGACGCCGCGGCGATGCGGGATTTCACGAAAGAGGCTGGCGATCGGCTACAGATCGTGGGTGACGATTTTTTTGTGACAAGCGAGTCCAAGCTCAAAGCCGGAATCAAGGAGGGTTCGGGAAACGCAGTTCTTCTGAAACCCAACCAGGTCGGAACGCTGACGGAAACGCTTGCCTGCTGGAACACGGCCCGCGAGGCGGGCTACGGCGCGATCATGTCGGCCCGGTCCGGCGAGTCCGAGGACGTGTCGATCGTGCACCTCGCGGTCGGCTGGGGCGTGCCGCAGCTCAAGGTGGGAAGCTTCGCCCGCTCGGAGCGCATGGCGAAGTGGAACGAGGGCCTGCGCATCGAGGAAGCGCTCGGCGCCAAGGCGCTTCCGTATCCGGCAAGAAAGCTGTTCAAGTAACGGAAATCTAGTGCGCCCGGCGCGGCGCGGCCTGCAGCAGCTCCGCCAGCTCCTTTTTCCAGAACTTCGCCTGCCCGGTCGTGCCGTGCCCCGCGGTCTGCTCGCTCGCGGGGATCAGCAGGACGCGGCCGTTCTTCACGCGCTTGATTTCGCGGTCGAGCACGCCGAGCTCCGGCGGGTTGCGCTCATCGTCCGCCGAATTGATGGCGAGCAGCGCCGCCTCGATGCGCTCCAGCCCTGCCGACGGGTTGTAGTCCCGCGACGAATCCCATTGATACAGGATGTCGTTCGCGTCGCCCGTGAACGGCGCGGCGAGCCGCTGGTCGAGGAGCTGGTCGGCCTTGCCGCGCGTCGGCGCCGCCTTGTAGAGCGCCTGGTTGCCGCCGCTGGTGGCAAAGCTGAAGAACACCGACGCGAACTGCGCGCTGCGCGGCTGCTTCGTGTAGTTGCCGTTCATCCACTCCGGGTCCGTGCGGATGGAATCTATGATGAGGCGCCGCAGCACCCAGTTGCGGCTCGACATCTCGGTCGGCAGCGAGGCCATCGGCACGGCGATGTCCATGAAGCGCGGATATTTCTGCGCGAAGATCCAGGTCTCCATGCCGCCCATGGAGTTGCCGAGCACGAGCCGCGCATGGCGCAGGCCGAGGTGCTCGCTCACGAGCCGGTACTGAGCTTCGACCATGTCGTCGTAGGTGTAGCGCGGGAAGCGCGTGCGCAGGCCGTCGGAGGGCTTGCTCGACTTGCCATGGCCGACAGCGTCCGGAAGGATTATGTAGTAGCGGGCGGCATCGAGCGGCTGCCCTGGACCGAACAGCTCCCCGGCGAACGCGGGCGTCAGCATGCTCGCGCCGGAGCCGGTGGTGCCGTGCAGGATCAGCACCGGCTCGCCTTTCGGCGAGCCCACGGTTCTGTAATGCAGGCGCATTTCCGGCAGCACTTCGCCCGTCTGGAAACGAAAGTCTCGCGCCACCCAGCTGCCTTCCTGCGGCGCGGGGTAATCGGCGGCGAGGCATGCAAACGACGCCAGGGCCCACGCCGCCAGAATCGCCAAGCCGGGAATCTTGAGGCGCTTCATTTGAATTTCCTTTTCGCTTGGCGAATCATAAGGCAGCAAGCCCGTCGCTGGTAAGGCGGTAGCGCGTGTCGCAGCCTGCGGCCGCCGCTTCCGAGTGCGTGGCAAGAATCCCCGCCGCCCCTCTTCCTTTTACTTGATTCTTAAGAACAGAAAGTACCTGGCGCGCGTTGTCCGGGTCGAGGTTGCCGGTCGGCTCGTCCGCAAGCACCAGCGCCGGGTCGCCCACCAGCGCCCGGGCGATGGCGACGCGCTGCAACTCGCCGCCCGAGAGCTCCCGCGGCATGCTCGTTTCGCGCCCGGCGAGCCCTACCGAGGCGATCGCCGAGCGGGATTTTTGATGAATCTCCCTTTCTTCCATTTTTCGCAATAGAAGAGGAAGCCCCACATTCTGCAAGAGCGTCAAATGCGGAAGCACATGAAAGGCCTGAAAGACGAAGCCGAACTTGTCGCGGCGCAGGAGCGTGAGCGCGTCGTCGCTCATCCGGGTTATGGTTTGTTTTTCAAAGACAATGATGCCGGAGTCCGCCGGCTCGAGGCCGGCGACCACGTTGAGCAGCGTTGATTTGCCGATGCCGGACTCGCCGATCACGGCCACGTATTCGCCTGCAGCGATCTCCAGGGAAACGGCGTTGAGCACGGTCCGCGCGCCGAACCGCTTGGTCACTGCGCTGAGCCTGAGCACTCGTAGAATCGTACCCAATATCTAGCCCGCGCTGACGGTCTTTGCTAGACTGCATAAGTATTGGTTTTGATTGAACTATATTTCCTGAGGAGGGGATCGTGAAAAAAACCATGCAGCGGCTTCTCGCCGCCGCGGCCGCGCTGGCGCTCGCCGCCTCGCCGGCCATGGCGCAGCAGAAGATCAAGATCGGCTTCATCACCACGCTGTCCGGCCCGCAAGGCGTCATCGGCGAGTACATGAAGAACTCGGTCGAGCTCGCGCTCGACCACCTCGGCCGGAAGGTCGGAGGCCTCGAGACCGAGATCATCTACGGCGACGACCAGACCAAGCCCGACGTCGGCGTGCAGCTCGCCGAGGAGATGCTGAAGAAGCACCAGGTCGATTTCGTCTCCGGCATCATCTGGTCGAACGTGATGCTCGCTGTCGTGCCGGTGGTAACCGGCGCCGGCAAGATCATGGTCGGCACCAATGCGGGCGCGAGCCCGCTCGCGGGCAGCCAGTGCAACGAGCTCTACTTCTCCACCTCGTGGAACAACGACCAGACGCCCGAGGCGATGGGCAAGTTCATGCAGGATTCGGGAGTCAACGACGTCTATGTGCTGGCGCCGAACTACCAGGCTGGCAAGGACATGGTCGCGGGATTCAAGCGCTACTACAAGGGCCGCATCGTCGAGGAGACTTTCACCAAGCTCGGCCAGCAGGACTACCAGGCCGAGATCACCCAGCTGCGCTCCAAGAACCCGAAAGCGGTGTTCGCGTTCTACCCGGGCGGCATGGGGATCCAGTTCCTCAAGCAGTACGACCAGGCGGGTCTGCGCGGCCAGCTGCCGCTCTACTCCGTATACACCGTGGACGAGATCTCGCTGCTTGCCGTAAAGGAGGCCGCGCTCGGCAACTACGAGACGCGCTTCTGGAGCCCGGACCTGAAGAACGCGGCGAACGAGAAATACGTGTCCGACTACAAGAAGAAGTACGGCGGCAAGCTGCCGGTGTTCTACGGCGCGCAGAGCTACGACGGCATCATGCTGATCGACTCGGCGGTGAGGGCCACCAAGGGCAACCTCAAGGACACCAAGGCGCTGGTGATGGCCATGCGCAAGGCGAACTTCGCCTCGATCCGCGGGCCGTTCACGTACAACGTCAATCACCACCCGATCCAGAATTTCTACCTGCTGAAAGCGGAGAAGTCGCCGAGCGGCGACATCGAGATGCACATCCAGAAAACGATCTTCGAGAAGCACAAGGATGCTTACTCGCAAGACTGCAAGATGAAGTGGTGAGAAAAAATGGGGACAGACCCTATTTATTTTTTGACACTGTCTTAACCGGAAAAATAAATAGGGTCTGTCCCCATTTTTTGGGGGCGCGCCAGCGCCCTTTTTTATGAACCTCGGGCTCCTTTTCGAGCAGCTGCTGAACGGCCTGCAGTTCGGCGTCATGCTGTTCCTCATGGCCGCCGGGCTGACGCTGGTGTTCGGCATCATGAACCTCGTCAACCTCGCGCACGGCTCGCTCTACATGGTGGGCGCCTATCTCGCGCTGGCGGCGGCGCAGTGGACCGGAAGCTACGCCGCCGGCGTGGCGCTCGGACTCGTCGCCACGCTGCTCGTCGGCATGCTGGTGGAGGTGGTCGCGCTGCGCACGCTCTACGGGCGCGACCATCTCGACCAGGTGCTCGCCACCTTCGGCCTGATCCTGTTCTTCAACGAGCTGGTCGCCATAATCTGGGGGCGCGCCGCGCTTTACACCTCGCTGCCCGGCTGGCTGCAGGGGCACATCACGCTCTTCTCCGGCTCGCTCTACCCCGTGTATCGCATCGCGGTGATTTTTGTCGGTTTACTGGTAGCAATAATTCTTTGGTATGTCGTGACGCGCACCCGGCTCGGCATGCTGATCCGCGCCGGCGCGTCCAACCGCGCGATGGTCGCCGCCCTCGGAGTCAACATCCGCCTGCTTTATACGGTGGTGTTCGGTTTCGGCGCGGCGCTCGCCGGGCTCGCCGGCCTGATGGCCGGCCCCATCTACGCGGTGCAGCCCGGCATGGGCGAGCTGATCCTCATCCAGGTCTTCGTGGTGATCGTGATCGGCGGCATCGGCTCGATCCGCGGCGCGCTGGTCGGCGCGCTCATCGTGGGCGTGGTCGATACCATGGGCCGCGCCTTCCTGAAGCCGCTGCTCGGCACCATCATCTCGCCGACGGCCGCGGAGTCGGCGGGCCCGGCGCTCGCCTCGATGCTGATCTACCTGCTGATGGCGGTCGTGCTCGCCGTGCGGCCGGCCGGGCTTTTTGCGGCAAGAAACTAGTGAAAAAGAGACTGGTCCTCTGGGGCGTCGCGATTGCGGTGCTGATCGCATTGCCGCCCCTAGCGATCAGGCTCGGCGAGCCGTTCTACATCGACCTCGTGCGGCGCATCATGATCCTCGCCATCGCCGCGATCAGCCTGAATCTCATCCTGGGCTATGGCGGGCTCGTGTCGTTCGGCCATGCCGCTTACCTCGGCGTGGGCGGCTACGCCGTCGGCATCCTCGCCTTTTACGGCGTCACCAACGGCTGGCTGCAGCTCGCGGCGGCGATCGGCGCCTCCGCGCTGGTGGCGGCGGCGATCGGCTCGATCTCGATCCGCACCAGCGGGATCTACTTCATCATGATCACGCTCGCCTTCACACAGATGCTTTATTACCTCGGCATCTCGCTGGCGGAATTCGGCGGCGACGACGGCATGCGCCTCAAGGCCAGGAGCCAATTCCCCCTGATCGACCTTGGAGACCCGGTCGTCTTTTATTACGTTGCGCTTGCCTTGATGCTTCTTTCGGTATTCCTGATTTACAAAATCGTAAATTCAAGATTCGGGATGGTCCTGCGCGCCAGCAAATCGAACGAGGCGCGCTCGCGCGCCATCGGCTTTTCGCCCTACCCCTACCGCCTGCTCGCCTTCGTCATCGCCGGCGCGATCTGCGGGCTGGCCGGCGCCTTGTATGCCAACCACACGAACTACATCACCCCGGGCCTGATGAGCTGGCAACAATCGGGCGAGCTCATGTTCATGGTGATCCTTGGCGGCATGGCGAGCACCGCCGGCCCGGTGCTCGGCGCCTTCGCGCTGCTGCTCATCGAAGAGCTCCTCAAAGGCTGGACCGAGTACTGGCAGGCCATCCTCGGTCCGCTGCTGGTGCTGTCGGTGATTTTCTTCAAGCGCGGCCTTGCAGGATTCCTTTTCCGTTCTTCCAATGAATAATTTCCTGGAAGTAAAGGCCCTGTACAAGAGCTTCGGCGCGCTCAAGGCGACCGATGGTGTCGACCTCGAGGTGCAGGAAGGCGAAACCCACGCGGTCATCGGACCCAACGGCGCCGGCAAGACCACGTTCATCAGCCAGCTCGCCGGCAACCTGCGGCCGGATTCGGGCCGCATCCGCTTCGCCGGAGAGGATGTCACGGCGCTGCCGGCGCCCAGGCGCGCGCGCAAGGGCCTGGCGCGCTCGTTCCAGATCACCAGCATCTTCGCGGACTTCACGGCGCTCGAGAACGTCGCCCTCGCAGTGCAGGCGCAGTCAGGGCACACCGGGTTCTGGCGCGCGGCGCGCGAAGACGCGTCCTTGATTCAGCCTGCAAGACGGGTTCTCGAGGAGGTCGGACTCGGTCTGCGGGCGAATATTCTTGCGGCGAGCCTGGCTCACGGCGAGCAGCGCCAGCTCGAGTTCGCCATGGTGCTCGCGACGCGCCCGCGCCTGCTGCTGCTCGACGAGCCGATGGCCGGGATGGGAGTCGACGAATCGCAGCGCATGATCGCGCTGCTCGCGACGCTCAAGCGCAAGCAGACCATCGTCCTGGTCGAGCACGACATGGACGCGGTGTTCAGGCTCGCCGACCGGATCTCGGTTCTGGTATACGGGCGAATCATCGCCACCGGCGCCCCCGAAGAGATCCGCGCCAACCGCGAAGTGCGCGCCGCCTACCTCGGCGAGGACGCCTGATGCTTGAAGTCAGAGGCCTCGAGACCGCCTATGGCCGCAGCCAGGTTCTCTTCAAAATTGATTTCGAAATAAAAAACGGAGAAGTCGTGACCTTGCTTGGCCGCAACGGCATGGGCAAGACGACCACCGTGCGCTCGATCATGGGCATGACACCGGCCAAAGGGGGCAAAATCAGTTTTCAGGAAAAAGAAATAACGTATTTGCCTTCCTACCGGATCGCCCAAGCCGGGATCGGCCTGGTGCCGGAGGGGCGACAGGTGTTTCCCAATTTGACGGTCCGCGAGAACCTGGTGGCTACTGCTTCCAACAGAAGAGATGTTTCCGAAGCATGGACGCTGGAGGGAGTTTTCTCGTTGTTCCCCAACCTGAAGGATCGAAAAGAAAACCTCGGCAACCAGCTTTCGGGCGGCGAGCAGCAGATGCTCGCGATCGGCCGCGCGCTGATGACCAATCCGCGGCTGCTGATCCTCGACGAGGCGACCGAGGGCCTTGCGCCGCTGGTGCGCGCCGAGATCTACCATTCCATCGGCAGGCTGAAGGCCTCGAAGATGGCGATCCTGCTCATCGACAAGGACGTCAGGGCGCTGACGGGGGTCGCGGACCGGCACTATGTCCTGGAAAAAGGGCGCGTCGTCTGGACTGGAAATTCAAGGGAATTGTCGGAAAACAAGGATATTCAGCATCGCTATCTCGGCGTGTAGCATGGCCCGGATGCGACAGAACCGCTGCGGCTGGGCCGGCACCGATCCGCTGTATGTCGAGTACCACGACAAGGAATGGGGCGTCCCGGTGCACGACGACCGCAAGCTGTTCGAGTTCCTGATCCTCGAGGGGGCCCAGGCCGGGCTGAGCTGGATCACGATCCTGCGCAAGCGCGAGAATTATCGCCGCGCCTTCGCCGGATTTGACGCAAGAAAAATCTCCCGGTTCGATGCACGGAAGATCAGAACGTTGATGAACGACTCGGGGATAGTCAGGAACCGGCTGAAGATCCTCGCCGCGGTCAGCAACGCGACGGCCTTCCTGCAGGTGCAGAAGGAATTCGGCTCGTTCGACAAGTACATGTGGCAGTTCGTCGGCGGCAAACCGCGAGTCAACCGGCGGCGCAGCTTGAAGGACATTCCGGCGCGCTCGCCCGAATCCGACGCCATGAGCGCCGACCTGAAGAAGCGCGGCTTCAAGTTCGTGGGATCGACCATCTGCTACGCGCACATGCAGGCGGTCGGGATGGTCAACGATCATGTAACCTCCTGCTTCCGCTATCGAAAACGATGATCAGCGCCGAACAGAACGATCTCATGACGCGCATCGGCCCGGGCACTCCGGCCGGCAAGCTGCTGCGCAACTACTGGCAGCCGGTAGCGCTGGTCGACGAAATGCAGGGACCGCGTCCGGTGAAAGCGGTTCGGATTTTTTCCGAGAATTTTGTTTTGTTTCGTGACGAGAAAGGCCGCTACGGTCTTCTCGATCGCCATTGCCCGCACCGCGGTGCGGATCTCGCGTATGGCCGGCTGGAGGACGGCGGCCTGCGCTGCGCCTTCCATGGCTGGCTGTTCGATGTCGGCGGCAGATGCTTGCAGACGCCGGCCGAGCCCGAAGGCAGCCGCCTGTGCGAGCACATCCGGCAGCGCTCGTACCCCGTGGTCGAGAAGAGCGGAATCCTTTTCGCCTACCTGGGCGCCGGCGAGCCGCCCGCCTTTCCGCACTTCGACTGCTTCGTCGCGCCCGAGGCGTACACCTTCGCCTTCAAGGGCTACTGGGACTGCAACTGGCTGCAGGCGCTGGAAGTCGGGATCGACCCCGCGCATGCCTCATGGCTGCACAAGTTCTTCGAGGACGAGGAGCCGGCGGCGAGCTACGGCAGGCAGTTCCGCGGCCTGCCCTCCGATGCCGACGTCCCGATCAGCAAGGTGCTGCGCGAGCATGACCGGCCCGAGATCCGCGTGGAGAAGACGGACTACGGCATGCGCCTGCATACGCTGCGCCCGATCAGCGACGCGCAGACGCACATCCGGGTGACCAACATCCTCTTCCCGCAGGCTTTCGTCATCCCGATGAACGCCGAGATCACGATCTCGCAGTGGCATGTGCCCGTGGACGATACCGGCACCTATTGGTATGCGATCTTCACCAGCTTCGGCGCGCCGGTCGACAAGGACACGATGCGCAACCAGCGCCTGAAGACCTACCCGGCGCCCGACTACCGGCCGGTCCACGGCCGCCACGACGGCTGGGGCTTCAACGCCGACGAGCAGCGCAGCAAGACCTTCACCGGGATGGGGTTCGACATCAATATCCACGACCAGTGGGCCTGCGAGTCGCAGGGGCGCATGGCCGATCGCACGCGCGAGAACCTCGGTACCACTGATAAAGGAATTGTTCTTTATAGAAGAATTCTTTTGGATTCAATAAAGAAAAATGAAAGCGGCCAGAAACCGTTGATGATTCTCGATCAGCAGAAGGCAACCGAGCTCAAAGGTCCGCCGGCGATCGACGGCATCGGTCCGGCGGACCGCATGGACGAGTACTGGAAGGAATGCGACGCCGATCGCCGGAAGAAGTCGCAGTGGGGGTAACCCACAACGGCAGGGCGGCATGAGTTTTTCAGGTGTTTTAAAGGAAATCGAGTCACGTAACCTGAGAACCATCCGGTTTTCCTTTGCCGATCAGCACGGAGTGCTGCGCGGCAAGACACTGGCGGCCTCGGAGGCAAAGACCGCGCTGGAGCGCGGCGTGACGGTCACCAGCACGCTGCTTCTCAAGGACACGTCCCACCGCACCGTCTTTCCGGCCTTCACGCCCGGCGGCGGCCTTGGCATGCCCGAGCTGCAGGGCGCAGCCGACGTGCTGATGATTCCGGATCCGGCGACGTTCCGAGTGCTGCCCTGGGCGCCCGAAACCGGCTGGTTCCTGTGCGACCTCGAATTCCAGGACCGGCGGCCGGTGCCATTCAGCACAAGGCTTCTATTGAAAAAGGCATTGAAGCAACTGGGCGCTCAAGGATACGAATTCATTTGCGGCCTCGAGGTCGAATTTCACATCTTCAGGATAACGGATCCCAACCTGAAGCCCTCCGACGCCGGCCAGCCCGGAACGCCGCCCGACGTCGAGCCGCTGGACCCCCAGGCAAAGCTCGAGCTGCTCTCCACCGGGTACCAGTACCTCACGGAGCAGCGCTACGACCAGATCGACCCGGTGGTCGAGCTCCTGAGAAAGAACCTCGCCGCCCTCGGCCTGCCGCTGCGCTCCTTCGAGATCGAGTTCGGCCCGAGCCAGTTCGAATTCACCTTGAGCCCTCTTCCCGGGCTCGAGTCGGCCGATGCCATGCTTTTGTTCCGCAGCGCCGTGAAGCAGATCGCGCGCCGCCACGGCTTCCACGCCACCTTCATGTGCCGCCCGCGCCTGCCGAACGTCATGTCGAGCGGCTGGCATCTTCACCAATCTCTCAATGAGAACGGCAAGAATGCCTTTGTTTCAGAAAAGGAGGATCTGTCCAAAACCGGGAAGCGATACCTGGCGGGCTTGCTCGCCCACGCCCGCGGCGCCAGCGCCTTCTCTACGCCGACTATCAACGGCTACAAGCGCTACCGTCCCTACTCGCTCGCCCCGGACCGCGTCATCTGGGGCAAGGAAAACCGCGGCGCCATGCTGCGCGTGATCGGCGGACCGGGAGACCCGGGAACGCGCATCGAGAACCGCATCGGCGAGCCGGCCGCAAATCCCTATCTGTACTTCGCCTCGCAGATCCATTCCGGGCTGGACGGGATCAGGAAGAAGATGCCCCTTCCTCCGTCTGCGGACACGCCTTACGAGGCCAAAGCGGATTTTCTTCCGCGTACCTTAAGTGAAGCATTGGAATATTTGAGAAACGACAAGGTCCTACGCGAAGGCTTTGGCAAGGCCTTCGTCAATTACTACTGCACGATGAAAGAAGCCGAGATCGCCCGCTTCAACCTCGAAGTGAGCGAGTGGGAGCAGCGCGAGTACTTCGATCTGTTCTGACCCCGCGCTAGCGGGACGCGGTCTTGAGCCACTTGGCGACGTCGCTCCCCAGCGCATTCACCACGCGCTCGAGCACGTCGCACGAGTTCTTCAGGCCGCCAAATGCGCCGCCCATGGAATCTCTCGCCATCGAGTAGCTGTTGACCAGCTTTCCGCTGCTGTACAGGTCCGCCTTGATCGACACGGATTTGCGGTGGCCGATGAATGCATTGCCGGCGCTCGTGGCGGAAAGAATGCTCAGCACCAGCACCGGGGCGCCCTTCGCCGGGTCGACGCTGCCGCTCTGCTCGAGCTGCAGGCCGAGCCCGGTGCCGGATTTCAAAGTGGCATCGGAGAACTGGCGACCGAGGTTGGGACACTGGCTCACGATGTTCGCGGGAATCCTTGTTACGTCGGCGTAGGAGGCGAAATCGCTGATCGCGATAACGCCACCCGCATCCTGCTTGGCAACGGGCGGGGTGACGGCGTCCGGCTTTGCACCCGCGGCAGGCGCCTGTGTCGCAGTGCCGGCGTCGGGCGTGGTTTGCGCAAGGCAGCAGAAAGCATTGAAGAAAAGGACTGCAGAAAGAACAGCCTGGCGTTTCATGTGATCCCCCTTTTAATCACTCCGGTCCCGGCGCGGGCCCCGGAACCGAAAGCTTAACCCTTTTCGCGTCGCCCCTCGTTTATAGGCGAGTTGGCAACAACGAACCTTACGAACAAGGAGAGAACACCATGCTACCCAGGAAACTCTACGCCGCCGTCGCCGCCGCGCTGGCCATCTATCCGTCGGCGCATGCCGCGGTCAGGGAAGTCCCGAGCACGCTGTCGGACCAGAAGTCGGTGGCGGTCACGATCTACAACGAGAACCTCGCGCTCGTAAAAGACACGCGCTCGATCACGCTCGAGCCGGGGGAGAACCGCCTTGCGCTGCGCGAGGTCAGCGGCCGCATGCGCCCCGAGACCGCACTGCTGAGGAGCCTGTCGCATCCGGGCAGTCTCACGCTGGTCGAGCAGAACTTCGATTTCGACCTGCTCAGCCCCGCCAAGCTGTTGGAGAAGTACGTCGGGCGGAATGTCCGGGTGGTGAGGACGCACCCGACCACCGGCGCCGAATCGATCGAGACCGCCACGGTGCTCGCTGCGAACAACGGCGTGGTGCTGAAGATCGGCGACCGGATCGAGACCGGGCTGCCCGGGCGCATCGTATACGACGGCGTGCCGGCGAACCTGCGCGACCGGCCGACGCTGGTTACCGAGCTGCACAGCGCCCGCCCCGGCGCCCAGACGGTGGAGCTGTCCTACCTGTCGGGCGGGCTGTCGTGGAAAGCCGACTACGTCGCCGAGCTCAATGCGGCGGATAGCGCGCTCGACCTGAACGGCTGGGTGACGCTCACCAACCAGAGCGGCACCGCCTACCCTAACGCCCGGCTGCAGCTCGTCGCCGGCGACGTCAATCGTGTGCGCGACGAATTCAAGGCCGCCGCGATGACCGGGAAGATGGCGCGGGCGGAAGCGCCTGCGGCGCGCCAGATGGCGCAGGAGGCGCTGTTCGAGTATCACCTCTACACGCTGCAGCGCCCGACCACGATCGCCGACAACCAGACGAAGCAGGTGGCGCTGCTCGGCTCGGGCGGCGTGCCGGTCACGAAGGAGCTGGTATTCCAGGGCAGCGACTATTACTACCGCTCTAGCGTCGGCGGCATCGGCCAGAAGATGAAGGTCGGCGTATTCGTCCTGTTCGAGAACCGGGAATCTTCGCGCCTGGGCATGCCGATGCCGAAAGGCGTGGTGCGCGTCTATAAGAAGGACAGCGCGGGCAACGCGCAGTTCATCGGCGAGGACAGCATCGACCACACGCCGAAGAACGAGAAAGTGCGCCTCAAGCTGGGCGACGCCTTCGACGTCACGGCGGACAAGAAGCAGACTGATTTCCGCCGCCGCGACCCGGGCAACAACGCGAGCTATGTTTTCGAAAGCAGCTACGAGATCGTGTTGCGCAACGCCAAGAAGGAGCCGGCCACGGTCATCGTGCGCGAGCCCGTGCCGGGAGACTGGACCATGCTGGAGGAAACGCAGCGGCACGCCAAGGTCGCCGCAGGAACCGCGCAATGGCAGATCGCGGTGCCGGCCGAAGGCAGCGCCACCCTGCGCTACCGCGTGCTGGTCCGCTACTAGGGCTTGGCCGCCTGCCGCTGCAGCAGGTCGGCGTTCATCTTGCGCAGGCGGGCAACGACGGTCTTCATGACGTACGAGGCGAACTGCGGGGTGCGGCGCACGAGCTGGTGGAATCGGTCCAGGTCCACCGGCACCAGCTTGCATGGGGTCTTCGCGATCACGGTCGCGCTGCGCTTCTCGGCTTGATCGATCAGCCCCATTTCGCCGAACAGCGCCCCCGCATGCGCTTCCTCCACGACCGAGCCGCCGATCAGCACGGTGGCGGTTCCTTCCATGAGGACGAACATGACGCCGCCCTTGTCGCCGGCGCGGAACACGGGCTCGCCAGGCTGAACGGTGATGACGTTCTGCGCATCGCCGTGCCGGAACAGGAAGCCCGGGTTGATGATCTCGTTTTCCGCCATCGTTATCCCTCTACATCGAGATAGCGGATCGAGTATACGTGACGCAGCTGCCTGCGCAGCACGGGATCCTCCAGCTCCATTTCAAACTTTTGCGATCCGCGGATGCCGCCGATCGCGGCGAACGTGCCGCAGAACATGGCGTGCCCTGGAGGGAGGCCGCCGAACCTTGCCATCAGATCCTCGGGCGAGCGCATGGCGTTGACGGTGCCCTCCTGGTAGAGAGTCCTGTTCCCTTGCTCGAAAATCCAGGAGCGGAGAACCAGCCGATCCCAATGCGGCTTCACCTCGCCATAGCGCCAGGCCTCCGCCGCGATCGGCTTGGCGCAGAGCTGCTTCGAGATCGTCACACCGATCGCCTCTGCCTTGCGATCCGTATGATCGGAGCCGACTGTGACCCAGAGGCCATCGGACTTCGACAGCAGGACGAACTCGACCTCGCCGCTGGTATCGGTTCCCGAAACCTGAATTTCATCTTCCAGGGTCAAAAGACTCGCGGCGACTCGATAGAAGATCGGCGTTGTCTTCGGCGGCTTGACGCCGATCTCCTGCAGCTCGCGGATGTGCTTTTTCAGGGCCTGCCCGTCACGCCCCGTCCAGCCGGCGATGACCAGCTCCTTTATCCCGGAATTACTCACGCAACTTTTTGGTTTTGGAGCTCCGGAACATCGTAGCCCGCCATCAAGTCATCGACCACCTTGTGGAACTGCGCCCACGGCGCCTCACGGAAGCTGTGGTTGCGCACGATGAACGAGGCGCCGGCGTAGAACTTCTCGTACTGCAGGTGCCGCCCGGCGAACTCGGAGCCGATCAGGTCCCAGGCGAGCTTGTAGAGCTTCATCCGCTCGACCGCGCCGAGCTGCGGCGTCTGCCAGTAGGCTTCGAATTGCTCCCTCAGCTTCGGGTCGTGCATCACGCTGATGTCGGCGGGCATCTGGAAAATGGCGCCGCCGCACAGCTCGCGCAGCGCATCGATGATGTTCGAGTGGCTCTCGGTGCACCAGTTGAGCGCCGCGTACATGTAGCGCCGGTTGAAGGTCTTGAACCCGGCCGGCCAGTCCTCGGCATCCTGGATCTGCCCGGCGATCATCCCGCCGAGCGCCGCTTCGAGCGCCGCGAAGCGCCCGAGCACCTCGCGCACCGCGGGCACCTCGTTCGCGCCGGAAGCCTGCGCGATCTTGCTCGCGAGCCCCACGATCAGCTGCATCTTGGCGTGGAAGCGCACGTTCGACTGGTGGTTGCCGTAGCAGTGGCCCGGCGTCTTGATGTAGATCTCGCGCGCGAGCACCGCATCCATGTGCATCTCGCACATCACCATGGAATCGGTCTCGTCGAAGCGCCAGGTGAGCGGGTTCTCGAATTCGCTCGGCGCGTAGCGCTCGTAGGGCTTCCTCGACCACAGCGCTACGCCGGGCGCGCCCACCGGCACCGCGCAGGTGATGGACTCCGCGAGCTGGTTCGGCGCCAGCGGAATCAGGTTGCCGATCCAGATCTCGTTGGCGAACACGGCGCCGGTGGCGAGCATTTTCATGCCGGAGATCACCACGCCGTCGTCGTCCTCGCGCACCACGCGCAGCGTGGGCGTCGGGATGTTCTGCTTCTGGTAGAACTCTGGGTTGCGCGCCGCCTGGGGCGGGATCACTGCATAGACGCCGTAGACATCCTCGCGGCGCATGTGCTCGTAGTACCGGCTCAGGTTCTCGGAAAATTTTCCAAAAACGGAAGGGTTCATCGCCATGCCCGTCACGAAGCTGGACACGTGGTCGGGCGAGCGCCCGAGCAGGCCATGGCTCATGTCCGCGATCGCGCGATGCAGCGCGGTTCGTTTCTGCAGATCTTCTCTTGTCTTCGCCTTCAGAAAGTAGGTGCTGAACATTTCATTATTTTCTTGATATGAAAAACCAGGATCAGCAGCCTTCATGTCGTAGAGCGCCGCGATCGAGCGCGCGCCGTTGCGGAACGCGGGATGCGAGGTGACGTCGTCTACCCTCTCGGATCCGATGTAAACGACACGCCCGTCTTTCAAGGATCTTAGATGCTCACTTCCTGTCTTTAGCATGGTCCGCCTCTTTCCCCGAGGTCTCGTAGTAGTGGATCTCATGAAGGATGCATCCGCCTCTGGACGCGAACGGGCCATGGTGGACGCCCGGCGGGCGGCACGCGTACGTTGGAGCGAAAGCCTGCTTGCCGCCCTTGCCCTGCCTGTCGTTGCCGACGACGAGATCGCCCTGCACCAAATACACCTCCTCCCAGTGGTCGTGGACGAACGGCTCGGTCGAGAAGGCGCCCGGGTCGATTTTCAGCAGCCGCGTGCGGCTGCCCTTCTTGCGCGCCTCGTCGATGTCGGAGGCGAGAAGCTTCTGCCAGAAGCCCGGCGGATAGCCTTCCGGCGGCTCCCAGCCCGAGCCGAGATCCACCTTCACGAACTCCAGATGCTGCTTGGGCTTCATGGTTTCCTCCATACTTCTTCGCTGCTCATCGCCTGATGGGTCACCGTGCCGCTGAAGGCGGGAAAACCCTGGAAGTCCATGCGGGCCTCGGCGCGCTCTGCGGAGAACAATGCCTTCTTCAGCGCCTCGGCCGAATCGAACTCCAGCTCCACCAGCAGCATCGCGCTGCCGCGCGCGATCGCGAACGGGTCGTTCCATTCGGCGGGCGTATGCAGCACCACCCGCCTGATTCCCGGCCAGCGCGCCAGGATCGGAACATGGCGCTCGCGGTAGCGGGCGACGAAAGCCGGTGCGTCGGGCGTACTGATGTCGTAGCGCACGAAGTAGGAGACGCTCATGCCACCTTCTCGGCATCTGGTAGTCGGATGAGGCTCATAGCTTCATCTCCAGCACGTACAAGCCTCCGGCGTGACGGTCCACCGCGAACACCACGCCGCGGTCGTCGACGAAGACGTCGTTGATCTGAGCAGTGCTGACCCGCGATCCTTGCGGTGTGGGCGGTATGTAGTAGGCAACCTCGCTCGGCGCATACGGGTCGGTGATGTCATAGGCGCGGACGCCGGCGTTGAAGAACGTGCCGAGGACGATGTCCTCCGACTTCCAGGCGCCCGGCACGGGCGGATTCTCGTGCACATTGTGCGCGCCGCAGCGCCCGCCGCGATGCAGCAGCGGCTTCACGCCCGAGACCGGCAGCGTGGCGATGCTCACCGGGTTGCGCTCGTCGCGGCCGTCGACCAGCCAGACGAGCTTCGGCCAGTCGGCGCCGTCGTCCTGGATCGACTCGTCGGTCACCACCAGCAGGTCGCGACCGAAGAGCGGCAGCACGGTGTGGGTGAAGCCGTTGTAGGGCGGCGAGTTGATCCACCGCGAGATGATCTTCGGCCGGGCGCGGTCGGAGATGTCCATCACAATCATGCCGCCGTCGAGGTAGCCGAGGTAGCAGCGGTCCGGACGTTCCGGGTAGACGTTGGTGTTGTGCGCGCGGAAGCCGGCGTCGAACTTCGCCGGCAGGCGCTTGGGCGGCGGCGCCTCGTCTGCGTCCATGGTACCCGGCAGGTGCCAGCGCCCGACGGCGACCGGCTTCGACGGATTGCTCACATCGACGATGCGGTAGATCTGGTCGTCCTTGGGGTTGCGCGGCTTCAGGTCCGGGTCGGCGCAGGCCATGTGCACGGTTTCGCCGTCCACGAACCACAGCTGGTGGCAACCGCGCGAGCGCGGCCCCGAGGCGTCGAACATGGCGATCGAGCGAGGCTTTTCCGGCACGCTGATGTCGAACATCTCGAAGCCGGCGGGCTTCAGCCCGAGCTCGCTCGTCTGATAGGCGACCGCCATCAGGTTGCCCGACACCTCGAGCGAGTTCGAGCGCATCTTCGCGTGCGGCAGGTCGGTCTGCACGACGACCTTCGGCTTGCGCGGATCGGTCACGTCGACGGCAGTGAAATTCTTCGGCGCGCTCTCGTGCGCCAGCCAAAGCACGCGCCGGCCGTCCTTCGCCAGCTGCATGCCCATGCCCTCGCCCATTCCCCCATGTCCGTTCAAAGTATGGTGGGCGAGCAGCGTCATGTTGCGAGACGGCGGCTGATCTTTCGCCATTGCCTAAGATAACATCTCCAATCCGTCGAAAAAGAGAGGTTCGAGATGCAAAAAGTCGCCCTGGTCACAGGTGCAGGAACCGGAATCGGAAAATCCGCCGCGCTCGCCCTGCTCAAGGGCGGCTACGCCGTCGCGTTGGTCGGCCGCCGAAAAGAGATGCTCGACAAGACTGCCACCGAGTCGGGCGCGGGCGATCGCGCGCTGGCCTGCCCTGGCGACATCACACAGCCCGCGGTGGTGAAGGAGATCTTCGCCAAGGTGAAGGGCAAGTGGGGCCGGCTCGACGTGCTGTTCAACAACGCCGGGATGGGCGCGCCGGCCGTGCCGATGGAAGACCTGCCCCTCGAGACATGGAAGGCGGTCGTGGACATCAACTTGAACGCGATGTTTTACTGCACCCAGGAAGCGATCCGCATCATGAAAGCGCAGGAGCCGAAGGGCGGGCGCATCATCAACAACGGCTCGATCTCGGCACACGCGCCGCGGCCGATGTCGGTCGCCTACACCTCGACCAAGCACGCGGTGACCGGCCTCACGAAGTGCATCTCGCTCGATGGGCGCAAGAACGACATTACGGCGAGCCAGATCGACATCGGCAACGCCCTCACCGAACTGGCGGCGCGCATGGCGAAGGGAGTGCCGCAGGCCGACGGCTCGATCAAGCCCGAGCCGCTGATGGACGTGAAGCATGTCGGCGACGCGGTCCTGCACATGGCGAACCTGCCGCTCGACGTCAACGTGCAGTTCATGACCATCATGGCGACCAAAATGCCCTTCGTCGGCCGGGGTTGATGCAGTTTGGCCCCCTGACCGCAATGTCCGGCGATCGCGCCGAGTTTTCTCCCCATCAAGGCGGGTGCCCGTCCAATCCTGTGAACATTGCGTGCGAACGCGGGCGACCTTTCTTGCGTCTTCCAGTGCTCGAGTTCGCAGCCTTGCGGCGGCGCGATGCTTTATACAACCTTGTATTGGAGAACCACGTGGAACCCAAGCTTCTGCCGGTGCGTTTTATGCCTGCCTGTTTAGCTGTTACC
>WNFM01014963.1_pt2 | contig 24731 bp, 22 predicted proteins | sample 5400271 | NCBI WGS metagenome assembly WNFM01 (sample SAMN13153352, study PRJNA577476) | soil metagenome | isolation source: 60 cm saprolite on Douglas fir-dominated hillslope | place: USA:California | collected 2013-09-17 | reverse complement strand
GCCGCGATTCGGGCATATGATGAGATGTTTCCATCTCCCGGCGAGCTTACTTGTGAAGGAATTTCCCATCCAGCGTTCCGGCAGTGGACAAGCGGCGTCACCCTGCCGTAGTAATAATCGGCCGGGCCTCAAGAAACATTGAGAGACTCGCCCCATTCAGTTTACTAAATTTTTTGATCCGTTGGCCGATAGAAATAGCAGAGCGTGACCGTCGTGTTCGCTCCGGACCCCCGGGCAATGGAAGTGCCGGCCGCGGCTAAGGAGAGGCATGACGAACATGACGGCTTTAAAGACTGTTGCGATCTGCGATACCCAGCCAGTAACCATTGAAGGACTTCAGAGTTTGCTGCGTAACTGTAACGATATGCACGTAGTTGGGGCTGCGACCAGTCTGTTCGGCGGCTTGGAGTTAGTTAAGAACCATGCGCCCTCGATCATGATCCTCGACAAGGCTTTCGGCCTCTCGGCCGTCATGGACTGGCTGGCGGACACCCGCAGTTTGGGAACCTTTACCGTCGTGTGGGGAGTCTCGATGAACGAGGCCGAGGCGCTCCGGCTCATGCAAGCCGGCGCTCATGGCGTCATCCGGAAGACGGCCGATGCCGCAAGCCTGCTGGCTTGCTTGCGCTCGGTGGGCGTCGGAACCACCTGGACGGAGGACTGCCTGCTCGGCAACAGCGACAAGCCCGTCCGGAATTCACGCTCCAACCTGACACCACGCGAACAGCAAGTCGTGGAACTGGTCGAACAGGGTCTAAAAAACAAAGATATCGGCCTGAACATGGGGATTCGGCCCGGAACGGTGAAGATCCATCTAAAGCACATCTTCGAGAAGACCGGGATCCGGGGACGCTACGGTCTGGCCTTGTCGGGACTGCGGGAAAAGGGACTGCTGTCGTATCCGACGGTTTGAAAGCGGTTGGAAACCCGTTGTTGGTTGTTAGTTGTTGGTTGTTAGCCGGATCCCGCCGAGCACGGCCAACAACCAACAACCAAGAACCAACAAAGGGTTTCAAAAATACAGTCCCAGCCCCGCTGACGCTTCGATCAGATGCAATGCGCCGCTCTTGCCGATCAGATCGAACGGCTTGGTGGTGACGTAGTCGCGGGCATCGAGCCGCAGGGCGAACATCGACGTGAGCTTGACCTTAACCCCGCCTCCGAAGTTACCGCCATACTTCGTCGTACCCGTTCCGTACGTCACAGACGCTCCGGGAGGAACAAACGTATTGAATTGCCCGCCTCCGGCGACGAACGGCCGAATCCGCGAGCCCTCCGGCGTCGCATACACCAAAAAGTCATAAAAACCCTGGTGAACCGACGTGCCTACCTGATCGGGCGCCCCTACAATTCCGAGCTTGCTGCGGCTGTACCCATAGCCGAACTCGTGGCCGATGAAGCGCTTCGTGTTCAGCGTCAGCCGCGCCGTGACACGAAAGCCATTCACCATTTTGTACTGGGTGACTGCGTCGGCAAACCCCAGTACGTTGTCTTTGAATAGGGAATCGCCAAAACTGAGGGAAATCTCTCCAACTTGCGCCGAACTCACGCTCGCGCAGGCGCACAACAGGAAGACAACGGACAATGTCCTCATTTTCAGGTTTTCAGGCGACTTGGTACTTGTCTCGACATGCGGTGGAGCAGAAGTGAACCACTTCTCCATCCACGTTCCTTTTGATGGACGAAGCCACGGCGACAAAGGTTCCGCATACCGGGTCTTTCTTTAACTCGCCTCCGGATTGCTCCCTCGGCCGGGCGGGCGAACGGTTGGGCCCTTCGGCCCTGGGTGAAAAGGCCCGCATCAACAGCACGGCTGCCTGACGGATGAAAACCGCGACGATAAAAACGAAAAAGAGCCGAATAACATTTCGAAACATGGTGTGGACCTCAGGGGTCCCGAACTACTTTTTCTTTGCGCCTTTCTTCGGCGCTGCCGGGTTTTTGTACTCGGTGGCAAGTTGGCTTCCCAGCATAGCGAGCATACCCTTGGAGGATTCGGCGTAAGGACCATCCGGCTTCAGGTCCAGGTATTTCTGAAATGCCTCCTTGGTCCCCGGCTCCGGAGTCACCACACCCTTGTCGTCGGTCTTCGCCTTGGAGATAAGGTAAATCCCATATTGATAGTGGGCATCGGCGTAGTTCGGATCGGCTTCGAGGGCTTTCTTGAAGGCCTCCCCGGCGGGCTCGAGCTGCGAGCTGTTCACCAGCAGCGCGCCCAGGTTGTAGAAGTACCTGCCCGCGTTGGGCGGATCCATCTGCGCGGCTTTGGTCAGCTCAGCTTGCGCCTCGGGAAACTTCCCCGATCTCGCCAGCGCCAGCGCGTAATTGTTGTGATAGCCCGCGTCGTCCGGTTTCAACTCCAAAGCCTTGGCGTACGATTCGAGGCCCTTGGCCATGATCGCCTTCTGCTCGTCGCCGGTCTTTGATTTCGCTTGCCCCACTAAGGACTCGGCCAGGTTGGCCCATACTACGTGTTGCTTCGGGTCCATTTCGGAGGCCTTCGTGAAAGCCGCGACGGCTGCGTCGAATTGCTGGCCTTTGAGGGCGTCCATGCCGGTATTAAAGGCGTCGTTCAGCTCTTTATTCTTCGCCATGGACTGCTGACGTTCCTTCATCGCCTTTTCGAGCGCGGCTTTCTCCTCCGGGCTCATGTCGCGAGCTTCCTCTTTGGTCAGCTTCGCCGGCCCGCCTGACCCTGCCCTGGCGCTAATGGAGGCGGCCTGAGCCTCCTGCCGCTGTTTGCTCTTCTGGAGGTCGAAGTTAATGGGAGTCGGATCTCCCAATCGGGTCCGGATGTTTTTTACCTGGTCGCGCACCTTGCCGTCTACTTCCAGCATGACGTCGTACTGCCCAAGCGGAAGGCCGGCGTGGAAGTACTCACCTTTCTTGTTGGTCTTGACCTTGTAACTGCCTTTGATGTCTTTACGCTCGATCTTGATCCAGGCGTCCTTGAGCGGCGCGCCGTCCTCCCCTTTGACTTCGCCGGCGAGCGAGGATGTCTGAGCCGACGCGGCGAAAGACAGAAGCATCAGGCCCGCCAGGGCCTTCACAGTGCTGGAGAGCTTTAATTGCATAATCCGAATACCTTCCCGTCGTAATGGACGGCTTCTCAAGCTCAGGATACTACATGTGGGCCAGGATCGCATCCAAACGTCAAAATCATCTCGCAAAGGCACAAAGAAGGATGTCGGATTTCGGATGTCGGATTTCAGGTGATTTGTGGACATCGCAAGTTCTTGCGGCTGACCCAAAGCTACCAAATCAGGCGTCCGCCGCCAATGCTTGCGGCGCTCGCAAATCAACCGAAATCCGACATCCGAAATCCGACATCCTTCTTTGCGTCTTTGCGAGACCCGTTTTTTTTCCCACTTTGAATCTTTCACAGCTTTTCATGGAGCGGTCTGTGGCAGGCTCCTTAACCGTCGGGGTTCCCCCTAACGGAACAGATACTCAGACGTCTATATACAAGAATGCCCAAGCCCGACTCTCTCCAAGGCTCGCTCGACCTGCTGGTGTTGAAGATCCTCTCGCGGCGGCCGCGCCTGCACGGATACGCCATCATGTCCGCGGTCCGGGACACCTCCGCGGAAGTGCTCCGCGTCGAGGAGGGCTCGCTCTATCCGGCGCTGCACCGCATGGAGGAAGACGGGTGGATCCGCGCCGAATGGATCACGAAAGACACTGGGCGGCGCGCGCGCATCTATGAACTGACGGCCGCGGGCAAGAAGCAGCTCGCCGCCGAAGAGTCGCGCTGGCAAGCGGTGACTTCGGCTGTGAATCGCGTTCTAAGGACGGTGTGATATGTCGTTGTGGTCGCGCATCGCAAATGTAGTTCGCGGCGACGGCTTGAGCCGCGAGATCGACGAAGAGCTCGAGTCGCACATCGCGGACGCGATCGAGCAGGGCCGCGACCCCGCCGAAGCCAGGCGAGCGTTCGGCTCCATCGTGCGGCAGCGCGAACAGAGCCGCGATATCCGGCTCATCCCCTGGCTCGATTCTCTGCGCGCCGACGCCGTCTTCGGCTGGCGGCGGCTCAGGAAGAGCAAGGTGACTTCCGCCGCGGCGATCCTGTCGCTGGGCCTGGCCATCGGCGCGTGCACGTCGGCGTTCCGGCTCATCGACGCCCTGCTGCTGCGGCCGTTACCGGTCGCTGAGCCCCAGCAGCTCTACGCTCTCGCCCGTCGGGGAATCGGCTTCGATGGCAAGTTCCAGACCTTCGACGGCTGGGCGTATCCGGCGTTCCGCCTGATGCGCGCCGCGGTGAAGGATCAGGCCGAGTTGCTGGCGATCTCCTATGCGGAGCGGATGGATCTGACCTACAAGTCGGATCAGGAGATGGAGAAAGCGTACCTGCAATATGTATCGGGGTGGATGTTCGGCTCATTCGGGCTTCGGCCCGCCCCGGGGCGGCTGTTCACTGAAGACGACGACCTGAAGCCGGGCGCCCATCCGTACGCGGTTCTGTCTCACGACTATTGGGCGCGCCGCTTCGGCCAGGACCCGCAAGCGATCGGCCGCACGTTTCGGATGGGCGAGCGCGTTTACGAGATTGTTGGCGTCGCACAGGCGCCCTTCACCGGGACAGAGCCCGGCACGGTTACCGACATCTTCGTACCCACGATGATGCATCCCGGGGCGGTTCGTGACGACTGGACGTGGCACAGGACGCTGGCGCGGCTAAGGCCGGGTGTCGCTGTCGAACCTGTTCGGCAGAAACTGAACGCAACCTCCCGGGCATTTGAAGAGGAGAGGGCGAAGGGGTTCAGCGGCATGACCAAACAGAGGATCGATAAATTCCTCAACCAGCCGCTATTGCTGGAGCCCGCGGCCGCGGCCGCCAGCAGTCTGCAGAGAGATTACCGTGTGGCGCTCGTGGCTCTCGGTGTGCTCGTGGCGCTGGTGCTGATGATTGCGTGCGCGAACGTCGCCAATCTGATGACGGCGCAAGCAGCGGCGCGAGCGCGTGAGATGGCGCTCCGCGTCTCGATCGGAGCGGGGCGATGGCGGCTGGTGCAACTGATCCTGGCGGAAAGCGCCATTCTCGCATTCCTCGCGGCCGCCATCGGCGGGCTATTCGCATGGTGGTCAGCGCCGATCGTCGTCAGCAGGATCAACGCGGCGCGCTTGTCTCTGCCGGCGGACTGGCGGGTGCTGGGGTTCAGCCTGTCGCTGACCGTCGGGGTGATGTTCCTGTTCGGCCTGGCCCCGGCGCTGCGCGCCTCGACGTTGAAACCTGCCAGCGCGCTCAAAGGCGGAGTAGACCCGCACTCTCGCCGGCGCTTGATGCATACGCTGATCGCCGTACAGGTCGCCTTCTGTTTTCTCGTGCTATTCGTTACCGTCCTGTTTGTCGCCAGCTTCGACCGGCTGTCCAATCGCCCGATGGGCTTCTCAGCCGATCGGCTTCTCACTCTCGATACGGTTGCGGCGCGTCCTCAGTCCCCAGTCGTCTGGGACCAGGTGGCCGAACACCTACGCGCGGCGCCAGGTGTCGAAACAGTCGCGCTGGCCGGGCGGCCCCTGCTCGGCGGGCAGGTTTCAAACGGCTTCGTCTCGATCAACGGCGCCCCTCCCGGTCCGGTTCTGGCCTATTTTCTCAATGTCTCGCCCGGTTGGATAGACGCAATGAGGATTCCCCTCATCGACGGCGCCGACTTCCGCGCGAGCGACACGGTTCCCGGCGCCGCGATCGTCAATGAAACGTTCGCGAAGCAATTCTTCAACGGCGAGAGCCCGGTTGGAAAGTCATTTCAGAGAGGGCGTAATCGCTACCAGATCGTGGGCTTGGCCGGCGATGCTCCCTACCGCAGCATGCGGGAGCCCATCTTGCCGGTGGCTTATGTTCCGTTTCGTCCAATCGACTCGAATGGCGTATTGCAACCGATACGCGAAGCGACTTTCATTGTGCGCACGTCCAGTGCGAACCCGCTCGCGCTGGCATCCACCATTCGCCGGGAAGTGCCGCGAGCGAGGCCAGAGTTCCGCGTCAGCAACATCCGCACACAGGCGGAGCTGGTGCGGGCCCAAACGATCCGCGAACGGCTGCTCGCGATGCTGGCCCTGTTCTTCGCGGCCGTCGCGTTGCTGCTGGCGGGGATCGGCCTGTATGGCGTGCTCGACTACTCCGTGCTGCAACGGCGGCGCGAAATCGGGATAAGAATGGCGCTGGGCGCCGAAGCCGGCGACATCGCGCGGCGAGTGACCGTGGACATCTTCTCTATGGTGCTCGCGGGAGCGCTAGCGGGACTGGCGCTCGGCATGGCGTCGGCGCGATCCATCGAGATGCTGTTCTACCAGGTGAAGGCCACCGACCCGGGCGTGCTTGCGATTCCGGCGCTGACCCTTCTGGTCGCGGCGTTGCTGGCCGCGCTGCCGGCGGTAATTCACGCCGTGCGGATCGATCCGGTGACCATGCTGCGTTCTGAATAAGGAGCCGATATGTCGTTGTGGTCGCGCATCGCAAATGTAGTTCGCGGCGATCGATTGATCCGCGAGATCGACGAAGAGCTCGAAGCGCACATCGAAGCCGCGATCGAGCAGGGCCGCGACCCCGCCGAAGCCCGGCGAGCGTTCGGCTCCGCGCTACGGCAGCGCGAGCAGAGCCGCGACATCAGGCTCATCCCCTGGCTCGATTCGCTGCGCGCTGATGTCGTCTTCGGCTGGCGCCGGCTCAACAAGAACAAGGTGACCTCCGCCGCCGCCATCCTGTCGCTGGGCCTGGCGATCGGCGCCTGCACATCGGCCTTCCGGCTCATCGACGCTCTGTTGCTGCGGCCTTTGCCCGTGGCGGAGCCGGAGCGGCTGCGCGTCGTCGCTTTTGAAGGAGTCGGCGCGGATGGCAAAATCAACACGTTCGACAGTTGCTCGTATCCGATGTTCCGCCAGATGCGCGCCGCTGTGAAGGATCAGGCGGAATTGGTCGCGATCTCGTATGCGGAACGCATGGATCTAACGTACGGCTCGGACCAGGAGATGGAGAAGGCATACCGGCAATTTGTTTCCGGCTGGATGTTCAGCTCGTTCGGGCTCCGGCCGGCGGCAGGGCGCCTGCTCACGGAGAACGACGATCGCACGCCGGGCGCCCACCCCGTTGTGGTTCTGTCGCACGACTATTGGACACGCCGCTTCGGACGCGACCCGAAAGTGATCGGGCGCACATTCCGCATGGCCGACGAACTTTTCGAGATCGCCGGAGTCGCCGAGGAGGGCTTCACCGGCGCCGAGACCGGCACTGTGACCGATGTCTTCGTTCCCATGATGATGAAGAACCCTCGCACCCTCGCCAGTTCGAACAACTTCTGGCTGCGGACCTTGGTGCGCCTGAAGCCAGGTGTCGCCACCGAGCCCGTTCATGATAGGTTGCGCGCGACGTTTCGGGCAATCCAGGAGGAGAAGGCGAAGGGTTTCGACGCCCCGTTCAAAAAGCAGCTCGATGACTTCTTAGGAACGAAGCTTTTGCTCGAGCCCGCCGCCGCCGGCCGCTCGAACCTGCAAAGAGACTACCGCCGGCCGCTCGCGGCTCTCGGTGTCCTGGTGGGGCTGGTGCTGCTGATTGCCTGCGCGAACGTCGCCAACCTGATGACGGCTCAGGCGGCGGCGCGCGAGAGGGAGATGGCGTTGCGCGTCTCCATCGGCGCGGGCCGATGGCGTCTGGCGCAACTGGTCCTGGCGGAAAGCGCCACACTCGCGTTCCTTTCGGCCGCGGCCGGCGGATTGTTCGCCTGGCGGTCCGCGCCGTTCATCGTAGGGATGATCAATCCGCCGGACAATCCGGCGCGCCTGATTCTTCCGGCGGACTGGCGTGTGCTGGGATTCTCTCTGGCGCTGGCCCTCGGCGTGACGTTCCTGTTTGGCCTGGCGCCCGCGTTGCGCGCCTCAGCGGTCAAGCCCGTCAGCGCTCTAAAGGGCGGAGACGATCCGCACTCGCGGCGCCGCCTGATGCGCGCGCTGATCGCCGTGCAGGTTGCCTTCTGTTTCGTCGTGCTTTTCGTCGCCGGGTTGTTTGTCGCCACCTTCGACCGTTTGTCGAACCAGGCCACCGGTTTTTCCGCGGAGCGGATTCTCAATCTTGAAACGCTCACGCATCGCCCTCAGCCGCCGGTTTTCTGGGATCAGGTGGCTGAGCATCTACGCGCCGTGCCCGGTGTCGAGACGGTCGCGTTGACCGGATGGCCGCTGATGAGCGGGGAGAGCTGGGGTGGCGATATTGCCATCGACGGCGCGCGAGCCGAGGTCTTTTGCGACTTTCTGAGCGTTTCGCCGGACTGGATCGATACGATGAAGATTCCCCTTGTCGCCGGGAGGGACTTTCGCGCGAGCGATACGTATCCCACGGTCGCGATCGTCAACGAGGCTTTTGCCAAGCAATACTTCAACGGCGAGAATCCGGTCGGAAAGTCATTCGAGAAACTGGAAGGGGCAGGCGCGCGCGTCCGGTTTCAAATCGTCGGTTTCATCCGCGACGCCCGTTCCAGAGACGACATGCGGCGGCCCATCCGGCCGACGGCCCATGTCCCGTTTCAGGCGAAAGGCCGCGGAACGTTCGTCGTGCGCACGGCCGGCTCGAATCCGCTGGCGCTGGCGTCCAGGTTGCGTCAAGAGGTACCGCGCGCGCGGCCCGAATTCCACGTCAGCAACATCCGCGCGCAGAAGGAGGTGAACCAAACGCACACTGTCCGCGAGCGGCTGCTGGCCACGCTGGCGCTGTTCTTTGCCGGCGTCGCGCTGCTGCTCGCCGGTATCGGCCTGTACGGCGTGCTCGACTACTCCGTGCTGCAACGGCGCCGCGAAATCGGCATTCGCATGGCGCTCGGCGCCCAGGCTCGAGAGATCGCGCGGCAAGTTACCGCGGACGTCTTCTCCATGGTGCTCGCGGGAGCGCTGGCGGGCCTGGCGCTCGGAATGGCGTCCGTGCGATACATCGAGACGCTGTTTTACAACGTGAAGGCCACCGACTTGGGCGTGCTGGCGCTTCCGGCGCTGACGATTCTCGGGGCGGCGCTGCTGGCCGCTGCGCCGGCCGTCATACACGCGGTGCGAATCGACCCGGTCAGGATGTTGCGGTCGGACTAATCGCCTTTGTGGAGCTGTTGGGCAACATAATTCTCCATTCCCATTTCGCCCATGGCATGGAGCTGGCCCTCCAGATAGTCGACGTGTTCTTCTTCGTCCTTCAGGATCTCTTCAAACAGCGCGCGCGAGGCATTGTCGCCGGCTTCGGCCGAAACCTTGATGGCGTCGTTGAGCTGCTTGACCGCGTGCAACTCCAGCGCGAGGTCGTTTTCGAGCTGCGCCTTGACGTTCGTCCCGACCTTGATGGGTCCGATGTCGGTCATGTTCGGCGTCCCGTCGAGGAACAGGATGCGGTTCATGAGCTTTTCGGCGTGAACCATCTCTTCGATGGACTCTTTCCGGTAGTAGGCCCCAAGCCGGAGATAGCCCCAGTTCTCGCACATCTTGGCGTGCAGGAAGTACTGATTGATGGCGGTGAGGGTGAGCTCCGCCTTCAGGGAATCGCTCAAGAGCTTCAGGACCTTTTCATTGCCTCGCATGTAACCATTTTAGTATCCGCGCTCTTTGGATGGGCTGCTCAGTAGCAAAAGGCCGATTGCCAATCGGCCTGCAGGCTACCAGCCTGCCCCACTTTACTTGTACTCGGGGCTCCTGGTCGTACCCGAGCTGAAACTAAAGAGGCTCAGGTCGCTACCCGGCGCGTTAAACCTCACCTCGACTCCATCGCTCACGCTCAGGGTTCCGTTCGACACACCGTTGACCGTCGTGGTCGCGGGGAGGATATTCATCACCTCCGGAGTCACGACAAAATGGCCGGCGCTGTTGTCCTCCGTGCACGTGAAGGAGCCTCCCGAGTCCAGCATGTGCGTAGTCGGGTTGATGACAATGGCAGTCCCCTGCATAGTTACTTTCGAGGCCGGATCGCCGCCGGTCCAGACGATGTCGATGCCTGCCGAGCGATCGATCGACAGGGCTGCGTCGGCATTGTTCCAGACGAATGGCGCTGGAACGTTCAGGGTAGCCGTGAACGACCCGATGTCGGCGCCGCCGGCCCCGTTGTCGATCGTGTAAGTTCCCGGATCGAGGTAGAGAGGCGCCGGAGGCGGCAGGAATGGAATTGACAGGCCACCGCCCAGTGTTCCGCCGAAGGCGAGTTTATTCGCGGCGATCTGTTTGCTCCCGTTCGGTCCGGTCAGGTTGAGGACCGGCCCCGCGTCCAAAGTAGTTATCGCCGTTGGGTCGAAATTAACCGGGCCTTGCGGCACAAGCGTCACCACAAAGCAGGAACCGATGGCGGTGGGTGGCTGCGAGTCGATACGCGGTATCTTGCTGTAATCGGTCGACTGGAACCCTCCAATGAGCTGATCCATCGTGGTATCCAAAGTTCCGAGCGGCGGTCCCGCGGAGATCTTGCTGCTGGCCCGAAGCAAGGCTATGATTCCGGCCCGCATTATGCCGGTCGGCGGGTCCTGCGCGAACGCCGCTCCGGCGGCTACTAACACTGCGAAAACTACGTGAGATTCCCTCAAGATTTCCTCCCATGGGAGAGATCGGCCCTTTTCTCCCTTTACCAACGTATAGAACACCGGCCTCGGAAGCAAATGCGCGGGCGTGGACGAAAACTGCGAAGATTCTCGGACCGGCCGTCGTGTTGGTCACCTTACGTTACCGTGACGGCCATTTCGGTAGAAACATTTGCAGCAGATAATCCTGAGCAGCGTCCTGCATGCTGATTGTCTCCACAGCGCTATGCGACCAGTTCTTCGAATTGTCGTAGTCCGCCGTGTGCCGGTGTTGCTGTAGGCGGATGAAGTTGAGCGCAACGGTATTCAGTTCCGGCGAAAGGGGGCCGCCGCTCTTGACGACTGTCAGGATTTCGGCGAAGACGCGCTTCATTTTGTCGTGTTCAAAGACTCTGGCGAGGATGCTCCGTTGTCTATCAAAAGATGGAACAGAGCATAGTATGCCGTGGATACGGCGCGCCGGAGGCTGGCTTGCTTTGGGTTCGCGGGCTGGCATCCGCTACATCCATGCCGGCTCTCGCATCGCCTCTTGTTCGGATTGGCTGCGGAAGTTGAAGTAGGAAATCACCCCCATGCCCTCGAAATCAAGCCTCTCCGACATCATCCTTTCGACTTGCGTTGTGACAGTCCGGAGATTATTCCCCGTACTGGCTTCATCGGAGAGCAAAACCCGAAAGAAGATCGCCCAATCGCCGCTCCAGTCCCGCCCGATGTCGTAGCGGATATGCACTACATGCGGGGCCAGTTGGTTGATGACCTGCGCGATGGTCGCATTGACCTGCTGTTGTTTGGCGACGACTGAGGATAGACTCATTTGACGCTCTCAGCTTGAGCATACCGCATCCTCGAAAGCCCACGCCCTCCTCAAACCATCGGCCGTTCGCTCGGACCGGCCGTCGTATCGTCCTCGTTCCGGTTCAGGAAATATCTCCGGACGTCATCGCGCAGGCCGGGCTTGTTTCCCGTCCATCGCCATACACCCTGCCAGTCTTTGGTCAGATCGGTGGCCGGGTCGAAGCGGTGCTTTTTCAGAATCTGCCAGCGTTCCCCATAGGCTCGGGCCAGCTTCGATCCGTGAAAATGATGCACTGCAAAATTATCGACGCAGCCGATCGCGGATTTGCCGGGGTGCTGCTCGAGCTTGGCGGCGCGCGCCAGCCACTGCTCCACCGATCGGGTATGCCCGGTGGTGTTGCGGCTACGCTCCGTTTGGACGTCGAAACCGTACCGCCCGATCAAGGCAAAAGCCATATGCCAGTCTCCAGAGCCGAGAATGCACGTATCGAGCATGCCCCCCACCGTGTTGAACGCCTGCCGTCTCCAGGCCCAGGCGCCCCCGGTGGCCCCAGGCGCCAGCCCGAAGGGGAATTTGTCATCGTTGGGGACGGCAAAGCCGTACTCCTTCTCACGGGCGCGGCGTTGCAGCCTGTCGGCACGGATCGCCTTGAACTGGTCCTGGCGCCCGAAATTCCAGGCTATGGTCGAATTCATGCGGTAGGGCCGGTGTCCGGACCAACTGGTGGACGTTTCTCCGGTCAGATCGGCGTAGGCGGAAAATAATTGCACGAACTGGTGGTGCTGAAGCATGTGGATCGCTTCAAGCGCCCAATCGTGCCGCGTGAACGTGAAATCGGCGTCGCAATATCCGCCGTACTGCCAACCGGCCGGGAATCGCTGGACACCGATGTTGATCAGGTTTTCCTTGTGCCACATCTCGCAGTCGGTGCGAAGCTGAATATCGTTCCGATTCACGGCCGGATCGGTGATTTCAAACGGGCGATCCCCGTAGGCGAGCTCCACCACGTACAACTCGACGTTGGCGGCCGACATCATGTGGCGCCGCCAATCGTCGAACAGCTCGCGCCGCTTTCGCCAGCGGAAGGGATTGTTGTAGACCCCGACGATGTGAAGCCTTTGATCCTCGGACCACTGAGACCAAGGCCGGTAAATGCCGGGGTGTTGCACGAGATGTGATGAATCCGTTGAAAGTGATGAATTCTGATGAATGGGGGCTTGCATTCGAGCGCCCTCCTGATACGAGGCTAGCAGCGCGTGTCAAGTATTTTCGGACCAGCTTGAGGGCCCGATTGAGAGTTTGCAGCGACTTGCGGGGAGAATGAACGGCGTGAACGCAATGCGGGTGACGGAGCGCTTGACATAACTGAACTGAACCGTTTAGTATTGTCCGTATGATCCGAGTAGAGAATCTGGTCAAAACCTTTGGAGAGTTCACCGCGGTCGATCATATTTCCTTCGAAGTCGGCAAGGGCGAAATCTTTGCCTTTCTGGGACCCAACGGCGCGGGCAAGACGACCACCATCAAAATGCTCACCACGTTGTTGCGGCCAACCAGTGGCGCCTTGGAGGTGGATGGTTTGGACCCGGCCAGGCATTCCAACGAAGTGCGGAAACGATTCGGGATCGTGTTCCAGGATCCCAGCCTGGACGGAGACATGACCGCCTACGAGAACATGGAAATCCACGGGATCTTCTACCACGTGCCGCGCAAGGTGCGCCTCGAGCGAATCGAATATCTGCTGCGCTTGTTCGAGCTATGGGAGCGGCGCAATGAGCAGGTCAAGGTCTTTTCGGGAGGCATGAAGCGGCGTCTTGAAATTGCCCGCGGACTGTTGCACACGCCCAAGATCCTGTTCCTGGACGAGCCGACCTTGGGCCTCGATCCACAAACGCGGAACCAGCTCTGGACCCACGTGAAGCATTTGAATCAGACCGAAGGAGTCACCGTCTTTCTCACCACGCACTACATGGACGAGGCGGACCGGGTGGCCCAGCGTATCGCCATTATCGATCATGGCAAAATTGTGGCGCAAGGAACTCCTCAGGAGTTGAAACAGCAGACGGGTAAGGATTCACTCGAAGAAGCGTTCCTGTCGCTGACGGGATCGACGATTCGGGACGAGGCGAGTACGTCCGCCGATCAGATGAGGCAAATGGCGAAGATGTGGAGTGGACGGCGATGAGCGCAATCTACGTTCTGTGGCTACGGGAGTTGCGGCGCTACGTCCGGTCGCGGGCGCAAATCGTCGCTTCGCTGGGGCAGCCGCTGCTCTACCTGGTCGCGCTCGGCTTTGGACTCGGCCCGGTATTTCAGAAAGCGGGGCAGGGAAACTATGTGCAGTTCGTCGCTCCCGGAATCATTTCCATGACGATCCTGTTCAGCTCGGTGTTTTCCGGAATGGGACTGCTCTGGGACAGGCAGTTCGGATTTCTGAAAGAGACCCTGGTGGCGCCGGTTCCGCGGATTTACGTCATGCTGGGCAAGACGTTGGGCGCTGCCACAGTCGCCGTGATTCAAGGACTGCTGGTGGCGGCCGTTTGTTTTATCGCGGGTTTTCGGGTCGCGGACGCAAGGGCGATTCCATTGGCGTTACTGTTCATGTGCCTGATCGGATGCCTGTTCTCGGCGCTGGGGACAGCCATAGGCTCTTCGCTGCAGAACATCCAGGGATTTCAACTGATCATGAACTTCCTGGTGATGCCGATCTTCTTTTTGTCGGGAGCTCTGTATCCATTGAACAATTTGCCTAAAGCTCTCAGCCTGGTGACGCGCCTCGATCCGCTGGCCTATGGCGTGGATGGTCTTCGAACCACTCTCATCGGGACGTCGCACTTCGGTCTGGCTGCCGACCTCTCGGTCCTGGTGGTGGTGACCACCATTTTCCTGTTCATCGGCAGCTATCTATTCTCGAAGATTGAGGTCTGACCCATGGCGCGAACGCGGAGCGCCAGCGCGCACCGGAAGGTCCTGAATGCAGCGCTTCAATTGATAGCCGAACGCGGCGTCAATGCAACCAGCATGGACGCCATTGCCCGAAAATCCGGCGTGAGCAAAGCCACCATTTACAAGCACTGGGCTGACAAAGACGCCTTACTGCTGGACGTGATGGCGGAAGCGCACGAACTGCACAAGAGACCCCAATTCAATTCGGGCAATACCAGGGCCGACATGGTTGCCGTCCTGTCCTACAGGCCGCGGGAGAAAGCGGACATACGGGAACGGATCATGCCTCACCTGATGGCATACTCGGCCGGCAATATCGCATTCGGGACCGCGTGGCGAAACATGGTGATGGAGCCGCCGCGGCGCGAATTGAAGAGCCTGATGAAGCTGGGCATCGAGAAGGGCCAGTTCGCGCCCGATCTCGATGTCGACCTGTCCCTGGCGCTGCTCCTTGGCCCGATCATCTATTGGAAGGTCTTTCTTAGCCGAACATCGGAGGACCCCACAGGTCTGGCGGAAGGCGTTGTGGATGCGTTCTGGAGGGCTTTTGGTCTGAAAAAGGTTCTGTCGAAGGGGAGCTTGCGACCTCGGCCCGAATTGAGGAGCCGCGCCTTAGTGTCCGGCCACGACCGCTCCGCTGGCGTTGTTCACGATTCTTGATTAGCATTAGCGTGCAGCTACCGGTTCGATCTAACGAGAACAAAATTCTCGTTCGCGAGTGTAGTCACTTCCCCCCTTTGCTTTCAGCGAGTTGCTTGTCTGCCGGATTTAAATGCCTGCTGTACAAAGACTTACCGGCGGGAACCCATTCGGACCGGAAGCATCCAACACAATAGGAAAGGAGGCATAATGAGAAGCCGTTTCCTGGTGGCAATCTTATCGATCGGTTTGTTGTTTACGATGGTGCAACCGATGGCGGCGTATCACTATCGGACGCCGTATGGATACGTGAAACATAGACGGCATATGAAAACCGCGAAACGCGTCGGCATTGGCGCCGCGGGCGGCGCGGGGATTGGCGCGCTGGCTGGCGGAGCCAAGGGAGCCGGCATCGGGGGTATTGTTGGCGCCGGAGCTGGCTGGCTGTATGACAGGCACAAGAAGCATCAGGGTCACTATTAGCGCCACGGCATCAGGGAGGTCGCTATGAGAATCCCAACTGCAATATTGATTGGAGTAGTTGGATTCGGGCTCGGCGCTTACACGAGTCAAAAGACGGATTCGCCTGCGCGCGAAGTGGGCCGCCAGGCCGGGGAGCTGAAGCAGGACGCGGAAAAGGTGGCGGCACAGGCCAAACAGGCTGCCAGAAAAGCAGGCCGCGAGTTGAAGAGGGCCGGTCAGCAAGTGCGCGAAGGCTGGTATCAAGCGCAACGCCAGGATCGGCCCAAAGACAAGCAATAACGCAGGTGTGGAGCGGGCTTCCAGCCGGCAATGCCCGCTGTCAAGCGGGCATGTCTTCGCGCCAGAGCAAGACACGTCGGCTCGACAGCCGACGTTGCCGCCTGAAAGGCCGCTCCACATTTTGCCCAGCAGTACACCAGCAGTACATAAGTACTAGGCCTTTCAGCCCTGGGTAATCTCCCAATTGCCATCTGACGAGAATCCGCCGATAAGTATCCGGGTAAGTATCCTTCCAATTCGTGACGCTATTGTTGAAACCCGTCCGCTGTGTGCTCGCGACCTTGCTGCTTGCGGCGCCGGCGCCACTCCTGCGCGCCGCCGAGGTTCAATATCGCATGGACAGTTGGAAGACCGAGGACGGGATGCCGCACAACATCATCCCTGCCCTGGTCGTGACACGCGACGGGTATCTCTGGCTGGGCACCCAGGCCGGCCTGGGCCGCTTCGACGGCGTCCGGGTCACGCTCTTCGATAGAGCCAACACGGACAACTTGAAAAGCGATCACATTGAAAGCTTGGTCGAATCCCGCGCCGGCGGCCTTTGGATCGGAACCTTTGGCGGGGGCGTCAGCCGGTTCAACCGCGGCGCCGTACGTACCTATACGACCAGCGACGGGCTCTCCAACAATTCCGTCAAAGCCGTGGCGGAGGCCGGGGATGGAAGCCTGTGGATCGGTACTTTTGGAGGTGGACTGAACCACCTCAAGGACGGCAAGTTCACCATCTACTCCACCGCGCAAGGACTCTCCAGCGCATTCATTCGAGCCCTCTATCTGGACCACGAGGGGACCTTGTGGATCGGCGGCGACGCCGGGCTCAACCGCATGAAGGACGGCAAAATAACCGCATTGACAACCGCGGATGGACTGTCCAATAACGCCGTCCGATCGATCTTGCCGCGAAAGGACGGCAGCCTGTGGATCGGGACTTTCGGCGGCGGCGTCACGCAGTTGAAAGAGGGAAGATTTACCGCTTACACGAGCAAGCAGGGTTTGTCGAACAACTTTGTGCAATCTATGTACGAAGATCGCAGCGGCGCCGTCTGGGTCGGGACTGGAGGCGGAGGAATCAACCGCTTCGATCAGGGAAAGTTTACCGCCTACACGGCGAAGGATACGGCGTCCGGCAACTTCATCGCTTCGATCACCGAAGATAGAGAGGGAAGCATCTGGATCGGCACCGAGAGCGGCGGACTCAACCGATTGAGGCGCCGCAAATTTGTGACTTATGGAATCAAAGACGGGCTCACCAGCGACCTGGCGCTGGCGATTCGGGAGAGCCGCGACGGCAGCTTGTGGATAGCCACCAAGGCGGGAGGATTGAACCGGATGCGTCATGGCGCGGTTTCATCCTGCACAACCGCCCAGGGACTTTCGAGTAACATCGTCCGGACCATTGAAGAAGCCAAAGACGGGAGTATCTGGGTTGGCGGAAACGCCGGCCTGAATCGTCTGAAGGACGGCAAAGTCACCGCTTACGGCAAGAAGGAGGGCCTGGCTACAGACCTCGTACGAGCGGTGCTCGAAGATAGCCACGGCAGCGTGTGGGTCGGCACCGACGGCGGCGGTCTGCAGTTTCTCCGCAATGGAAAGCTCGAGAGTATCGAACCGGGCAAGATCATCGGCCGCGTGATCTGGTCCATTTATGAAGGCAGGGACCAGAGTCTGTGGGTCGGTACGGACGCCGGCTTGAACCGTCTGAAAGACGGCGCGAGTACGTTCTACGGCGCGAAAGATGGCATGTCCGAGGGCTTCGTATTGTCTCTGTATGAGGACTCCGGGAGCAATCTCTGGATCGGGACGTATGGTGGCGGGCTCAGCCGCCTGACGGGCGGAAAATTCACCAGGTACAGCGTCAAGACAGGCCTTTTATCGGATGGAGTGTTCCAGATTCTCGAAGACGAATCTCGCAACCTGTGGTTGAGCTGCAACAAGGGCGTCTATCGCCTGAGCCGGAAAGATCTCGACGACTTCGCGTTGGGGCGGATCCGGTCGGTAACGCCGGTCGTGTATGGTCAATCGGACGGCATGGACACGCCCGGCTGCAACGGCGGCAACCAGCCCGCCGGTTGGAAAAGGCGCGACGGCACGATGTGGTTTCCGACTACAAAAGGCGTGGTGATGATCGACCCGGAACGGGTGCCTCGTAATGAGAGTCCGCCGCCGGTGATCGTCGAGCGCGCCACGGCCGACCGGAAAGCCTTCGATCCGCGTATGGGGGTCGATGCGCCGCCCGGGAAAGGCGAGCTGGAATTTCAATACGTCGCTCTGAGCTACCTCGCGCCGGGCAAAGTGCGCTTCAAATATATGCTGGCCGGATTCGACCGCGAATGGGTAGACGCCGGCGCCCGGCGGGTTGCCTATTACACGAACATTCCCTCGGGGAAGTATAGGTTCAAGGTCATCGGCAGCAATGACGACGGCGTGTGGAATGAGCAAGGCGCCGCCGTGGACATCCATCTGCGGCCGCACTACTACGAGACGTATTGGTTTTACGCACTATGCGGGGTTCGCCGCCCTCTCGATCATCGCCGGCGCCTACCGTATCAGGATCCTGCATCTGAACAAGGCGGAAGCACAACTGCTCCTGCTGGTCGATGTCAGGACAAAGGAGTTGCAGAAGGCCAAGGAATCGGCCGAAGTGGCGAATCGCGCCAAAAGCGAATTCCTGGCCAACATGAGCCACGAAGTGCGGACTCCGATGAACGGCATCATCGGGATGACCGATTTCGCGCTGGACACGGAATTGACGCCCCAGCAAAGGGATTATCTGGAAACAGTAAAAGGGTCGGCTCATTCCCTGCTGACTGTGATCAATGACGTCCTCGATTTCTCGAAGATCGAAGCCGGCAAGCTGGATCTGGAGACGATCGAGTTCAGTCCGCGGGACTGCGTGGGGACGTCGGTCGAGATGCTGGCGATGTCCGCTCGAGGAAAGGGCCTGGATCTGTTTTGCCGGATTCACGCAGATGTGCCGGATATCTTGCTTGGCGATCCTGGACGGCTACGGCAAGTCCTGGTCAATCTGGCGGGAAACGCCATCAAGTTCACGCACCGCGGCGAAGTAGCCGTGGAAGTGCGGCGGTCGCCGTGCGGCGAAGAGGGATCCTGCGTTCTGCGGTTCTCGATCAGAGATACCGGGATCGGCATTTCACCGGAGAAGAGAGCAGCCATCTTCGAGCCGTTCGCGCAAGCGGACGGATCGACAACCCGCCACTTCGGCGGCACCGGACTCGGGCTCAGTATCTCCTCCCGCCTGGCCCGGATGATGAACGGGAGTATCTCGGTCGAGAGCACGGTGGGCGAGGGCAGTGTGTTCCACTTCGAAGCCCGTTTTGGGTTGCCTCCGGAGCTGGAGCCGTCTTTCCGTGATGCGAGCCTGGCGGGGCTGACCGCGCTGGTGGTCGACCCGAGCGCGACCGGACGCGAGATTGTCGATGAGATTTTGAGGCAGTGGAACATCCTGCCCGATCTGGCAGCCGACGCGGGGACGGCGCTTGCTCGGATCGAAGGGGCGAAGAAGCGCGGGGAGCGTTACGGGTTGATGATCCTCGATTGCGACGCGCCGGGGGCGGCGGAGGAGCTTGCGTCTAATCCGGAGCTGACGGACCTACCCATGGTAATGACGAGCTATTCGGATCGGCGATCGGCCGTCGCTCGCTCTCGACCCGCGGCCTGGACGGGTTTAGTCAAGAAGCCGGTGCTCGAAGAGGCGCTGCTAGAGGCTGTTCGCGAAGCAGGACGAAACGGGCATCCTAAAGATCTCAGCCACGAGATCGCCGCGCTGTCACTGCAAATCGAGACGAAGCCTCGAGGCTTCCGCATCCTGGTTTGCGAAGATAATCTCATCAATCAGAAGGTTGCGATGCGGATGTTGATCAGTCAGGGGCACGCGGTCACCATCGCCGACGACGGCCGAAAGGCGCTCGCGGCCCTCGAGGCCGAACCGTTCGATGCCGTGCTGATGGACGTACAAATGCCCGTGATGGATGGTCTCGAAGCGGTTGCCGAGATTCGCAAGAGAGAGCAGTCGAGGGGCGGCCACATCCCCGTGATTGCGATGACGGCCCATACGCTGAAAGGCGACCGGGAGCGATGCCTCGCCGCGGGGATGGACGGGTATGTCTCCAAGCCGATCGACAAGCGGCAGCTTTTTGAGACGCTGGACCGGCTGACAACGCAGTCGCCGGCGCTTTAGGGTTCCGTTTTATTCGCGTTTATTCGCGTTCATTCGCGGCCCTATTGGGGTTTTCTTTTTGGGCCGCGAATGAACGCGAATAAACGCGAATAAAGAAGATGCGCCGGCTCGCTGCACTGGCCGACATTCTGGCGGCCCCACCTCACGGCCGGTTCTTTCGCAATTCCTGAAATAGCTTCATTTCCCGATCCGCATCGGCGACACGGCCCTGTTTCCTGTAAATCTGAACAAGCTGAAAATGCGCGGACTCCGCCAGGCGCGACGTCTGCTCCTGCTCGAGTACGCGGCGAAACAGTTTCTCCGCCGCATCCGTCTCGCCTGACGCGGCTATTGCCTTACCCAGCTCCAGCAGGGTCTCGGGCATGTCCGGCTGCAGCGCGTCGGCGCGCCGCAGCTCCGCAACCGCGGCGCGAGTCTCGCCCCGATTCATCAGGACGACTCCCAGCTTGTGCGCCGCCGGAGCAAATCCCGGCGCGAGGCGCGCCTCCTCGCGGAATTCGCGCTCGGCTTTCTCGTAGTCTCCCGAATCCAGGTACATCTCGCCCAGCGCAAAATGGATTCCGCGCAGATCGGGCCGCATGGCGAGCGCGGCGCGGAAATGCTCTTCCGCCCCTGCCCGGTTTCCGCCCGCCGCTCGCGCTTCACCGAGCAGTTGGCGTGTCCGCGGAGAGTCCGGGCTGCGCTCGGCCAGAACCTGGAACGCTTGTTTGGATAACCGCGCGTGCGCCTGGCTCAAGTAGTAGAGCAGATCGGGATCGCCGGGCTGCTTGAGGAGCGCGGCTTCGAGCCGATCCACGGCCTCCCGCTCGCGGCCCGATTCGAGCAACGCCACTCCCAGCAGACCATCGGCCTGCGCCTTCTCCAAATGCGGAATCGACTCCGCCGCATAGCCGCACGCGAGCAGCGCCACGCCCAACATGCTGTGCGCGCCCGGCAGGTCGGGATTGAGCTCCAAGGCCTTGCGCAACGGGGGAATGGCGTTCGAGTAATCCTTCTTCTCGTAGTAGACCGCGCCCAGATTGACGTGCGACGCCGCCAGTCCCGGCGCCAGCTCGGCGACGCGCTTGAATTCGCGAATGGCCGTGTCGAGGTCGCCGGCGCGCTTGGCGTTGAGTCCGGCCTCGACGCGCCGGGCAAGCTCCGGCGTCGCCTGCAGCGCCAACAGAAGGGCGACCGCAGCAATCATTCCTGCTCCTTCACCGTCACCACCCGATCCGCCGCGACGTGTTCGAGGACTTGCCTCTTCCCGCCAGGCCAGACGATTTCCACGGTAGCCTCTCTGTCCGATCTTAAGCCAAAATACACGCGCCCATCGCTCGCCGAAAGGTAACTGCCGGAGGTGGTAGCGTAGGCCCACTGCTTGCCCACTCTTACTTTCGCGCCGGCGCCATCCCGATTGCTGTGGACACCTACCAGCTTCAGGATCAGCCAGTGATTCTTTCCACCGGGATTGAGCAGGACCAGCGGACGGCCCCCCAGCACTGACACCACTGCGTCCACATATCCGTCATTGTTGAGATCCCCGAACGCGGCCCCGCGCCCGGCGACGGCGGGCAATCCTGGCGCCTCCACCTTCTCGAACTTCCCGGCCGCATTCCGCAACAGGACGGGAGGCTCGAGGTAGCGCAGCCCGGAATGAATTTTTTCCACGTTGTCGAGCACGTGGCTCTGCGCGACAAACAGGTCCTTCCAGCCGTCGTTATCGAAATCGTACAGTCCGGCGCCCCACCCGGAGCTGTGAGCCGTCAATGCGGCCAGGCCGGTCGTGAGGCTGGCGTACCGGAATTGACCATGGCCCTCATTCCGGTAGAGCGCGTATTTTTCCAGCGCGAGATTGGTTACCGCGATGTCGGGAAGCCCGTCGTTATCGTAGTCCGCGAAGGCCACGCCCATCCCTGCGTAGGTCTTGCCGTCGTCCGAATAGGCGACTCCCACGTCGAGCGCCCGCTCTTCGAATGTGCCGTCACCTTTGTTGCGGAATAGAAACTGCTCCATCCCGTCGTTGGCGACAAAGATGTCCGCGAAGCCGTCCCCATCGTAGTCGTTGAAGGCTACGCCGAGCGCCTTGCCCTTGACGGATGCGATTCCCGAGCTCACGCTCACGTCGCGAAACCTGCCGCCGCCTTCGTTGTGGAACAACAGGTTCGTCACGCCGCCGAACTTATCCGGACGGCAATAGGCATGGAACGGCGTCCCGCACAGGATGTTCCGGCTGATGTCCCAATCGAGGTAGCGGGTTACGAACAGGTCCAGACGCCCGTCGTTATCGTAGTCGAAAAATCCGGCGGAGGCCGACCAGCCGCCGGCGCCGACGCCTGCCTCCGCCGTGACATCGGCAAACGTTCCATCGCCGCGATTGCGGTAGAGCGTGTTCCGCCGATAGCCGGTGACGTAGAGATCGGCGAATCCGTCGTTATTGTAATCGCCTACCGCGACGCCCATGCCGTAGTCGTTCCCGGCGGCGGACAGGCCCGCCGCCGCGGTTACATCCGTGAAGCTTCCGTCGCGGTTCTGACGATACAGCCTGTTCCAATATGGGGGATCGCGCCGGGAGAAGTTGGCGGGATCGTCCAGCTTCCCGCCGTTCACGAGAAAGATGTCGAGGAGTCCGTCGTTGTTGTAGTCGAGCAGGGCCACGCCGCCACCCATGGTTTCGATCAGGTATTTTTGCGAAGTGGGGGAATTGCGATGCGTGAAATCGATCCCTGCGGGATGGAACAGATCGAGCCTCTGCGCCGCGAGCGCGATCGCGGCGCAGACACAGATGGAAGCAACCCGATTTACCCTCAGAACAGCAGGCGTAAGGCGAATTGTATCAGACGCGGATCGTTGTATTGGCCGCTGATTACACCGAACTGGGGATTACCCTGCGCGAGTCCGGGTGAATTGAACTGCACGCGGTTGAAGAGATTGAAAATCTCCGTGCGGAATTGGAGGCCGGCCCTCTCGGTGATCGCCGTGTTCTTGACCACCGCGAAACTATAGTTCGCGATGCCGGGCGTGCGCGCGTCCGGCAGCGTGCGAGCCAGATTGCCGAACGTGAACGGGGCCGGCAAAGTAAACGCCGATTTGTCAAACCAGCCATTAAGCCGCGATTGCGCCGCTCCGCTTAACTTCGCGCTCTGTCCCGTACTGTTCGGCCGGGAGCCTCCGCCGAACGAATTGGTATTGTTCACCGCGGTTGAAAGATTGAGCGGAGTTCCGGTCTGGAATGCGGAAGCGCCATGGAGACCCCATCCGGAGACGATCTTGCTGCCGACACCGGTCAAATTTGAAAGCATTCGCTGACCTTTGCCGAACGGGAGATCGAGGTTGTAGCTAACCACAAGGCGGTGGGCGACATCGTAGTTCGCGAGCGACTTCTCCAGCTTGATGTTGTTGAAATTCTGGACGCCTATTCCGCCGTTCGGCTCAAGCCATGCGGTCAGCGTGTCGGTGTCGCTGATGAGCTTGGCCCACGTATAGGCGCCGAGGATGGAGCCGCCGCTCTTGAATCGCTTCTCCACCTTCACCTGGGCGGAGTGATAGATCGAGCTGCGGCTCATCGGGGAAGTGATCGCCTGGCCGTTGTATTGCGGGAAGGGCCGCAGAAGTTGACCGCGGGCGACGGTCGGGTTGGACAACGTCCCGACCGTGACCAAGCCAAAAAACGGATTGGGTACCTGCTGTTGCAACGACGCGCCCAACTTCAGGAACTCATCGGGAAGCTGGTCGATCTGCTGGTTGGGACCGGGGAGATGGCTGCCTTTGGAACCGGCGTACGCGACGTCGAGGGCAATGCCGCTGGGGAACTCGCGCTGGACGTCGAAGTTCCACTGTTGCGCATATCCGGCCGGGTCGTGGGGAAGCGGCGCCGAAAAGCCCTGACCTAGGAATAGCTGCTGGAAAGTCGGACTGTGGCCGGGCGCCTGAATGATGCCGGTCGGGAACGGATTGCTCAATCGGTTGAACGGCGTGACCGAACCGTCATTGGTTCCGACAAACGGCGTCGTGTACGCGTTAACAGGATCGTTGTTCGGACTGATGTTGAAGGCCACGTCGTTGGGAATCCAGAAGATGCCGTATCCGGTACGGACAACCGTCCTGTTATTGAGCCGATACGCCAAGCCCAGGCGCGGCGCGGCAAGATTGTGGAGATCCATGTTGTTGCGGCTCGGACGATCGGGCGAGTTCACCAGGCCGAACTTGCCTTTGAGCGGCAAGCCGGCCGCCGCGGTAACGGGATTATCCGCAGTGGGGATCAGGACCACCATGCGGTCGAAGCGTTCCGACCACGGCCCCATCTGTTCGACGCGCAGGCCGTAATTCAGCGTCAGGCGCGTAGTGAGCTGGAATTGATCGCCCACATAGTAGCCGCGATAGATCTGCTGGCCGGCCACAAAGGAATTCGACGTGAGTCCGCCGCCGTTTCCAAATCCAAGCAGGAAGGAGGCAAAACCATCGCCGCCGGAAGGCGCGAAGGGACTCGCGGTCGTCATGTTGGAGTCGAAATTGAAAGAGCCGGAGGGATTGTTTTGCTGGTAGTAGTTATGCGTCAGACGGGGGATCTCGGCGCCGAACTTGATGGTGTGCCTTCCAGCGATCTTGGTCATGTTGGGCGACACCGAGTAACTGTCATTACGGTCCACGATGCTGCTGCCGGTGCCACTGGTGCTGAACACGCCGTTGTAGCCCGTGACCAGCGGAATCGGCTGTACACGGAACGCAACTTGATTATTGAGGGAGGCGGGCCAGCCTAGTTGCGTCAGGTCATATCCCAGCGTGGTAGCCGTGCGGTCGTAGCTGAAACGAAGATAAGCGATACGAAAATCGCCGATCAGCGATGGCGTGAAGGAATAGGTGTCGCCGATCACGGC
>WNFM01303504.1_pt1 | contig 24733 bp, 27 predicted proteins | sample 5400271 | NCBI WGS metagenome assembly WNFM01 (sample SAMN13153352, study PRJNA577476) | soil metagenome | isolation source: 60 cm saprolite on Douglas fir-dominated hillslope | place: USA:California | collected 2013-09-17 | reverse complement strand
CCGGGCCAGGCGATCATTCCGCCCGACTGGCGCAGCACCACCTTCGACGCGTTCCTGATTCCCTCGACGATCGGGCGCGCGATCGGGATCAGCTCGCCGCCGCCCGATTGCGCGCGCAGCTGCACCTCGCAGGCCTTCTGCAGGATGTACATGTAGAGGAAGGCGTCGGCGACCGACTCGGCGCAGGTGAGCAGGCCGTGGTTGCGCAGTATCAAATTGTGCTTGTCGCCGAGGTCCTTCACCAGGCGCGCCTTCTCGTCCGGATTGAGCGCCACGCCCTCGTAGTCGTGATAGGCCAGGCTCGAAAGCGGAAACAGCGACTGCTGCGAGAGGGGCAGCAGGCCACCCTTCTGGCAGGACACGCCCACGCCTTCGACCGTGTGCAGGTGCATCACGCACTTCGCGTCGTCGCGCGCCTCGTGCACGGCGCTGTGGATCGTGAATCCGGCCGGATTGATCTCGAAGGGCGACTGCATCACCTTCTCGCCGTGCAAGTCGATCTTGACCAGGCTGGAAGCGGTGATCTCCTCGAACATCATCCCGTAGGGATTGATGAGGAAATGGTGGCCCGGCCCCGGCACCCGCGCCGAGATGTGGGTGAACACCAGGTCGTCCCACCCGTACATCGCCACCGCCCGGTAGGCGGCCGCGAGATCGACACGGACCGCCCACTCGTCGGCGGTCACCTGCCCCTTGACGGAGCGAATCAACGCTGGATCGGCATGCATGAAATAATGTTACTCCATGGCCATCGCGATCGATCGGATCGACCACATCGTGATCACGGCGTTCGACCTCGAGCGCACGATCGATTTCTACGCGCGCGTGATGGGGATGGAGCCGATCACCTTCGCCGACGGGCGGCGCGGCCTCGCCTTCGGGCGCCAGAAGATCAACCTGCACCAGGCGGGGCGCGAATTCGAGCCCAAGGCGTTGAAGCCCACGCCCGGCTCGATCGACCTGTGCTTCATCACCGAGACGCCGCTCGACGAGGTCGCCGCGCACCTCAAGGCTTGCGGCGTGGTGATCGCCGAGGGTCCGGTCGAGAAGACCGGCGCGCTCGGGCCGATGATGTCGGTCTACTTCCGCGATCCCGACGGCAACCTGGTCGAAGTCTCGAATTATCCGCGATGAAGCCCGAGGCCGCCGCCCCCAACCTCGCGGAGCTGCGCAACGAGTACGCCCGCGAGACGCTCGACGAGGGCCAGGTCGACCGCGACCCGATGAAGCAGTTCGACGCATGGATGGCGGAAGCGATCCGCGCCGAGGTTCCCGAGCCCACCGCGATGACGCTCGCGACCGTCGATGCGCGCGGCCGCCCCGCGGCGCGCGTCGTGCTGCTGAAGGGCGCCGATGTGCGCGGCTTCGTGTTCTACACCAACTACCAGAGCCGCAAGGGTCGCGAGCTCGGAGTCAACCCGCATGCGGCGCTCACGTTCATGTGGAAGGAGCTCGAGCGCCAGGTGCGCATTGAGGGCGTGGCGGAAAAGGTGAGCCTGGAAGAATCCCATGCGTACTACGCGACGCGGCCGCTCGGCTCGCGCATCGGCGCGTGGGCAAGCCCGCAAAGCGACGTGATCGAGAGCCGCACCTGGCTGGAAACGCGCTGGGAGGAGCTGGGCAAGCAGCACGGCGAGAGCCCGCCTTGCCCACCGCATTGGGGCGGCTATCGCGTGGTCCCGTCCTACCTCGAGTTCTGGCAGGGCCGCAGGAGCCGGCTGCACGATCGCATCGCGTACACGCGCGTAGGCGGTGCATGGAAGATCGCGCGTCTCGCCCCATGAGCGGACTCGAAGGCTACGCGCCGCCCGCGGCCGCGGCCAAGCCCCTCAAGCCGACCGAGCTCCTCGCGTCGCTGCGCAACGCGCTCGAGCCGTGGACGCCCGGCACGCCGTTCTGGATCTTCGCCTACGGCTCGCTCATGTGGAATCCGAGTTTCTCCTGGGACGCGCGCCATGTCTCGACGATCCGCGGCTACCACCGCTCCTTCCGCCTTTGGTCGCGCATCAATCGCGGCACGCCGGAGCGTCCGGGCCTGGTGCTCACGCTCGAGTGCGGCGGCAGCTGCCGCGGCGTCGTCTACCGCATCGCGCCCGACCTCGTGCAGGAGCAGATGCAGCTCATCTGGAAGCGCGAGATGCTCTACGGCTCGTACCGGCCGAAGTGGCTCAACTGCAGCGTGGGCGACGAGTCCATCCGCGCGCTCGCCTTCACGGTGAACCGCGGGTGCTCGGGTTACACCGGCCCCATCCCACTCGAGGTGATGGTGGAAGCAATCGCGAGCGCGGCGGGACGCTACGGGCCGGCCTACGACTATCTCTTCAAGACCACGGAAACCTTGAAGGAGCATGGCATCCGCGATTCGCGTGTCGAGCATCTCGCGAGCCTCGTGCGCGCGCGGATTTCGTCGACCAAGGCGGCGTAGTCATCGCGGGACTTCCACGTCCCACAGGTCGCCGTAGCGCTTGAGGACCGCCGCGAGGTCCTCCTCGGCGTAGCCGCGCGCGACCGTGTCGCGATATACCTCGAGCGTCGCACGCGCCATCTCCGGCTCGATCCCCGCGGCGCGGGCGACATCGACGAAAAGGCCCACGTCCTTGTGCAGCACGCGCGCAGCCGCCCGCGTGCGATAGTCGCCCGCGATGGCGCGCGGCATATGCTCGCCGAACATCCAGCTCGCCCCGGAGCTCGACTGCACGACGTCGATCACCTGCGCAAGGTCGAGGCCCAGTCGCGCGGCGAGGGCCATGGCCTCCGCGCCAGCGGCGAGGTTCGCCGCGGCCGCCATGTTGTTCACGACCTTCATGCGCGAGCCGTCGCCAGGACGATTGCTCACGCGGAAGCACTTCGCAGTGAACCCCTCGAAGACGGGTTTGCAGCGCGCAAAGGCCTCCTCGCTTCCCGCCGCCATCATCGAGAGCGTCCCGGCATGAGCCCGCCCGGGACCGCCCGAGATCGGCGCATCGAGCATCTCGATGCCGCGCCGGGCGAGCGCCGCCGCGACGCCCTCGGAATCCGCGGGCGCGATGGTGCTGCACATCATCACGGTGAGACCGGTGGCGACCCACGGGTCTTCGACGAGCACATCGTGGGTCTGCGCCGCGTCGACCACCAGCGAGATGAGCACGTCGACCTGGGCGACGACTTCACGCGGCGAGGCGGCGCGCTTCGCGCCGGCGGCGACGGCTTCGGCTTCGCGCCCCGGCACGAGGTCGCGCACGACGACTGCGAATCCCTTCGCCAGCAGCGCCTTGGCAACACCCATCCCCATCGCGCCGACACCGACGATGCCGACGCGGGGACGGGTCATTGGGAAGCCGGCGCTCCGAAGCCGCGCCGGCGCATGAGCGCGTCGATCTTCGCGTCGCGCCCGCGGAAGGCGCGATAGCCCTCGGCGGGATCGACCGTGTTGCCCACGGAAAAGACGTGCGTGCGCAGGCGCCCGGCGACCGCCTTGTCGTACGGTCCGCCGGCCTCGGTGAACGCCTCGAAGGCGTCCGCGCTCAACGTGTCGGCCCAGAGGTAGCTGTAGTAGCCCGCCGAATACGAATCGCCACTGAAGAGGTGGCCGAACTGGGTGAGGCGGTGGCGCATGACCATCTGCTTCGGCATTCCGAGGGCAGCGAGCGTCTCGCGCTCGAAGGCATCGATATCGCGCGCCTTCGCCGGCTCCAGGTGCATGCGCATGTCCACCAGCGCGCTCGACAGGTACTCGACGTTGTCGAATCCCTTGTTGAACATCGCCGCGCGCTCGATCTTCTCCACCAGCTCGCGCGGAATCGGCTGGTCGGTCTTCCAGTGGCGCGCGAAGCGGTTGAGCACCTCCTGCGTGGGCAGCCACTGCTCGAGAAGCTGCGAGGGAAATTCCACATAGTCGCGATCGACGTTGGTGCCCGAAAGCGATGGATATTTCACGCTCGAGCTGATGCCGTGGAGCGCGTGGCCGAATTCATGGAACAGCGTGGTCGCGTCGCTCCAGCTCACCAGCACCGGCTCGCCCGGCTTGCCCTTCACGAAATTGCAGTTGTTCGAGACCAGGGTCGTGATCTCGCCGTCGAAGCGCTCCTGGTTGCGGTAGGCGTTCATCCAGGCGCCCGAGCGCTTGCCCTCGCGCGCGTAAGGATCGAAGTAGAAGAGCGCGACGTGCTTGCCGGTCTCGTTCCTCACTTCCCAGACGCGCACGTCGGGGTGGTAGACGGGAACGCCCTCGGCGCGCGAGAAGCGCAGGCCGAGCAGCTCGCCCGCGACCCAGAACATCGCCTCGCGCAGCTTCTCGAGCTGCAGGTAGGGCGTGACAGCGTTGTCGTCGACGTCGAAGCGGGCCTTGCGCACCTTCTCGGCGTAGTAGCGGTAGTCCCAGGGCTCGATCGAAATGTTCACGCCGTCCTTCTCGGCCATCGCCTGCATGTCGACGACTTCCTCGCCCACGCGCGCGACGGCGGGCTTCCACAGGGCCTGCATGAGCTCCGTGGCGCGCTCGGGCGTCTTCGCCATGCTCATCTCGACGCGCCAGTGCGCGTGGCTGGGATAGCCGAGGAGATGCGCACGCTCGTCGCGCAGCTTCACGATCTCGGCAATGATCGCCTTGTTGTCGTGCTTGTCGCCGTTGTCGCCGCGGTTGATGAACGCGCGCCAGACCTTCTCGCGCAGCTCGCGCCGGTCCGAGTACGTGAGGAAGGGCTCGACGCTCGAGCGCGTGTTGAGGATCGCCCACTGGCCGGCCTTGCCGCGCCCCGCCGCCGCCTCGGCAGCCCCCGAACGGAACGACTCGGGCAATCCCGCGAGGTCGCCTTCTTTCTCAATGAGGATGTAGCTCGCCTCGTCGGCAAGCACGTTCTGGCTGAACCCGGTGTAGAGCGTGGCGAGCCGCTGGTTGAGCGCGGAGAGCTTCTCCTTCGAGGGCGCGTCGAGCTTGGCGCCACTGCGGGCGAAGTTGCGGTATTGCAGCCACGTGAGCCGCTGTTGTTCGGGCGTGAGCTTCGAAGTCTCGCGCGCGTCGTACACCGCCGAGATCCGCTTGAAGAGCTTCTCGTCCTGCACGATGAGGTCGCGGAAAGCGGAAAGCTTCGGCTCCATCTCGCGTTCGACGGCCTGGAATGCCTCGGAGAGCATGGTCGAGCCGAAGACGCCGTAGACGCTCGTGACGCGGTCGAGCACGCGCCCGGTGCGCTCGAGCGCCGCGATCGTGTTCTCGAACGTCGGCGGCGCCGGACTGTCGTCGATGCGCCGGATCTCGCCGAGCTGCTTCTGCATCGCCTCCTCGAGCGCCGGCTTGAAGTGCGCGACTTCGATTTGGTCGAACGGCGGCACCCCACCGTAGGGTCCGCTCCAGCGCGGCAGAAGGGGATTTTCCATGGAACGTCTCCTCAGACTTTGGCGCGCGGGTCCTTGCGGGCGAGGCGCGTGAGCAGGTAATCGACTTCGGCGCGGGCGGCGGCGCTCAACGCCGCGCCGGGCTTGCGAAGGGTGTCGGATGCGATGATGCCGCGGCGCATCATCACGTACTTGCGCACCGCCAATCCCGGCCCCGGCTGTTGCTCGTAGCGCACCAGCGGCAGGTGCGCGTCGAAGAGGTCGTGGGCCTCGTCGCGCCGGCCTTCGCGCGAAAGGCGCACCACGTCGACGAGCATGTCGGGGAAGCAATAGCCGGTGTTGGCGCCGTCGGCGCCGCGCTCCATCTCGAAGTCGAGGAAGAGCGCGTTGTTGCCCACGAGGATCGGCAACCGGCGCATGGAGCCGTCCTTCTCCCACGCGCGCAACTGCGAGATCTTCTCCAGGCCGGGCCAGTCCTCGTGCTTGAGGAACCAGCACGACGAATTCTCCATGACGATGCGCCGGATCACCGCGGGAGTCATCTGCACCGAGAAGGTGAGCGGATAGTCCTGGATCACGAACGGCACGTCGGCACCGATCGCCTCGGCCGCCTGCCGGTAGTACTGCGCGATCTGATCGTCGGTGCGCAACGTGTTGGGCGGCGCGATCATGACTCCGGTGGCGCCCGCGTCCATCACGTCGCGCGTGAGCGCGCGCATCGGCGCGAAGCCCGGCGCCGACACGCCGACGACCACCGGCACCTTCGCGCGCGCGAGCACGCGCTTCACCACGCCCACGGATTCCGCGTGCTCGAGCTTCGGCGCCTCGCCGAGCTGCCCCAGCACCGTCATCCCGGTGACGCCCGCGCCGTGGAAGAAGTCCGTCATGCGGTCGATCGACGCGTCGTCGATCCGCCCGTCGGGATGAAACGGCGTCGGCGCGACGACGTATACCCCGCGGGCGTCAGGGAGTGTCATGACTCAAAGGCTATTGGAACCACAGATGAACACGGATGAACACAGATAAAGGCAAAACCGATTGGGGTGGGTTCGTGCCATGAGTTGCGGCACCTCGAATCGCTGACACTCAGATTCGCTTCTGACCTTATCTGTGTTCATCTGTGTTCATCTGTGGTTCCTATGTCTTCGTCTTTTCATAGCGAGCCTTCGCCTCGGCGTTCGGGGGATAGAGGCCGGGGAGTTTCTCGCCCTTCTCGACCTCGGCCATGATCCAGCCCTCGAGGCGCTCCTGCTCCGGGGCGGTTGCCACGATGTCATCGATCATTGCGGCGGGGATCAGCACCGCGCCGTCGTCGTCGACCACGACCCAGTCATCGGGAAACACGGCAACGCCGCCGCAGCCGATCGGCTCGCCCCAGTTGACGAACGTGAGCGCGGCCACCGACGGTGGCGCCGCCGCGCCCTGGCACCACACCGGAAGTCCCGTCGCGCGCACGCCGGCGATGTCGCGCATCACGCCGTCGGTGACGAGCGCCCCGATGCCGCGCTTCTTCATGCGCGCGCAGAGGATGTCGCCGAAGATCCCCGCGTCGGTGACGCCGCGCGCATCGGCGACCGCAATGCAGCCTTCGGGCATCGCCTCGATCGCGCCGCGGGTGGAGATCGGCTTGGACCACGATTCGGGCGTCGCCAGGTCCTCGCGCGCCGGCACGAAGCGCAGCGTGAAGGCCTTGCCGACGAGACGCGGCTGCCCCGGGGAGATCGGGCGCGTGCCGCGCATCCAGACGTTGCGCAGCCCCTTCTTCAGGAGCAGCGTGGTGAGCGTCGCAGTGGTGACCTTCTCCAGCGCGGCGACGGTGTCGCGGTCGGTGCTCATTGGGTCGGGGACGCGAGCTTCGCGAGGAACTCCCGGATGCGCTTGGCGTTGGCGCCCACGTCGCTCGACCCCACGCGCGACATGCTGCGAATGTCCACTCGGCTGCCGCTGCCTTCGGGGCGAATGCGCACCACCACGTCGTCCTTGAAGCCGAACCACAGCGTGGTGACCGTGGCCTCGAGTCGCCCCGATTCGGCGTCGCTCGCGATCACTTCCCAGCCGAGAGCGCGCGCCGCGTCCTGCGCTCGCTGCAGCGCTTCGCGCGGCGGCGCCTTCAACGCAAGCGGCTTGATGTCGGGATAACCCTTCTGCTGCTCGGCGGCGACCGCGGGTCCGCCGTATGCGGCGCCGTTGGGCGCCTTCATGCGCTCGGGCATCAGGGCGACGAATGCCGGCGGATCGGAGGTATCGGTGGTGATGTCGTGGATATCGGGAAGCTCCTTCGCCTGTTTGAGCAGGATCAGGGGCGGCGCGGCTGCGGCCACGGCGAACGCGAGCGCCAGGATCGGCACCCACGCTCCCGCGCGCCACGCCGGTACCGCGGCGAGGAGAGCCAGTATCAGCGCCGCCGCGCCGGCGGCCATTCCCGTGTACGTGGCCCACTTGAGGAGCGAGAAAGCGGTCTGCCACGGCCAGAGGCCGAGGCGCGTTCCCGGCCCCGAGGCGATGAGCATGGTGAACGCCGCCACGGCGAAAGCCATGACGAGCGCGCGGGCAATCTGCATCGAGGACCTCTCAGCTCGGTTCGCGGTTGCTGTTGTTCGACGGCTGCTGGTCGCCGCGGGTCTCGCCCGCGTTGCGGTTGGCCGTGTTCCCCGGTTGCGCGTCGCCTCTCGACTCCCCCGAGTTGCGATTCGCGTTGTTGCCCGGTTGCTGGTCGCCGCGCGCCTCTGCCGGGTTGCGATTGCGGTTGCGGTTCTTGTGGCGGCGATGGCGGCCCGGCTTCCCCTGCCCGGGCGGGCGTTGCTGTTGCGGGCCCTGGCCTTGCGGCCCCTGCCCGCCGCCTTGAACCGGCGCGCCCTGCTGCGGCGCCTGGCCCGGTTGCGCGTGCTGGCCCGGCTGTCCTTGCTGTCCCTGCTGCCCGCCCTGCTGGCCCTGCTGGCCGCGGCCCTTGCGGTGCTTCTGCTTGCGTTGTCCCTGGCCGTGATGCTGTCCCGGTTGTCCCTGGCCGTGTTGCTGTCCCTGGCCGCGGCGCTGGCCCGGCTGGCCCTGGCTGCGGTATTGCCCCGGCTGCTCGTCGCCGCGCATGCGCTTCTTGCCGAAGCCGTGCTGCTTGCCGTGCGCGCGGCGTGCGCCCGGCTCGAGCGGATCGGGACGGTCGCTCAGGTCGTAGGTGCCTCGATTGCCGTCGGCTTCGCGCGGCTCGGCCGGCTGCGGGCGAGTGTCCGCGCGGTTGCCCAGATCGTCATCACCGAGATCCTCCTCGGGATCGAGGCGGCGGTCGCGGTTCGCCTCCGTCACGCGGTTGCCGATGTTGTCGAACTCGTCGTCCACCTCCTCGACCGCGGCGCCTTCGCGCTCTGGCGCCTCGGCCATGGCGGCAGCGAAGAGCTCCTGCACCTGCTCCTCTTCCATTTCCTTCATCATGCCGCGCTTGAGGAAGCCGGGAAGCTCGATATCGCCGAAGCGCACGCGAATCAGCCGGCTCACCATCAGGCCGACCGTCTCCATCATCCTGCGCACCTCGCGATTCTTGCCCTCACGCAGCACCACGTGATACCAGCGGTTGGAGCCTTCGCCGCCGCGCTCCTCGAGGGAATCGAAGCGGCACGATTCGCCGTCGATCTCGACCGCGGTGAGGAGCTTCGTGCGCTGCTCCTCGGTAAGCTCGCCCATCGTGCGCACCGCATACTCGCGCTCCACTTCGTAGCGCGGATGCGTGAGGCGGTTCGCGAGCTCGCCGTTGGTCGTGAAGATCAGCAGCCCTTCGGTGTTGAAGTCGAGCCGACCGACCGAGACCCAGCGCCCGCCGTGCACCTTGGGCAGGCGGTCGAAGACCGTGGGACGTTTTTCGGGATCGTCGCGGGTGACGATCTCGCCCGCCTGCTTGTGGTAGAGCAGCACGCGCGGCAGCGGATCGCCGAAGCGCAGCGTGATGAGGTTGCCGTCGAGCTTCACCTTGTCGCCGGGACCCACCGAGTCGCCGAGCTTGGCGATCTGCCCGTTGATGGTGATGTGGCCCTGCGCGATGAGGATCTCGATGTTGCGCCGCGAGCCGTGGCCCGATTGCGCCATCACCTTCTGCAGGCGCTCGCGCTTTCCAGGGCTGCTTCCCCCGTTGCGCTCGCCTCCGCCAGGGCCCTTGCCCTTGCGGCGCCGGTTGGAATTCTGCTGCGGCCGCGCCCATTCGGGCACGACTCCGCCTGGCCACTCCAGGCGATGGTTGGGGTGGGGTCTATCCCGCATGGGCTTCTCTCTCATTGGACTCGGGGGATTGGGGCTCGTCGTCCGATGGCTGCTGGGGCGGCTCGGGGTCCGCCGCGAAGGCGACGAGGCCTGGGGAGGCCGGCTCGAGGGCGGCCTGCAATTCCTCGAGCGGCGGAAGCTCCTCGAGCGACGTGAGGTTCAGGTCGTCGAGGAAACTTTTGGTGGTGGCGAACAGCGCCGGGCGCCCGGGCGTCTCGCGGTGACCGACCACCTCGACCCAGCCGCGCTCCATGAGCGCGTTGAGGGTCGGGGGCGATACCGCGACGCCGCGGATGTCCTCGATGTCGCCACGCGTGACCGGCTGGCGGTACGCGATGATGGCGAGCGTCTCCAGCACGGCGCGCGAATAGCGCGGCGCCTTGTCGCCGGAGATGCGGTCGATGAATTCCTGGTAGCCCGGCTTCACGCGGAAGCGCCAGCCGGAGGCGACGGTGGTGAGCTCGATCGAGCGCCCGGTCCACTCCCCGCGCAGCTCGTCGAGCACCTTGCGGATGTTGTCGGCGTCGACTTCGCCCGCGAAGAGGCGCTTCAACTGCTGCACCGTCAGCGGCTCCGGCGTGGAGAGCAGCGCCGCCTCGAGGACGCGCTTCACCTGCTCGAGGTCGACGTCGTGGCCGTTTCCGGGGAGGGCGGGAACGTTGTCGGTATTGGTGATTTCGTTCATGTTCTTCAGGCGATGGTGAGGGTCGCGCGCTCCGAGCGGAGCTTCACGTAGATCGGGTCGAAGGGCGTCTGCTGCGTGATGTCGACGAGGAGCTCGCGCGCGAGCTCGAGCAGCGCGAGGAAGCTCACCACCAGCACCGGCACGCCGCTCTCGGGCTCGAAGAGCTGCGAGAACTCGACGAACTTGCCGGGGGCGAGCGATTTGAGGATGCGGCTCATGTGCGCGCGCACCGAGAGCTGCTCGCGCTGGATCTTGTGGTGCTTGGTCATGCGAGCGCGGGCGAGGATCGAGCGCCACGCTTCCGAGAGGTCGGCCACGCGCACGTCGGGAAGCCGCTCGGCGACCTGCTCGATGTACACCTCGACCAGGGAAAAGTCGCGCCCCGCGACCGGCAGCTCGGATATCGCGTAGGCCGCCTTCTTCATGCGCTCGTACTCGAGCAGGCGGCGCACGAGCTCCGCGCGCGGATCCTCGGGCTCGGCGGCATCCTCGCGCGGCGGGCGCGGAAGGAGCATGCGCGACTTGATCTCGATCAGGAGTGCCGCCATCAGCAGGTACTCGGCCGCGAGCTCGAGCTGGGTCGCGCGCATCGCCTCGACGTACTCCATGTACTGGCGCGTGAGCTCGGCCATCGGGATGTCGAGGATGTCGAGCGAGTGCCTGCGGATGAGGTAAAGCAGCAGGTCTAGCGGACCCTCGAAGGCTTCGAGGAAGACCGAGAGCGCCTCCGGCGGAATGTAGAGATCCGCCGGCAGCTCGGCCATCGGCTCGCCGCGGATCTTCGCGACGGGCAAAGCGAGGTCGAGCGAGGATTGCTCGAGCCCGGGATCGTTGGCGGCGTGAGTCGTCATTTCTTTCCGTACAGGGATTCAGCGGCGAGCCGGCTCAGGCCTTCGCCCGTCTGTTGCGCGTCGGGAAGCTCGACCAGCTCCCACGCGAGCTTCACGCCCAGCTCGTTGGCGTTGGTCGTCGCGGTCTTGATGAACGTTTCGGCGCGATCCACGCGCGTGTCGCCCTGCTTCGCCGCGCCGTCGGATTCCACCGACTTCTCCTCGTCCGGATCGATGTCCTTCTCGCTCACCATCAGCACGAGGCGGCGCGGCAGCGCCTTGCGCACCTGCGCCTCGCCCGCGGTCGAGCTCACCAGCGAATAGGGATACGGGTGCGTCGTCTTTTCCTTGCGCCATTCGGGCAGGAGGTACCACCCGGGATTGGCGGCGATGATCACGCTGGCGCGGTTCTCGGGAACCAGCAGCGCCATGCGCTGCGCGAACTGGGCACCGGCCGCGTGCCCGAAGAGCACGTAGCCCGCCTGGCCGTCGCGCACCTCGTCGAAGATGTGCTCGATCGCGGCGTAGGCCCACTTCTGCGGGTCGGGCTGGTTGGCGACATCGCCGAGGTTGTAGCTCGCGGCCTTGGGCCAGAAGGCCACGTTGAACTCGGGCGCGACCACCATGAACTTCCAGCGGTCGGCGGCGAGCTCCCAGTAGTCGCGGTAGGTCGAGGCGTCGCGCTTCGGACCGGGGAGCACGATCACGATGGGGCATGTCGTGTCGCAGGTGCGCGGCCGGTAGGTGTACACGCGGATCGGGCGGTCGGCCTGCCCCTTCGCATCCTTGAAGACGAAGCTCCACTTGGCGCTCGGGATCGGCGTCGCCGCACTCGCGCCGAGCGCCACCGCTCCGATGATCACCGCGGCCGCAACCTTCACGACCCATCTGTGTTCATCTGTGTTCATCTGTGGTTCCTCAGCTGTAGTTGTGTTCATCTGTGGCTCCTCAGCTGTAATTGAGTCCCATGGATTCGCGCACGTCGCGCATCGTCTCGTCGGCCAGGTCGGAAGCCTTCTCGCAGCCGTCCTGGATGATGTTGCGCACCAGCGTCGGGTCCTCCTCGTAGGGCGCGGCGCGCTCGCGGATCGGGGAGAGCTCGGCGTTGATCGCCTCGATCACCGGCTGCTTGCATTCCAGGCAGCCGATGCCCGCGGTGGTGCAGCCCTTGACCACCCACTTCTGGATGGCCTCGTCGGAATAGATCTTGTGCAGGGTCCAGACGGGGCACTTCTCCGGATTCCCCGGATCGGAGCGGCGCACGCGCGCCGGGTCGGTCTGCATGGTGCGGATCTTCTTCGTCACCACGTCGGGCGTGTCGCGCAGCATGATCGCGTTGTCCGAGCTCTTCGACATCTTCTGCCCGTCGAGCCCGAGGAGCTTGGGCGTCTCGGTGAGCAGGGCCTCGGGCTCGGCGAGGATCACGCGCCCGCCGCCTTCGAGGAAGCCGTAGAGCCGCTCCTTGTCGCCGAGGTTGAGGTTCTGCACGTCGTTCACGAGGTTGCGCGCTTCCTCGAGCGCCGCCTCCTCGCCCTTCTCCTGGAAGCGCTGGCGAAGGCTGCGGTAGAGCTTCGCCTTCTTCGGGCCCATCTTCTTCACCGCCGCCTCGGCCTTCTCCTCGAAACCCTTCTCGCGCCCGAAGAGGTGGTTGAAGCGCCGCGCGAGCTCGCGCGTGAGCTCGATGTGCGACACCTGGTCCTCGCCTACCGGCACGCGGTTGGCGCGGTAGATGAGGATGTCGGCCGCCTGCATCAGCGGATAGCCCAGGAACCCGTAGGTAAGGATGTCGCGTCCCTGCTCGGCGTGCTGCTGGACGAGGTCCTTGTAGGTCGGCACGCGCTCGAGCCACGCGAGCGGGGCGAAGAACGAGAGCAGCACCGTGAGCTCGGCGTGCTGCGGCACGCGCGACTGGATGAAGAGCGTCGCCTTGGTCGGGTCGATGCCGCAAGCGAGCCAGTCGACGAACATCTCCCACACGGTCTGCTCGATCACCGCCGGGTCCTCGTAGTGCGTCGTGAGCGCGTGCCAGTCGGCGGCGAAGAAGAGGCACGGGTACTCGTTCTGCAGCCGCACCCAGTTCTTGAGCGCCCCGTGGTAATGGCCGAGGTGCATCGTCCCGGTGGGGCGCATGCCTGAGAGAACGCGGTCCTGGAACATGGGGGCCCGTTACTTGAAGCCGAACAGCGCGTACACCGCTGTCTCGGATGAATCCACCAGCGGCTCGAGCAAGCCGGTGAGGATGCCGCTGAAGATCAGCACCAGCAGGATGATCATCCCGTAGCGCTCCGTCCCCTGGTAGTGATAGGAGAGATTGGCCGGCAACACGCTTGCGAGCATGCGCCCGCCGTCGAGCGGCAGGATCGGGAACAGGTTCAGGATCGCGAACACGATGTTGACCTGGACCCCCGCCCGCGCCATCGGCTCCCAGAACGGCCCCATCAATCCCGTCGGCGAGGTGAACAGGATCAGGAGCTTCGCGATCACCACCCACGCCAGCATTTGCGCCACGTTGGAAAGCGGTCCCGCGGCGGCCACCCAGAGCATGTCGCGCTTCGGGTTGCGCAGGTTGTTGAAATTCACCGGGACCGGCTTCGCCCACCCGAAAAGGAACTTGCCGTGCGTCGCCCATACCAGCGCGAGCGGCACCAGGATGGTGCCGACGATGTCGATGTGCTTCACCGGATTGAGCGTGACGCGGCCGAGCATGTACGCGGTCGAATCGCCGAAATGCTTCGCCACATACCCGTGCGCCGCCTCGTGGAGCGTGATCGCCAGGATGATCGCGGGCCCATAGACGACAACGCCGCTGATGACCTCGTTGAAGTCCATCAGTGCAGCGCCTCCTTGACGAACCCGAAGGCACGGATGTCGCCGCGCCCCTCGCGCAGCAGCAGCGGCGCGTCGCCCGAAAGGTCGATCACCGTGGTGACCTCGCCATTGCACGGTCCCGAGTCGATCACGAGGTCGAGCGTGTGCTCGAGGTGGCGCCGGATCTCCTGCGCGTCGTTGAGCGCGACGCCGTGCGCCGGCAGGATCATCGTGGTCGAGAGCAGTGGCTCGCCGAGCGCTTCGAGCAGCGCGATGGGCACGTTGTGCGCGGGGATGCGCACGCCGATCGTGTGGCGCGGATGCAGCAGGCGGCGCGGCACCTCGCGGCTCGCGCGCAGGATGAAGGTGTAGCTGCCGGGCGTGTTGGCGCGCATCAGTCGGAACTGCAGGTTGTCCACCTTGGCGAACTGGCCCACTTGCGAAAGGTCGCGGCAAACGAGGGTGAGATGGTGGCGCTCGTCCATGGCGCGGATGCGGCGGATCCGCTCCATGGCCGCCTTGTCGCCGATGTGGCAGCCGAGCGCGTAGCAGGAATCCGTCGGGTAGGCGATCACGCCTCCCTCGCGGATGATCTCCACCGCATGCCGTATCAGCCGCGGCTGCGGGTTATCCGGGTGAACCGAAAAATATTGCGCCATACCCTCGACCCGCGTGGAAACTCCCACGCCAGAGTTAGCTGTTTATCTACGGGCGGCTAATGCGCCCACTTGGACCATACGGGCGTAAGCGAAGCATGGAGCGCCGGCAGGCGCCCGGGCTCGCACGGGCTTTCGCCCGGCCCGTGGTAATCGGCTCCGCGCGAGGCGAGGAAGCCATGCTCCTCGGCAACGCGCTGCCACATCGCGTACTGCTCCGGGCGATGGCTTCCGGTCACCACCTCGATCGCCTCGCCACCGAGGCGCTTGAAGTCGGCGAGCATCTCGTCGCGAAACGCGGGCTTGAGATCGTAGCGGCCCGGGTGCGCGAGCACCGCCACGCCGCCGCTCGCCCGGATCCACTCTATCGCCTCCTCGAGGCCCGCCCAGCGATGCGGCACGAACGCGGGCTTGCCCTTGGCGAGGTACTTGTCGAATGCCGCCTGCGTGTCCTTCACCGCGCCTCGCTCCACCAGGTGGCGCGCGAAATGCGTGCGGCTCACCATATCCTTGTTCTCGGCGCACGCGAGCGCGCCTTCGAGCGTCGCCTCGATGCCCACCTTCGCCAACCCCTCGGCGATGCGCGCGGCGCGCTCCAGGCGCCCGTCGCGAATCGCGCGCAGGCCGTCGGCGAGCTCCGCGGCGCCCGGGTCCACCTGCAGTCCCAACACGTGCAGCGTCGTCATGCCCCAACTCACCGAGATCTCGACGCCGGGCACCAGGGTCACCCCCAAATGTGCCGCCGCGCGGCCCGCTTCTTCCAGGCCTTCGGTGGTGTCGTGGTCCGTGAGCGCGATCGCATCGACCCCGGTGCGGGCCGCCAGCTCGATCAGCTGCGTGGGCGACAGCAGACCATCCGAGCGCGTCGAATGGTTATGCAAGTCGTAGTTTTCCAAGCCGTTATTGTATCAAACTACCCCTGACGACGCTTATTTTCCATGGGTACCCAGCCAATCCAGTTCGGAGACGAGGGCCAGGTCGCGACGCGCGAGCTGCTGCGCCGTTGCGACGCCCTCGCGCCCTTGCGCCTTGCGGGCCACACGACCTTCCGCGGCCGGCTGGAGACCCTCGAGTCGATCGACAAGCAATACGGGGGAGGCGGCGTGCTCGCCCTCGAGGACGTTTCCGACCTCATCGCGACCCTGCACACGCAGCTCGCGCACTGGGAGGCGGAATCCGCGCGGCGCCACCTCGACGCGCACGCCGACATCGCCGACATCGCGATCGGAGTCGGCCTCTGGGCGATGCGCCACCGGGTCGAGATCACCGTGGTCGAGCCGCTCGCCAATGCGCTCGCCCGCCGCTCCAACGCCGCTCGCGGTCGCAAGGCGCTCGGTGCCGTGGTCGCGCTGATGCATGGCGTGATTGCCCATGTCGCCCCGCGCCTCGCTCCGGACCTCGAGCGCTCCAACCCCGAACGGGCCTGGCGCGTGCTGCACGTGAACCTCGCCATCACCGCCATCCGCACCGAGGATCCGGCGCTCATCGACGCCGCTTTCGACGCCCTCGACGCCGCCCTGCCGGCCGAGCGCTCCGGCTTCTACGCCGAGGCGATGGCCCTCGCCCTGGCGCCCAAGGTGGCCAAGGAGGTGCGCAGCCGTATCGAGGAACGCCATCGGAAGTGGACTTCGCTGTAAACTAGGCGGTTATTCATGAAGTTCCTCTTCGACTTTTACCCCGTAATCCTCTTCTTCGTCGCCTACAAGGTCACCGACATCTTTGTCGCGACGGGCGTGGCGATCGCGGCGGCCATTTTCCAGATCGGCTGGGCGCTCGCGCGCCGGCACAAGATCTCGGGAATGCAATGGACGAGCGTGGTGGTGGTCGTGCTCTTCGGCGGCGCGACGCTCATCCTGCGCGACGAGACGTTCATCAAGTGGAAGCCCACGGTGCTCTACTGGCTCGCGGGCGCCGTGTTCCTCGGCGCGCTCGCGTTCCGCCAGAATTTCGTCAGGGCCGTGATGGGCGAAGGCCTCTCGCTCCCCGAGCCGGTGTGGTTCAAGCTCGCAATCGCCTGGGGCGTCTTCTTCCTCTTCAAGGGAACTCTCAACCTGTGGGTCGCCTACACCTTCCCGACCGACGTCTGGGTCAACTTCAAGCTCTTCGGCGGCATGGGATTGATGATCGCCTTCGTCATCGCGCAGGCGTGGTGGATCTCGCGCTACCTGCCCGACGAACCCGAGAAGCCCGTGGCGAAAGTCGAGGAAGGCTCCAAGGGCGGCTGATGCTTTTCGCCATCCTCGCCGAGGACGTCCCCGGCACCCTCTCCCGGCGCATGGATGCGCGTGCCGCCCACCTCGAGCGCCTGAAGGCGCTGCAGGCCGCGGGCCGCCTCGTTCTCGCCGGGCCGCATCCCGCCATCGAAGCGCAGGATCCGGGCCCCGCGGGATTCACCGGGTCGCTGATCGTGGCCGAATTCGCCACGCGCGACGCGGCGATCGCGTGGGCGGCCGAAGACCCCTACGCCGTCGCCGGGGTTTACGGCCGGGTGAGCATCAAGCCTTTCCGCAAGGCGCTTCCGTGACGGCGAGCGAGCAGGCCATCCGCGAGCGGCTAGCGCGCCTGCAGCCGGCTTCGCTGGATTTGCGCGACGAAAGCGCGCAGCATGCGGGCCACGCCGGCGCGCGTCCGGGCGGCGGCAGCCACTGGCACCTCGCCATCGTCGCCGAAGCGTTTCGCGGCAAGAACGCGGTGGCAAGGCATCGAATGGTCTATGAGGCGTTGGGCGACCTCATGGAAAGCGATATCCACGCCCTCAGGATCGAGGCGTCCGCGCCCGAGTGAGCTTTGAGTCAACTACCCAGGAGCAAAGGAACAGTCATGCAACGTACCCTCAGGAACCTCGGCATCGCCGTCGTGGCGGGCACATTCGCCCTCGCGGCCGTGGCGCAGGACGAGCCCAAGAAGGCTCCCAAGAAAGCGGCCGCGGCGTCGGCGGGAGCCACCGGACGGATGGTCGTCAACGGCGTCTCGATTCCCCAGACGCGCATCGACGCGATGAACAAGGAGCTCACCGCCCAGGGCCAGCCCGACACGCCCGAGCGGGCGCAGGCGGTGAAGGAAGAGCTCATCAACCGTGAAATCCTCGCGCAGGCCGCCGCGAAGCGCGGAATCGACAAGAACCCGGACGTTGCCGCGCAGATGGACATGGCGCGCCAGGCGGTCCTGGTGCGCGCGCTCTTCGAAAGCGAGGTCAAGGCCAATCCGATCTCGGACGCGCAGCTTCAGCAGCAATACGAGTCGTTCAAGTTGACGATGGGCTCCAGCGAGTACAAGGTCCGCCACATCCTGGTCGACAAGGAAGACGACGCCAAGGCGATCATCGCCGACCTGCAGAAAGGCGGCGACTTCGCCAAGATCGCCAAGGAGAAGTCGAAGGACCCGGGCTCGAAGGAGAACGGCGGCGACCTCGACTGGGGCCCGTCGGCACGCTACGTGAAGCCGTTCGCCGACGCCGTGACCACCCTGCAGAAGGGCCAGACCACCACCACACCGGTGAAGACGGACTTCGGCTACCACGTGATCCGCCTGGACGACGTGCGCCCGATGAAGGTGCCCGACTTCAACGAGATCAAGGAGCAGTTCAAGCAGCGTGCCCAGCAGGCGCAGATCCAGCGTTTTGTGCTGGACCTTCGCCAGAGGGCGAAGATCGAGGAGCGCTAGCGCGCGCTTGCCCCCGCGAAGGCGGGGGCCCGATCTCGAAGGGCGGCTCCGGCCGCCCTTTTTATTGTCCCGGCGTTTAACCCTTTTCGGCGCGGGGGCCGTTTCATCTCCCACGGACCGCCATTTCGGCGCCCGCCGACCGCCAGGAGACTTGAGATGACCCCGCTTCGCGCACTCGCCGCCGCCACCCTCGCCGCCTTGAGCCTGTCCGCGCACGCCGTGGGCCGGATGGCGGACGTCACCGTTTTCGACCGCGCCACCGGGCGCGAGCTGCCGGTGCACTGGCACGATGGCCGCGCCTACGTGGTCGGGCGTCCGGGCAACGAATACCAGGTCATGGTGCGCAGCCAACGCGGCGGCGACCTGCTCGCGGTCGTCTCGGTGGACGGCGTGAACGTGTTGAGCGGCGAGACCGCCAGCACCCGCCAGGGCGGATACATCGTCTCTCCCTGGGGCCGCATCGACATCCGCGGTTGGCGCAAGAGCCTCGCCGAGACCGCGGCGTTCTACTTCACGTCGCTGGGCGACTCGTATGCCGCGCGCACCGATCGCCCGCAGAACGTCGGCGTCATCGGCGTCGCGCTCTTCGAGCGCAAGCGCCTCGAGCCGCGCTTCGAGGAGATCGCGCCCCCGCCGGCGCCGCTCAGCAAGCTCGAGTCGAATCGCGAATCGGATGCTAAGCGCGACAAGAGCGCCGACAGGCTCCAGAGCCCGGCCGAATCGCAGGCCGGCGCGATGGCGCAGCGGCCGTCGGCGCCGCTGGGAACGGGCCATGGGCGGCGCGAGGAATCGCGCGTCCAGTGGACCCAATTCGAGCGCGCCACCGAGGAACCCGCCGAGACAGTCGCGATCTACTACGACAGCTACCGCAATCTCGTCGCGCGCGGGATCCTGCAGTCGCCCGCCGCGCAGTATTCGCCCAACCCCTTCCCCACCGCCTTCGCTCCCGACCCCTGGCGGTAGACTATGGAGGCATGTCGGCCTCCGATGAACAGCTGATGCTCGCGTACGCCGGCGGCGATGCCGCAGCCTTCGAGACGCTCTACGCGCGGCACAAGGGACCGCTCTTCCGCTTCGTGCTGCGCTCCGTCAAGGCGCGCGGCGAGGCGGAGGAGCTGTTTCAGGACGTGTGGATGCGCGCGATCGAGGCGCGCGCGCGTTACGCGCCGCAGGCGAAGTTCACGACGTGGCTCTACACCATCGCGCACAACCGCATCGTCGACCATTGGAGAGCGCGAGGACTCGCGCTGGTGTCGCTCGACGACGAGGAGAATCCGGCCGGCATCGAGCCTGCCGCGGGCCCTGGTGCCGAGCCGCATCGCAATGTCGAGGCGCGGCAGACGCTGGAGCGGCTCGATCGCGCGCTCGCCGCGCTGCCGCAGGCGCAGCGCGAGGCGTTCCTCCTGCACCACGAGGGCGGCCTGACCTTGCGCTACGCCATGCAGAAGCTGCGCGAGGCATTGGGCGATGACTGACCACGACGAACGCATTTCGCGGCGCTACGCCGAGCTCGCGCGCGAGGAGCCGGGGGCTGCGATCGACGCCGCCATCCTCGGCGCTTCGCGTCGCGCGCTCGCGCGCACCTCGTGGTCGCGGCGCTGGGCGGGCCCGGTGTCGATCGCCGCGGTGCTGGTCCTCTCGGTCGGCGTGACGCTGCAGATGCAGCGCGAGCAACCGGGCATCGAGCGCCCCGAATCGCCGCCGTCGCAGGCGAAATCGGCCGCGCCCGAGCCGCAAGCTCCGGTGGAGCTCGACAAGGATCGCGCCGCCGAACGGCAGGACTCGGTGGCCCCGGCCCCGGAGAAAAAACCCATTCCCCCGGCCAAGCTGCAGAAGCTCGAGCGCTACGCCGAGCCCAAACCGTTCGCCGACGCCCTGGCGCCCCGCGCTCGCGAGGAGGCGGGGGCGATGGCGCCGAGCAAGGAATCCCAGGCGAACGTCGCGCCGAGAGCGCGCGAGGAAGCCCCCGCGCCACCGGCAAGCGCGGACGCGAGGCCCGGTATCCAGGCCGCGCGCCCGCCTGCCGTAACCGCCGCTTCCGCTGCACGCGCCGCTGCGCCTGCGCAGGCTCCAGCGCCCATGCAAGCGCCTGCGGAAACGCAGAAGTCGCTGGCCTCGCAAGCGCCCGCGCCCGCCATGGCGCCGCTTGGCACGATTGCATCACGCGCCAAGCGCGATGCCGCGGAGAGTGCGCCGCAAGCGGCTCGCCTCCAGGCGGCGCGGACCGAGGAGGAAGTCGAGCTCGAGCGCATCGCCAAGCTGCGCGCCGAAGGCCACGGCGCCGAAGCCGACAAGGCGCTCGAGGAATTCCGCCGCAAATATCCGGTCTATCGCATTCCCGAGGCCACCTGGGAGCGCGTGAAGCCGCGCTAGTCCGATGCCCGTGTCCGTTCGCGTCGCCGTCGTCCTCGCCGCAGCCCTCTTCGGCGCTTGTTCGGGCGGCGGCACGTCGCCGTCGTCGCCGCAGATCGAGACGCTCTCGGCGCCGGGCTGCGCCGGCGTCGAAAACATCGTCGCCGAGAACCCGCCGGTCACGCCCAACGTGACGACAGTTCGCGTGCAGCATCTCGGCGATCCGGGGTCGCCGGAGCTGCTCGGCGAAGTGGCGAATCCCGTGACCTGGGACGTCGGCACGCTCACCGGCCTGCACGTGCCGGCGTCCGCGCAGCGCGGCTACCGCGACGCCGCACCGCCGGTGGCGGCGAGCGCCTTCCAGCTGCAATGCGACGCGGCCGGCTTCCTCATCAACTCGTGGACGTTTCCGCACGCCGTGCCGATGCTCGGCGGCGGGCCCATCGCAAGCGTGCGGCGCGACCTCACGCCGGGCGTGCCTCTCTTCAACGATGCGTCGTCGACCCTCATCATCGAGGCGCGCGTGGCCGTACCGTGGACGATCAGTGAAGCGCCGCCCGTCGGAACGGGCGTGTCCCAGGTGAGCCTTTTCTACTACGCCGAGGACAACAACACACGCGTGCGGGTCGCGCACGTGATCGGGCTTTTCGATAACCGGCCGGCGGGCGTCGAGGGAAGCGGCGTCGAGAGCCTCGGCAACGACACGCAGGTGTTCTTCGCGAGCAGCCCGCTCGCGCCGGTCGACGCCAGCGGAGCGCCGGTAAAGTACGTCCAGGTGTCGGCGGGCTCCGGGCAGATGCGCTTCGTGCAGACGTGGACCGACAGCACCCTCTTTCGCGCCGAGGTCTCGTACGCCCAGTTCCGCGACATGATCGCCGAGCTGCGGCGCCGTGGCGCGACCTCGATCTCGGCCGATCCGCTCGAATACCGCGTCCGGCTCTTCGGCGTCCTCGGCGAGATAATTCCGGGCGCCGCACCAGGCCACAACGTGGCGCTCGCGGGAAGCGTCACCGACCTTGCGCTGCGCCAGCGGCACGCGAGCCCCTAGGTGCAGGATCGTCGCACGTCCGCCGGGAAGCGCGTCGCGGTTCTCCTCGCCGTCGGCTTGGCGGTCAGCTGCTCGGGCTCGGGCGGCGGTGGGTCGAGCTCGACCGCCGCCAGCGGCTGCGCGGACGCCGCCAACATCATCCAGGAGGAAGCAACCGCTCCCCCGAACGTGACGGCCCTTCGCGTGCAGCACATGGGCGATCCCGGGACGCCGGAATGGCTGGGCGAGATCGCCAACACGATCACGTGGGACGTTGGCGCGCTCACGGGCCTGCACGTGCCGCCCTCGGCGCAGCGCGGCTACCGCGACGAGGGCCCGCCGGTCGCCTCGAGCGCCTTCCAGCTGCAGTGCGACAACGCGGGCTTCTATATCAACACGCGGACGTTCTCCCACTCGGTTCCACTCGTCGGTGAAGGCCCCAGCGCAAGCGTCGGGCGCGACCTCATTCCCTCCGTCGCGGCGTTCCGCGACGCGGACTCCCTGCTCACTCTCGAGGCGCGGGTGAGCGTGCCATCCATCGTCAACGAGGCCACGCCAGTGGGAGACGGCGCGGCGAGCGTGGGTTTCTTCTACTACGTGCAGGACTCCGTGAGCGGCACGTTCATCGCCCACGTGATCGGCATCTTCGACAACCGCCAGCCGGGAGTGAACGGCACCGGCGTCGAGGCCCTCGGTAATGACAGCGTCGTCGCCTTCGCCGGCAGCCCCCTGCTGGGAAGCGATGCGGCCGGGGCACCGGTTCGCTTCGTCGCAGTCCCCGCGGGCGCGCCGACCATGCGCTTCGTGCAGCCGTTCAGCGCGCCCGCGCTCTTCCGCGCGGAAATCTCCTACGCGCGTTTTCGCGACATGCTCGCCGCCCTCAGGCTTTCGGGCTCGCAGATCTCGCCGGACCCGCTCAACTATCGCGTCACGCTCTACGGTGTCATCGGCGAGGTGATTCCCGGCACCGGCCCGGGCCACAACGTCGCGCTCGGCGCGAGCGTCACGGACCTCGCGCTGCGCCAATCGCAGCGCAGCCCCTAGCTATCCCACCCACGCGCGCGCGTTGCGGAAGAGGCGCATCCAAGGCGAATCCTCGCCCCACTCCTCCGGGTGCCACGACAGCAGCACCGAGCGGAAGACGCGCTCGGGGTGCGGCATGAGGATGGTGAAGCGCCCGTCGGGCGTGGTGAGCGCCGTCACGCCCTGCGGCGATCCGTTAGGGTTGTACGGGTACGCCTCGGTCACCTTGCCGCGATTGTCGACGAAGCGCGCCGCGACGAGGTGGCGGCACGCGTCAGCGGCGGCGGCGCTCGCGAAGGCCGCGCGTCCCTCGCCGTGCGCGGTGGCGATCGGGATGCGGCTCGCCTCCATGCCGGAGAACAGGATCGAGGGCGACTTCTGGATCTCGACGAGTGCGACGCGCGCCTCGTACTGCTCGGAGGCGTTGCGCTCGAAGTGCGGCCAGTTGGAGGCTCCCGGGATGATGTCCTTCAGGTTCGACATCATCTGGCAGCCATTGCAGGCGCCCAGCGCGAAGCTGTCGGAGCGCTTGAAGAAGGCCTCGAATTCATCGCGCGCGCGCGCGTTGAAGAGGATCGATTTCGCCCAGCCTTCGCCCGCGCCGAGCACGTCGCCATAGCTGAAGCCGCCGCACGCGGCGAAAGCCTTGAAGTCGGCGAGCGACACGCGTCCGGAGAGGATGTCGGTCATGTGGACGTCGACCGCGGCGAAGCCCGCGCGGTCGAACGAGGCCGCCATCTCCATCTGCCCGTTGACGCCCTGCTCGCGCAGCACCGCGATGCGGGGACGGGCGCCGGTGGCGATGAAGGGCGCGGCGATGTCGCGCGCCGGATCGAAGGTGAGCTTGGCGTTGAGCCCCGGATCGCCCTCGTCGAGGAGGCGATCGTATTCCTGGTCGGCGCACTGCGGATTGTCGCGCAGGCGCTGGATATGGTGCGTCACCTCCGACCACGCGCGGTGCAAGTCGACGCGCTTCTCGGCGAGAACCGGCTTGCCGTCGACGATAATGCGCACCTCGCCGGTGGCGTTCGGGTGGCCGATCACCTGCGATTCGGCCGAAAGCCCAGCTTCGCGCAGTACCCGCATCACCTCCGCGCGATCGTCCTTGCGAACCTGGAGGACGGCGCCAAGCTCCTCGCTGAAGAGCGCGGCGAGGACGCGGTCGGCGAGATTGCCCTGGAGCACATCCGTTTGACGCTCGTGGCCGTCAATGTCGTGCGTGCGCGCGTCGAACGCGAGCTTGTCGAGGTACACCGTGAGACCGGTGCGCCCGGCGAAGGCCATCTCGCAGAGCGTCGCGAAGAGGCCGCCGTCGGAGCGGTCGTGGTAGGCGAGGATGCGGCGCGCGGCGTTGAGCTTCTGCATCGCCGCGAAAAACGCCTTGAGCTTCGCCGGTTCGTCGAGGTCGGGCGCGACGCGGCCGAGCTGCGAGTACACTTGCGCGAGCGCGGAGCCGCCGAGGCGGTTGCGCCCGCCGCCCAGGTCGACCAGGACCAGCTCGGTCTCGCCGGCATCGACGCGCAGCTGCGGCGTGAGCGAGCGCCTCACATCCTCGACCGGTGCGAACGCGGAAACGATGAGTGAGAGCGGAGCGATCACCGCCTTGTCCTCGCCCGATTTCGCGTCGTGCCACGCGGTCTTCATCGACATCGAGTCCTTGCCGACCGGAATCGCCACTCCAAGCGCGGGGCACAGCTCCATGCCCACGGCCTTCACCGTGTCGAAAAGCGCGGCGTCCTCGCCCGGATGCCCGGCGGCGCACATCCAGTTGGCCGAGAGCTTGACGTCGCCCAGGTTCGCGATCGCCGCGGCGGCGATGTTGGTGATCGCCTCGCCCACCGCCATGCGCCCGGAGGCGGGCGCGTCGATGAGCGCGATCGGCGCGCGCTCGCCCATCGCCATCGCCTCGCCGAGGAAGGTCGAGTAGCCGAGGGTCGTGACGGCGCAATCGGCGACTGGCACCTGCCACGGGCCGACCATCTGGTCGCGCACGCACATTCCGCCGACGGTGCGATCGCCGATGGTGACCAGGAACGTCTTGTCCCCTACCGTGGGCAGTCGCAACACCCGATAGGCCGCGTCTTTCAAGTTCCATTTATGCGTTTCGAGGGGATATAGCGGCCGGGGGCAGCGT